>LNFM01017479.1_pt1 | contig 18967 bp, 22 predicted proteins | sample 596031 | NCBI WGS metagenome assembly LNFM01 (sample SAMN04254537, study PRJNA301005) | activated carbon metagenome | isolation source: dual media filters at the Ann Arbor, Michigan drinking water treatment plant | place: USA: Ann Arbor | reverse complement strand
GGGTCGGGTGTCGGTACTCGGTCGGCGCCGCCGGTAGGCGGCAATGCGGCGCATAGCCGACCTTGAAGACTGAGTGTCGGCAATGTGAGGAACAGCGGTCACTGGGCGACGTCAACTCGCGGGCAGCCACCGGCCACTTCCGGTCATACGATTCGATCAGAAGATCGCCATACCAATGACTGGTTTCAAGGTACAGCCGCCATAAGGCCACAGCCGTTCAAATGTGCCCGTTCTCCAAATCATTCGCTCACTGTCTTGTGGCCTTGATCGGGATCCGATGCAGGCGGTACATCATCAGTTCGATCGGCTGAACTAACGCTGTCAGCCCGGAGCAGCCGCCGGTCACTCCGCCGCGTGAACCTCCAGGCATAGATGGCGCGCCGCTGCTTGCGAAACGACCGCTCCGCGGACTGCATCGATGCTGTCCATGACGCAAGGAACTGGTCTGCAGAGTCCGGGCTGATGCCGATCAGCGCAACAGCGTGATGAGCAACACCAGGACTCCCAGGCCAAGGTTGATCGAGACCCATGTGCGAATCTGTGCCAGGGCGGCACCACCGGCGCCCCACTCGGACGCTGCGACGGCCCGGCCGAGCTTCTTGTAGAGCGCGAAGCGAGTGTGCATGAAGATCGCCACCATCGCCACGCCCAGCACCGCCATGACAGTCCAGGCCAGCGGCATCTCGAAACTGCCCCCCGACTGCACGACCTGCTTGGCCACACGACCCAGCATCCACACGCCGCTGGCCAGAGTCAACAGCGAGGCCACAAGCACGGCTTGGAAGAAGCGGCCGAGCACATCGTGCATCAGCCGCAATCGGGCGGGCGCTTCGAGTTGGGCGACGCCAGGGCGCAGGAAGAAGTGCGAAAACACCATCCCACCGATCCACACGATGATGGATAGCAGATGAACGGTCTTGAGGGTCGCATAGATCATTTGAGAGTTCCGTTCAAATCAAAAGCCAGCCCAGCAGCCAGTCACTTCCCCAGGCCCATGCCATCAGCATGACGCCCGCGGTGACGCACATCGCCACTCCCGCCAGTGCCAGCCCCAGGACAATCGCAACACCATCGCGAAACACCAGCCCAAGTCCGATGAGCATCAGCGCCAGCGCAGGGAGCACGTTGCCGAAGGGGATCGGCATCACGACGATGAAAGCCATCAACCCAATGGCGGCGGCGGTCCATGACCGTCCTTCCGCCGATGCAAGATGGCTTAGCCGGGCCCTGGCGAAGCGTCCGGCCACGCAATAGGCAGACGCAAGCATGCCCAGCACCCGCTGCGCCCAGGGGCGTGAGAGCTCGAGTTCAGCCACCCGCCGAGGAAGGCATGCAGAGGACTGACCCCGCCACATCGCCGTGGCCAGCGCGGCCATCCCCAGGCCGAGCACCGTGCCGACGCCAGGCACGGGCAGGAGACACGGCACTGCCATCAGCAACAGCCAGGTACCGTGTGCGGCAGGCCCGTGGGCTTGCGCCAGGGTTTGCATCGACACCCTGTCGGCAGGCAGGGTCGCGGCTGTTTCGCGCAGCCGTTGCACGATGCACTCCGTCATGTCGCCTCAACGTCAGCGCGCCGCCAGCGCGTCTTCCGCAGCCGCACCACCGCACTACGGGCTTCGGCAACGATGCTGGAGCAATCCTTCAGCGGCGGGTTGCACGCGCAAGGGGCCGCGCAGACGCTGCGTCGCGACCGATACCCCTCTCCAACGTCAACCTGCAAGGCACGGCGGGGACTGAGCAGGTTGCCCTGAGTGCTCATCGACTCACTCACGGCGCGCTGGCTGCCGCCGGACGGCGGATCACCACCACCACCAGCGTCACCACCGTCAAAGGAACCACGAAGCCGAGCATGACGCCCGAGAACGCCTGCAGCGCGGCGTGCTGTTGCGCGGCCAGGATCAGGTAGGCCACGTAGGCGACGTAGTAGCCCAAGAAGACGCCGCCTTCCCAGCGCGCGATCTCGCGGCCGGTGATGAAAACCGGCAGGCAAGCGAGCGCCACGGCCAGCATGACCCAGATGTCGAAGGCCAGCAGCGACGGCGCCATGGCCAGGCCGAGGTCACCCGACACCAGGCCCGACAGGCCCAGGCAGCCCAGGATGTTGAAGGTGTTGCTGCCGACCACGTTGCCCACCGCGATGTCGCGCTCACCCTTGATGGCAGCGGTGATGCTGGTGGCCACCTCAGGCATGCTGGTACCGGCGGCGACGATGGTCAGGCCGATGATCAAGTCGCTCACGCCCAAGGCCTTGGCGAAGGTGACGGAGGCCTGCACCAGGTATTCGGATCCGAACACCAGCGCCGCCAGGCCGGCACCGATCAGCAGCAACTGTGCGGGAAGCCGGTCGTCCCAAGCACCCGCCACGGCGGGCTTGATCTCGTGGGCGTACTCATCCTTGGCGGCCTGTGTTTCACGCCGTGACTGCACGATGAGGAACCCCGTGTACGACACGAGCAGCACGAAGAGAACGCCGCCATCAAAGAAGGACAGGCGGCCGTCCAACCCCAGCGCCAGCAGCAGCAGGCTCGCGCCGATCATGATCGGCACTTCCTGACGGATCAGCTGGATGTTGACCACCAGCGGCGCGATCAGCGCACTGATGCCCAGGATGAACAGCACATTGAAGATGTTGCTGCCCACCACGTTGCCGATGGCAATGTCCGTCTTGCCGTCGAGCACGGCACCGACACTCACCGCGACCTCAGGCGCGCTGGTGCCGAAGGCGACGATGGTGAGTCCGACGACGAGTGGGCTGATGCCGAACGACAGGGCCAGCTTGGAAGCGCCGCGCACGAGCAAGCTGGCGCCGAAGACCAGCAGGATCAGCCCGCCGAGAAAAATGAGTATGTTCATGATCGGGCACTGTAGACACAAACACGCGCCAAGCGCAGGCTTCCACGCCACCTTGGCAGCTCAGGGGTCGGCCAGAGCGCCAGCGCCACGATCGGACCCGGGAGAAACTGCAGTCGGCGCAGCATCGCCAGTCGGCGCTGTCTTGCCCCGCGGGCCGTCACAAGGCCCGATCTGCGTGCTGTCGTCGCGTCGGCCCGTCTAAGGAACGCCAACCCGTCAAGCGGCCACCGGCGGGCGCGGCTGGGGACCAGAGCCGCCACCCCGGCGGCGCCACGTCGCAATGAGCAGGTGCAGGCCCGCCCCCAGCAGCACCAGCAGCACGCTGCCGAAGCCCCAGATCACCCAGGTTGCGACGCTCAGGCCGCCAGCCAGCGATGGCGCCGCTTGCAGCAGACCCTCCACAGCTGGCGCCAGGCCAGAAAGCAGCGAGGTCATCGCCTGCACGATCTCCGGCGGCACCCAGGGTGCCAACCAATCCGGCAGACGAAGACTCTCGACCCCCTTTGTGGCGCCAGTCAACGCGCCTGCATTGGAGACCGCCCAGACGGCGACGGCGTGAAAGGCCCAGGCGCCCAGCGACCAAAGCGCCAGCAGGCCAAACACGACAAACCAGCTGATTGCGTAGAACATGATCGATCCCCCTTGATAACGGCGCAGGTGCCAGTGTTGCGCGAATCGCCTTTCGAACAAACCAGTGTTTGGCAGACGTAAACTTCGTCTTTTCCGATGTGAAGCAGCCATGCTCAACTACCGACACTTGTACTACTTCTGGGTCGTCACCAAGGAAGGCGGCTTCTCCCGAGCAGCCGAGCGGCTCGACATGGCAGTGCAGACCATCAGCGCCCAGGTGCGGGAACTCGAGAAGGCACTCGGCCACCAGTTGCTCAAGCCCGCCGGCCGTGGCATTGCGATGACCGAGGCGGGCCAGGCCGCCTTTGCCCGGGCCGAGGAGATCTTCCAGCTGGGGCAGCTCATTCCAGAAGAAGTTCGCGAGGCCGCCAGCGGCAAGGTCGCACGCCTGGCCGTTGGGCTGTCCGACGGCATCTCGAAACTGGCGGCGCACGCGCTGCTGGCGCCGGTCTTGGCAACGCCGACGCTGCGGCTGCTCTGCCATGAGGGCGAGTTCGAGCATCTGGTGTTGGCGGGGCAGCCCGCACCCCACAACCCGAATCTGCGCTTGACGGGTGAACGGCTGGTCGAGTCGCCGGTCGACTGGTACGGGCCCGCGGCCCTGGTGGACAAGGCCGCAGTCGCTGGGTTTCCGCAGTCGCTCGCAAGGCTGCCCGTGCTGCTTCCCACGGGGCACTCGGCGTTGCGGCCCCGACTGGACCGTTGGTTCGATGCTCAGGGACAGCGGCCGCACATCGTGGGAGAGTTCGAGGACAGTGCCCTGCTTGCCGTATTCGCCGCCAGAGGCCTTGGCGTCTTTCCGGTCAGCCGCTTTGGCGCCGCCGACGTGGCGCTGATGCGTGGCCTGCGGCTCTTGGGCCCTTGCGACGGTGTGCTGGAAGAAATCCACGCCATTCGCTCACGCCGAGGACAGCACCACCCCTTGGTGATGCAGGTGGTGGCTGCGGCACGACCTTGAACGCGTTGGGTCGGCCACGGTCAGGCGGCGTGGCGCTGTGCCGCTCTGGGGGCGCTCGGCTCTTCACCCTCGATCAACTGCCAATGGCGCCGGGCGGCCTCCACGACCAGGGTCTCACCGTCGGCCAAGTGGCCATCGGCCCTCGCCGCGGCCAAGGAGATCTCGGCCATCAATGACGCCAAGGCGCTGTCATCGACGTTGCCCATCAGCGAACCCGTTTCGTACCCACCCATCAGCAGTTCCTCGCACAGCGTGTGAACGATGTGCGGCAGGAGATGGGGCTCCAGGCCGAGCTCACGCTCGGCGCCCAGCTGCTTGAGGATGTCGAACTCGGAGCTGCACACATGACCGTCGGAGATGAGGACCAGCGCGACGATGCGCGCGGCGGCTTCAGGGCTGTTGTGGGGGTAGCTGCGCATGGAGAAGTGCCTTCGGTGTCGAGGTTGTGATAGGTGCCAAGGCAGACGAATCGCCGCCTGTTGCTGGCTTGGTTGGCCGCCGCGAGCGCTCGCTAATCCAACTGCAACCGACCCAGCGAGCGGGCACCGGCGGCAGGAGTCACCGCGCGTGCGCGGGCGGGCACCAGCGCACTGGGTTGATGCTCCAGCACCGTCACCCGGTGCAATTGCAGGACGACCCGCTGACGTATCCGGGATGCCGCCGCCTCGACCGAGTCCTGCCAGGTTCGGGCCGTGGCACTGACGGCCACGGGGCTGCTCCCGTGCACGATGATTTCGACGTTGCAGCGTTTGTCGACGCCGCCTGCAGGCCCGTTGACGTCGTCAAGCCTGACCTTGACGCGTGCCACCAGCCCGTGCAGGCGCCCCAACGCCCGGCGAAGCCTATCCGCAGTGCGCTGCTGCCAAAGCTGGCCTTCGAGATCGTTGGAGCGAAAGTGAAGCTTCATGGTCAGGCCCTTGGGAAGTTGCGACAGCTGGACTTTGTCGCCAACGCAAAGCCGAAAAAAGCAGATTCAACGGGAGACGAACTTCGGCAAATACGAAGAGACAGGCGGGCAGTGCACGCCGCTCGCGGTACGGCGCAGGCAGGCGAGCGACGACACCACGCCGTGGCCAGCACTGCCGCGCGATCAGGTTCGCTCAGGCTGCACGGGTGTGACCGCCGTGCGAACGAAGCCAAGATCGCGACCTGCAAAGTCCCACCGCTCGATGAAGCAGCAGTCCCCAGCGTCGGACCCTTTCTGCGCCTGGGCCCCACCCCCGCCAACGGCCTGGCCCCATCGCACCAGGTTCACCGAATTGGGCGCCTCTCGGCGGATGCGCGACGAGACGGCAGTTCCGGCCTGAACCACCCACAGTCGCCGCGCCAACCCGGGCAGCGCCCGCGTGTAAGGCAGGTGAATGTGCCCGCCCATCACCAAGTCGGCCCCGGCGGCGGACCAGACCCGCTTGGCAACACCGTGGCCGCGCAACAGGTTGGGCCGGTCCCCGGCCTGGGTCACCGCCGCAGGCTGGTGCACCACCACCACGCGCAACTGGTGTGGGCTGGCCGCGGTCAGCAGCTTCGCCACACGATCGATCTGCGCCGGGGACACCTCACCGTTCTTGTGACGCCATGCTCGCGTGGTGTTGACCCCGACGATCAGAAGATCCTGCGACACGTGCACGGGCTCGAGCTCGGCCCCGAATGCCGCGGCGTAGCGCGCGTAGGGGCGGGTCAGGCGAGCCCAGAGGTCGAACAGCGCAATGTCGTGGTTGCCGGGTATGGCCAAGACCGGCGCGCCCAATCGGTCGACGAAGGCCCTTGCCGCGCGAAACTGGGCTGGGCGCGCACGCTGCGTGATGTCACCCGACAGCACGACCACATCTGGCCGCTGCTGGGCTGCCAGGGTGACCAGGGCCTCGACCACAAGCGGCTGTTCGGTGCCGAAGTGGGTGTCGGAGATCTGCAGCAGGACACTCATGCCGAAACTTCTGGCGCGTCTGCCACACCCGCTGCGCCAGTGGCCTGGAGCAGGTACAAGGGCTTGTCCAGCACACGAATGTCGATGGGCGTGCGCATGCGTGCCACCTCACCGTCGAACGCCACCACGACCTCTGTGCGGCCGGGAGCGAGCGTGGGCCGCACCACCATGTGCTGGAACTCGAAGCCCTCCACGCCCGCGGCTTCGCTCAGCCTGCCCATCGCGCCGTGCAGCATCAGCCCGATCATCGACAACGTTCCGATGGGGCGCAGCATCAGCGCAGCCATGCTGCCGTCGCCCGGCGTGCCGGCCAGGGTGTCCTCCGGCTCCACACCGAACTGCTGCAGCTGCAGCCGGTTGTTGCCCACGAAGAGTGTCAAGGTCTGCACGTCGCGAACCGTGCCCCCCATCTCGATGTGCAGTCGCAGCCGGCGTTGTGCGCGCAGCAGCGTCGCACAGGCCGCCACGAACGCCACCCAGCGGCTGCGGCCGAAGCGGGCTTTGTAGGCTTCGCGGTCTTCCAGCAGGTCGGGATAGAGCCCGAGGCTGGCGTTGACCAGGAACACGCGGTCGTTGATGCTGGCCACCTGAACCGGCGCCGGCGCCGCACGCAGCAGCAGGCGGACAGCTTCGGTCGGGTCAGCGGAAATGCCATGCGTGCGGGCAAAGTAGTTGAACGTGCCCTGCGGCACCACCCCCATGGCACAGCCCACGGCGTGCGCGGCCTGCGCCACCGTGTTGAGGGTGCCGTCGCCGCCGACGGCGACCACGGCCGTGCGGTCAGCGATTGCCTTTGTTGCAGCCTGGTGCGCTACGCCGGACAGCTCAGCGGGGCTGCAGAACAGCAGGTCACCTCGCCGTCCACCAGCCCGCAGCGTGGATTCGATGACTTCGCGCTTCGCCTCCGCGTCGCTGCTGCCCGCTGCCGCGTTGATGACGAACTGGAACGGTGCCGCGGGTTCGAGCTCGGGGCATCTGGACATGGGCTATCGGGACAGGCAGCGAAAGGTATCAATCGTGGCGCAGCAGATCACCGAAGACGGTGTGCTCGCCCTCCTTGCGATCAGCACCGGGCGCGTCGTACAGCACAAGCCAGCGCGCCTTGCCGCCCGACAGCGCCGGCGGCAGGTTGCAGATGGCCTCGGCGCGGTTGGTGCCGCGTCCGTGCGGCAGTGGCGCCGACTCGGTCAACGCCGCCTCGAAGCGCACCGGCTCGCGGTTGGCTGCCAGCAAGGGCCGGGCAGCAGGCCACTTGAAGACGCGGATGTCGCCGTTCAGCACCATCGTCGGGCCGGCCAGGATGTAGAGGTCGTCGCCGGAGAAGTGCAGGTCCCTCACGCCCAGGCCGTCGAGCTGCAGGAAATGCTTGCGGATCAGCGTGCCGCTGTCGTCCAGAGGCGCCAGGCGCAGCTGGTCAGCGCGGGGCTCGACCGCGATCTCGAGCAGCGCCGACCAACCGCGCAGCACCGGGCCGCGCAGGCCGAGCAACAACCGGTGGCCGTCCACCGCCAGGCCTTCGATGTCAAAGCCGTTGTCCTTGCCCGGGATGGCCATGTACGGCCCGAAGTGGGGGTCATCGGCAAGCGCACGGGTGAGCAGGTTCGCTTGCGCGTCACCCTTCAGGCGCAGCGCTCGCCGGCCGTCCTTGGTCTGCCGCACCAGGCAAGGCTCGCCCTGGGCGTCGGGCTCGATGGGCAGGCAGGCCAGCAGACGACGATTGCCGTCCAGCGCCACCTTCGCCAGCCGCTTGGCGTTGTCGGCATGGCCGCGGTCCGGCTTGGCGTTCTTGCGCTTCAGGCCGTGCGAGCCCACCACCCACAGGAAGCCGTCGGCCACGGCCATGCCTTCCAGGTCGGCCTCTTCCCCGGCCGCGCCAGGCAAGTCCAGCAGATCGGCCAGCGGGAAGTCGCGCAGCTCGCCAAAGCGCAAGGCCTCGCGCCCGACGGGGTCGAGCAGGCGAAGGCGGTCCAGGCCGCAGGCTTCGTCGCCCGCCACCCAGAGCCAGTTGCCGGTGAAGGCCGCCCCTGACAGATTGGAATGAACCAGGGAGTCAGGCGCGAACTCCAGACGGACGGCATTGGCGGTTCGAGCGTTGGGCATCGGGTGTTTCTCCAGAGGATGACGTGCCAAGAAGGCCCGCGCGCTGCAACGCTTGCCAGCCGGAGCCACCAAACCCCCAAGTCTGCGGCCGAAGCTCCGTCCTATGTTCAGGTTTATCCGATGTTCGCGTTCTTGAAAGGCTGCTTTTCCAGAGCCGCCAGGCGCCCCACATTTCGTCTGTCCCTCAACCGCTGGAGATCCGTGATGCAAGTGCTCTTCAAGTCCCGCCATCCGCAAGCCACCGACCTCCGCGACCTGACCGAGCGTCGTGTGCGCTTCGTGCTGCGACGCCTGGGCTGGCTGGTGCCGCGAGCCGAGGTGCAGATGTCGGACGTGAACGGGCCGCGGGGCGGCATCGACAAGCGCTGCCAGGTGGAGCTCAGGACCGATGGCGCAGGGTCGGTGGTCGTCGCCTCTGTCGCCAGCGACTGGCGCACTGCGCTGGACAACGCGCTGGCGCGCGCTGCGCGGTTTCTCATGCGCCTGTGGCGCCGCGGGAGTGACTCCCGCCGCATGCGCCATCGCTTCATCAGCCACGAACGCTGAACTCGAAGGACCTGAGACGCGACAGCATGAACCCCATGACGCCCATTCCCTCGACTGCCCGCCAGGAGCAGCGCGGCTGTCGCCCGGCCTGATCCTGTTCGAGACCAGGCGCGTCGTCACCGGCGGCGAAACCAACTACGTGCTGGCCACCGTCGGGCTGTACGTCTAGATCTTCAACCTGTTCACGAGCCTGCTCGGCCTGTCGGCTTCGGCAGCTCGGATGAATGAACCCTCACCAGGAACACCTCATGAAATGCCCGACCTGCACCGACACCGCACTCGTGATGAGCGACCGCCAGGGCGTCGAGATCGACTATTGCCCGCAATGCCGCGGCGTCTGGCTGGACCGCGGCGAACTCGACAAGCTGATCGAGCGCTCGGCGACGCTGGCACCGCCGGCCCCAACCGGCAACACCGCCGCCCGATCGCAGCCCCAGTTTGCGGACTCCGATTACGAGCACGGTCGGGGGCCGCAGGGCGGCCGCAAGAAGTCATGGCTGAGCAACATCTTCGACTGAATCGCCACCGCCAGCACCCAAGGGAGACCCATCATGCGCAGTTATCCCGCGAACAGCCCGCAGGCGGCCGCTCGCATCGTCGCCCTGATCGTGGTGGCCGACGGCGACATCGGCGACGCCGAGATCGAGATGCTCGACCGTCTGGTCGTGCAGAGCAGCTGGGCCTGGCGCGGCATGAGTTGCACGCACTGCTGGATACCTTCTGCGAAGACCTGCTTTCGAGCGACCAGTTGAAGTGGGCCGACGCCTGCCCTGTGGACGAGCGCACGTTGGCCGATCTGATGGGCGAGATTCAAGACCCCGCGCTGCGCGTGAGGTTGCTGCGCCTGTGTGTGGAGCTTGCAGAAGTCGATGCCCATGTCAACGATGGCGAATCGATCGTGCTCGTCGCCGCTGTCGAGCATTGGAGCTTGCACCGTGAGATGTTGCGGCCGGCGCCCCGGAACTGACCAGTTCGCCTTGCCTGAGCAATCCACTGCGCGACCCTAAAAAGTCGCTCTGAGACGCTGTTGTGCGCCACGTCGCACGAACAACGGCAACGGCCGGCGTAACCGTGCGTCAACGCTATCCTGGGGCTCAACGGCATATTCAACGCCTGCGACTACGATGCTGCTCTTGCCCGGCGCCGGCTTGAACTGGTTCGATGCCTGCCCGATTGCAGCAACGAGGCCGAAGCTATGTGGAACCGAATTGTCGATACCGTACTGGCCGAGTTCTCCGACGCCGCGGATGTCGAGCAGATCACGCGCATCCTGACGCGCCTGGTACTGGCGGCAGTGCTCGGCGGCGTGCTGGGGTACGAACGTGAGCAGCAGGGCAAGGCAGCCGGAGTCCGCACCCACATGCTGGTTGCAATGGGAGCGGCGTTGTTCGTGCTCGTGCCGCAGCAGGCCGGCATGACGCTTCCCGACATGAGTCGGGTGATTCAGGGCGTCGTGGCAGGCATCGGCTTTCTCGGTGCCGGCGCCATCATCAAGATTCGCGACGAAGACGACGTACGAGGATTGACCACCGCAGCCGGCGTCTGGATGACGGCGGCGATCGGCATTGCATGCGGACTGGGTCGGGAGTCGACGGCAGTGCTGAGCACGCTGCTGGCGTTGATCGTTCTCGGGGGAGTGCCGAAACTGATTGACAGTGGCAAGCGGTGAGGAGCAAGAGCGTGACGCAGGTACCGTCAGTCCTTGGCATCGGCGCGGCATGCGGAAATTCGAACTCGTCGCGGAGTCATTGTGGGCTGCCGGGGTGTCAATCAGCGAACCTGTGTTGGACAGCCGCTGATGGCCGACATCGCGAGGTCGCAGTCCACGCCCCGCAGCTTGCTTTGTCGGCACAACCGGCGAACGCGAATGATGCTGTGATGATTAGCCATCTTTGCCCGACCCCGCGGAACCCGCTGGGGCGCAAGTTGCAGGCACGCACGCGCACGCGCTCCGGCCACAGCTTCAGTCATGTTCCCCATGCTGGAAACTCGAACTGTCAGCGAAGTGGTTGCTGACGACACCGCGGGCATCGCCGGGCGGACTCACTCGAGCGCTGCCAGCCGCCTGAAGTTGGGCCAGAGACTGTTGAGGGCGTGGCGCTGCCGGGAGACGAATGGCTCGTCCGCGCCGCCGCCCAGGACACCTCGGACACCTACAACGATGGACGCTGCGCAGGGTCGGCGATAGAACTCGTCGATGCGAGCGACACGATCCGACGGCCCGCCAAGATCAGGTGCCCGTCCGGCCCTTGCTCGTTCTTTCCACGGGACGCTTTGATTGACGAGGCGCATGCACAGGCACGTTCTCGCGGACCTTGTCGCGCCCGGCGGTCGCATCGGTTTGCGCCTGCAACGGGAACTGCTGTGCGTTCAGCGGCTTGGTGGAACTCTTGGCTTGTTTCATGATGGTTTCAAGGAGTCAGCGGGAAGAAGTCGGAGGGCGTCAGGAGCGCCGCCAGCGCTGGAGCAGCCGGCCTGGGTCAGAACTCTCGGCGGCGTGGTCGTGACAATTCGCACCATGACCGCGTGCCGAAGAGCCTGATCCAGGCCGCATGCCGTGTCTGTACGACAGCGCTCCCTCGATCGACGAGTGTCGATGCCCGGAAGATCGCATTGAAGGTCAGGTTTCGTGCCGTCCCCGCGGCGCCAAGCGCAGTTGGCCGCCGCTGGCTTCCTTCGCGATCTCGAGCAGCGCCGACCATCCGCGCAGCAACGGGCCGCGCAGGCCCAGCAGCAGCCATCGGCCGTCCACGGCCAGGCCCTCGATGTCCAAGCCGTTGTCCTTGCCCGGGATCGCCATGCAAGGACCGAAGTGGGGGTCGTCGACGAGCGCACGGGTGAGCAGGTTGGTCTGGGCATCACCCCCTTCAGACCCAATGCCCGCCGGCCGTCCCGGGCCTTTCGCACGCAAGCAGCGCATGGTCCCGGCGTCGAAGGCCGAAGTATCGGTAGGCCCTTTAAGCCCCGCGCACCATGGCCATGACCCGGGCCATGTCGAGCGTGCCCGCCTGCTGCTGGATTTGCGGCATGTATTGCGTCTGCATCTGTTTGGCCGGGCCGAGCAGGGTCTGGAACGTGTCTTTGAGCACCAACGTATTCATCACGCGGCCGCCGGCGTAATAACGTTTGGCAAGCTGCCCCAGTGCGTAGGTGGTGGCGAAGGAGAAGGCCATGCCGGTGGCCGCGCCGCCGATACTGCCGAAGGTCTTGCCGGCGGCCTTGCCCAGCAAGCCGCCCAGGAGCTTGCGGCCGAACTGTTCGAGGTATTGCGAGGTGAGCCCCACCCCGGCGGCGGCGATGAATTCCTTGATGTGGCCCTGATCGAGCTGGACCCCGTGGGCACGGCCGATGCCGTACACCATCTTGATTTGCAGCGGGATGATGGCCATGGAGGCCCACGACTGCGGCAGCAGTTCCAGCGCGCCGTTCATCAGGGCGAAGTTGAGGATGGTTTTATCCAGCTCCGCCTCGGTCACGTTCGGCTGCGCCGCCACCACCGGGCCGGCCGCGGCGGCGCCAGCGGCGCCTGCCACGACGGCAGGCGCCGCGGCTTCAGACAGTTCGACGATGACGTCGGCCTCGCGCTCGAAGGCGGCGGACTGTCCGGCATCGAGCTTCAACAGCGCTTTCAGGTTATTCAGGAAGCGTTGCTCGGCCTCGCTCTGGCGACCCAACTGGCGCTCGCCGGGTTCTTGCAACGCGGCGGCTGCGGCATCCAGGCTGACGCGCTTGAGCAGCACGTCCTGGTAGAGGCGCGCGAGATCGGCTGCCCCCTGTGCTTCGCCGCCCAGGGACTCGGCGATGCGGCGGATCTCCTCGCGCTCGCGGTCGTGCTTGGCGCCGTCGGCGAAGGCGGCGTAGAGGGCAATGGCGAGGATGGACTTCTGCTGTTCGGGGTTCATCGTGGGTGCTCCCATTTGATCTGGAATTCGATTTCTTCCAAGGCGCCTTCGCGCTCGTGCTCGATATTGCAGATCGCCCGCGCCGGCACCGAAATTCTTTCGCCCGCGATCTGGATTTCAAAGCGTTTGCCCTCTTCGAGCGCATCGGCCAGGCGCCGCAACTTCGCAATGAAGTCGGGCAGAGGGTAGGCCTTTTCCACATCGCGTTCGGGTTTGCTGTTCATGCGCGTCCTCTCGGTGCTTCGATGAGTTTCAGCCCAGCGAGTTCGCGGATCGAGCGCGCCATGCAGTACAAGACCGCTATCTTAGTCAGCATCGAGCGCAGCGCGATCCGCATCGAGCAGACCCTCGACCTTGTCAGGGAACATGTCGGCGCCACCCGCGCGCAGGGCTGCACGCCAGCCTCCTCGCGCAGCCAGGCGGCGAAGGCGGTGCAGAGCGCGTCGACCTGCGAGAAGCTGAGCGAGGCATGCATGCCGTTGGGCATGCGGGTGCCAAAGGGCTGCGCCGCACAGGTCTGTGCGCAGCCCCGCGCGTCGTTGTCACGGCTGGGCATGTCGGCCGCGATCGCCCGCCAGGTGGCCTTGAAGATGGCCTGCCCGACCTCGAGCCGCATCTTCTCCGGACAAGCCAGCCGTATGCACAGCAGCAACCGCTCGGGGTCGGCAAAGTCCCAGAACACGCGAATGCGGCCGCTGGGCAGTTCGACGAAGCTCTGGTCGGCGACCTGGCGGAAGTGCGCCTCGGCTTGCGTCTGCCAGGCCTTCGTCGCCTCGACGGCCGCCGCGGTGGCGGCAGCCTCGATGTGCGCCAGGTCACGAGCAACTTCCACCGGAACGGCGATACGCAGGAAGTGCAGCACGAAGTCGCCGGTCGACGAGGTGTTCTTCAGCGGCAGCGTCAGCAGCAATGCGTTCGGAAAGGCCGCCGTCTTGCCCGTCGGCAGGCCGCTGTCGCCGTGCTCGGCCAGGGTGGTCGCGAGCATGTCGACATCAATCACACGGCCGTGCACCGTCCCGATCTCGATCACGTCGCCGAACTTGAACGGCCGCACGACGCTCATGTAGACGTAGCCGAGCACGCACAGCAGCAGTTCCTTGCTGACGATGAGCGTGGCACCAGCCACGGCGGCCAGCGACAAGGCGAAACCCGCGATCGTCGACGCCCACACCGACACGATCGTGAACAGCACGACCGCCCAGATGACGTTGCGGGCCCACACCATGTGCAGACGGCGCCGCTCCGCCGGCACGTCGCCGCGGCCGAGGTAGTGCGTCCACAGCTGCGAGACGAAGAAACCGGCGGCCAGCAGCAGCACGGTGGCGATGACACGCTCCCACTGGCCCGGGATCAGGGTTGCGATCCGCTGCAGGTCAAGCATGCGCCCTCCTCCTTCAGACTGCCGGGCGCTGCGCGGGGCGCGTCCGGACGTGTTTCAGCAGGCGCAGGGCGAGCTTGCGGCCCTCGTCGAGCCACAGCACGCTGGAGGCGACCAGCACCGCCAGTCCCCAGTCGATCAGCGTCAGGCCGGTGGTGCTGAACACGTCCTGGGCCGGCTGCCAGTGCACCACCAGCACCTGCAGCACGGCCACCGCGGCCAGCGACAGCCACAGCCAGCCGTTGCGCAGGAAATTGCGGTCGAAGGCCGAGCCGTGCTCGGCGCGCGCATTGAAGAGGTTGAAGAACTGGAACAGCACGAAGACCGTGAAGGCCAGCGTCAGGGCATAGGCCTCGCCCTGCGGCTTGGCATGGTGGAACAGCGCCAGCGTACCCACCGCCATCGTCAGGCCGTAGACGAACAGCCGCGCCAAGCGCGGCAGCGTCAGGATGTGCGCGTCGGCGCGGCGCGGCGGGTCGTCCATCAGCCCCGCGCGCGCCGGCTCCACGCCCAGGCTCATGGCCGGCGGCCCGTCCATGATGATGTTGATCCACAGGATCTGGATCGCGGTGAACGGTGTCGTCCAGCCGAGCAGGCTGGCGCCCAGCACGGTCTGGATCGCACCCATGTTGGTCGAGAGCTGGAAGCGCACGAACTTGACCATGTTGTCGTAGATCGCACGGCCTTCCCTGACCGCGCGCACGATGGTGGCGAAGTTGTCGTCGGTCAGCACCATGGTCGCCGCTTCCTTGGTGACCGCGGTGCCGGTGATGCCCATCGCGATGCCGATGTCGGCGGTCTTCAGCGCCGGCGCGTCGTTGACGCCGTCGCCGGTCATCGCCACGACCTGCCCTGCCGCCTTCAGCGCCTGCACGATGCGCACCTTGTGCTCGGGGGCCACGCGCGCGAACACGGCAGTGCGCAGGATGCGTGCCGAGACCGCGTCGGGCGCCTCGGATGCCAGCGCGTCGAGTTCACGCCCGTCCATCACCTCGCCGTCCAGCCCGAGGTCGCGCGCGATCGCCGCCGCGGTGGCGCGGTGGTCACCGGTGATCATCTTCACCGCAATGCCGGCGCGCCGGCACAGCGCAATGGCCTCGCGCGCCTCCGGGCGCGCCGGGTCGATGAGGCCCACCAGGCCGTAGAGCGTGAGATCGGCCATGTGCGCCATCAGGTCGCCTGCGGGGTCGAAGTCGCGCGTCGCGATGTCCTTGCCGGCCACCGCGAGCACACGCATTGCCTGAGCGGCCAGGTGCTCGTTCTCCGCCGCCCAGTGGGCGCGCGCGCGGTCATCCATCGGCGCCTCGCCTTCGTCGGCCAGGTGGCGCCCGGCACGCGCCAGCAGCACGTCGGGCGCGCCCTTGACGCAGACGTGCACGATCTCGCCGTCGCGGTGGAAGGTGGCCTGGAACTTGTACGCCGAGTCGAACGGAATCTCGGCGATGCGCGGCCGCTGCTGCGCGAGCTGCTCGGCGGCGACGCCGCCCTTGGCGGCCAGCGCCAGCAGCGCGCCCTCGGTGGGGTCGCCGATCAGCTGGCCGTCGTGGACGCGGCTGTCGTTGGCCAGCGCCGCGGCGTGCAGCAGGCGCTGCAGGGCCGGCAACGCCGGCAGCGCCTGGCCGTCCGGCGCCGCGATCGCGCCCGCAGCGGTATAGCCCTCGCCACTGACCACGAGGCGCCGGCCCTGGCAGGCCACGGCACGCGCCGTCATCTGGTTCATCGTCAGCGTGCCGGTCTTGTCCGAGCAGATCACCGTGGTGCAGCCCAGCGTCTCGACGGCGGCGAGCTTCTTGACGATGGCGCGGTGCTGCGCCATGCGGTGCATGCCGATGGCCAGCGTCACCGTGACCACCGCGGGCAGGCCCTCGGGGATCGCCGCCACCGCCAGCGCGATCGAGGTCAGCACGATCTGCGCCAGCGGCTCGCCGCGTGCCCAGCCGAGCGCGAAGATCAGCGCGATCACGACCCCGGCGAACAGCGCCAGGCGCCGCCCCAGCACGTCGAGCTGCAGCTGCAGCGGCGTCGGCCCGGCCTCGGCCCGGGCGAGCATGCCGGACAGCCGGCCCATCTCGGTGGCCATGCCGGTGGCGGTGACGAGCAGTTCGGCGCGGCCGCGCGTCACCACCGTGTTCATGTAGGCCATGTTCACGCGCTCGGCCAGCAGCGACTCGGCCGCCACCGTGCACAGGGCGTCCTTAGCCACCGCGTGCGACTCGCCGGTCAGCGCCGCCTCGTCGATCTCGACGCTGTGGCAGGCCAGCAGCCGCCCGTCGGCGGGCACGCGGTCACCGGCCTCCAGCATCACCAGGTCGCCCGGCACGAGCTGCGCCGCCGGCAGCTCCTCGACCTGCCCGCCGCGCCGCACGCGCGCCACCGGCGCGAGCATCTTCTTCAACGCCGCCAGCGTGGCCTCGGCCCGATGCTCCTGCCAGAAGCCGAGCACGGCGTTGAACAGCACCACCACCAGGATCACCACGGCGTCCTTGAGATCGCCGATCGCGCCGGCCAGCGCAGCCGCGCCTATCAACACCAGGATCAGCACGCTGCGGAACTGGTCGAGGAAGGCCAGCCACTTCGAGCGTGGCGGCTCTTCGGCCAGCCGGTTCTGGCCGTGGAGCGCCAGGCGAGTGGCCGCCTCCGCCGCGTCCAGGCCGTGCGCCGGGTCCATGGCCTGCCCCGCCGCGGCCTGTGCGGCGTCGAGCCCATGCCAGGCCGGCACCGCGTCGTCCGGCGTGGCCGCAGCCAGCGTGTGCGTCTTCGTCATCGTGCGACTCCCTCGCGGCCGCCGTGCGCGGCCAGGCTTGCGCTCAGGCGCTCGATCTGCACACGCAGCGCACGCAGTTCCTCGCGGACGTCGGCCTCGCCCTGGTCCGCGGTGTCGCCCTTGGACTCGCCGTCGCTGTAGCGCTGCATCGCGTTGACGATGATCGCGATGAACAGGTTGAGCATCGTGAAGGTCGCCACCAGGATGAACACGACGAAGAACAGCCAGGCGTACGGAAATTGCGCCATCACCGGCCGCGCAATGCCCATCGACCAGCTCTCCAGCGTCATGATCTGGAACAGCGTGTACAGCGAGCGGCCGATGTGACCGAACCAGTCCGGGTAGGTGACCGCGAACAGGTTGGTCGCGATCACCGCGAACACGTAGTACAGGATCAGCAGCACGAGCGCGATCGAGCCGAGGCCAGGGATCGCCGCGAGCAGCGCGCCGACCACCCGCCGCATCGACGGCACCAGGGTCAGCAGGCGCAGCACCCGCAACACGCGCAGCGCACGCAGCACGGCCAGCGGCCCGCTGGCGGGCACGAGGGCGATGGCGACCACCACGAAGTCGAACACGCTCCACGGATCGCGCCAGAAGGCGGCGCGGTGAACGACCAGCCGGGCAGCGATCTCGACGACGAACACTGTCAGCAGCACCCGATCGAGCGTGCCGATCAGACCACCGGCTGCGAGCTTCGCCGCTGGCCAGGTCTCGAGCCCGAGCAGAGCTGCGTTGACGAGGATCAGCGCCATGATCGTGCGCTGCGTGCCCGGCCGTTCGAGCAGGTCTCGCAGGCGCGAGCGCAGCGGCGCCGCGGCTGTGGCGAGGATCGAGGTCATCGTCAGCGCAGCGGTCGGGCCTTGACCGACCGCAAGCTCCCGACGGCCACGGGGGTGGAGATAGACAGCGCGATGCGCTTCATGGAGGATTCCGGCGCGCGCTTGAAGTGGCTCACGACCGCATCAGCTTAGCCCCATGGGCCAGAGAGAAAAAGCAGAGCGTTCCTCACCGAACATCCCGAAAAACCTGATGCTCATCTGTCGCGGGACTGGGCGCTGCCGGCGCCGGAGTCACCCTGTCGAGCAAGGCGACGACTTCTGTTTTTCGGAGGTCAATCTCGTCTCCAAGCTGCTTATCTGGCAGTCTGCGAACGACTGCTGTCGCTGGTTCTTTCGGCGGCATGAGCGAACGTCACGTTTCAAAGTAGATCGGTCGCTCACTGAGAAAGCCGTGGCCGACTCCTATGGGTCGGGTCCGGCCGGACAGCTTCCCGATGGCTCAGCCCGACAGCGGACGTAGCCGAGCCAGCGTTGATGTCCGAGTGAGGGAGCCCCGAGCGTCAGCCGGAAACGGGCTTCACAAGCGCTCGCCGGAGGCGAGCTTCCGCACCGTGCGCAGCACGTTCCCACACGCTGCCGCAAGGCAGCTTCCAACGACCGGCCGGCGGCCGGCTTCCCATGATCCCGTAAGGGGTCTTCCCGGACGCCCTTTAGGGCGCCTTCCTCCGCGAGGCGCAGCCGAGCGGGTGCTTTCATCCTTCCGCGTTCGACAAGCCGAGTCCGGCGCATCGAGATCGTTGACGCGTCGCCTCACTTCGCTGCTCGCGGCGCTGCCTCCGCGATGCACTCGACCAGGTTCAGCGCCGCCAGCATCAGCATCTTCTCCGCTTCGGTCTCGATGCCCAGGAGATCGCTGTCCTTGAACTTGAGGAAGACATAGGCAAGCAACTGCTTCTCGGGGTGGTTGCCGACGGCGTCCGATGTCGCCTGCCCTTGCTGCTGTGGCGTCAGGCCCTCGATAAAACGCACTCGCCCGGAGACGCGCGCCAGGCAACGCTCCTGCATCACTTCGGAGATGACAGGCCAGCGCTTGCCACTGCCCTTCATCGCCTCGTGGAAGACGAGCA
>LNFM01006600.1_pt1 | contig 18970 bp, 25 predicted proteins | sample 596031 | NCBI WGS metagenome assembly LNFM01 (sample SAMN04254537, study PRJNA301005) | activated carbon metagenome | isolation source: dual media filters at the Ann Arbor, Michigan drinking water treatment plant | place: USA: Ann Arbor | reverse complement strand
GGTTCGCGCCTGTGCTGATTCGGGCGCAATCGAAAGATCCAGCGACTGTCCGGCATGGATACGATTCGGATCGCGGATCCCGTTGGACTGCGCGATCTGCAGCGCGTAGCGCATGGATGCGCCCGGATCCGCCCGTTGCCCGGTCGCCGCGAGACGAGCATTTGCGATGCCGTAGAGCGTATCGCCGGGTTTGACCAGGTGTCCCGTTGCGGTCCCTTTGGGAATCGTGCCGTGTGTGGCCGCGTCGGAAGACGCCGAGCCTGCCTGCGCGAGTGCTGCTTCGAACGGATTAGCGGAGGATGGGCTACGGCTGCCGGCCCTATGCGCGTAATCGAATCGGAGGGCGGTCTGGGGGGTTGGGATCGACGAGGCGCCGGGCATGGGCGGAGACTTCTGGCGAAGGCGAATCGGGCGCAGTGTGCGGCAAATCGCAGCGCTGGCAGCCCCGGAAAAGATCGGGTTTGCGCCGCGTGTTCCGGCAGGACGGCGTGGCGTTGCGCCGGTGGCCCGATCGGGCAGGTAGATATTCCACGTTACTCGTCCGGGAACTTTCGCTAAACTACGGCTGTCCGTCAGACCTTTCTCCGCGATCCGGACCCTATCTCATGCCAAACGATACCAAACTCCTGCGCGTCAATTTCAGCGACATTGCCATCGGTCAGTCGTTCTATGACCCGATCAGCGCCGAATACTTCGTCAAACGCAGTCCCAGCCATGCCGCGATGATCAGCGGAATCGGCGATGGGACGGTTCTGGACGAGTTCGAGCAAGACGACGCTGTCGGCATCGGGCAGAACTAGACTCGCGACCTACCGACGGCTATTCGCATAGCCGCTGCCACTCCCTCGAGCGGCAGACCAGTTGAGTCTGCATTCCATTGAGTTTGCCGGTTCCCCTCGTCATCCGCACATGGTCATTCAATCCATATCACCCGTTCATTGGGGCAAAGGGCAGTGTGTCGAACTGCTCTTCTGCAGGCGGTTCTATCCGCCTTCGCCGCGTTGAACTGACCGTTCGCGTGTTCGACCGGATCGTCTGACCTCACGGTCGATCCGTCTTCGTCTCAAATTCTTTTCTGCTGCATCTGCGGCCATGGGTGTTTTGCACCCCAAGGCGACGATGCGCTGCTCTCATCGTTTGGAGTTTCCATGAAATTTTCCCGTCGTCGAATTCTTCAGGCAGGCACCACGGCCGCCTTGGCCGCTGCCGCCTCGATCCATGCGCAACCGTTGCTTCATACCCCCGCTTCCGATCTGATGCCGCGCTCGAAGAAGCGCCGCGTCGTCATCGCCGGCGGGGGCTGGGGCGGAATGACCGCAGCGCGGCATATTCGGGAAGTCACGCCGGAACTCGAAGTCGTTCTGCTCGAGCGCAATCCGGTGTTCTGGTCGTGCCCGCTCAGCAACAAGTGGCTGATCGACGTCGTCGATACGAACTTCCTCGTGCACGGCTACATGGGGCCGGCGAGACGTCACGGATACACCTTCGTGCAGACGGAGATCACCGGCATCGATCGCGGCAAGAAGCGGGTTCACACGGCGCAGGGTTACGTCGATTACGATTGGCTGGTGCTTGCGCCCGGCATTCGCTACGCATTCGAGCCGTGGTTCGGCAATGACGTTCGCGCCATCGAACATACGCGGACGCAATTCCCGACAGCCTATATACCGAGCGCGGAGCACGCTGCAGTGAAGCAGAAGATCCGCAGCTTCAAGGGCGGAACTTTCGTGATGACCCTGCCGCCGCCGCCGCATCGCTGTCCCCCGTCGCCCTACGAGCGGGCATGCCTCATGGCGTGGTGGTACAAAACCAACAAGATTCCGGCCAAGATCGTGATTCTGGATCCCAAGCCGCGTATCGCCCCGATCACATTGGGGTATCGCGCAGCGTTCGATGAACTCTACAAGGACATCATCGTTCACGTGCCGAATGCGACCGTGAAGGAAGTCGACCCGTTCAACAAGATCATCAAGACGGCGGCCGGCGATTTCAAGTTCGACGATGCGTTGCTGATGACGCCCCATCAGGCAGGCGATCTCGCATGGAAGGCCGACGCGATCGGCAAGAATGCCAGTGGGCAATCTACCGGTTGGGCCGGCGTCGATCCGCTGATCTACAACCTGAAGGACGATCCCCAGGTCTACGTGATCGGCGACGCCGTGGGCGCCGTGTCGCCGCACTTCGGTCACTATCCGAAGAGCGGACACGTCGCGAATCGGCAAGCCAAGGCCGTCGCGCAATACATTTCAGCGCAAACCAAGGGGCAAGCGCCGAAGCACGTCATGATCGACAACCTCTGCTATATGCTCGTCAACAACAGTCCGCGCGAGGCGATCTCGGTGCAGTTCGACTACAAGATCGGTCCCGACGGGCTGCTCCACCAGACGCAGATCGACGATAACGATCGTCGCGCGGCGCTGTGGGAAGACGATCTGAAGTGGGTGGGGTATATGTTCGAGGATTTTGTTGCGGGTTAGGTTGCGGGAGGCAGGGATCGCAGTCGCGCACAACTTGGGTGACCGCATCATCCGCCCCCGTGTCCATGCATTTGCAGAGGAAATCGATGCCAACGAAGCTCTATCCGCCGGACGCATACGTCATGGATACAGGGACGCGAAAAGGACGCGGTGTGTTTGCAGCGCGAGCTTTCAAAGCCGGAGAACTGATCGAACTGTGCCCCGTGGTCCTGATCCCGAATCCGAAGTCGCTCGTGAGTCCGCCCCCACAGATCAAGGTTGATTTCATCCGGACGATGAAGCTTCTGCTGTTCAACTGGAGCGGATTGACGAGAACGTCGGGGAAAGCGCTCGCGCTCGGCTACGGCAGCCTCTACAACTCGGCGAATCCGGCCAATGTGCGTTACGAGGCCGATCCGACGCTGCCGGCGCTGCGCTTCATCGCTCATCGCGACATCGCGGCGGACGAAGAACTTACGATCAACTACAGCGGCAGCGGGGGCGGGGTGGAATCACCGGACTATCACTGGTTCACGGAGATGGAGATCGAGCCGATTCGTTAGCGGAGGGTCTGCGGGTCGTTGTCGACGGATTAGGCTCATGCGGGGTGTCCGCGACTCGCTATCATGAAGTACTCGGCCTCGGGCATTGCCGACGGTCGGACTCGCGCTTGAGAATAGGCTCGACATCCCTTCGGTATGCATTCATGAGCAGATGGGTCTGGGTGGGTTTCGGTCTATTGATCGTCGTGGTCGCTGTCATGGCTTGGCGAAGCCGGACAGAAGTCGACGCCTTGCGCATTGCCCAAGGCATGGCCCAAAACGACGCTGCGTCGAAGAGCGCGACGCCGAGTACATCGTCAAATCGTTCGACATCGCCGACGTCCACTCCCACGATGACGGCGCCGCCTGGGGAGCCGCCCGAAGACGTTCTGCTTCGCTTTCAAAAGGATGAGTACGACGAGATCACCCGAGCGGGTGGAATGAAGGTGACCGTCACCGCGAGCGGGCGCCAGATCGTACTCAAGCCGAAGCTTTACAGCGGTCAGAAGGATTACTGCCGGCCGGTGCCGCGTGAGCCGGAGGGTAGTTACGAGTGTGGCCTGAGCTTGATGGTGACGTTGCGCGAGGACGACAACAAACCTGGCCAGCACGGCGAGCGGCAGTTCGTGCATTGGGATGGCTTAGCAGGGGAATGGAAGCGTGGTCTGGCCAACGATCGGCCGCGCAAGCTGCCGTAGGCGTTGGGGCAAGTCTTCGCTCCAACGCTCATGCCTCGCGGGCGGAATTCGACGCGTCTGCCGATGCTGCAGCCCATCGCTGCCGCGGGGCTTAGCGCTGTCCGCCTGGTGTCGACACAAGCATCGCGTGGGCGCCATACTCGATTGCCCCCTGGCGTGCCGTTGCCGTATAAATTCGCTCCCGATGCGCCCGCTGGACCATGTTCCGTGCCGCAGGATCGACCATGCCCGACACTCATCGCCATCCCTTTCCGCAGCGTGCAAGACGCTATCTCGGTGCCGGCTTCCTGGCGCTGCTGCCGTTGCTCGTTACCTGGTTTCTCCTCTCGTTCGTGCTCACTCAGTTATCGGATCTCGGGCGTCCATGGGTGTATGCGCTGGCACGTGCGCTCGGCACGATCAGTCCCAGGCTCGCGGACGTCATCCTGCATCCGTGGTTCGAATTCTTCCTTGCCGTCATGGTGACGTTGGGCGCCATGTACTTTCTGGGCTGGGCCACCACGAACGTACTGGGAAATCGAATCCTGGCGTTTTTTGAGCGCGTGCTCGACCGGGTGCCCGTGGTGCAGGCGATCTATGGATCCGCCAAGCGCTTCGTGGCGGCCTTCAATGCCCGCCCCTCGGGGGTGCAGCGGGTGGTGCTGATCCGATTTCCTACGCCCGAAATGCGCGTCATCGGCTTCGTCACCAAGACGATGACCGATGTCACCACCGGGATCGAAGTCGCTGCAGTCTACGTTCCCACGTCACCCAACCCGACCTCCGGCTATGTCGAGATCGTACCCGTGAGCGATCTTGTCGAGACCGACTGGACGCTCGAGGAGGCGATGAGCTTCGTAGTCACGGGCGGGACCAGCGCACCGGACACGGTGCGGTTCAGCATGCCGCCGCCATCGTCGATGCCTCCCGTCAAATGAGCACAAGGGTGTCGAGGCCCGTGCTTTCATTGCAGCTTGCGGAATCGCCGATCCATGGCGCCGCAGCAGCGGACGGTGACTCATCCGCCCGTACAACTGGACTACACCGAGAATGAGCGCGATTTCACGCGCGGCTTAGTGGCCCGAGGCGATGGTCACCGTCATCGCTTTTCGACGCTCTTGGTTGTGTTCGTCGCCGTCCATGTTCCGTACGTCATCGACCGAATTGCAGTACACTTTTCCGGCGGGGCAACGACCTAACCATTCAATCGGTCGCGCACGGACGTGCCGCATGGTAGAGCGCCGCGTGCGCCTATGGGGGAGATGGGATGCTGAAATCTGGGCGGTACGTGTACATACTTGCAGGTGCGCTGCTATGCGTGTTGGCGGCCTCGACGCAGGCCCAAGAGCTTAACAACGTCGAACCGAAGACGTTCCAGAAGCGCGACTTCAAATTGACGTCGGGGCAGGTCTTGCCCGAGTTGAAGATCGCATACGAGACATACGGCAGATTGGCGCCGGACGGCCGTAATGCCGTATTGATCACGCATGGCTATACCAGTAGTCATCATGCGGCCGGACGCTACAAGCCGGACGACCCTCAGCCCGGCGGATGGGACGGCTTGATTGGTCCCGGCAAGGCGATCGATACCAATCGAATGTTCGTCGTGGCATCGAACAACCTCGGATCGTCGTATGGCTCTACGTCGCCTGCCCATATCAATCCGGCGACAGGCAAGCCGTACGGCCCGGATTTCCCGATGTTCACGATCGTCGACACGATCGCCGCGCAGAAGGCGCTGCTCGATAGTCTGGGAGTAAAGCATCTGGTTGCCGTTGCCGGATCGTCCTACGGTGGTCGACTCGCATTTCTTTGGGGCGTCACCTATCCCGATTTCATGAGCGGTATCGTCCCGGTCGTGATCACTCCGAATTCCCCTTACAACCCGAAGGCGATCGAGTCGCTGAAGGAACGTCTTGCGACAGACCCTAACTGGAACGGAGGTTGGTATTACGACAAAGGCGGCATCACCAGAGTGTTGACAGAAATTCGAGTTCAGACCCTCAAGAATTATGGGATCGATGCTGCTTTGAAAGAGGAGTTTCCTGACCCGGCCGCTCGCGAAGCGGAAATCGTCCGGCGAGCCGAACCATGGGCTCGACGATTCGATGGCCACTCCTTGATCGTGCTGCGTCGGGCTGCCATGGGCATAGACATCGAGCGCGACTTTCCGAAGATGAAAGCGAAGGTCCTCTACGTCTTGAGCACAACGGACAAGCTCTTCCCGCCGTCGATCGCTCCGCGGGTCATGGAAAAGTTGAAAGCGGCCGGTGTCGACGCCGAGTTTTTCGAACTCAAGAGCGAGTTGGGGCACTCTGCCAGCGGGCCCGATTGGGCGAAGTGGTCGCCGAAGCTCAGGGAATTCATGGAGAAGCTTTCACAATAGCGGGGTAGGCACGCATGTGGGCTGCTCGACCACTGGAGACGCCGGCGTCAGGTGAGGTCGGCGGTAACCATGGGGGCAGATGTCAGGGCGAGTGCCGAAGTTCGCGAAATGGGCGACTAGGCGACTCATAGGTTGCTGTTGTCCCGGAAGGGGGAATCGAGAGTGAAGTGGCTGCTCGTGGTGATCGTAATGATTCGCCGGTGAAGACGGACCTCACGCCTTGTAACCCTGGCGAACGAGCAGCTTCCAGTCGCCGCCCTGCTTCTGCCAGACCATCAGCACAGCCATGTTCGAAGTGCCCGGCTTGCCGTCGCGCTCGACTTCGCCTGCCATGATGTGTCGGGAGACAGCGGTGTCGCCGCTGATGTAGTTGCTTTGATTCGCACCGTAGATCGTCTTCCAGCGAGTGTTCGGCTTCATCACGTTCGCAATGAATTCGGCCTTGTCCTCGATTCGCCCGGACGAATGCCCATAGCTCAGATCGTGTGTGACGAGGGGTTCGAACGCTGCTGCATCCTTGTCGCGGATGGCGTTGTAGAGCTTTTCGATCGCTGCGGTGAGCGTTGCTTCGTCGTTTGCGTGGGTCATGGATCCTCCTGTCCGATTTGCGTGCTGAGCCTCGTGCACTATACCTCGACGTGAAGATGCGTGCCCGGTGCGTATACGTTAGCGATTCGGTTGACCGCTATCCGGATGTGTTCAAGGACTTGGGCGCCCCGCAGTTGTTGAGCGCCGGGATGACGATGTGCCGAAAGGTAAAATGTTCGAGGTCATTGGCGCCGAGCGTTACGCTCATCACGCATCTGAACCGAGGAGGCCATCACTGCGCTCGACCGTCAGACTTCCTTGATCTGCGTGCGGACCAACTGAGTCCAGAAGCCTTCGGTCCATTTCTCTCGCCACTGCTTGCCCTTGGAATCCGTCCAGGTCATCGTCGCGACGAAATGATGCCCATCGATTTCAAAGTTGCGTTGATCGACTTCGATGATCTGGCCCGCGGGGATCGCCAGCCGCATCCCCTTATCGACCTGATAGCTTACCAGTCCCGTCACAAGATATTTCCTGACCACCGAAGCCCCGTTCCGCTGGGAATGCATTGGTAAACAAAACGGGCCGCATCTCTGCGACCCGTCGGCCTACATGCTGAGGTTTTGAAAAGCTAGCCGCGCGTGCGTCGAAATACTGAGCATTTTCGGCTGGACCCCTGCGCTAATGGGCGTCCCCACCGTGCCGCGACGCTATTGCCAGAATACATTCAACAACGGCTAAGATCAATTGAGCGTTAGTAACCCCGCGATCGGTCCGGTGAGAAGGATCCGGCCTCACCCGTTCACGCATCGCCGAGCAATCTTGTGAACCAGGATGATGCGCGTAGAAGAGCGGCAGATGGGTGTAAGCGACGACGAGGGTGCCGTTTCGAATTCCGCCCTTCAGGGGACTCACGGCGCAATCTCGGTCGATCAAGCGCTTCGGTCGCTCAACAGGGCCGTATCCGCTCCGGCGCGAAGCCGCGGCGTGAACTTTCGACCGCATTCGCCTTGGGTGGTGGCCGCGAAGATCGGACAATCGATGTCGGATGCGATGCGATGGAGTTCGCGGCTATCGTCAGCGCGTCGCCGGTAACGTGCTCTGAAACACCGCGCGGTCACAGTGGGAGCTTGCCGGCAATCAGCTGCGTCAGCTGATCCGGATCTACGGGCTTGATCAAGTGATGATCGAACCCGGCTTCGAGCGCCCGGCGTCGGTCGCTTTCCTGCCCCCACCCGGTTAACGCGATGATCTGGATACGCGCGGCCCAAGGTTCTCGCCGGAGCGACTCGGCCACTTCATATCCGCTCAAGTCGGGCATCCCGATGTCGAGCAGCGCGATGTCCGGACGAAACAACTGAGCCATGGACAGAGCGGTTCGACCGAGATGGGCGACCCGGACATCATGCCCCGCCATATCGAGGAGCATCGCAAGGCTTTCCGCAGCATCCCGGTTATCGTCGGCGACGAGGATCCGCCGGCGGGCGGAAGTTGCACGTTCTGGATCGATACCGGTGAGCGACGCCGCTGTCGCTTCCGCAGCGAGCGGCAGGCGCACGGTAAATTCGCTACCCGTTCCGAGACCGCGGCTGCGTGCCTGGACGCTGCCACCGTGCAATTCGATGATGCCCTTGACCAGTGCCAGACCGATTCCCAGACCGCCGTCCGATCGTCCCGCGATGCCATCGACCTGCGAGAACATTTCGAAGATTCCGCCGATCGATTCGGGTGCGATGCCGATCCCGTTGTCCTTGACCGCCAGCGCCAGTGTGTCGCCCTGCACGGTGCACCGGAGTTCGATGCGGCTGCCGGCGTCGCTGTACTTCACGGCATTCATCAGCAGATTCGAAATGACCTGCGACAGCCGCAGATGATCGGCGTCGAGCAGGATGGCTTCGGTGGGCAGGCTCACAGCGAGCTGCTGGTTCTTGCCGTCGAGGCTCGGCCGGACGGCCTCGACGGCAGCATCGACCACCGTAGTCAGCGACAGCGTCTTCTTCCGGATCTGTAGTTTTCCCTGCGTGACGCGTGCGATATCGAGCAGGTCATCGAGCAGCAGCGCCATCTGGTTGACTTGCCGCTCGACGATTTGTTGCGCTTGCCCCAGCTGTGCTGGAGCAGCTTTGGGCGAGGCGATGATCCTGGCGGCGGCGCGAATCGGAGCGAGCGGATTGCGCAGCTCGTGCGACAACGTCGCGATGAACTCGTCCTTGCGTCTATCCTGCTCACGCAGCTGGTGGTTGAGTTGAGCCAGGCGTTGCTGATCGCGCTTCTGTTCGGACACATCGACGGTTACCCCGTCGAAATGCGTCGGCGTGCCATCGGCCGCGTAGTCGGTGCCGCCCAGCGCGCGTATGAACTTCACTTCGCCCGACGTCGGATGCACAGTGCGGTAGACGATGTCGTACGGCGTCTTGTCGCGGATCGACCTCTCGATTGCGTTCCGAGTCGGGTCGCGGTCCTTCCTGTGGATCCGCGCATAGAAATCATCGATCGTGATCCGGTCTTCCGGCGCGAAGAAGAAGTGGTCCTTGACGCGATCGTCCCACTCGAGAAAATCGAACGGCAGGTCGCAATACCAGAAGCCGACGCCGGAGAGGCGAGTCGCGTAATCCAATCGTGCGCGGTTCAGTTCAAGCGCACGGTCGGCCACGGCACGGGAGGTCACATCCACGCCTTGCACGAGAATGCCGACGACGGCGCCATCGCGGTCGGTCATCGGCTGATAAACGAAATCCACGTAGCGAACTTCGGACGGCCCACCGGGGGTGGCCTGGTAGACGAATCGGGCGCCCCATGCGGAGTAAGGCTTGCCGGTTCGATAAACCTCGTCGAGCAGCGCCAGATAGCCCTGCTCAACGGCTTCCGGAAGCGCGTCGCATAACTTCCGGCCGACGACGGGGCGATGGCTGACGAGCGACAGATATCCAGGATTCGCCATCTCGAAGACATGATCCGGGCCACGCAGCAGGGCGAGAAAGGTCGGCGCCTGATCGAAGAGCCGAAGAAATTTCTCGCGCTCGGAGGTCAGTCTCCGCTCGGCCAGGACTTGCTCGGTCGTCTCTGCGCACGTGACCAGTACGCCGCCGATGCCGTGAGGCGACGCGGGTTCGTCGATCGGGCTATAGCTGTAGGTCCAATACACCTCCTGCAGTTCGCCGTGGCGAATCATGGGCACGCATTGGTTCTCGGCCCACACCGAACCCTCACCGCGCAGCACGCGCTCGATCTGCGCACCAACGATCGGCCAGACTTCCTCCCAGGCACGACGCCCCGGCGCGCCGAGGATGGTCGGATGCTTTTCCGGGCCCAGGGATAACGAAAACGTGTCGTTGTAAAGACAGGTGAGATCGGGACCCCACATGATCAACGTCGGGTGGCCGGTGGTCAGCAGGATGCGGACGACCGTCCTCAGTGCTTGCGGCCAGGCGTGCGGTTCGTCCAGTGCGGACCCCGCCCAGGGAAACGAGCGGATGCGCTCGCCCATCTCGCCACCGCCTGCAAGGAACCCCAGGTCACTGTCAGTCGCCGGATTCTGCATCCCAATCTACACCCATGACTACCCGCCTTCGCGTTTCAGCGCTGAGAGCGATTCTGCGTGCATCGGTGGGGGCTCGGGGAACAAGGCTTCGCGGGTGGATGGCGCATGACGCCGCGGAACTTTCCGGCCAACATCGATTCCGCAATCAACTCGGCGGAGCAGTGGCGCACAAAACGCGCCCGGATGATCCAGTCTAGAGGCTCGTCGACATTGCTTTCATTTAACGCGCAGTAAACCGGCGGCGGCTCCCCTTCAGGCACGCTGAGTGCACCGAAGCGGATACCCGCACGGTCATCGTGCGGCTTTTCTCGTGGAGGTGCAGCATGGCCAACGATCAGAAGGAGCGGCCCGCGCACGACCAGGATCCTGACGAAGATCCAGGCGAACAGCAGCGTCAGCAAGGTGAATCGCAGAGCCGTCCGGTGCAAGAGCAAAGACGGCGCCAACCGGGCTCGGAATCGGGTGAGGAACCGTTAACGCAAAGCGGCAATCAGCAAATCGCTTTGGAAGAGTAGCGATTACCTCGCCGGACCTGTCGCACGCACTCCCCCGAATCGGGTTGCCATGGCCCAGCGACGATCACTCGGAGCGGCGAGCCACATGCGAGGATGTCCCACCGGTATGGCGACGATTCAGGGCGCACTCTCTGGACCTCGTGATGCAGTGAGCCCGGGAACGACGTTCGCTGTGCCAACGTCCATTCCCCGACCCATAAGTGGATATGTCTGCACGCGCGATCTGGAAAGGCATTCTGAAGATCGGCCGATACGAAGTCGGTGTAAAGATGTACTCGGCGTTGCGAACCCGCCCGGTGGACTTTCGTCTACTGCACAAGACCGATCTCGAGCCTGTCCATCAGCGGATAGTGCGCAAATCCGACGGCGCAGAAATCCCGGCCGCGGAACGGCGCAAGGCGTTGCAGCTCGACGGCCAGCGTGCAGTCATACTGCAAAACAAAGAGCTCGTTCGCCTGGAACCGCGCAGCTCCAGAAGCATTGCTACGTGTGAGTTCGTCGCCCCTGAGCATATCGCCGAGCAGTGGTACGACCAACCCTATTTCCTCGGTCCGGACAGCGACCAGAGCGACTACTTCGCGTTGGTTACTGCCTTGGCGACGCAGGATGTCTTCGGCGTCATACGCTGGACGATGCGGAAGAGGCGATATCTGGGAGCCTTGATGGTCGATGACGGTCGACTACTCGTGATGACCCTGCGGCGCGCGGACCAACTCATCGAGCTTCCCAAAGTGGCGATGCCTGCCCTCGCCAAAGAGGAGCTGCGCCTGGCGGAACAGTTGGTGAAGCTCGCGTCCGACGATTTCGATCCCGCGCTCTGGAAAGACGGCTATCGTCAACGGCTGTCGGATCTGGTCGAGGCCAAGCGCCGTGGAAAGACGAAGAAGCTGGCGCCCCCGCGGCAAAGAAGCTCGCGCGGCACCTTGAGCGCGCAGCTGCGTTTGAGTCTGCAGCGCGCGAAGGAGGGCAGGCGTGCCTGAGCGCGAAACAAAGCGCCCTGCACCTGCATCCGCGCGCGCGCTCTGGTCCGGCACGATCACGTTCGGTCTGGTGAGTATTCCGGTCGATCTTTTCCCGGCGGTGCATGCGCGAGCGACTGCAATGCACATGGTAGATCGGGAAGGCCGTCCTCTTGGCCTTCAGTACTATTGTCCCAAGCACAAGAAGGTGCTGACTCGGAACGATCTCGTCAGGGGCGTCGAAACGAAAGACGGGAGGTACGTCGCGGTCGCTGACGAGGAGCTGGAAGCGATCGCTCCGGAAATGTCGCGGGACATCGAGCTGCAGCGATTCGTCCCCTTGCAGCAAATCGCGCCGAAATACTTCGATCACCCTTATGTCCTGACACCCGCGGGACGCTCGCTCAAAGCCTACTATCTTCTTGCGAAGGTGCTCTCGAAGTCCGGCCGATCCGGTATCGGAACGTTCGTCATGCGCGGGCACCAGTATATGGTGGCCATTCTTTCGCATGGCTTCGAGCTGAGGGCACAAACATTGAGGTTCGCCGACGCGCTGCGTTCTGCGGCCCAGATCGGCCTGCCAAAACCGACCCAAGGAAAAACGGCTTCGGTCAGGCGGCTCGCGGCGGCGATCGAGTCCGATACGACCCGCGGCTCGTTGGATACCAGCGACATGTCCGACCGCTATGCCAAGGCGCTGCATCGGCTGGCACAGAAAAAGGCGAAGGAGGGGCAGGATGTCGTCGCGGCGGCATCGGACCGCGAAGGTGAAGAGGAGGCTACGGAAGTAGACGCGATCGCGCTTATGGAACGCTTGCAGAAAAGTTTGCGTGCGACGAAGCGCAAGCGAGGGTCTTCGGTGGCTGGACGACCCACAACGCAGGGCCAGCTTCGGGCTTCGCTACGTAAATAGACGATGAGGCGTGATGATCGATCTGCTGCAATGGCCCGCCATGGCGGCCACCGTGATTGCTTCTTGGCTCGTCGCATCACGTGCGAGCGAGCGACGTCGGGTCGGCTTTTGGGTTTTCTTGCTGAGCAATGTGCTCTGGTTCGTCTGGGGATGGCACGCCTCAGCGTACGCGCTCCTGGTGCTTCAAATCATTCTTGCGGCAATGAACATTCGTGGCTTGCGGCGGAACGAGTAGACCGCCAGACGACGATCATTCCTCAATGAACCACCATCTTTCGTTTCGTGCCCGTGATCGCGGCGACAACGCCGTGGTCATCGTCGACGGTGGACCATCGACCATCGTGAAAATCAGTCGTGTGAATTGGCTGACCGCTCGTGACTGAAGGTGTCGATGAAAGTCGGGTTCCAAGATCGTGGGGTAGAAGACAAAGCAGGCATGTTGAAGTAACCTCATCGCCATCGATCGGCCCTCGTGAAAGGGAATGAGGCTACATTGTGTATTCTTATCGCATGCCGTGCTTTCTCCGCGTAGCGGACGCGTCCAGCCACAGGTTGCAGCAAACTGTCACCACCGCGCTTCGCCGCGCTGGTTCCGGCCGCTGAAGCGCACGGTAGCCGGCTTCTGCAATGGCCGAAACCGCCCTGATCATCGTCGTGCCCGAAGCCGAGCCGCACGTGTCGCATCTGCGGCGACGATTCGACCCGGCGGCAAGCCGGGGACTGCCAGCCCATATCACTGTCCTCTACCCGTTCATGCCTCCGGAGGACGTCACAGATGATGTGGTTGACCAGATGCGCGCCATCACAGCGTCCTTTTCTTCTTTGACTTTCAGTTGTCTGAAGTGGGCGTGTTTCCCGGGGCCTTGTATCTCGCGCCGACTCCGAAGGAGCCCTTTGTCGCGCTCACTGCGGCATTTGCGCGCCACTTTCCCGAGTACCCGCCTTATGGTGGGCAGTTTAGAAAGGTCGTGCCCCACCTGACCGTTGCGCAGGCAGGCGGATGGCAGCATAGTTCTGCACACACAGAGCTCCTATGTGCCCTCTATCCGTCGGGAGACATTCTGTCCCGTTGCTCGGCGCTTGTGCTCACGGAGGACACCTCCGGAAGCTGGGAGAGAATGTACGAGTTTCCGCTCTCGGCATAGCCGAATGGCACTTGGGCGGCCAAGAGGCTCTTCGGGTATTGACGAAGCCTGGCGAGCCGGTCGAGCTTGTAGTCGAACGTAGGCCCGGGGGCAGGATTGCCGTTGGGCAGGTAGACACAGCCGACGAGGACGCCGCGTATGGCCGCCTCGATAAGGCGACTATGCAGATATCTTGCTCGTCGCCAGGAAGCCCGCGTCTCGTTTCAGTGATCGGAAAGCGTGAGAGTTGAAGATCGCAATTCGCATTGCATCGGGTGATGGCTATAGGACATCGCACGGTGCGTCGGGTGTACCCGAGTGGTCACGTGAAACAGGCATTGGCGTTGCTTCCCACGTTCATACGCTTTGCAGAATATGGGCGGCGACTCTATGCGAGGATCGTCATCGGGTTTGTCGTGGGTGGGGTGCCGTTCGTCGTAACGATTGGAGGTCATCCCCGACCGTGCCGTTGCATCGCGGAATGATTGCGGTCCGACACTTTGGTACCGACGATGACTCGCAGGCGGTGCTCTCATCCTGTCACGCCGGACGGACGATACTTCGTCGTGCGTGGCAGGCTTTGGCGCTTGTCCAACCCAGCCCTCGACGAGGAGCGGCGCGTGATGCTGGTGAAGCAGCTTATGGCCGCGAGACGAGCTCTGCGTGGGCAAGGCTCGCAGGAGCACCGTGCCGTTGTCCGCAAGCGTGTCGATGAAGCGAAGCGTGCCTTGGGCGAGCGCGGCCCGGTTTGGTGGACCGATGGCGCGCCGGACTACAATCGCAAGCGGATCGACGCGACGCCGTACGCGCAGTGGTACAACACGACCATGCGAGAGGTGCCGGGGCTCGAAGAGGATGCGAGTCGTTGCAGTTGATCGTGAACATCGACGTGGACGATCTGGACCGCGCGATCGACTTCTATACCGCTGCGTTCGATTTCAGGTGCGAACGGCGTCTGTTCGAAGGCTCGGTGGCCGAGTTGATCGGCGCGTCGTCGAAGATCCATCTATTGTTTAAGCCGACCGGTACACGGGCCTCGTCGGGCACGAACGAGGTTCGGCACTACGCTCGACACTGGACACCGGTGCATCTCGATTTCGAGGTGTCGGATATTGCGACCGCAGTCGCGCGCGCCGTCATGGCCGGAGCGACGCTGGAACGAGATGTCCAGGACTTCGTCTGGGGTCAGCACGCAGAACTGAGGGATCCCTTCGGACATGGTGTTTGCCTCGTTCGCTTTAGCCCGCAGGGCTACGCGGCGGTTCGGTGACGTGGCCGCGAGGCTGGTGGCTTGGACCGAGCCCCAGCACTGCCGAGTGGGCACCGGCGTGAGCGGGCCGGTGTCGAGTCCGGATTCGATCACGAAGATGCAGGCGGCGTCCAAGGTGCCGAAATTACTGCCGCCTCCCCACATGAACTGGCTCTCCAGGAGGATCGATGATGTGGAACGAGCGTAGGGTATCGGGAGTCATGCGGCATACTCGTCTGGTCCGAACTACATTGCGTGTGGTGGGCGCCATCTTGGCGGAACCATCCCGGTTTTAGAACAGGCCGTTTCGTTCCAGCCATGTCGGGTGGCTTATTTGTCTTTCGATGTTTTCCGGTCTGCTTGTGCGCTCGACGTGGTTCGCGTGAGCACCAGCAAGTGTATTCATCCATTCCTCTGCTTCGCCAGAAAATGGGACACGCCACACGTGGGTGTTGCGTATGGCGTGTTCGAGGAGAGACCGGAATCGGTCGACCACTAAAACAAAAGAATGAGGAGGATGATGATTGGAATCGGAATGCCGAGCAACCAGAGCAAAATCGGACCCATGGTCAATCCTTTCAGAGTGGTTTCAGGAAATGTTCAGTGAGCGACAGTGCCGGCGCGTAGGGCCGCGCTGTCACGTTGCCGCCCGCCCATAGTGGCAGCGTAACTTGCGACGAACGCGCCAACGAGCAAAGCGAGGAAGCTCCACAACGCGAGGTACGCGGCAGCTTTGCGTGCTTCATCGGCAACCTCCTTCGCCTTCTTTTCTGCCGCCTGGGCCTGGGCAATCACATCGGCGACCCGCTTTTCGGCCTCAGGCGGGCTCATGTCGGTCCTCGCAGCGATGACTTGCGCCAGATAGCTGCGATCCGCGCCGGACAGCTCTCCCTGCGCCAGGCCGGTCGAGAGAATTCGGCTCGCCTCTTCGCGCATCCCTGCGTCATCTGCCTTGCGGGTGCCGTCCCCCCGGAAGAGCATGTCGACAAAATAGCCGTTCGATTCATCGGTGCCGGACGCCGCACCGGCGACGACTCCCGCACTCGCAGACGCGACCGTGGCGGCACCAGTTTTCACAGCACCGCCTACAATCGCGGTTGCCGCCGACGTAAGCAATGCGGCGGTGATGACAACACCTACGGCCCACGCCGTCAGGCCGTGTGCGGTATCGCGAAAGAATACTTCGTTGTTATGCACGTCCGTCCAGCGCGTGCGCAGTCGGCCAGCCATGTAGCCGCCCGTCGCGGACGAGATCAAGTGCACGAACACCATCCAGACCATGGCAGCGATACCCAGCGTTTTCGCCGATGCGCCCTCGTTCTGCCAAGGCGAAGCCGCAGAGAACCCGAGACCGCTGCCGAGGACGAGCAGGATCAGCGCGAGCGCTGCGGCGACAAAAGCGCCGGCCAGCACCGCACCCCATGAAACGCCGGACGTAAACGGGTTGGTATCGCGTTCGGTACGCGCAGTATCTATGGCCATTTCCACGGGTGCTCCCCCTCATTGCTGTTGTGACGAATGATGAACTCGGCTGACGCCAAGCTTATGTGCCGTTTCAGCAAGGGGGATGCCCGCTGAGAGAAGTGATCATGCAGTACGGGCGCTGAACCACGGCTCCCGCCTTCGTTCCAACTCCGCGTAGGGCTGCCGTGGAGCAGCCCGCGCTGGAAGTCGCGGACATCTTCCGCACCTTCGGTCCGGCGTGGCGGCACAAACAGGCGGAACACCTGAGCCTGGGTCAGCTCAAGGTCATGTCAGCCATCGAGCAGTGCCGCACGGAGGCGCTGGATGGGCATGCGCTGCGCTGCACCGATTGCGACCACCTGGAGGTCAGCTACAACTCTTGTCGCAACCGGCATTGCCCGAAGTGCCAGGGCCGTGCTGCGCAGCGCTGGGTCGACGCCCGGCAGGATGATCTGTTGCCGGTCGAGTATTACCACGTGGTGTTCACACTGCCGGCACCGATTGCGGCCATCGCCTATACCAACAAGGCGGCGATCTACCAGCTGCTGTTCGAGGTGGCGGCGGACACCTTGATGACCATCGCCGCCGATCCCAAACATCTCTGCGCGAATATCGGTGCCACGCTGGTGCTGCACACCTGGGGGTCGGCATTGACCCATCATCCCCACGTGCACGGCATCGTGCCTAGCGGCAGGATGGCCTCGGACGGCGAGCGGTGGATTGCGTGTCGACGCGGGTTCTTCTTGCCCGTGCGCGTCCTGTCCCGGCTGTTTCGGCGCCGCTTCATCGAGGCGTTGGAGAAGCTACACCGGGACGGTCAGCTGCAATTCTTCGGTGACCACGAGCCTCTGGCCGACGCAGCAACGTTCGGCCGTTGGCTATCACCGCTGCGTACATGCGAGTGTGTGGTGTACGCCAAGCGTCCGTTCGCCGGTTCCGAAGCTGTGTTGGCGTATCTGTCGCGCTATACCCACCGGGTGGTAATCTCGAACCGGCGCCTGGTTTCCATGAACGCAGGCGGTGTGACATTCCGCTGGAAGGACTACCGCGCGAAGGGGCGCACCCGGCATAAGACGAAGTCGCTCTCCGCGGACGAGTTCATGCGCCGCTTCTCCTTCATGTGCTGCCCAGCGGGTTCCACCGCATTCGCCATTATGGATTGCTGGTCAATGCCGAGCGCCGCGCCAGTCTGACCAAAGCGCAGACCTTGCTCGATGTGCCGCCCCCGGAACCGATCTGTGACGACGACTCGATCCTCGCTCCAGTGCCGACATTCGCCTGCCGCTGTTGCGGTGCCATGATGCGCGTCGTCGAGATCATCGTGCGCGGGCGGCCGATCCGGGCGCAGCCATGAACGATCCCTGCGGTTGTCTCGCCACGCATGCATCTCGCCCACGTCGGCTTATGGGTGCCCAACGCCGAGAGGGGACTGTTGCACATCTGGGCCAGAGTGGCCGATCCTATTGCACCTGGCGGGTGCGAATGTGGCGAAACGTGATGACCGCGGCATCCGTATCCGTCCTACCGAGCCCTTGGCGCACCGATCGATGATCGTTTCGACGGTGGCGGCGACGATCAAATCCCCATAGGCCGCGCTCTCGCCAAACCGCGCACCAGCATTCCGCGGTTTCCTCCTTCGAGGTTTATTCAACGTCTGCCCGTCGGCGCCTGCGGGCACCCACGTGCTCGCACGTGGGGCAGACCTCGAACAAACCTAAACTAGGCCGTAAAGCGTCTTGTAGGTGGGTTTATCTTTAAGTTACTGGCGAGTGAACGTAATCGGCGACTCGTTTCGAATCCCCTCGAGGGTCTTGTCGTCGATGCGCTTCACCGCCAGGGTATCATCGTTGCAGCCCGTTAGGACCTTCGATCCATAGGTTTTCAATTCCAATTCGGTGGGTGTTGCACGGGTTACTTCAATAGGAAACTCCAGTCCGATGCAGCGGTCCTGTTTCCTAAAGCCTCGTCGATTCTGCCAAGTGCCGCCCTTGCCTTTTATAACGAGTGTCGCTTCCTCTGCCCGGCCACTGGTCTTCGAGGTATATTTCGCGATCCAGTTTCCATCGTAATTGTGTGTTTCCTGAGCTAGAACTACAGGTGCAGTTGCAAGCAAACCGAAAATAAGAAAGCGCGGAGCGTTCACGTAAAACTCCTTGTCACGAAAGTGGATGTAGACAGCGACACCCCCGGCCATTTGACGAGTTCAACAAGTGGCCCGGATGCCTCGGTATACGGCAGCCCGGTTTTGCTCGCATAATGGTGCGCAAGTTCATGGAGGTCAAGGTACTGAACGCGCAAGTGTCTATCGCGACTTCCACAACTGCTATATGTGCGTTATTACGTAACCCGCTGGAATTGATGAGGAGAATTAATCTACAGGAGAGTAAAAAAACGGCGTATGCGAATGGCATCATTAACGAGTGTCATGTAATTTCTATTGCGGATTGCGGAGGACGAAATCACTTGGACTGTTTTTGATGCTGCCGCAATAGATTCTCTGGATAGACGAGTACCTAGCGCTCTCACGTCCTCCGATCCCACCTCGGGAGCTGAGAACGAGCGATGATTCGCCGCCGCATCTCCTTGAAGCTTCGACTGAGCTGAGAGGCGAACTGA
>LNFM01014217.1_pt1 | contig 18973 bp, 16 predicted proteins | sample 596031 | NCBI WGS metagenome assembly LNFM01 (sample SAMN04254537, study PRJNA301005) | activated carbon metagenome | isolation source: dual media filters at the Ann Arbor, Michigan drinking water treatment plant | place: USA: Ann Arbor | reverse complement strand
GCGTGCCGAAGCTCGGCCAGATGGGCGACGTTGTGAAGGTGAAGCCCGGCTTCGCCCGCAACTTCCTCCTGCCGCAGAAGAAGGCGCTGCGCGCAACCAAGGACAACATCACCTACTTCGAATCGCAGCGTAAGGTCCTGGAGGCGCAGAATCTCGAGCGCCGCCAGGAAGCCGAAGCGGTCGGCACCAAGATGAGCGACCTCAAGGTCACCATCATCCGCCAGGCCTCCGAGGCGCTGCAGCTCTACGGTTCGGTCACCTCGCGCGACATCGCCGACGGCGCCGGCGCGCAGGGCGTGAAGATCGAGCGCAGCCAGGTCGAACTGGACAAGCCGATCAAGGCGCTGGGCGAGCACAAGATCAAGATCCACCTCCATCCGGAAGTCGTGGTCGAGATCTCCGTGTTGGTCGCCCGTTCTGCCGAGGAAGCCGAATTCCTCGCCAAGGGCGGCAGGCTGGTCGCGGAGACCGAGCGTGCGGCCCTGGAAGCCGCGGAAGCAGCTCAGCGCGCAGCCGACCAGGCCGCCGCACTGTTCGAGGCCAAGTCGGCCGAGGCTGCCGAGGGCGAAGGCGAGACCGCCGAGGCTGCGGCCGAGGAAACGCCGGCCGACCAGAAGTAAATCGCGTGCCGACAGGCACTGCGCAGCTCTTCGAACGCATGTCATCGCACCGCGATGGCATGCGTTTTCTTTTGGTGCATCGATGATCTGGCGTTTGGGCGCCCTCGCTGTGGCGGCCGTCGTCGCGCTGCCCCTGCTCGGAATCGCGTCCAGCCTGTTCAGCGACCAGGGTGAACTCTGGCGTCACCTCGCTGAAACACAACTCCGCGACATCGCGGGCAACACCATCGTCCTGCTGATCGGCGTGGGGCTCGGCACCGTCGTGATCGGCACGGGCACGGCCTGGCTCGTGACGATGTGCCGGTTTCCCGGGAGCCGGATGCTGCAATGGGCGTTGCTGCTGCCGCTCGTCATGCCGACCTACATCATCGGCTATGCCTATGCCGACCTGCTGACCTTCGCAGGCCCTCTCCAGTCGGCGCTGCGCGCCGCCATGGGGTGGAGCCGTGGCGACTACTGGTTTCCCAACTTCGGATCATCCCAGGGCGTCGCCCTGCTGTTCACGCTGGTGCTCTACCCCTACGTCTATCTGGCTGCGCGCGCGGCGTTCCTTGCCCAGTCACAGTCGCTGCTCGAGGCGAGCCGCATCCTCGGCAACGGGCCATGGCGCACGTTCCTGCGCATCGGCCTGCCGCTGGCCCGACCCGCCATCGCCGCAGGCGCGGCCCTCGCCCTGCTGGAGACCCTCGCCGACTTCGGCACCGTCCAGTATTACGGCATCCATACCTTCACCACCGCGATCTACCGAACCTGGTACGGCATGGGAAACCGCGAGGGTGCCGCGCAGCTCTCCATGGTGCTCATCCTGATCGCGATCGCCCTCGTCGCGGTGGAGTTTCGGTCGCGCGGACGGGCACGGTTCACGATCGCCTCGAACCTGCGCTACGTCGCCGAGCCGGTGCAGCTTCCCCTGATCGCGGGCCTCGCCGCGCTGGCCGCCTGCGCCCTGCCGATCCTGCTCGGCTTCGTCGTGCCGACGGCGCACCTCGCGCAGTTGGCTTTGTCGTCCGGAGTGCTGGTGACCGACCGGCAATTCATCGGCGATGCCCTGAACAGCCTGCTCCTGGCGACGGTGGCGGCCGCGATCATCGTCGGTCTTGCCGTATTCCTGAGCTACGCTGGACGGCTTGTCCGCCGCCGGTTTCTCCACCGCACCATCGCCTTCGCGTCGCTCGGCTACGCCATCCCCGGCGCCGTCATTGCCGTCGGCGTGCTGCTGCCGCTGGCATTCGCCGATCGCGGCCTCGACCTGCTCTCGCGGCAGGTACTCGGCGTTCCGACCGGCCTGCTGCTGAGCGGCACCGCCTTCGCCCTGGTCGTCGCCTATACGGTTCGCTTCCTCGCCGTCGGCATGGCCAACGTCGCGCCCGGACTTGCCGCGATCGATCCGGCCATGGACGCCAGCGCGCGGATCCTCGGGGCCCGGCCACGCGAAGTCCTGTGGCGCATCCACCTGCCCATGCTGCGGGCACCGGCCCTGACGGCCGGCATCGTCGCATTCGTCGAGGTCCTGAAGGAGCTGCCGGCAACCCTGCTGATTCGGCCCTTCAACTTCGACACGCTGGCCATCGGGGTCTACCGGTTCGCATCCGACGAGCGCCTCGCCCAAGCGGCCGTCGGATCGATCCTCATTGTCACCGTGTCGCTTGCGCCGGTGATCCTCCTGAGCCGCACTGTGGCGGCGTCGGGACGGCCTACTTCCAGCCGGCCCGGTCCATGATCTTCAGCGCCTCGGCGTTGTTCTGCGCAAAGACGCGGGCGTTGAGCTGATCTTCCTTGAAGGTGCCGAGCGCCTTTAGCTGCGGCGACAGTTCGACCGAGGCCACGACCGGGTACTCCGAATTGCCGTCGGCAAAGTACTTCTGGGCCTGCGGCGAGACCAGGTACTCGAGGAACTTGACCGCCGCCTGCTTGTTCGGTGCATGCTTGGCGATACCACCCGCGCTCAGGTTCACGTGAGTGCCGCGGTTGGCCTGGTTCGGGAAGATCACGCCCAGTTTGGCGACGACCTCGCGGTCCTCCGGCTTGGCCGAGCGCATCAGGTTGACGAAGTAGTAGGTGTTCACGACGGCGACGTCGCCCTCGCCGGCTGCGGCGGCCTTGATCTGGTCGGTATCGCCGCCGCGCGGCGGACGCGCCACGTTGGCGGCGACGCCCTTCGCCCAGGCTTCCGTCTTCTCCGGACCGTTGGCCGCCAGCACTGAGCCGGTGAGCGACTGATTGTAGATGTTGCCCGATGAACGGATCAGCACCTTGCCCTTCCACTTGGGATCGGCGAGATCCTCGTAGTTCTGGGGGCCGGTGGCAGCCTGCATCTTCTCCTTGTTGAAGACGAAGACTCGGGCACGCTTGGAGAACCCGAACCAGGTGTTGTCGGGATCGCGCAGGTGCGGGGGGATCGCCTTGGCCAGAACGGCCGAATCGGTCGCCTGCAGCAGCCCCATCTCGCGGGCGCGCTCGATGCGGCCGGCGTCGACCGTGATGAACACGTCGCACGGGCTCTTGTCGCCTTCGGTGCGAAGACGCTGGATGAGCGGATCGGGCTCGGCGTCGATGCGGTTGATCTTGATGCCCGTCAGGTCGGCGAAATTGCCGTACAGGGCTTCGTCGGTCTTGTAGTGACGGGCCGAATAGAGATTGAGTGTCCCGCCCTGCGCCCAGGCCCGTCGGGCGATGAACACACCGGAGCCAAACGCCAAGCCAGTCTTCACGAGCGCACGTCTCTTCACGTCTTCCTCCGATGCGAGTGAGTATCAATTCCCGGATATCACCCGGAGTGCATATTGGCAATCCAAATGCGATTCATTCACACTATCTTCGGGCAATTTCACGCATTCATCCCTTTGCGTCGAAAAAGCGGATGGGACTAACATCACGCCACGACAAATTGGAGTGATCCGTCGTGCTGCTTGCGCAGGTCCTTGCCCGGGTCGTGAACGAAGGCCAACTGACCATCATCGATGAAGGTGGTCGGTCACATCAGGTCACGGGTGCAAGACCTGGCCCCGCAGTGACCATGCGGGTCCACGACCGGTGGACCGGCATCCGCCTTGCCTTCCGGCCCCGGCTCGCCTTGGGCGAGGCGTACATGGACGGCCGCCTCACCGTCGAACACGGCGATCTCTACGGCCTGCTCGACCTCCTGGGGCGCAACATGACTGCCGTCGATTCCACGGCCATGATGCGCTGGTCCTATAGGCTCCAGCGGTGGCTCCGCGTGCTGGAACAGTACAATCCCATCGGCAAGGCCCAGAAGAACGTGGCGCACCACTACGATCTCAGGGGCGAACTCTACGACTTCTTCCTTGATTCCGACCGGCAGTATTCCTGCGCCTACTTCAGGACCGGCAACGAGTCCCTGGAGATCGCGCAAGCCGACAAGAAGCTGCACATTGCTTCGAAGCTGCTGCTGAAACCCGGTCAGAGGGTGCTCGACATCGGCTCCGGCTGGGGCGGCATGGGGCTCTATCTAGCCCGTTCGTTCGACGTCGACGTGACCGGTGTCACCCTCTCCCGCGAACAGCATGGCATGTCGAACCGGCGCGCCGCCGAGGCAGGCATCGCCGACCGGGTCCGCTTCAAGCTGATCGACTATCGCGAGGAGCCGGGTCGGTACGACCGCATCGTTTCGGTCGGCATGTTCGAGCATGTCGGTTCCGCGCACTATTTCGAGTACTTCACGAAGGTGAAGGAGCTGCTGGCGGACGATGGCGTGATGCTGCTGCATTCGATCGGCCGCATGGAGCCGCCGGGCGGCACCAACACCTGGCTGCGCAAGTACATCTTTCCCGGCGGCTACACGCCCGCCCTGTCTGAGGTCCTCGCAGCGATCGAAAAGGCGGGCCTCTGGGTGACCGACATCGAAGTACTGCGTCTGCACTATGCAGAGACGCTGCGCCTCTGGCGCGAGCGCTTCCTCGCCAACCGCGAGCAGATCAAGAATCTCGCCGGCTACGACGATCGCTTCTGCCGGATGTGGGAATTTTATCTCGCAGGCTGCGAGGTGGCCTTCCGGTACATGAACCAGATGGTCTTCCAGATTCAGATCACCCGGCGGCAGGATGCGGTCCCGCTCGTTCGTGACTATATGGTCACCGAAGAACGTCTGAAGAACGTCGCGGGGTCCATGGCGGCCGAATAGGAAGGTATCCTCGCTACGCTCGGGATAAGCGGGCACTCAAAATCTTTGCGCTGTGATCCCCCTCCCATCTTGGGCAAAGACAATCTGATGGAGCCACTGAAAGAGTCCTCGAACGTCACGCGCCTGCCGGGCGCCGAAGAGGCGCGCCTGCGCGAGCCGCCGCACAACTTCGAAGCGGAGCAGGCGCTGCTCGGCTCCATCCTCGTGAACAACGCCTCCTATCAGCGCGTGGCCGAGTTCCTGCGCCCCGAACATTTCGCCGATCCGTCGCACGGCAAGCTCTACGATTCGCTATCGCGGCTGATCGAGCGCGGCCAGGTGGTGAGCGCCGTCACGCTCAAGACCTACGTCGAGCAAGATCCCGCGATGAAGGAAGCCGGTGGCGCGGCCTATCTCGCCCGGCTTGCCGCAGCTTCCGTGCACGTGATCGACGCCGCTGCGTTCGGTCGGGCGGTGCACGATCTGTATCTCCGTCGCCAGCTCATCGATCTCGGCGAAAACGTCGTCAACGGCGCCTTCTCCGGCGACGTCGACGAGACGGCGCTGCAGCAGATCGAGGTTGCCGAAAAGAAGCTCTACGACCTGGCCACGACCGGCCAGACCGAAGGCGGCTTCAAGCCGTTCCGCATGGCTCTCACCGAAGCCATGACCGCCGCCGAAGCGGCCTATGGCCGCGAGGGCAAGCTCACCGGCGTGGCCACCGGCCTGGGCCAGCTCGATCAGTTGCTGGGCGGACTGCACAGGTCGGACCTCCTGATCCTCGCCGGCCGTCCTTCGATGGGAAAGACCGCGCTGGCGACCAACATCGCCTTCAACGCCGCCAAGGCGTATCGCGAGGAGATCGTCGAAGGTCATCCCAAGGCGGTGGACGGCGCCGTCGTCGGGTTCTTCTCGCTGGAAATGTCCGCCGAGCAGCTCGCCACCCGCATGCTGTCGGAGCAGGCCGAACTCTCCTCCGAGAAGATTCGCAAGGGTGAGATGAACAGCACCGAGTTCGACAGGGTGCTGAACGTCAGCCACGAACTCGAGCACCTGAACTTCTTCATCGACGACACGCCCGCCCTGTCCATCGCCGCGCTGCGTACCCGCGCCCGCCGGCTGAAGCGGACCCACGGGCTGGGCCTGATCATCGTCGACTACCTCCAGCTCCTCAATCCGTCAGGCAAGAGCCGCCAGGAAAATCGCGTCCAGGAGGTTTCGGAGATCACCCGAGGACTGAAGACGCTGGCCAAGGAATTGGACGTTCCGGTGGTCGCCTTGTCACAGCTCTCCCGCGCCGTCGAGCAGCGTGAGGACAAGCGCCCCCAGCTTGCCGACCTTCGCGAATCGGGCTCGATCGAGCAGGACGCCGACGTCGTGATGTTCGTCTACCGTGAAGAATACTACCTGACCCGCACCGAGCCCGCCCGGCGCGCCGAGGAGAGCGACCAGAAGTTCAACGAACGCCACGACGCCTGGAAGCAGCGCTGCGAGGAAACCTACGGCAAGGCGGAGGTCATCGTGGCCAAGCAGCGCCATGGTCCGACCGGAATCGTGCGCCTGTCGTTCGAAGGACAGTTCACGAAGTTCGGCAACCTCGATGTCGGTGCTGACGAGCCCGTACCGGCGTTCTAAGGTCAGGGTGTGTCAATCTCCGGCGACGACGACGCGGCCCGGCGGGCCGGCGCGATCCTTTCCATCGACCTGGGCGCAATCGCGGCCAACTGGCGCGGGTTGCGCGACGCCGGTCGCGCAACCGGCCGGCAGGTCGACTGCGCCGCCGTCCTGAAGGCCGATGCCTACGGCACCGGCGCCGCGGTGGTTGGCGCCCGGCTGGCCGCCGAGGGCTGCCGACACTTCTTCGTGGCCCATATCGACGAGGGAATTGCGCTCCGCCGCGTCCTGCCCGAGCCGCCGATCTACGTCCTGAACGGACTACTCCCCGGCACCGAGCCTGACTTCGTCGAGCACCGTCTCATCCCGGTGCTCAATCACCTGGCGCAGCTCAACACCTGGCGGGCCGCCGCCCAGCGCTTCAGCAGGACGCTCGACGCCGTCGTGCATTTCGACACCGGCCTGCACCGGCTGGGCTTCTCTGCCGAGGACGCTCAGGTCCTGATCAACGAGCGCGGCCGGCTGCGCGGCCTGCGACTTGCCCTGATCATGAGCCACCTCGTCGCCTCGGAGGACACGTCAAACCCGGTCAACGGCGAGCAGCTCTCGCGCTTCCGTACCTTCGTGCGCGCGATGCCGGGCGCGCCGACCTCGCTGGCCAACTCCTCGGGCATCTTCCTGGGGCCGGACTTCCATTTCGACCTGCTGCGCCCGGGCGCGGCGCTCTACGGCATCAATCCCCTGCCGGGCCAGCCCAACCCGATGCTGGGCGTGGTGACACTGCACGCGCATATTCTTCAGACCCGCCGGATCGATGCCTTCCAGACGGTGGGCTATGGCGGCGCCTGGCGTTCAGCGCGGCCGAGCCGGATCGCCACGATTGCGCTCGGGTATGCGGACGGCTATTTCCGCAATCTCGTCAACCGCACCCATATGCACCTTGCCGGGCACACCGTGCCCGTGATCGGTCGTATCTCCATGGACCTCGTGACCATCGACGTGACCGACGTGCCGGAGGCCGACTGCCAGGCCGGCGCCATGGTCGAGGTGCTGGGCCCGCATCTCACGCCGGACGATCTCGCCGACCACGCCAGGACGAACGCCTATGAGATCATGACCTCGCTCGGCCGGCGCTACCATCGAGCCTATGTCGACGGCTATGCCGGCGGCCCGGCCGACGACGCGGGAGAAGCAGCGTGAGCATTCCTCTGGTCACGATGCTGGGGCGCATGACGCTTGCCTTCCTGGAGGCGATCGGCAGCGTTACCTCTTTTGCCTTCAAGGCGATCCGGCAGGGTCTGCAGCCGCCCTACTACCGCCGGCAGATCCTCCGGCAGATTATGGAAATCGGCTATTACTCGCTGCCTGTGGTCGGCCTCACCGCGATCTTCACCGGCATGGTGCTGGCGCTGCAGAGCTACACCGGCTTCGCACGCTTCTCCGCCGAGAGCGCGATTCCCAATGTCGTCGTGGTCTCGCTGACTCGCGAACTGGGTCCCGTGCTGGCGGGCCTGATGGTCGCAGGTCGCGTCGGCGCGGCGATGGCCGCCGAGATCGGCACCATGCGGGTCACCGAACAGATCGATGCGCTCACTACGCTCTCGACCGACCCGTTCAAGTATCTGGTCGTGCCGCGACTGATCGCGGGCATCCTCACCCTGCCGTTCCTGGTGCTGATCGCCGACATCATCGGCGTGCTGGGCGGTTTCCTGGTCGGCGTCTACAAGCTCGATTTCAACGACGCGGCCTACCTGCGCAACACGATGGACTTCCTTGAATTCCAGGACGTCTTCTCGGGCCTGGTGAAGGCGGCGGTGTTCGGCTTCCTGATCACCCTGATGGGCTGCTACCACGGCTACACGTCGCGCGGCGGCGCCCAGGGTGTCGGCATGGCGACCACCAACGCCGTGGTCTCGGCGTCGATCCTCATCCTGACGTTCAACTACTTCATCACCGAAGCCTTTTTCGCGCGCTGATCGGCTCCCGCCTCATGGCCTCCCCCAAGATCTCGCTGCGCGGCGTCACCAAGGCTTTCGGGCAGAAAAAGGTGCTGCAGGGCATCGAGCTCGACGTGGCCCCCGGCGAATCGATGGTCGTGATCGGCGGCTCCGGAACCGGCAAGTCGGTGCTGCTGAAATGCATCCTCGGTCTGCTTCGGCCGGAAAACGGCTCGATCAAGATCGACGGCGAGGAAACACGAGACCTCAGCGACCGCAGCCGGGCGCGCGTCATGCGCAAGTTCGGCATGCTGTTCCAGGGCGGGGCGCTGTTCGATTCGCTGCGCGTCTGGGAGAACGTCGCCTTCGGCCCCATCCAGAGCGACGGCATGGCCCCCGCCCAAGCCCGTGAAGTCGCCGTCGCCAAGCTGGGCGCGGTCGGCCTGGGCCCCGAAATCGGTGACCTCTTCCCTTCGGAACTGTCGGGCGGCATGCAGAAGCGCGTGGCGCTGGCCCGCGCCATCGCCCGTGAGCCCGAGATCATCTTCTTCGACGAGCCGACGACCGGCCTCGATCCGATCATGGCCGACGTCATCAACGACCTGATCGTGAAGTGCGTCAGCGACCTCGGCGCGACGGCGGTCTCGATCACCCACGACATGGCGAGCGCCCGCAAGATCGGCCACCGAATCGGCATGCTGCACGAGGGCAAGCTGATCTGGCAGGGGCCCGTCGCGGACATCGACCGCTCGGGGAACGCCTATGTGGACCAGTTCATCCACGGCCGGGCCGAGGGTCCGATCCGGATGCAGGTCCGGAAGTTCTGACCTTGGCACGGCCGCTCAAGCGCTTCGTCTGCCAGTCCTGCGGGGCCGTCACGACCAAATGGAGCGGCCGTTGCGAATCCTGCGGTGAGTGGAACACCATCGTCGAGGAGGCCGCTCCCGCGCCCGGCCCGGCCGGCGGCGCGATGGCCCGTCGCGGCAAGGGCCGCCTGCTCGACTTCACGGGCCTCACCGGCTCGACGCCGCAGCCGCCGCGCCTCAAGAGCGGCATCAACGAATTCGATCGCGTCTGCGGTGGCGGCCTGGTCGTCGGCTCCGCGCTGCTGATCGGCGGCGATCCCGGGATCGGCAAGTCTACCCTGTTGCTGCAGATGGCGGCGGCGCTCGCCAGACAGAACACCGCCTGTGCCTATATTTCCGGCGAAGAGGCCGTCGATCAGGTCCGGCTGCGGGCCGAACGGCTGGGCCTGGCCGACGCCCCGGTTCAGCTGGTCGCCGCCACGTCCGTGCGCGACATCGTTGCCTCGCTGGAGCAGCCTGACGCTCCCAAGGTGGCGGTCATCGATTCGATCCAGACCATGTGGCTCGACACCGTCGATTCGACACCCGGTACCGTCACGCAGGTGCGCGCCTCGGCACAGGCGCTGGTCGAACTTGCCAAGCGCCGCGGCATCGCCGTGCTGCTGGTCGGCCACGTCACCAAGGACGGCGCCATCGCGGGTCCGCGTGTACACGGTGCTCTACTTCGAGGGCGAGCGCGGCCACCAGTTCCGCATCCTGCGCACGGTCAAGAACCGCTTCGGCCCGACCGACGAGATCGGCGTCTTCGAGATGTCCGACCGCGGACTTTCCGATGTCGCCAATCCCTCGGCCCTGTTCCTGGCGGATCGTCGCGGTCATGTCTCGGGCACCTGCGTCTTCGCCGGCATCGAGGGCACCCGGCCCTTGCTGGTCGAGATCCAGGCGCTGGTCAGCCCCTCTTCGCTCGCCACACCCCGACGGGCCGTGGTCGGCTGGGATTCGAACCGCCTCGCCATGGTTCTGGCCGTGCTGGAGGCCCGTTGCGGCGTCACGGTCGGCGCCAATGACGTCTATCTGAACGTGGCGGGCGGCCTCCGGATCGGCGAGCCGGCTGCCGACCTCGCCGTGGCCGCGGCGGTCATCTCCTCGCTGGCCGACGAACAGGTCCCGGGCGACATGGTGGTGTTCGGGGAAATAGGCCTTGGCGGCGAGGTCCGTCCGGTGGGGCAGCGCGAAGCCCGGTTGCGGGAGGCCGCCAAGCTCGGCTTTCGAAGCGCCCTCGTTCCGCAGGTTCGCAGTGGGTCGGGGCCTGCCCCGCGGGCGCCGGAGGGCATCGCCATTGACGAAATTGAGCATCTGTCGGACCTTGTGGCGCGTTTCCAACCGGCCGATCAGCCTCTAAAACGTGGCCGGCGCGAGGGCCCCCGCGAAGGATCCGGGGACCGCCGACGCGATCGCGATCAATATTAACGGGACAGAGAGAACGGGGTCGATGGAGCAGCTTGGAATTACCGTTTTCGACGTCGCCGTGATCGCCATCGCCGTGTTCGGAGCGGCCATCGGCCTGTCCACGGGCTTTGCCCACGCCGTCCTTTTCATCGCCTCCTGGATCGCCTCCGGGTGGATCGCCTGGCGTTTTTCCAAAGTCGTCGAGCCGGAGGTCCTGAAGGTCGTCGGCAGCGCCGAACTCTCCTATTTCGTCTCTTTGCTGGTCGTCTTCGTGGCCGCCCTGATCGTGCTGATCATGCTGACCAGCGTGCTGTCCCGGTCGATCAGGTCGAGCCCGCTCGGCAAGCCGGACAAGATCCTCGGGGCGGGCTTTGGCGTGCTGTGCGCCTGGGTCGCCATGGGCGCTGCCTTCCTGTTCTATACCTATCTCGGTCCCCGCCAGCTGCCGCCCGCCGTCGAGGGAGCGGCCAGTTTCCCGATGATCCGCGAAATGGCCACCTCCGTGGAACCCTATCTTCCCACCGGATTCCGCAACCGCCTGCAGCGCCCGGGCATGGAAAGTGGCACGATCACCGCCCCGGCGAGGACTTCACCCACACCTTCGGACACGGCACCGGCAGCACCGTCCGCCGCCCCGGCCGCGCCGTCAGCTGCACCGGCGGCCCCGGCTGAAACCAAACCGCCGCAGTGAGTGATCCTTGATAGCCTTGGGGCGACACCCCAGCTATAACGCCGCCGTGTTTAGCGCCCCGAAACGCTCCGACGACACCCTCGACGACAAGTTTCACGAGGAATGTGCGCTGTTCGGCATCTACGGGACGTCGGATGCCGCAGCTCATACCGCTTTGGGCCTCCACGCCCTGCAGCATCGCGGCCAGGAAGCGTCCGGAATCGTCACCTTCGACGGCCGACTTTTCCACAATCACCGCGCCGCCGGCCTCGTCGGCGATATCTTCGGCACCCAGGCCGTCATGGACAAGCTGGTCGGCTATTCGGCGATCGGCCACAACCGCTACGCCACAACGGGCGGTTCCTCGGACCGCAACATCCAGCCGATCTTCGCCGACTTCGACTTCGGCGGCCTCGCCCTGGCGCACAACGGCAACCTCACCAACGCCTACCTCCTGCGCAAGGAGCTGGTGCGGATCGGCTGCCTGTTCCAGTCGACCACCGACACCGAAGTCATCAACCATCTGATCGCCCGCTCCAACTACTCGACCGTCGTCGACCGGCTGATCGATGCGCTGGGCCGGGTCAAGGGCGCCTACTCGCTGCTGCTGCTGACGAACGAGGCCCTGATCGGCGTGCGCGACCCGCTGGGCGTGCGGCCCCTGGTGGTTGGCCGGCTCGAGGATGCCTGGATCCTGGCCTCCGAGAGCTGCGCGCTCGACATCATCGGCGCCCGCTTCGTGCGCGACGTCGAGCCGGGCGAGATCGTGATCGTCGACGGCAACGGGCTCAGGTCCATCAAGCCGTTCGTGAAGCAGAAGCGCCGCTTCTGCGTGTTCGAGCACATCTACTTCGCGCGGCCCGATTCGAAGGTCGAGGGCATCGGCGTCTACGACGCGCGCAAGCGCATCGGCATGGAATTGGCCAAGGAGAGCCCCGTGACGGCCGACGTGGTCGTGCCCGTGCCGGACTCCGGCGTACCGGCCGCGATCGGTTACGCCGCCCAGTCGGGCCTGCCGTTCGAACTCGGCATCATCCGCAACCACTATGTCGGCCGCACCTTCATCGAGCCTGCGGACCATATCCGCCATCTCGGCGTGCGTCTGAAGCACAACGCCAACCGGGCCCACATCGAGGGCAAGCGTGTCATCCTCGTCGACGATTCGATCGTGCGCGGCACGACCTCGATGAAGATCGTCGAGATGGTGCGCAACGCTGGCGCCCGTGAAGTGCACATGCGCATCGCCGCCCCGCCGACCACCGATCCGTGCTTCTACGGCATCGATACGCCCGAGCGCGACAAGCTGCTGGCCTCGCGCTACGACGTCGCCGGCATGGCGAAGTTCATCGGCGTCGATTCGCTGGCCTTCGTCTCGATCGACGGCCTCTATCGCGCGATGGGCCTGCCGGGCCGGGATGCGAACGAGCCGGCCTTCTGCGACGCCTGCTTCACCGGCGACTACCCGATCGCGCTCGACGACGTGGTCGGCATCGAGGATCGCCAGCTCTCCCTCCTCGTCGAATCGGCCTGAGTTCAGGATCATGACCGAAGCCGCCGTCGGCCGCCTCGCCGGGCGTGTTGCGCTGATCACCGGCGCCTCACGCGGCCTCGGTGCAGCCGCCGCCCTCGCCTACGCCGCCGAAGGGGCACATTGCGTGCTGGTCGCCCGGACCGTGGGCGGCCTCGAGGAAGTCGACGACCGCATCAAGGCGATCGGTGGCTCCGCAACCCTCGTGCCGCTCGATGTCACCGACGGCCCCGGGATCGACCGGCTGGGCCAGGCGCTCTTCGACCGCTTCGGCCGCCTGGACGTATTGCTGGGGAATGCCGCCATCCTGGGCACGCTCTCGCCGATAGGCCATTTCGAGCCCCGGATTTTCGAGCAGGTGATGGCGGTGAACGTGACCGCCAACTGGCGCCTGATCCGCTCGATGGACCCGCTCCTGCGCCGCTCGGATGCCGGCCGCGCCATTTTCGTGACCTCGGGCGCCTCCCGCAGGATCATTCCCTATTGGGGCGCCTACGCCACGAGCAAGGCCGCGCTGGACATGATGGTCGGCATCTATGCCGCCGAGGTCGCGCACACCCAGGTGAAGGTCAATCTCTTCAACCCGGGCCCAATGCGCACCTTCATGCGCCGCGAGGCCTTCCCGGGCGAGGACGAAGCCCATCAGATCCCGCCCGAGGCGCACGGCGAATCGCTGATCCAGCTCGCGATGCCCGCCTGCGCCATGAACGGCCAATGGGTCGCCGGCGACGCGGCCCTGGAGCAGCGCCCCAGCATCAGCTGAGGACGCCGCAGGCAGTTTCGAGGAGGTGACGGCGCGGGGCCGTCACCAGCTCCCCTATTCGGCGGCCATGTCCATCGTCGCCAGCACCTTGGGCGGCGACATCGGCAGGCTGTAGAAGCGCCGGCCGAGCGCGTCGTAGACCGCGTTCGAGATGGCGCCCAGCGGCGGCACCAGCGGGACCTCGCCGACGCCGCGGACGCCCTGCGGATGCTTCGGGTTGGGGATCTCGAGGATCACCGAGTCGAGCATCGGCAGGTCGGAGCTGACCGGCATGCGGTAGTCGAGGAAGCTCGGATTATCGAGCTTGCCGTCCTTGTTGAAGATGTACTCCTCGCTGAGCGCCCAGCCGATGCCCTGGGCAGCACCGCCCTGGATCTGGCCCTCGACATAGCTGGGATGGATGGCCCGGCCGACATCCTGGAAGGCCGTGTACCTCAGCACGCGCACGATGCCGAGATCGGGGTCGACCTCGACGTCGCAGACATGGGTGGCGAAGCCGCCTTCGGCACCCGTCGTGTTGAGCTGCTGGCCGGCGCCGATCGGACCGCCGGTGGCGCTCGCCTGCGCTGCGATCTGGCCGAGGCTGAGCGGCTCGAACTTGCCGGCGTTGTCGCCGGCCGGACGAGCCTCGCCATTTTCCCAGACGACCGCGTCGGGATCGATCTTCCAGATCTTGGCCGCACGCTCGCGGAGCTGGCTGATCACGCGTTCCGTCGAGTGCGTCACGACCATGGCCGAGGCGTAGGTCACGCGGCTACCGCCGGTCAGGTTGCTGAAGCCGATGACGCTGGTGTCGCCGATCAGCACCGAGACCTTCTTGTAGTCGATGCCCAGCAGCTCGGCGGTGATGTTGGCCGTCGAGGCGCGCGAGCCGCCGATGTCGGGATGACCGGTGATCACCACCACCGTGCCGTCCTCGTTGATGTTGACCTGCGCACTCGACTCGCCGCCGGCGTTGAACCAGAAGCCCGAGGCCACGCCGCGGCCGTAGAGCATGCCCTTCCCGGCCTTGGGCAGCGGCGTCGTGTAGTGGGCGTGCTTCTTCGCTTCCTCGATCGTCTCGACGAAGCCAATGCGCGGATAGACCGGCCCGTGCGCGGCCTTCGTGCCCTGCTTCGCCGCGTTCTTCAGACGGAAATCCAGCGGATCCATCTTCAGCGCCTCGGCCATCTCGTCCATGACGCACTCGACGCCATAAGCGCCGATCGGCGCGCCGGGCGCGCGATAGGCCGCGACCTTGGAGCGGTTCGACACCACGTCGTAGCCGAACGAGTGCACGTTCGGGATGTCATAGGGCGCGAAGGCGCAGCCCGCCGCGCCGCGGATGGGCGAACCGGGCAGCGCGCCGGCCTGCAGGCAGAAGGTGCCCTGCGCCGCCACCAGCTTGCCGTCCTTGGTCGCGCCGAGCTTGACGGTGCTGTAGGAGCCCGAGGTCGGGCCGGAGGCATGGAACACCTCGGCCCGGCTCATGGTCATCTTCACCGGCCGGCCGGACTTCTTGGCCAGGATCAGCGCCAGCGGCTCGAGGTAGATGATCGTCTTGCCGCCGAAGCCGCCGCCGATCTCCGCGGGAATCGCGCGGATGTCGTTCTGCGGCAGCCCGGTCAGGTAGGCGCACATGGCCCGGACCATGAACTGGCCCTGGCTGGAACTCCAGATCGTGGCCTTGCCGTCGGAGACGCTGACCAGGCAGGCATGCGGCTCGATATAGCCCTGGTGCACCGGCTGGGTGCGGAAGCTGCGCTCGATGACGACATCGGCCTTGGCGAAGCCCTCACCGATATCGCCGAGCTTGTGCTCCAGCGTGCCGGCGATGTTCGAGGGCTTGTCCTTGTACTTGATGAAGTCGTGGAGGATCGGCGCGTCGGGCTTCATCGCCTCCTCGACGTCGATCACGAAGGGCAGCACCTCGTACTCGACCTCGATCAGCTTGCAGGCCTCCGCCGCGATCTTCTCCGTGGTTGCCGCGACCGCCGCCACCGGATGGCCGGCGAACAGCGCCTTCTCCCGCGCCATGACGTTGCGGCACATCCAGCGCATGTCCTGGATGCCCAGCATCACCGACTTCTCGATCGGGAAGTTCACGATGTCCTTGGCCGTCATCACGGCCTTCACGCCGGGATGCGCTTCCGCCTTGCTGGTGTCGATCGACTTGATGCGCGCGTGCGGATGCGGGCTGCGCAGCACCTTGCCCCAGATCATGCCGGGCATGGTGGTGTCGGCGGCATAGGCCGCGCGTCCCGTCACCTTGTCGGCGCCATCGGGACGGACCGTGCGCTTGCCGATCCACTTGTTGTCGTTGGCGGTGTCGGGGGTCTTCGTGCTCATCGGGCGGCCCTCATGTCGGCAGCGGTGTCCAGTACGGCGCGGATGATCTTGTCGTAGCCCGTGCAGCGGCACAGGTTGCCGGCCAGCCAGAAGCGCACTTCGTGCTCGGTCGGATCGGGGTTCTTCTCGAGCAGCGCCTTGGCAGCCATCAGCACGCCCGGCGTGCAGATGCCGCACTGGAGCGCCGCCGATTCGAGGAACTTCTGCTGCAGCGGATGCAGTTCCTCCCCGGCCATGCCCTCGATGGTGTCGATCTTCTGCCCCTCGGCCTCGGCCGCGAGCATCAGGCAGGAACAGACGATCCGTCCGTTCAGGGTGATCGTGCAGGCGCCGCAGTCGCCGGTGCCGCAGCCTTCCTTGGCGCCGGTCAGCCCGAGCGGCCCGCGCAGGACGTCGAGCATGCTCTGGTCGGCATCGCAGAGGAACTCCTGCGGCTCGCCGTTGATCGTGGTGGAGACGTGAAGCTTCGCCATGGTCTTACTTTCCTCCCGCGCGTTCTGCGGCAATCAGTGTGGTGCGCTTCAGCAGGACGCCGGCGACCTTGGTGCGATAGGCGATGGTGCCGCGTTTGTCGTCGATCGGACGGCAGGCGGCGCTGCAGGCGGCTGCGGCCTTGGCCAGCGCCGCGTCGTCGAGCTTGGAGCCGATCAGCGCCTTCGCTGCCGCCTCGACCAGAAGCACCGTCGGCGCGACGGCGCCGAGGCCGACGCGCGCGGCTGTGCAGGTTCCGTTGTCGATCGTCAGGCTGACGCCGCACCCCACGACGGCGATGTCCATCTCGGTGCGCGGGATCATGCGCAGGTAGGCGTCGCTCGAGCCCTTCGGACGCGGCGGCAGTGTGAACGAAACGACGATCTCGCCGGGCTCGAGGTTGAGGCGGCCCGGCCCCTTCGGCACCTTCTCGACGGCAAGCTCTCGTCGCCCGTTCGGTCCCTGGATGGTGACGATGGCGCTGGCCGCGATCATGGCCGGCACGCTGTCGCCGGCGGGCGAACCGTTGCACAGGTTGCCCCCCGGCGTGGCACGGCCCTGAATCTGGGTGGAGCCGATCAGGTTGGTGGCCTCGACGACCCCCGGCCAGACCTTGCTGACCTTGGGATGCTCGCGCAGCGCGGCGCCGGAGACGGCGGCACCGATCCGGAAGCCGCCCTCCTTCGTCTCCTCGATGGTGGTCAGCTCGCCGATCTTCTTGACGTCGACGATCGTCCCGGGTGCAACGACCCCGTTGCGCATCTGGACCAGGAGGTCGGTCCCGCCCGCCAGGATCCGGCCGGCCCCCGCCGCCGCGGCAAACGCCCGAACCGCCTCGTCGAGCGTCTTCGGCGCTACGTATTGGACATCCATCGTTCTACCCTTTCATCCCGTCGGCGGCTGCGGCGCAGCTCGTTATTTCGACTTTCTTGGAGTGAAGCCTAGGGCAGCAGGTCGGTAGCGGGCAAGGCGCCTCTGCGCCATCGGCCGCGATGCGGCCGGTGGCATGGGCAGCTTCCTGTGATCGCTCTTTCTTCAACGCTCTCGGACATTGCCAGAGGCAATGTCCTGACGCTCCCCGGGCTGGGCTCCGCTCAGCCCTACCGTTGCGGCTTGCGCCGGCCCTCGTAGGGGTTCTTCGGCTTGCGCATGCTGAGCCGGATCGGCACGCCCGGCATGTCGAAGTCGTCGCGCAGGCGGTTGGTCAGGAAGCGCAGGTAGTCGTTGCCCAGTTCCTGTGGCTGGCTGACCGACAGGATGAAGGTCGGCGGACGGCGCTTGATCTGGGTCATGAAGCGCAGCCGGATGCGGCGGCCGTTGGGCGCGAGCGGCGGCGGATGCAGCACCTCCATCTCGCGCAGCCAGCGATTGAGCTTCGGGGTCGTGACCCGCTTGTTCCAGATCTCGTAGGTCTCGAAGACCTTGGGCAGCAGTCGCTCGACGCCGCGTCCGGTCAGCGCCGAGAAGCCGACGATCGCTACGTCCTTCACCTGCGAGAACGACATCTCCAGCCGGTCGCGCAGCTTGCGCCACTGTTTCGAAGACTCCGACTGGTCGTCGGCTAGCAGGTCGGTCTTGTTGACCGCGATCACCAGCGCGCGCCCCTCCTCGATCACCCAGCCGGCGATGTTGAGGTCCTGCTTCTCGGCCATGTCGGCCGCATCCAGCACGACCACCACGACGTCGGCCAGCCGGATCGTGTCGAGCGAGTCGGCCACGGAGGCCGCTTCCAGCTTGGCATCAATGCGGCTGCGGCGGCGCATGCCGGCCGTGTCGACCAGGCGAACCGGGCGGCCGCGCCATTCCCATTCGACACGAATCGAATCGCGCGTGATGCCGGCCTCGGGCCCGGTCAGGACACGCTCCTCGCCGACCAGGCGGTTGAGCAGCGTCGACTTGCCCACGTTCGGCCGCCCGACGATGGCCAGCAGCAGAGGCCGGCCTTCGGGTACGTCCTCGAGATCGGGATCGACTGCCTCGGCCCCGTCTGGATCAGCCTCCTCCGGCATCGGCTCGATGTGCCGGCTCAGAGCCTCGTGCAGGTCGCTCAATCCCTCGCCATGTTCGGCCGAGACCGGGATCGGTTCGCCGAGCCCGAGCCCATGCGCTTCGGCGAGCCCCTGCTGGCCGGCGCGGCCCTCGCACTTGTTGGCGACCAGGATCACCTTCGCCGAGCGCTTGCGCAGCCAGTTCGCGAAGCTCTGGTCGAGGGGCAGGATTCCGGAGCGCGCGTCGATCAGGAACAGGACGACGTCCGAGCCTTCGATCGCCCGCTCCGTGAAGCGCCGCATGCGGGCCTCGAGGGCCTCGCCTCCCGCCGTTTCCCATCCCGCCGTGTCGAGCAGCATGAAGGCGAGGTCGCCGAGCTGCGCCGGCTGCTCGCGCACGTCGCGCGTGACGCCGGGCGTGTCGTCGACGATGGCGCGGCGCCGACCGGCCAGCCGGTTGAACAGCGTCGACTTGCCGACGTTGGGACGGCCGACGATGGCGACGCGGCGCAGCCCCGGGGTGGGTGGCCGTTCTTCAGCGGAGGGCAATGAGTCGCCCGGAATCTGTCAGGACGTAGATGGTCCGGTTGGCGATGACGGGACCGAGGCGCACGCGGTCGCGCACGTCGATCTTGCCCATGATCTCGCCGGTATAGGGCGAGACCACCACCAGATCACC
>LNFM01007949.1_pt1 | contig 18975 bp, 19 predicted proteins | sample 596031 | NCBI WGS metagenome assembly LNFM01 (sample SAMN04254537, study PRJNA301005) | activated carbon metagenome | isolation source: dual media filters at the Ann Arbor, Michigan drinking water treatment plant | place: USA: Ann Arbor | reverse complement strand
AAGCGCAGCGACAGCCTGAGCCGATCCTTGACCGGCCGGAGGCTGCCGAATGCCGCGCTTTCGCGCGCATGCGCGAACTACGGCTGTAAAGCTCACGGGCGTGGGTGCCGCGTGCGCGGACCGTCAGGGCCGCGGCAGGCACACGCGATCGGGACCGCCGAACCTGCCCGCAGGGCGGCGGCGGTGAGATGCGTCAGCGATCGTCACCCGCAGGGCCGAGACCCTTCAGGGGCTCGGTGGAGCGATGGCGTTCGCGAGCCCCTAGCGAAGCTTCAGCTGAGCCAGGGCCGCGGCGCCGAGCGGAATAGAGCGCGATCCCGGCCAAAGGTCGGGAGACGTTCGCTACAGTCCTTCTTGAGTGGAAAGGGTCAGGTGATGGTGTGAACGAAGCGCAAGGGACCATACCCAACTTTTCGCTTAAGCAGCTTGCAGAGCGTCTACGCCTCGCCAGAGAACATGCGGGTCTGACCCAGCGAGAGTTCGTCGCTGGAGTTGGTTATAGTCTCAGGCAGGTCATCGCCTGGGAGCGGGCTCAGAATGTGCCTCCGGTTCAGATTCTGACCCGCCTAAGGGCTGTCTAGTCGGACTCCTTAAAGGTCGCAGTTTCAAATGGCGAAAGGGCGGCACCCGGAAGGGTGCCGCCCGATCGATCAGAGGAACTGGACGTTCTCGGCGATGATCTCGCAGCCGTACCGGTCGTTGCCTTCGGCATCCTGCCAGCGCGAGTAGTGGATGCGGCCGGTAACCGCGAGCAGGTCGCCCTTCGCCTTGTGCTGGCGCAGCGGGAGCCCCATGCCGTTGAAGACGGTGATCTTGTGGAATTCGGCGTCCTTCTTGGCGTAGCCGGTGTCGGCGTCCTTCTGGACCTTCCCGTCGCGGATGACCGGCCGTTCGGTCACCAGCACCAGCTCGGTGATGCGGGTGTCGCCGCGGTCGCGGGCGATCGGATCCTTGGCGAGACGGCCGACGAGGTTGACGATGTTCATTGCAATAGCCTCCAAAGTGCCGACGGCTCGTCCGCCGGTGCCCTTATCGAGCCTCGGCGAGAGAGGCGGGACACCGCGCGCAGACGCGGGGAACCCCGACGATCCGGGGTGGTGCGGGCAGCTCGCTTCAGCGAGCAACACGGCCCGGATTGTTGCGGGTTGTCCCAAGCCTCGACCAGAGAGGCATGGGCACTCATCGGCGGATGACCGTTGGCACTGGGGCCTGCTTGGCTGCTTGAACATCGACCTCGTCGTGAGCAGGGTTCGCTTAGGGTTTCGATCCTCCTCGCGGTGCCTGCGGAGACATTCGCTCTTTCCTGAGCTCGTCCTGCCGTGAGGCGGGTCTGTCACGCGGGCGGACGTCTGCGAAGGCGCACGACTGGCTCGAAGGGACGCAACCCACAGGCGTAGCCGCCTTGGCTCGGCGCGCTGCGTCGGTACAGGGGGGTGTGCCTGCAGCTCGCACTATCCAACGCGCTGGCAATCTGCGGAAAGGGGTGCTGATCGCTCGCTGTGGATGGCTTAGGACCATCTTGCATCGCGGCGCCGCCGGCTTCCGCCGAGTTGGCCTTTTTCAAGATGGCGGGCTTCAAGTCATCGGCGCCTTGGGACGCCAGGGGAGCGCAATTGCGCAGCAAATTGGGGGACCGGCGAACCTTGATGCGCGCGGTTGGATCGGGGCGCTGCGCTGCCCTGCCCGGACGGGCGTCGGCGCCGGGTTGCGGCAGAGTAGCTCCCGCGCTCAGCGAACGAGCCCATTGTCGGACCCCGCATTGGCGCTATGTTCGAGCGATGGCCGTCTGGCAGTTCGTCATCAACCTGATCCCTGCCTCTGCGGCGAGTATCGCAGGGGTCCACGCGGCACGGATGAGCCGCGCGCAACTCGATGAGGTTGTTCTGGCGCTGCCCATCGCGGAGGCGGATGTGCTGTTCGCCAAACTCGACGTGTTGCTACCTGAGAAGCCGCGATCTTACACCGGTCTCAGGGTGTGGGGTGATGAACCTGCGGACGACATCCAGGTAAGCTTTGATGAGCAGCATATCGAAGAAATCCAGGTCCGCTTCGACGTGTCAGATATCTCTCTGCCATTGATCGGCGGGGTCTGCGACGTTGCGCGGCATTTCGACTGCGTCTTCGCAACGCCGGAGGGCGCGATCATTCAGCCAAGCAGGGAAGCTGTGATCAGGACAGTCCTGCAATCAGACGCAGCGCATTTCGTGCAAGACCCGCGTGGCTTCATCGAAAAGGCGGTCCGTCTGGATCGGGAGGACCGCTAGGACTAGTTGGCAGTGCCCGGCCACATCTGGTGAGGAGTTGGAGGTGTACTTAAAGCAGACCGGCAGCTTTGTTCACTTCGCCGCCGTAAGCGGAAATTCGCAAACCGACCCCATTCACGACACTTTTCGTCGGCCATAGGGCCTCCGTTCTGCAATACGATGTTCTTGAGGATGCCCTTTCCGCTGGCATTAAAGCGGAATCGTGCCGCCGAGCTGTGGCACAAGCGCTAACCATTCGCGCGGAGCAAGGCCCCGCCGCTGGCCGAGCAACGCGGCGATCGGACCTCCGTGCGCCACCACGACCCCGCGCCCTTCCGGAAGTGCGGCTGCGGCTGCGGCGACGCGTGCGGCCAGTTCGAAGGTCGTTTCGCCCCCGCCAGGTCGGAAAGTGTTAGGGGCATTGATCATGCCGTCCATCGCATTGCCGCTGGCACGATAGATCGCTTGCCAGGTCTGGCCTTCCCAATCGCCGAAATCCCGTTCCCGCCAGGCCGGGTCTGGCAGCACGGGACACCGGGCCACCTTCCCGATGGCGCTGGCAAGGCGCCGGGTCCGAGACACATCGCTGTGCAGGACCCATTGCGGGCGCAGGTTTGCAAGCTGTGCCGCCAACGGCCCGATCGCCGCCGCGCCCGCTCGGCTGAGACCGGCGTCGCTCACCCCGTAGCACCGCCCGCGCCAGTAGCGGGCGACCTCGGTATGGCGGACCAGCGTGACCCTAGCCGCCATGATTGGCGGCCACCACCGCCACCAGCACGATCAGCTGTCCCGCATAGGCCGCAAATCCGAGGCAGTCGCCGGTACTGCCGCCGATCCGGCGCATCAACATGCCGCGCAGCCAGATCAGGAAGAGCGCGGCGAGGACACTGGCACCCAGCAGGCTCGGCCAATGCAGCAAGGTCAAAGCCGCCAATACTGGACACGCTGTGAGTGCCCCGGTCAGCAGCGTCTGCGCATTCACGCCGCCGCCAATATCCTTGGCGAGCCCCGTGCCGGTCGGCACCGGCGGGATGAACGCCATAGCCGCCACTACCACGAGCCGTGCAAAACAGGCCGAGCCGATGATCGCAGCCGCGGACCACACGGGCTGATCGACCACCGGCAGGCTCATCAGCAGCGAGGCACGCAAGGCCACAGCGAGACCCAGCCCGAGCGCGCCATAGCTGCCGATGCGGCTGTCCTTCATGATACGCCGCACGTCTTCCGCCGTGTAGCCGCCCCCGAAAGCATCGCAGAAGTCGGCGACCGCGTCCTCGTGGAATGCGCCCGTCAGCCGCGCTTCGACGATGAGGGCGACAACCACCGCGACGGTAAGCGGCAAAAGCTGCGCGAGACCAAGCACGCTCGCGGCCGTCACAGCACCGATGAATGTGCCGACGAGCGGAAACCAGCCGACCGCCTTGACCAGTCCGGCTTGCACCTGGCCCGGCTCCAGCCTGTCCAGCAGCGGCACCGGCACGCGGGTAAGGAATTGCAGCGCGAGGAGCTGCGGAGCCCAAGTCGGCACACGGGGCGGCGGCGCGGTCATCCCGTGATCTCGCTGAGCAGGGCGACCTTGCCGATCAGTGCCGCCGCGCTGTCGAGCAAGGGCAGCGCCACCAGCGCGCCGCTGCCTTCGCCAAGCCGCATCTGCCATTCGAGCAGAGGCTCAAGGCCGAGGTGCGCGAGCGCCGCCCCATGGCCCGGTTCTGCTGAAAGATGGGCGGCGATCATCATGCGCGCTGTCCCGGGGCAGAGGCGCTCCGCCACCAGCGCTGCGGCGGTCGCGACATAGCCGTCGAGCAGCAGGGTCATGCCGCGCTGGGCCGCCTCGGCAAAACAGCCCGCCATGGCGACGATCTCGAACCCGGCGACTTCGGCGATGGCGGCGCGCGGATCGCCTGCCACCAAGGCTGCGGCGCGGGCGGTCGCGGCGGCAACAATCGCCTGCTTGCGCGCCACCGCCGCATCATCCGCCCCGGCGCCGCGACCGGTCGCCAGCTTCGCGCTCGCGCCCGTCAACAACGCAGTGAGGCAGGCGGCGGGGGTGGTGTTGCCGATCCCCATCTCACCAAGCAACAGCACCGCCATGCTGTCCTGCACTGCCCGATGGGCCGCCGCTTTGCCAAGCCCCCAGGCGGCTTCGAACTGGTCCGCGTCCATGGCGGGCCCATGCGCCAGCGAAGCGGTGCCGCCCGCGAGCAATCCGGGCGCCGGTGCGGTCGCTCCGAGGGGCGGATGAGCCGCACCGGCATCGATCAGATCGAGAGCGCAATCCTGCTCCGCTGCCAGCGCGCTCGACGTTGTCCGGCCTGCCGCGATGGTCGCCATCATTGCGCCCGTGACTGCTTGCGGCCATGCCGACACGCCTTCGGCCACGACACCGTGATCCCCCGCAAACAGGATAAGCCGCCGCGGGCGAGTGACCGGGTCGAGCCGCTGCTGGATGCGCGCAAGCTCGGCGGCCAACCTCTCGAGCCGGCCCATGCTGCCCGGTGGCTTGGCCAGCGCATCGAGGTGGGCGGCGATCTCGGTCTCAGTCAGCATTGGCAAGGCCTGCTATCCTCATCAATTCGGGAATGTCGAGGTATCGTTCGAGCGCCGCAGCCAGCTCATCGAGCGCGGCATCGACACGTGCTGCGTGATCGCCCCCCTGCGACGCGGCACCGATCCGTGCCAGCCATGCTGCGCGCAGGGCGGGATGATCGAACAGGCCGTGGACATAGCATCCTGCGATGCGCCCGCAGACGCTCACCGCGCCGTCGCCCCGGCCATCGTCCAGCCGCACTAGGGGCGGCGCGGCGCTCTCGCTGACGCCGCAGTGGATTTCGTAGCCGCGCAAGGCTGCGCCGTCTGCAAGGCTCACGCCGGTCACGTCTGCAAGGCGTTTTTGCGGGGACAGACGTGTTCTCACCGGAAGATGGCCGAGCCCGGCGACTTCGCCCGGCGGCCCTTCGATCCCGTGTGGATCGGCGATATGGGTTCCCAGCATCTGATAACCCCCGCATATCCCCAGCACCTGCCCGCCGCGGCGGATATGCGCGGCCAGATCAATGTCCCAGCCTTGCGCGCGCAGAAAGGCGAGATCGGCGATGGTCGCTTTGGTGCCGGGCAGGATCACCAGCCGGGCTTCGGCCGGCAGGGGCTCGCCGGGGGGCACCATGATGAGACGCACGCCTGGCTCTGCCGCCAGAGCATCGAAATCGTCGAAATTGGCGATGCGCGACAGCATCGGCACGGCGATGACGACCTCTCCCCCCGAAGCCTCGCGCCGGTCGAGCACCACCGCATCTTCCGCGGGCAGCCGCCGCGCCGCATCGAGCCACGGCACGACGCCAAGCCCGCGCCAGCCGGAGAATGCCTCGGTCATGCGATAGCCGTCTTCGAACAGCGCCGGGTCGCCGCGAAAGCGGTTGATGATGAAGCCGCGGATCATCGCGGCGTCTTCAGGATCGAGCACCGCGCGCGTGCCTGCGATGGCGGCGATCACCCCGCCGCGGTCGATGTCGCCGACTAGCACCACCGGCACGTTGGCGGCACGGGCAAAGCCCATGTTGGCAATGTCGCCGCGCCTGAGGTTGACCTCGGCGGGGCTGCCCGCACCTTCGATCAGCACCAGATCGGCCTGCTCCTGAAGGCGGCCATAGCTTTCCAGAACCACCTCGAGCCAGCGCGCCTTGTCGCGTTGATAGCCCTGTGCGCTGTCCGTCCCCTGCATCCGGCCCTGAATGACGATCTGCGCGGTGCGATCTGATTGCGGCTTGATGAGCACCGGGTTCATGTCGCTGTGCAAGGGCACCCGGGCGGCCAGCGCCTGCACCGCCTGAGCGCGGCCGATCTCGCCCCCGTCGATCGTCACCGCGGCGTTGTTCGACATGTTTTGCGGCTTGAACGGCATGACCCTGAGCCCGCGATTGGCGAACAGGCGGCACAGCCCGGCCACCAGCACCGACTTGCCGACATCGGAGCCGGTGCCTTGCAGCATCAGGGCAGCCACAGGACCGCTCCTGCCAGAAATGCCGCCAGAACCCACAGGAGCACGCAGGCGCGCCGCCAGATGGCGAGGGCGCGGGCAAGGTCGCTCGCATCGGGACGCGGCCCTTCGCCCATGATCGCGCGGGGCTGCGGCTCGCCATCGTAGCTCACCGGCCCGCCGAGCTGCCGCCCCAGCGCACCGGCCATCGCCGCCTCGGGCCAGCCGGCATTGGGCGAGGCATGGCCATGCGCATCACGCTGCATCACCCGCCAGCCCTTGCCCGCTGCCAGCGCAATCAAGACCCCGGAGAGCCGGGCGGGCAGGAAGTTGAGCGCGTCGTCCGCCCGCGCGCTGGCCCAGCCGAAGTGGCGATAGCGCGGGTCCTTGTGCCCGACCATCGAATCCGCAGTGTTGATCGCCTTGGCCGCCGCAAGGCCCGGCAGGCCGAAGGCGGCAAGCCAGAAGGCAGGCGTCACGATCCCGTCGCCGAAGCTTTCCGCGAGGCTCTCGATTGCGGCGGTCGCTATGCCCGCCTCGTCCAGCCCCGCCACATCGCGCCCGACGATCATCGCCACGGCGCGGCGAGCCGCTTCCAGGTCGCCTGCCGCAAGCGGCGCGGCCACCGCCTCGACATGATCGGCGAGACTGCGCTGCGCCAGCCCGGTCGTCGCCACCAGGATCATCGCCGGCCATAGCCACACGGAAGGCAGCAGCAGGTACTGCAAGATCGCGCCCGCACCCGCGCTCACCACCACGAGCAAGGCCAGCATGGCGATCCCCATGGCGCGCTGTCGGCGAGGGGAACCGGCGTTCCAGCGCCGATCGAGCGCGGCGATCAGCGCGCCCATCCAGATCACCGGATGGCCGACCCGCGCCACCAGCCAGCGCGGATAGCCGCACACCCACTCCGCCAGCAGCGCGGCGGGCAGCATCACGGCGCCGCTCGTCAACATGGCCCGCTCAAGACCAGAGCAGCCGATCCGTCCGCCAGCGTCAAGGGATGGCTGGTGACGCCATAGACTGCGGCGATCCGTTCGGGCGTGAGGACGGCGGCGGGCGCATCGTCGGCCACGATCCGGCCGCCATTCATCAGCACCACGCGGTCGGCCACCCGCCGCGCGTGGGCGAGATCGTGCAGCACCAGCACCACGCCCGCCCCGCCGTCCGCAACCTTGCGCAGCAGGGCGAGGCTTTCGAACTGGTGGCGCGGATCGAGATTGGCGAGCGGTTCGTCGGCGAGCAGGAATTCCGGTTCCCCCGCCAGCACCCGTGCCAGCAGCGCCCGCGCCCGTTCCCCGCCCGACAGGGTGCCGACCACGCGGCTCGCGAATTGTGCGGTGTCGGTCGCCTCCATCGCAGAAGCAATCGCCGCCGCATCGGCCGACCCCTGCCCCCAGCGGCCCTGATGCGGCAAGCGGCCGAGGCTTACCAGCGTGGCCACGTCGATATCCCAGTTCACCTCGGCGACCTGCGGCAGGTAGCCGATCCGTTTGCCCCGCTCGCGCGCCGAAAGACGGGACAGCGGCACATCGCCCAAAGTCACCGCGCCGCTGTCAGGCACGCGCAGGCCTGCAAGGCAGGCGATGAGGCTCGATTTGCCCGCACCGTTGGGGCCGATGATCGCGGTGATCTCTCCCGGCCGCAGCGCGAGTGTGGCGGCGCTCAGCACGGTCTTGCGCGCCGACCCCGCGCCGAGAGCGACGGACACTTCGCGGGTTTCGAGCAATGCGCTCATCCGATGTGCCGCCGCATCTTGATGAGCAGGGCAAGGAAGAACGGCGCGCCGAGCAGCGACATGGCGATCCCCAGCCGCAATTCGCTGACCGTGGGCGCCGCGCGCACCGCACTGTCCGCGACCAGCAGCAGCAGGGCTCCGGCGAGCGCCGCGGGGAGCAGCACCGCGCTCGGCCGCCGGTCGGTGAGCGGGCGGACGAGGTGCGGGACGATCAGGCCGACGAAGCCGATGATCCCCGCCGCCGCGACGCTCGCGCCGACCACCAGCCCGACCCCGACCACGATCTGCGCTTGCAGGAGCACGGGCCGCACCCCCAGCGATCGTGCCGCCGCCTCGCCCAGCGTCAGCGCATCGAGCGCGCGCCCTGCGCTCGCGATCACAGCCATGCCGAGCACGATCAGCGGCGCGGCCCATATCACCTCGTCCCAGCTGCGATCGGTCAGAGCGCCCATCAGCCAATTCACGATCTGCCCGGTCGCGAAGGGGGTTGGCGCCAAGCTGATGACGAGCGCGGTCAGCGCGCCCGCGAGCGAGGATATCACCACTCCGGCCAGCGTGAACACGATCACGCTCCCGCTCTGCCCGGCGATGATCGAGAGCAGCAGCACTGCCAGCGCCGCGCCCGCCAGCGCAAAGCCCGAAAGCACGAAAGGCGTGGCCGCAAGGCCGAAGAAGATCGAGACGACCGCGCCCAGCGCCGCTGTCGCCGAGACGCCGAACAGGCCCGGATCGGCGAGCGGATTGCGCAGATAGCCCTGCATCGCCGCCCCCGCCATGCCGAGCCCGCTGCCAATCAGCAGCGCCAGCACCACTCGCGGCATCCTGAGTTCGGCGATGATCGGCCAGCGCTCGTCTCCGGCGATCAGGGCTTCGGGCGCGATCCACACCTTGCCCGCGAGCAGCGACAGGGCCGCGACGACCGCAAGCAGCAAGACCAACAGCGGGATCAGCCAGGGCAAGCGCCGCGCCGTCACAGGCTGGCCCTTACGGCAGAAAGGCGGTCGAGCGCGCGGACGATGACCGGACCCGCGCAGCTCAGCAGCCGCTCGTCGAACTGGGGGCGCATGATCATGCCGTCGAAGCGGCGCAGCACGCGGTGGCCGGTCATGCGGTCGCCCGCAGTCCGGTCGCTCAGCAGCACGCGCGGCGGGCGCGCGGCGAGGTGTTCGAGCGGAAGCACGTCCCAGCGCTTGAGGCCATAGGCTGCGCTCATGTTGCGAAACCCGGCGGTCCGCAGCAATTCATCGGCGAGGGTGTTTTCGCCCGGCACCAGCCCGCTGCCCTGCCAGATCAGCGCAGGCACCGGGGCACCCTCCTGCGCGGCGATGCGCCGGGCGCGAGCGATGGCCGCTTCGATCCGGCGCACCAGCGTCTCGCCGCGCTCGGGATGGCCCGCCGCGGCCGCAATCGCCCGCACCTGCGCGACCGACTCGGCGACGCTTTCGGGCACGGTGAACGTCTGCACCGGCACCTTGAGCCGCTTCAGCGCCGCAAGCGTCGAGGGCGAGACATGCGCGCCTGCGAGCACGATATCGGGGCGCAGCGCCACGACTTCCTCTGCCGTGCCGGATGTAGCGGCAAACCGCCAAGCGGTCGCCAGCGGGATCGAGGTCGCCCGCGCATCCTGCGAATAGTGGCTGACGGCAAGGATCTGCTGCGGGTCGGCCACCTCGACGAGCACCGCATCGACGCAGGGGTTGATCGATACGATACGCCGGGGCTGCGCTATCAAAGGCTCCCCGCCCGCCACCGCGAAGACCGTCCACAAGACCATCAAGGTTCGCAAGCCGATCAATATTCGACCCCCTTCTGCGCCTTGAACCCGGCCTTGAAGGGGTGTTTCACTTCAGCAAATTCAGTCACCAGATCGGCCAGTTCCAGCAATTCCGGCTTGGCGCTGCGCCCGGTAATGCAAATATGCTTGGTCAGCGGGCGATCCTTGAGGAAGGCAATCACCTCGTCCGCGGGCAGGGTGTCGTCGCGCATCACGATGTTGAGTTCGTCGAGCACCACGAAATCGTAAGCGGGATCGAGGATCAACTCCTTCGACCGTTCCCACGCGGCGCGCGCGGCGGCAATATCGAGCGCGCGGTCCTGCGTGTCCCAGGTAAAGCCTTCGCCCATCACCTCGTAGATCACGAGATCGGGATTGGCCTCGAAGAAGTTGCGCTCGCCGGTTTCCCACTTGCCTTTGACATATTGGACGATCGCGACCTTCATGCCCCAGCCGAGGCTGCGCACAACCATGCCGAAGGCCGAACTCGACTTGCCCTTGCCGTTGCCGGTGTGGACGATCAGCAAGCCCCGTTCGAGCGTGCGGCGCGCCTGCATCCGTTCGCGCGCGGCCTTGACCCGCTTCATGCGTTCATTGTGGCGGGTATGGTCAGGGGTCTCGTTGGTCATGAAGGGCTCCATTCGGCGAGCGCCTCGGCAAGACGCTTCAGCGCGTTGTCATCGGCAGGCAGGCCGATGCGCAGGCGGCGGGGGTCATCGGCAAAGGGCCGGACCAGGATCGCGCGGCAGGCGAGGTGTTCGAACAACCCCCACGCGCCGTCGATTTGGCAGGTGTTGAAGAAGGGCGTGCTCGCCGTGATGGCGAGACCCGCGCTTTGCAGCACCGTGCCAAGCGCATCGCCATGCCGTTTGAGGCGGCGGCACTGTTCGGCTTGCCACGCAGTGTCGGCATAGAAAGCGAGCCCTGCTGCAAGGGCAGGGCCCGAGATCGGCCAATCGCCCAGCACGGCCCGCAGCCGGTGGACGATCACCGATGGGCCGATCACGAAGCCCAGCCTCAGCCCGGCAAGGCCCGCAAACTTGCCGAAAGACCGCACAATGATGAGGTTCGGCCAATCCTTGCCCGCCAGCGAAGTTGCCGGATGGGCATCGGCAAAGGCCTCGTCCACGATCAGCCAGCCGCCGCGCTTGGCCAACTGTTTGGCGAGGGCCTGCAACAGGTCTTCAGCGACGACCTCGCCGCCCGGATTGCTGGGGCGCGCCAGCACGATCGCGTCGCAATCCTGCGCTGCTGCCATCAGTGCGGGCATGGTGCTGGTGACAGCCTGCACCTCGCCCGGCCACATCGCAACATGCCCGCCATAGCCCGGAACCACCGCTGCCGCCCGCGCGCTCGCCAGGAGATGCCCGATCAGCCGCAGGCCGATGTCGCTGCCCGGCACAGCCACGGCGTGCGCCGGACTGCTGCCGAAGCACGCAGCGGCGCGGGCTTCTAGCAGCGCAAGATCGTCAGGCGAAGGCAGGCGGGTGAGAGCCTCGTCAGGGATCGCGAAGGTATAGGCCCAGGGGCTGATCCCGGTCGACAGGTCCAGCCAGTCCTCGCCCCCGAACTGCGCGCGCGCCAGATCGCTCCGCCCGCCATGGACGGCGAAGGGAGCGACCAGCGCGCGCAGCCGTCCTTCCATGGCCCGTCAAATCCGCAATCTGACGCCGACATAGCCCGCACGGGGCATTTGTCCGAAGCGGAACGCGGTTTCATATTGCTCGTCGAACAGGTTTTCGATTCTTGCGGTCAGTTCGAGGTTGTCTCCGATCGGCACCATCGCGCGCAGGTCAGCGAGCACATAGCCGGGCAGGCGCGTGGTGTTGCTGGCGTTGTCGAAAGCCTCGCTCACATTGGTGAGGGTAAATCCCGTCTCCAGCCCGAAAGACCACCGGTAATCGACCAGCAGGCTCGACGAGTTTTCCGGTCGGCGCGGCAGGCGACGATCGAAATTGGCTGAGCCGATAGTGCGGTTGCGCGTGTCGACATAGCCGTGAGTGAACTGCACCTGCAAAGCATCGATCGGGCGCAGCGTGACGGCGAATTCCACGCCGCGCGCGGTGGCAAGGCCGATATTGTCGTAGGTGCCGGAGGGCCGGTTGGTGCAAATACCGGTGCGCGGCTGCGGGCAGGATATGAACAGGATCAGGTTGGTGCTGTCCCGCTCGAAATAGACCGCCGACAGCTGCAATCGGCCGCCGATCAGATCTTGCGTGATCCCTGCATCCCAGCCAGTTGAGCGTTCGGGATCGAGGGCGGTGTTGCCGAAGTCGCTCAAGAGCTGGAACAGCGAGGGCACTTTGAAGCCTTCGGCATAGCTCGCCCTGAGCTTGGTGCCGGTCGCCGCGAGATTATAGACCGCGCTCGCGCCGAAGGTGGTCGCCCCACCGAAGCGGTCGTGATCATCATGCCGCACCCCGCCGGTAACAGTGAAGCCTTCTGCCAGCTCTCCCACTACCTGCGCATAGCCGCTGTGGATTCGCGCGCGGCCAATGCTGGCGGGCGCGCCGAAGCTGCTCGAGGAGAAGGTCGAGATTTCCTGTTCGAGCCCGAAGGTTGCCTCCCAACCCTTGGCGATATCGACGATGCCCTGATATTCGAGCCTCTCGTTGCGCCCCTCACCGCGGAACGTCTCCGTCGGTGCGCCGTCAAGAGCGGTGTTGCGGCGGTCGGTGTCGGTGATGGCAAAGCCAAGGCGGTTGCGAAACTTTCCGTCAAAGAGGGCCGCGTTGATCCCGGTATAGCCAACGATCTCGCGGGTTATGCTTTCCTCGTTCACGTCGGCGAAGGTGAAGCGCGGCGGCGGGAAGCCGTCGATATTGAAGCGCCCGCGCGAAAACCATCCGCGTGCATCGAGCGAGATGGTGTCGGTCAGCGCGAGGCTGAAATTGGCATTCGCGCCAACGTTCTCATACCCATCTCGCTCGCGCCCGCCGCGGCTTTCAGCGAAGTTCGAGATGCCATCAGAACGGAACCAGCCCGCCCCTGCACTGGCCGAAAGCGGACCGGCCTTGCCCGACACATTGCCGACGAGGTTCACCGTGTCGCGGAAGCCATATTCGCCGCGCGCATTGACTTCGAGCTGTTCGGTCGGTCGGCGGGTGACCATGTTGACGACACCAGCGATGGCCTGGCTGCCCCACAGCACCGACTGCGACCCGCGCAGCACTTCGATGCGTTCGATGTTGCCGGTGAGGAGGTTGCCGAAATTGAAACCGCCGCCAGGGCTGGAGGGATCGTTGAGCTTCACCCCGTCGATCAGCGCCACGGTCTGATCGCTTTCCGCGCCGCGAATGAACACTGATGTGGTGCCGCCGATGCTGCCGCTGCGCGCGATGGTAACGCCGGGAACGGTGCGTAGGATATCGGCGACGTTCTGGGTCTGGCGACGCTCGATCTCGGCGAGATCGATCACGCTGACGGTCTGGCCGATCTTGTCGAGTTCGGTCTCCGTGCGGTTGGCAGCCGTCACAATGATTTCGTCTTTGGGCTCGGCGTCCTCTGTAACACTGTCCTTTGCGCTGGCTTGCACAGGCAAAGCCGCCGCCACGATGGCGGAACTCAGCAGAAATGCGCGTCTGGCGCTGGTAAATTCACAAGTCTTGGTCACATATACCTCCTGGCACAATACACAGAAGGCAGGCGCCGGCAGACACGGCGCGACATGACGCACGGCCCGCGAACACGAGCCGACCCCCACCTTCGCTCATGTCGTCACGCGGAGGCGATGCTCCGATCATGTGGATGGACCCGTCCACACAAAGGATCGACCGCAGCAGGCAGGTCTCCTGACTTACCGGATCGTCGCATCCCGCCCCGCCTTCCCAGCCCGTCTGACGGGGCCAGTGGCATTGTGGGGCAGGAACTCCCCGGCTACAGTTGCGGGCACAGTCCCGGCCTCATATTGCCTTGCCGAACGCAGCAAGACATTATGTCCGGGTTCCCTTTTGAGCCCCTCGCGGGGCACCTGTTGCAAGTGCGGAATGAACGCGGCGCAGGATTTTCGCAAGCAGGAAATGCGACAATGAGCGTGGTGCTGGTTCTTGGCGGGGCGCGTTCGGGCAAAAGCCGCATTGCGCAAGACCTTGCCGAAGCGCACGACGGACCGCTCACTTTCGTCGCGACAGCGGAGGTGTTCGACGCCGAGATGGCTGACCGGGTGTCCCGCCACAAGGCCGATCGCGGTTCGCGCTGGAGCCTTGCCGAAGTGCCGCTCGAAGTTCCGCAGTTCCTAGCGGGCGCAGAGGCGGGTGCGGCCACGATCCTGGTGGATTGCCTCACCGTCTGGCTCGGCAATCTGATGCATCACGAACAGGACGTGCCCCAAGCGATGGCCGTTCTGCTGGCCGCCTTGCAGACACCGCGCAGCGCGCCGATCTATCTGGTCAGCAACGAGGTGGGGCAGGGCATCGTCCCGGATAATGCGATGGCGCGAGCATTTCGTGATCATGCCGGTCGGCTCAATCAGCGCGTGGCAAGCATTGCCGACGAGGTGCTGTTTGTCACCGCAGGCATCCCCCAGATTCTGAAGCGGGCCTCGCCGTGACGCGTGTGGGCGTGCCCTTGACCCCGTCATCCAACAGGCAGACACTGCGCAGGCTTCTCGGTCTTGCAGAGTCGGACGGCTTTGCAGGCTAAGAGGGAATTCGGTGCGGTGCGCCTTTGGCGTGCCAATGCCGAAGCTGCCCCCGCAACTGTAGGCGGTGAGCAGCGGTTCTGCATGATGCCACTGGTGCCGACCGGCATTGGGAAGGTGAGGAGCCGCCGCTATGACCCGTGAGCCAGGAGACCTGCCGGAAGTAACGGGAACCGCGGACGGGGTGTTCTGCCGGGTAATCTGCTGACGCTGGCCTTCGCGGGCCGGCTGCGATTGCCTTTGCGCACCATGTCTGCCGGAGGGAGGATGACATGGTGACCACGACGGGCGAAAGCTCCGATGCTACGGGCGAACTGATCGGTTGCCTGACCTACGAGAGCAAAGCTGCCAAACCGCCGAGCGAGGACGAACTGAACGCGCTGGTTGCGGCAGCGCGGGCGCGCAACAATGCCCTTGGCGTGACCGGCATGCTGCTCTACGACAAGGGGCGCTATCATCAGACCCTCGAAGGGCCGGTTGGCGGGCTCGATCAGGTGTGGTCCTCGATCCAGCGTGACGAGCGGCACACCGGGATCGAGGTGCTGACCCAGCATCTGGTCGGCGCGCGGTTGTTCTCGCAGTGGGATTTGCTGCACTATCGCAGGTTCGAGAGGAAAGCAGTCGGCCTGCGCGCACGCTTGGCCCATCGGTATCCGCTGGCGCACTCGCTGCCTGAGGCTATCGCGCTGGCCCTCGCCGCCGACGAGGCCGGGCTCAACCAGCTGATCGCCGATCTGGTCGGCAAGGGTTGACGGCCGACGACCTGGCGCGCGACCTGATCGAACCGGCTGCACGCGGGTTGGGCGATGCGTGGTTGGCCGACGAGGCAAGCGAATTCGATGTCACCTTGGGCATGGGCCTGTTGCAGCTCGCCAGCCATGCCGCCCACAGCACGCCTTGCACTGAAACCCTGCGCAAGAGCCGCTACACCATTCTGCTCGCACCCGCGCCGGGCGAACAGCACATGCTCGGCCCGGCCATGCTGGCGGACCAGTTCGCAGACAAGGGCTGGGGCGTCGATCTGGCTTTTCCCAAGACCGATCTCGAGCTCATCGGCGCGCTTCGCGAGCAGTTGCCCGATGCACTAGGCCTAGGCCTGTCCGATGCATTGCTGCGCCCGGAAGGCCTTGCCCGGCTGAAAGAAACGGTCGGCCGCGCCCGCGCCGCTCTCCCGCAAACCCCGCTCGTGATTGCGGTCGGAGGGCGTCTGTTCGCCGAAGCGGCTGCCACGGCCGAACACGTTAGCGCGGACTACGCCGGGCGAACGAGTGCCGGAACCGAAGTCGCCCTGTCGCAACTTGTCCAGCACCGAAAGCTAGTGGCGTCGCAGGGGTAAGGCTCAAACGCTTCATGGTTTGCTGCTTCGAATTTCAAGGCACCCCCCACAATGCCAAAGCGGCCTTTCGCCTTTCCACCCAGACCCGGTCATTTGATAAACGCACCGGACCCACCAGAAGCGGACATGTTGGGTGAACTGACGTCTTTCGAAAACGTCCGAATCGGAAAACGGCGCCCGCAGGAGCCGCAGCAGGCACGCGCGGAGCATGTCGGGGATCGAGGCGGCGGCGCAAGTCGTCGACCGGTCCCCGGCTGCTTGCGCGGCGCGCGGCGGGACCGAGGGCCGGCGGGGCCAAAAGAAACGCAAGGCCCGGGCGAAGCTCGAGCCGCTGAAAAAGCCCCGCTCATCATGGCCGCAGCGCGAAAGCGTGGTGCGCGGCAATATGCGTCAGCGATCGTAACCCGAAGGGCCGAGACCCTTCAGGGCTCGGTGGAGCGGACCGCGCGGGGCGCGGAGTAGAGCGCGGTCCCGACCTTCGGTCGGGTGACGCTACCAATTTTTTCACGCTTTCTGAGTAAGGTGGCAGCATGTCTCAAAAGCACGCTACGCAAATCATCAAAGACGGTCTGGCTGATGCGCGGGCCGAACTAGCGAGCGCTTTCAGTCGTGGGGCCAAACCGCGATTGAACAGTCAATGGATTGGGTCACTGGGTGAGCATGAGGTTGCAAAGGCTCTGAACGCGACCCACGCAGGTCACCGAGTGGAGCAATACGATCTCGAGTGGGGGGCAGAAAACATCGAGGTCAAATCCACAACGGCCGACAAGATCCCAAGGGGATCGCTTGGCAAAAAGCGCTGCAACCGTGTTGCTTACGTTCAATTCAAGCCTGAAGGTGTCAATTTACGGGTCACGACAATGTACATCCGTCCTCGTGGCAAGTCGGGAGATCGGCCGAACGATCCAGAAAACCGCCGCGTCGATATAGAAGACCGGGAGGATTTGCTTCGCTCGCCCAAAGGTTATGTCATTGATTTGAGTACTTTAGGCTAAGATCCTCGATGCACAGGCTTGGCGTTCTTTGACAGCGCTTCTCCGAAGGAAGGTGGTCATGTCGCTTGACCGCGATGTTCTCATGATGGTCTACGGCGTACATGGGAATGAAGCGCATCGACACGGTGGCCGACCTCGTTCGGCACGGGCTCAACGCTCAGATTGAATGCCGCAAGTGCCGCCGAGTGGTTCTGGTTCCTGCGTCGAGGCTTCGCGATCGATGCTTCGCGAAGTCGATCCCAATGAAGCTCGAAGTCGTTGAAAACCACTTGCGGTGCAGCTGCGGACATCGCGGCGCGAAAATCGACGCCACCGGCGTGCGTTTGGATTGAGTGAGCTACTGCTGGCGCCGCTTCATCTTTCCGATGAATTTGGCAGCCTGGTCGCGGAGGCGTTGAGGCCATGAGCGTTGGTCAGTGTCCCGCTTGATCTTTCGCACGAGGGCAAGCGTTTCACCGACAGTCACAAAGGCATTGTCTTCGCGCATCCTGATGCCTTCGCGGTGTTCGGCGCGGTTGACGAAGCTCATTCCCTGAATGCGGTCGCCCGCGCCCATCACGAACTCGTAGGCGACGTTGATCGGGATCAGCTCATCGCGCGGCAGCTTTGTGAGCTGCTCCATGGTGACGGGCTCCCAGTGATCTTTTCTCTCGCGGTAGATCCGGGTGAAGATCGACGCCTTGGTGAGGTCGCGGCCGTATTCGGGAGTCCGCGCGTATAGCTGGTCGAAAGCTCGCGCTTCGCTCGGTCGGGGCGGCATCTGGAGATTGCCGTTGAGGCCGTAGTGATCGACGAGGAACGCAATGTCCTCCTCGCTCAGCCCGAGGTAGGCGATCATCTCGTCCAGCGGTTCAGGGTCCCCGATGACATGATACTGGCTTTCGGGAAGATTGAGCAGCCGTTGCGCAGCAGCTGCTCCTTCCGCCTCTCCGATGAGTGCTGCCGCGACGTTCGAAGCGAAGATGTGGTTTGGTATCAGATTCCCGGTGTCGGTTGTGATGCTCCCCCAGCCCTTGGAGATGGCAAACAGGAACACCGCCATGCTCTCGCGTGTGGCCGCCTGCTGCGGCGACGGAGAGTGATCGTCGACTTGTGGCATGACCGCAGTTCCCCACCTTGGTGTCGTGTCAGTCCGGTCGAAAGACTTTGGCGATCGTCCTGCCTTTCATCGCTTCGGAGATCGTGTCGGTGAGCTTCCTAGATGCGGGGTTTGGCCGCATCAGTTTGCGATCGCTCTGGGGTACGATGTCCGGTCCGGGCCAATTGAACAGGTTCATCTCCTCGATGACGACGTTGCAGTCCTCGGGCAGCCCGAGGGCAGCGCGCTCCCGCGGATGAATGGGCACTCGTGCTGCCATAGAGGATGTCGAGATCGGAAGAACCGAGACCAGGAACAGCTCTTCAATCTTGCGAACCTCCCATATGAGGCACGGCCTGTCCTTGGACGCATTGATTTGACCTGCGGCATCCTCGCGGTGCCAGAGATAGCCGTAGTCGATAATCTTGCCGGCCTCAGGCGCTTGTCGCTTCGGGTTGCTGTCGCCGTTTTGTTGCTTTGGGGGCTCTGGGCTTTTCGACGTCGTCTTCGTAGCTGTCGGGGGCGTCCGGGTGGTAAGTCGGGGACGCGGAGGTGAGTTCTTCGATGACATCTTTCAGCGACTCCGACTTGAGGGCGCGCGCCAGGAGCTTCCTGAGCGAGCGATATTCGTCAGCGGGTACCATGACCACGCGAACCTCGCCGTGTCGCTCGAGGCCAACCGCACGGCTGATTGCTTCGTCGTAGTAGAACCCGACCCGCTTCGAGAAGGTCGTGGTGCTGACGGTTTCACGATAGGGTTGTGACATGGGTGTTCTCCTGCGGACCGGCCTTGCCAGAACTGATCCATGGACGATTCCGGATTGATCGCCATTCGTTCATCAGGTGTCCTGCCAGTCCGTATAATCCGGATTATACGCATTCAGCAACCCCCCTCCCCTTTTCGGTCGGTCTCAATAGCATCAGGCAAATGAAGAAGGCCCGCCCGCGCTTATGCGCGAGCGGGCCTTCCCTTTGGCGATCGGTTCGGGTCGCAGTCGCCGATCGCCGGGGGGCTGCCAGTGGGTCAGGCTCCCGCGGTTTCGGGCACCTTGGCCTTGCCCTTGGGGGCGGGCGCGGTGCTCTCGCCGAGACCGTCGCCCGAGGCAGGGGTGCTGTCAACGCCCGAGCTGGCGGGCCCGGTCGGCTCGTCGCCGGTGGCATCGAGCGGCGGGAGCGCGTTCTCGCTCTCGCCCGCGAAG
>LNFM01006598.1_pt1 | contig 18978 bp, 15 predicted proteins | sample 596031 | NCBI WGS metagenome assembly LNFM01 (sample SAMN04254537, study PRJNA301005) | activated carbon metagenome | isolation source: dual media filters at the Ann Arbor, Michigan drinking water treatment plant | place: USA: Ann Arbor | reverse complement strand
CCAGCGGCGGGTCCAGCACCGCCGCCACCGGCGCGCAGCCGGCCAGCGCCAGCAGCAGGAGCAGCGCCCTCATGGCCGCAGCACCAAGGCGGGGTCCAGGTGCGCCTGCCGCATCTCGCCCAGCAGCAGGGCCAGCGCCTGCATCGCCGCCTCCGCCTCCGGCGCGCCGCGCGCGGGGAAGGCCAGCGCGATGCCGCGCGCGGACAAATCCTCGTCCACCTGGCCGGCCAGCAAGGCGCGGCGGAACTCGGCCAGCGCGGCGGCCGCCTCGGCGGGCGAGCCGAAGCCGGGCCAGCGCGTCCACAGCCGCTCGGCCGCGTCCTCGCGCAGGCAGTCGTCCAGCAGTCGGGCCAGCGCGCCGGGTTCGGACAAATGTCCGGCGACGACGCGCCTGAGCAGGGGCGCCTCCTCCAGCCGAAGCTCGGCCGAGGCGGGGGTGATGGCGCCCGGCTCGAACAGGCGCGGGTCGTGCGGGGCGTCCAGCAGCCGGGCGCGGAAGCGGCGCCACGCCTCGGCGCCCAGCAGGTAGCCCGCGGACAAAAGCGCCGCGACGGCCGCCACCGGCCCGCCGGCCACCGCCGGCAGCAGGGGGGCGGCGGCGCGCAGCAGCGCCGGCAGCGGCCCGTCGCGCCCCCCCAGCGCCGCGGCGGCCTGGACCAGCGCGGCGGGGTCGGCGGCGCGGCCGAGGCGCAGCAGCGCCTCCGCCTGCTCCAGCGCCGCCCCGGCGCCGGGGGGGATGATGCAGGCGGGCAGGGCGGGGGCCAGGCGCTCCAGCACCAGGCGGGCGGCGCGGGCCTGCGCCTCCAGCCGCGCCAGCGCGCCCTCGGGCGTGCCGGCGGCCTGGCGGGTTTCCTCGTGGCGCGCCTGCTCGGCCAGGAGCGCGTCCTGCGCGCGCCGCGCGATGGCCGTCTCGGGCGCGGTGGAGCGCGCGCCGAAGTAGTAGCCGAAGACGCCCGCGATGATGCCGTTGACGTAGCCCGCCACCGCGTCGTTCAGCGCCAGCGCCTGGGAGAACAGCAGGATCGGCAGCCCCACCACGCCGACGATGAGGGCGAGGACGGCGCGCACCGTCCCCTCGGGCAGGGCCATCGGCAGGTCGCGCAGCGCGGCCACCTGGTCGGGCGTGGTGGCGGGGTCCTGGAGCATGGCGAAGGAGCGCGCGGCGAGCCACCACAGGAAGCCGGCGAAGGCCAGCCCGGTGCAGAACACCAACAGCGCCGCGAAGGCGAAGGGCGTGGCCAGCGCGCCCGCCTGCCAGGCGATGCCGAGCAATCCGAGGAAGCCGATGAGGAGGAGGGGAGGGGCGGTGGACAAGGGCGGTCTCCTTGAGCAGCAGCCGCCATGGATGTTCCTTTTTTGTTCAGTAAAGCAAGCGAAAATGACAGCCCGTCATGCAACCTGCGGATGCAGAAGGGAATTTGCCGCCGCGGCCCATCCCGGCCGATGATGCCCGGGGCGCGTGCCACCCGCGCCGCAGGGGAGGGACTCGCGATGACGGGCGACGGACGCAGCCACGGCCTCTGGGCGGCCTCTGCCCCACCCGCCCCGCCGGCGCCCCCGCTGGCGGGCGACGCGGCGGCGGACGTCGCCGTGGTCGGCGCGGGCTTCACCGGCCTGTCGGCGGCGCTGCACCTGGCCGAGGGCGGCGCGCGCGTGGCGGTGCTGGAGGCCGACGGGGTGGGCTTCGGCGCCTCGGGCCGCAACGTGGGCCTGGTCAATGCCGGGCTGTGGGTGATGCCCGACGACGTGGCCGCCGTGCTGGGCGACGTGCATGGCCCGCGCGTGCTGGACCTGCTGGGCGCCGCACCCGGCGTGGTGTTCGACCTGGTGCGCCGCCACGCCATTGCCTGCGAGGCGCAGCCGCGCGGCACACTGCACTGCGCCCCCGACGCGAAGGGCCTGGAGGAGCTGCGCGAGCGCGAGCGGCAATGGCAGGCGCGCGGCGCCCCCGTGCGCCTGCTGGACGCCGCCGAGACGGCGCGGCGCACCGGCAGCCCCACCTATGCCGGCGCCCTGCTGGACGAGCGCGCGGGCACGATCCAGCCACTGGCCTACGCCCGCGGCCTGGCGCGGGCGGCGCTGGCGGCCGGTGCCGCGATCCACGCCGAAAGCCCCGTGCTGGAGGCCGTGGACGAGGGCGCGGCCTGGGCGCTGCGCACGCCCGGCGGCACGCTGCGCGCGAAGTCCGTGATCGTGGCGACCGACGCCTATGGCGCGCACCTGTGGCCGCAGGTCCGGACGGAGCAGGTGCGGCTGCCCTACTTCAACCTGGCCACCGCGCCGCTGGGCGGCAACCTGCGCCGCACGGTCCTGGCGGGCGGCGAGGGGGCGTGGGACACGCGGGAGATCCTGAGCTCCTTCCGCATGGATGCCGCCGGGCGGCTGGTCTTCGGCAGCGTGGGCGCGCTGCGCGGCACCGGCGGGGCCATCCACCGCAGCTGGGGGCGGCGCGCATTGGCCCGCCTGTTCCCGCAGCTGGGCGAGGTTGCCTTCGAGCACGAGTGGTGGGGCTGGATCGGCATGACCAGTGACGCCGTGCCGCGCTTCCACCGGCTGGGGCGCGGGGTGGTGTCGGTCAGCGGCTACAACGGCCGCGGCATCGCCCCCGGCACGGTGTTCGGCCGCGCGCTGGCGCAGCTGGTGCTGGGCGCGCTGCGCGAGGAGGACATGCCCCTGCCGCTGACCGACGCCCGCGCCGCCGCCGCCCGCCCGCTGCGCGAGGCGTATTACGAGGCGGGCGCGCAGCTCGCCCACCTCGCCGCCGACCGCTTCTGACCGGGCGGTTCCCGCCGCGCCCGGCGGCTGGTAGGAGGCGCCATGGACAACAGCATGGCGACCCGGCCCCGCAGCGCGCTGGCGGGCGACCCCTACCGCGCCTACGAGGCGCTGCCGGCCGAGGTGCGCCGCGCGCTGCAGGAATCGCTGGTGGACTGGTGCCCGCTGCGCGCCCGCGAATGGCACGAGGACCTGCTGCGACGCGACCGGCTGCGCCCGGCCCAGGCGGCGGCCTTCCTGGTCGCGGCCATCCGCCGGATGGACCAGGCGGAGGTGCGCGCCTTCGCCCGCCGCTGGCACAACGGCGCCGAGGCCTATCCACACCTGGCGGCGGAGGCCACGCTCCAGGCCTATGCCGGGGCGGAGGGCATCGCCGCCGCCGTGCCGGTGCCGCTGCCCCCGCCCGAGCGGCCCGAGGCCCCGCCGCGGCAGCGGCCCAAAGCCCAGCCGAAGCCCCGCCCGAAGGCCAAGGCGCGGCCGAAGGCGAAGGCGCGCCGCGCCCGGCGCTGAGGCGCCCTACAGCGACGAACCCCCGCAGATGACGAGCTGCTGCCCGGTGATCGCGCCCGCCTCCGCGCCCAGCAGGAAGGCGACGGCGGCCGCCACCTCCCCCGGCCGGACGTAGCGGCCGATCGGCGGCAGCTTCGTGGGCGTGCCGGCCCGCGCGGGGTCGCGCAGCATCGGCGTGTCGGTGGCCGCCGGCGCCACCACGTTGCAGGTGACGCCGCGCGGCGCCAGTTCCGCCGCCCAGGACCGCGCCATCGCCACCAGCGCCGCCTTCGTGGCCGCGTATTGCGACCGCCCGGCCCCGCCCGCGGCGGCGCGGCTGCCGATGAGCACGATGCGCCCGCTGCCATCGGGCAGGCTCGGCGCCAGCGCGTCCGCCAACGCCTCGGCGGCGGCGACGTGCAGCCGCCACAAGGTGTCGCTCGCCGCGCCATCCAGCGCGCCCAGCACCCCGCCGCGCATCAGCCCCGCCGCATGCACCAGCGCATCCGGCGCCAGCCCGGCCAGCGCGGGGCGGATCGCCGCCGTGTCGGCCAGGTCCGCCACGCGGTGCTCCAGCATCGGATGCGCGGCGGGCGCGGTGCGGCCCAGCGCCGTCACCCGCCACCCCTCCGCCAGCAGCCGCGCCGCCACCGCCGCCCCGATCCCGGAGCTGGCCCCCGTCACCACCGCATGCCGCATCGCCATTCCTTTCTTGACGCAACCCCGCGGCGCAGACTATCGACATCACGCACACCGAACAACTGTTCGCAATCCGAACAAACACGCCAGGGACATGGAAGCGCCAGCCGCCAACCCGAAGAACGAGGTCCGCTCGGTCGCCAAGGCCTTCGCCGTGCTGCGCGCCTTCACGCCCGACACCCCCTCGCTGACGCTGGCCGAGATCGCGGCGCGGGCGGGGCTGGACCGCGGCACCGCCTTCCGCCTGGCGCATACCCTGGCCAACCTGGGCTACCTGCACGCCGAATCCCGCCGCTTCCGCCTCACCTTGCAATGCCTGGAGCTGGGCCACGCCGCCCTTTCGCAAGGCGGCCTGTCGGAGCAGGCGGCGCCGCTGCTGCGCGCCCTGGTCCCCGGCGCCGCCGACGCCGCCTCGCTCGGCGCGCTGGAGCGCGGTGAGGTGGTCTATCTCGCCCGCGCCGATGGGGGGCTGGACCGGCACGGCGTCATCCGCCGCCCCGGCAGCCGCATCGGCGCCTACGCCACCGCGCTGGGCCAGGCGATCCTCGCCTTCCTGCCGCGCGACGAGCAGGTGGCGCAGCTGGACGCCACCCCGCGCGTGAAGCTGTCCGACCGCACGCTGACCGCCATGGACGCCCTGCTCGCCCGCCTCGACTCCATCCGCGCGGAAGGCGTGGCGGTGTCGGAGGGCGAGAACGCCTACGGCCTGCTCACCGTCGCCGCCCCGGTGCTGGACGGCACGGGCGCGCCGCTGGCCGCCGTCTCGCTCACCGCATCGGCGGGGCGCGATCCGGCGGGCTTCACCCAGGCCGCCATCCCCGCCGCGCGCGAACTGGCGGCGACGCTCGCCACCGCCATCCGCCATGGGGCCGCCCGATGAGGCTGCGCCTGCTGGCCCCCGGCAGGCTCCGCCTGCTCGCCGACGACCTGTCGGGCGCAATGGACAGCGCCGCCGAGTTCACCGCTCTCTGCGGCCCCCTGCCGCTGGCGCTGCACGGCCCGCCCGCCGCCATCATGGACAGCGCGACGCGCGAGGCGACGCGCGCGGAGGCCATCGCGCGCGTCGCCGCCCTGGCCCCGCTGCTCCCCGGCGCCGACATCGCCTTCAAGAAGGTGGATTCCCTGCTGCGCGGCCACGTCGCCGCCGAGCTGGCCGCCTGCTGGGCCACCGGCGCCTTCCGCCACCTGGTGCTGGCCCCGGCCTTCCCGGCGCAGGGCCGCGTCACCCGCGCCGGGCGCGTGCTGTCGCGCCGCGGCGCCGGCTGGCACCCGCATGGCGACCTGGCAGCCATGCTGCGCGCCGAGGGGCTGCGCGCCGTGAACGGCGACGGCGCGCTGCCCGACGGCATCAGCATCCACGACGCCGAGACGGACGGGGACCTGTCCCGCATCGCCGCCCTGCGCGGCGCCGGCCCGGTGCTCTGGGCCGGCAGCGGCGGGCTGGCGCGCGCGCTCGCCACGCCCGTGGCGCCCGACCGCACGCTGCATGGCCCGGTGCTGGGCCTCTTCGGCAGCGACCGCGAGGAAACGGCGGAACAGCTCGCCGCCTGCGGCGCCGCCCACCTGTCCGTCACGGCCGATGACGCGCCGCGCATCGCCGCCCGCCTCGCCCACGGCCCGGCGCTGCTCTCCGTCGCCCTCCCGCACGGCCTGTCCCGCGACGAGGCCGCGCGCCGCATCGCCGGCACGCTGGCCACCCTGCTGCCGCGTCTCCCCCGCCCCGGCACCCTGCTGGCCGCCGGCGGCGAGACGCTGCGCGCCGCCGCCCTCGCGCTCGGCGCCGAGGCGATCCACGCCACCGGCCTGGCCGAAGCGGGTGTGCCGCGCGCCGTGCTGGTGGGCGGGCGATGGGACGGCGTGGCCGTCATCTCCAAATCCGGCGCCTTCGGCGGCCCTTCGCTGTGGCGCGACCTCCTCTTCCCTTCGGGTGACCCTGCATGACCAAGACCCTCGCCATCACCATGGGCGACCCCGCCGGCATCGGCCCCGAGATCATCGCCAAGGCCGCGCTGGCGCTGCGCCCGCGGCTGGAGGCGGGCGACCTGCGCCTGCTCGTCATCGGCCATGCCGGCTGCATGGAGGCGGCGCGCGACCGCTTCGCCCCCGGCCTGCCCATGCCGCGCGTGACGGAGGCCGGCGAATGGCCCGCGCTCGCCATCCTGCCCGCCAAGCCCGACGCCCCCATCGCGCCGGGCGAGATCCAGGCGGATGCCGGCGACTTCGCCTATCACGCCATCGCCGCCGGCGTGCGGCTTTGCCAGTCGGGCAGGGCAGGGGCCATCGTCACCGCGCCGCTGAACAAGGCCGCGCTGAACGCCGCCGGCCACCACCACGCCGGCCACACCGAGATGCTGGCCGAGCTGACGGGCGTGACAGGCTCGGTGATGCTGCTGGCGCATGGCAACATGCGCGTCTCCCACGTCACCACCCATTGCGCGCTGGCCGATGTGCCGAAGCGCCTCACCCCGCAGCGCCTGCGTCTGGTGCTGGACCTGACGCATGCTGCCCTGCTGCGCCTGGGGATCGCGCGCCCGCGCATCGCGGTGGCCGCGCTGAACCCCCATGCCGGCGAGGGCGGGCTGTTCGGGCGCGAGGACGACATCGTGAGCGTCCCCACCATCGCGCAGGCCAACGCGGACGGCCTGCACGTCGAAGGCCCGGTGCCGGGCGACACCGTCTTCGTGAAGCTGCGCGCCGGCCGCTACGACGCGGTGGTGGCGATGTATCACGACCAGGGCCACATCCCGGTGAAGCTGCTGGGCTTCCACGTGAATCCCGAGACGGGGCGGTGGGACGCGCTGTCGGGCGTCAACGTCACGCTGGGCCTGCCGATCATCCGCACCAGCGTGGACCACGGCACCGCCTTCGACATTGCGGGGCAGGGCATCGCCTCCGCCACCTCGCTGCTGGAAGCCGTGGACTACGCGGAGAAGCTCGCATGACGCCCATCCTGCTCGAACGCCCCGCCGTGCTGCACATCGGCGATGGCACCCTGCCCGAACTCGGCCGCTGGGCGCGGGCGCGCGGCGTGCAACGCCCGCTGGTCGTCACCGGCCGGTCGGGTGCGGCGCGCGTGGCGTTGCTGGACCTGCCGGGCGAGGTCACGGTGTTCGCCGACACCAAGCCGGAGCCCGACCTGCCCAACCTGCTCGCCGCCTGCGCGCTGGCGGAGCGCGCGCAGCCCGACTGCGTCATCGGCTTCGGCGGCGGCAGCGCGATGGACCTGGCGAAGCTGGTGGCGGTGCTGCCGGGCTCCGGCCAATCCCTGCACGACGTGGCCGGGCCGGAGAAGGTGCATGGCCGCCGCGTGCTGCTCGCCCAGGTGCCCACCACCGCCGGCACCGGCAGCGAGGCCGGCACGCGCGCCCTGGTCACCGACCCCGCCACCCGCAACAAGGTGGCCGTGCAGTCGCGCCACATGCTGGCCGACATCGCCGTGGTGGATGCGACGCTGACGCATTCCGTCCCGCCGGACGTCACCGCCGCCACCGGCCTGGACGCGCTGGCGCATTGCATCGAGTGCTTCACGTCGCGCAAATCCCACCCCGTCGTGGACCTGCATGTGCTGGAGGGCATCCGCCTCGTCGGCCGCTTCCTGCATCGCGCGGTGACGGATGGCGCGGATGCCGAGGCGCGCGCCGGGCTGATGCTGGCATCGCTCTACGGCGGCTTCGGGCTGGGGCCGGTGAACACCACCTCCGGCCACGCCATCGCCTATCCGCTCGGCACGCGCCACCACCTGCCGCACGGCCTGGCCTGCGCGCTCATCATGCCGCACGCGCTCGCCGTCAACGCCCCCGCCGCGCCCGACAAGACCGCGCTGGTGCTGGACGCCCTGGGCGGCGACGTCACCGCCTTCTGCGCCTCGCTGGGCCTGGACATGCGGCTGCGCGCCCACGCCATCCCCCAGGGCGACCTGCCGGCGATGGCGAAGGAGGCGCACGCCATCCGCCGCCTGCTGGACAACAACCCGCGCGACATGAGCGAGGGGGAGATCCTCGCCCTCTACGAAAGGGCCTTCTGATGCTGATGCAGCCCCCGCCCTTCACGTCCACCCTCGCGCCGCGCGCCGGCGACGCGGCGCGCGTGGAAGCCTTCATCCCCACGCCCTGCGTGCAGAACCACGCCGCCTCCCTGCTGGAGCTGCCGGACGGCACGCTGCTCGCCACCTGGTTCGGCGGCACGCAGGAGGGGGTGCCCGACATCTCGGTGCACCTGTCCCGCCTGGCCCCCGGCGCGGCGCGATGGTCCGACGCGGTGCGCCTGTCCGACGACCCCACGCGCTCCGAGCAGAACCCCTTGCCCTGGCTCGCCCCCGACGGCGCGCTGTGGCTGCTGTGGACCGCGCAGCTCGGCGGCAACCAGGACACGGCGATCATCCGTCGCCGCATCTCGCGCGACGGCGGCTTGAGCTGGGGGCCGGTGGAGGTGCTGTTCGACACGCCCGGCCTGTTCATCCGCGCGCCCATCGTGGTGGCGCGCGACGGCGCCTGGCTGCTGCCCGTCTGGCGCTGCACGAAGCCCGCCCAAGGCCCCTGGACCGGCGACCTGGACACCAGTTCGGTGATGGTGAGCGAGGATGCGGGCGCCACCTGGGCGGAACACCCGGTGCCGGGTTCGCTGGGCGCCGTGCACATGGCGATCCTGGACACGGGCGCGGACTACGTGGCCTTCTTCCGCTCCCGCCGCGCCGATTTCGTGCAGGTGTCGCGCTCGGCCGACGGGCGCGCGTGGTCCGCGCCCGCGCCGCTGCACCTGCCCAACAACAACTCCTCGGTCGCCGCCGCGCGGCTGGCCTCGGGCCACATCGCGCTGGTGTACAACCATTCGAGCCGCGAGGACGCCACCGGCCGCCGCCTGTCGCTGTACGACGACATCGGCGGCGAGGACGATGCCCCGCGCGTCACCGAGGGCGCCTTCTGGGGCGCCCCGCGCGCGCCCATCACCCTGGCCCTGTCCGACGATGGCGGCCGCAGCTTCCCGCACCGCCGGAACCTGGAGGAGGGCGACGGCTTCTGCATGACCAACAACAGCCAGGACAAGCTGAACCGCGAGTTCAGCTACCCCGCCATCATCCAGGCCAGGGACGGGCGCCTCCACCTCGCCTTCACCTTCTGGCGCCAGTCCATCAAGCACGTCACCCTCCACGAGGAGTGGGCCCTGTGAGCCTCTCGCCATCCGGCGTCTTCTGCGCCGCCCTCACGCCCCTCGACGCGAAGCTCGCGCCCGACCACGCGCGCTTCGTGGCGCACGCGAAGCGCCTGCTGGCCGAGGGCTGCGCCGGCATCGCCCTGCTGGGCACCACGGGCGAGGCCAACAGCTTCTCGAGCGCCGAGCGCATGGACCTGCTGGACGCCGCACTCGACGCCGGCATCGCGCCCGCCGCGCTGCTGCCCGGCACCGGCGTCGCCGCGCTGACGGAGACGGTGGCGCTGACGCGGCACGCGCTGGCCGGCGGCGTTTCCACCGTCGTCATGCTGCCGCCCTTCTACTACAAGGACGTCACCGAGGACGGCCTGTTCGCCGCCTATGCCGAGACGGTGACGCGCATCGGCGACGCGCGGCTGCGCGTGGTGCTCTACCACATCCCGCAGGTCTCCGCGGTGCCGATCCCCTTCGCGGTCATCCACCGCCTGCGCGCCGCCTTCCCGGGCACCTTCGCCGGCATCAAGGACAGCGCGGGCAAGCTGGACCACATGGTGGCGCTGGTGCGCGAATTCCCGGGCCTCGCCGTGCTGGCCGGCGCCGACCCGCTGCTGCTGCCGCTGATGAAGGAAGGGGGCGCGGGCTGCATCACCGCCACCTCGAACCTGGTGGCCGCCGACCTCGCCTTCGTGTTCCGCCACCACGCCGACCCCGCGCGCGAAGCCGAGGTGGCGGCCGCGCAGGCGCGCATCGTCGCCGCGCGCGAACGCGCCTCGCGCTTCGCCCAGATGGCCTCGCTCAAGGCGCTGCTGGCGCAGCGCGACGGCCATCCGGGCTGGAAGCGCCTGCGCCCGCCGCTCATCCCCCTGACGCCGGCCGAAGAAGCCGCGCTGCTCGCCCCGTGATCCCGGAAGGAACCGCCGCACAATCCTGCTTGCCGCCCCCGCCCTGCTCGCCGCGCCCGCCATCCACGCCCAGCCCGCCTGGCCGCAGGGCCAGGTGCTGCGCGTCATCTGCCCCTGGCCGCCGGGTGCGGCCAACGACGCGCTCGCCCGCCTCGCCGCGCAGAGGCTCAACGAGAAGCTCGGCGCCAACGCGGTGGTGGAGAACCGCACCGGGGGCGCCGGCCTCATCGGCACCAACGCCGTGCTCCAGGCCGCGCCCGACGGCTTCACCCTGCTGGCCTCGGCCTTCAACACCGCCGTGATGCCCATGGTGCTGCGCGGCGCCACCTTCGACCCCGAGCGCGACCTGGAGGTGATGGCCCGCACCGCCCGCGCCCCGCTGGTGCTGGCCATCACCGGCTCGCGCCCGCAGCGCACCATCACCGAGGTGGTGGCCGCCGCCAAGGCGAACCCGCGCGACTGGACCATGGCCGTCTCGGCGTTGGGTGCGGCCGGGCACCTGGCTTCCGTCGAGTTCAACCGCCGCACCGGGGCGGGGCTGGAGTTCGTCACCTACCGCGGCGCGCAGCCCGCGCTGACCGACCTGATGGGCGGCTCGGCCCACCTGCTGATCGAGCCCTCCTTCGCGCTGCTGCCCGCGGCGCGCGATGGGCGCATACGCATCCTCGCCATCGCCGCGCCTGCGCGCTCCCCGCTTGCGCCCGAGATCCCGACCTTCGCGGAGGCCGGCCTGCCCAATTTCGAGTTCGCCTCCTGGTACGGCATCTGGGCGCCGCGCGGCACGCCCGCGGCCATCCAGGCCCAGGTGAACCAGGTGATGCAGGACACGATGCGCGACCCCGCGATCGTGGCGCGCCTCACGCAGCAGCTGCTGGAGCCGGTGACGGAATCCATCCCCGAGACGCGCGCCTTCATCCGCGCGGAGATCTCCCGCGCGGGCGAGCTGCTGCGCTCGGTCAACTACCAGCCGGAGTGAGGCCGGCGCCCGCGCAGGGCGTTCAGCGCGGCTCCCGCCGGTGGTTCAGCAGGCGGTCGCGGTCGGGCACGTCGATGCGCTTGCCGGCGCAGCGGATCAGCCCCTCCGCCTCCAGCGCGTGCAGGCTGCGCGACAGCGTCTCGGGCGTCATGCCGAGCCGCGCGGCGATGGCGCCCCGCGGCTCCGGCACCTCGGCCGAGCCGCCGCCCGCCTCCTCGGCGATGCGCCGCGCCAGGAAGCGGGCGATGCGCCGCTCGGCGGGGCGCAGCTTGAGGTCCACCACCTGGTCCACCATCAGCCGCCAGTGGCGCGCCAGCAGCTCCGTCATCGCGCGGGCGATGGCGGCGTCGCGCGCCAGGGCGTCGCGGAAGGCGTCGGCCGGGATCATCATCACGCGCAGCGCCGTCAGCGTGGCGGCGGAGGCGAGGTAGGGCAGGCGCAGCACCACGGCGGGCACCAGGAACGCCTCCCCCGCCCGGAAGATCTCCACCACCGTCTCCGCGCCCGACTCCGCGCGCGCGGTGAGCGCGACCGAGCCCTCGAGCGCGACGTGGACGAAATCCGCCTCCCGGTCCTGCGCGAAGATGACGGCGCCGCGCGGCAGCTGCTGGACGAAGGCCGGGCCGGCGAGGCGCGCCAGCGCGTCGTCGCCCGCCGCCATGAACAGCGGCAGGCGGCGGAGGATGTCGGCGTGCGCGCGGGTGTCCTGCATGGATCGGGCATAGGGGAAAACCCGGAAAGCAGAATTGATATGGATCAAGACAGGAATTGAGGGAGCGCAGGAAAGCCTTGTAATACGGGGATTTTCGGAGGGAATTCCAGCGTCATTCCGAGGGTGGTTGATCCATCGCAATTCCCATCCGCGCCGATCGGGGCAGGTTCCGCACCGCCTCGACAGAACGGAGCGGGCGATGAGTGACCCATCTGGTGCAACGGTGAATGGCAGGGATCGCAGCATGGCGCTGTGGTCCAGCACGGCGGCCTTCACGGTCTGCTTCGCCGCCTGGACGATCTTCTCGATCCTGGGCGTGCAGGTGAAGCGCGACCTGGGCCTGAGCGACTTCCAGTTCGGCCTGCTGGTCGGCACGCCGATCCTCACCGGCAGCCTGATCCGCCTGGTGCTCGGCATCTGGGCCGACCAGCATGGCGGGCGCATCGTCTTCACGGCCACGATGCTCTGCGCGGCGGTGGCGACCTTCCTGCTCAGCTACGCGCATGACTACCCGACCTTCCTGCTGGCCGCACTCGGCGTGGGCATCGCGGGCGGGTCCTTCTCCGTGGGCGTCGCCTACGTCTCCAAGTGGTTCCCGAAGGAGAAGCAGGGCACGGCGCTGGGCATCTTCGGCGCGGGCAACGTCGGCTCGGCGGTGACGAAGTTCCTCGCCCCCGCGGTGATGGTCAGCATGGGCTGGCAGGCGGTGGCGCAGATCTGGGCCGCGGCGCTCGCCATCTCCGCCGTGCTGTTCTTCGTGCTGACGAAGGACGACCCCGACCTCGCCGCCCGCCGCGCCCGCAACGCGCAGCCGGAAAGCTTCGCGGCCATGCTGGCGCCGCTGGCGAACCTCCAGGTGTGGCGGTTCAGCCTGTACTACTTCTTCGTGTTCGGCGGCTTCGTCGCGCTGGCCCTGTGGCTGCCTCGCTACTACGTCGGCGTGTACGGGCTGGACATCGTGACCGCGGGGATGCTGGGCGCGGCCTATTCCATCCCCGGCTCGCTGTTCCGGGTGCTGGGCGGCACGCTGTCCGACAAGCACGGCGCGCGGGCGGTGATGTACTGGACGCTGCTGGGCTCCGTCACCTGCACCTTCCTGCTCAGCTACCCCGCCACGCACTACGTGGTCGCCGGCATCCGCGGGCCGATCGCCTTCGACATCGCGCTGGGCTTCGTGCCCTTCATGCTGCTCACCATGGCGCTGGGCTTCTTCATGAGCCTGGGCAAGGCCGCGGTCTACAAGCACATCCCCGTCTACTACCCCGGCCGGGTGGGCAGCGTGGGCGGCGTGGTGGGGCTGATCGGCGGGCTGGGCGGCTTCATCCTGCCCATGGCCTTCGGCGCGCTGAACGACGTGATCGGCGTGTGGACCAGCTGCTTCATGCTGCTCTTCCTCGTCGCCGCCGTCTCGCTCGCCTGGATGCACCTCGCCATCCGCCGGATGGAGAAGGAGCGCCACCCGGCGCTGCGCGGCCCGCAGGACCTGCCGGAGGCCGCCGCCCTGGCCGCCGCCGCCGCCCCCGAGCCCGCCGCCGGCGCCCTGCCGGCCGGCCGCCCCGTCGCAGCCGGCTAGCCCGAACAGACACGCCCTTCCGGGAGAGACCACACGATGTCCACCACCACCCAACCGGCCGCGCTGTCCTCGGCGCCGCCCACCGGCACCTGGCTCCGCCGCTGGACGCCCGAGGACGACGCCTTCTGGGCCACGCGCGGCCAGGCCCGCGCCTGGCGCACGCTGGCGGTCACCACGGCCAGCCTCACCATGGCCTTCATCACCTGGTTCGTGGTCAGCGCGCTGGTCGTGCGCCTGCCGCAGGCGGGCTTCCAGCTCTCGGCCGGGCAGCTCTTCTGGCTGGCCGCCATGCCGGGGCTGGCGGGGGGCACGCTGCGGCTGTTCCACATGTTCTTCACGCCGCTCTTCGGCACGCGCCACGTCGTCGCGCTGTCCACCGCCTCGCTGCTGCTGCCGCTGCTGGGCTGGGCCTGGGCGGTGCAGGACCCGACGACGCCCTACTGGGTGCTGATGGCGCTGGCCTTCCTGGCCGGGCTGGGGGGCGGGAACTTCTCCTCCTTCATGCCCTCCACCAGCCTGTTCTTCCCCAAGCGGCTGCAGGGCACCGCGCTGGCGATCCAGGCGGGGGTGGGCAATTTCGGCGTCTCCGTCGTGCAGTTCGTCACACCCTGGATCATCGGCTTCGCCATGTTCGGCGCGCTGGGGGGCGAGCCGCAGGTGCTGACCCGCGCCGGGCAGCAGTCCAGCGCCTGGCTGCAGAACGCGCTGCTGGTCTACGTCCCCCTCGTCGCCGTGCTGGCCGCGCTGTCCTGGGCGATGCTGCGCTCCGTGCCGGTGAAGGCGAACATCCGCCAGCAGCTCGACATCTTCGGCAACCGCCACACCTGGGTGATGACCAGCCTGTACATCATGACCTTCGGCTGCTTCAGCGGCCTGTCGGGCACCTTCCCGCTGCTGATCAAGCAGGTCTACGGCCACCTGCCCGGCGCGCCCGACCCGCTGGCCTACGCCTTCTACGGCCCGCTGGTGGGCAGCCTGCTGCGCGTGGTGGCCGGCCCGCTCTCCGACCGCTTCGGCGGCGCGCGCGTCACCCAGGTGGCGGGGCTGGGCATGGTGGCCTGCGCGCTGGCCATCCCCGCCGTCACCGACGGGTCCGACCTCTCGACCTTCCCGGCCTTCGTCGCCGCCATGCTGGGGCTCTTCGCCTTCGCGGGCATCGGCAACGCCTCCACCTTCAAGCAGATGCCGATGATCTTCGAGCCGCGGCAGGCCGGCGGCGTCATCGGCTTCACCGGCGCGGTGGCGGCCTACGGGCCCTTCCTGTTCGGCCTGCTCTTCGCCTGGGCCTTCGCCGCCACGGGTGCGGCCGACCTGGTGTTCCAGGGCCTGGCCGGCTTCTTCCTCCTCAACGTCGCGCTGAACTGGTGGCTCTACGCCCGCCGCGGCGCCGCCACCCCCTGCTGAGAGGGCACCGAACGATGTCCCATTTCCTCGAACGCCTCGGCTTCTTCCGCAAGGCTTCCGAGCCCTTCTCCAACGGCCACGGCCAGGTGGTGGACGAGCCGCGCGGGTGGGAGGACGCCTACCGCGCCCGCTGGTCCACAGACAAGGTGGTGCGCTCCACCCACGGCGTGAACTGCACCGGCTCCTGCTCCTGGAAGATCCACGTGAAGGGCGGCGTGGTGACGTGGGAGACGCAGCAGACCGACTACCCGCGCACCCGCCCCGGCCTGCCGAACCACGAGCCTCGCGGCTGCGCCCGCGGCGCCAGCTACTCCTGGTACCTCTACAGCGCCAACCGGGTGAAGCACCCGCTGATGCGCAAGCGCCTGCTGAAGCTGTGGCGCGCCGCGCGGGCCGAGCACGCGGACCCGGTGGAGGCCTGGGCCAGCATCCAGGCCGACGAGGCGAAGCGGCGCGAGTACCAGAAGGTGCGCGGCCTGGGCGGCTTCGTGCGCGTGGGCTGGGAGGAGGCGGAGGAGATGATCGCCGCCGCCAACGTCTTCACCGCCAAGGAGCACGGCCCCGACCGCATCATCGGCTTCTCGCCCATCCCGGCGATGAGCATGGTCAGCTACGCCGCCGGCAGCCGCTACCTGTCGCTGATCGGCGGCGTGTGCATGTCCTTCTACGACTGGTACTGCGACCTGCCCCCGTCCTCTCCGCAGACCTGGGGGGAGCAGACGGACGTGCCCGAGAGCGCGGACTGGTACAACGCGGGCTTCCTGATGATGTGGGGCTCCAACGTGCCGCAGACGCGCACGCCCGACGCCCACTTCATGACCGAGGCGCGCTACCGCGGCGCCAAGACGGTGGTGGTGACGCCCGACTATTCCGAGGCGTCGAAGTTCGCCGACCTGTGGCTGCACCCCAAGCAGGGCACGGACGCCGCGCTCGCCATGGCGATGGGCCACGTCATCCTGTCCGAATGGCACGCGCGCGCCCAGGGCGAGTACTTCCAGGACTACTGCCGCCGCTACACCGACATGCCGATGCTGGTGCTGCTGGAGGAGAAGGACGGCGCCCTCGTCGCCGGCCGCCAGCTGCGCGCGGCCGACCTGCCCGACGGGCTGGGCGAGGCGAACAACGCGCGCTGGAAGACCGTGGCGGTGGATGCGGCGACCGGCCGCCTCTACGCCCCCACCGGCTCCATCGGCTTCCGCTGGGGCGAGCAGGGCAAGTGGAACCTGGAGGGGCGCGACGCGCGCACCCTGGAGGTGACGACGCCCCAGCTCACCCTGCACGGCGAGGGCAGCGCCGAGGTGTCCTTCCCGTATTTCGGCGCCCGCGCGCCGGAGTTCTTCAACCCCACCGCCCATGACGAGGTGCTGCGCCGCCCCGTGCCCGCCCGCCGCATCACCCTGGCCGATGGCAGCGAGCGCCTGGTGGCCACGGTGCACGACCTGTTCCTGGCGAACTACGGCGTGGACCGCGCCGCCGCCCCCGACTACGACGCCGACGCCCCCTACACCCCCGCCTGGGCCGAGAAGGTGTGCGGCGTGCCGCGGCACCAGATCGTCACCACCGCGCGCGAATTCGCCACCAACGCCGAGAAGACGCGCGGCAAGTCCATGGTGATCCTCGGGGCCGCGGTGAACCACTGGTACCACGGCGACATGATCTACCGCGGCATCATCAACCTGCTGGTGATGTGCGGCGGCATCGGCCAGTCGGGCGGCGGCTGGAGCCACTACGTCGGCCAGGAGAAGCTGCGCCCGCAGACCGGCTGGGCGCCGCTCGCCTTCGCCACCGACTGGCAGCGCCCGTCGCGGCAGATGAACTCAACCTCCTTCTTCTACGCCCATACCGGCCAGTACCGGTACGAGCGGCTGGGGATCGAGGAGCTGCTCTCGCCCACCGCGCCCGAGGCGCTGCGCGGCAGCCTGATCGACTTCAACGTGCGGGCCGAGCGCATGGGCTGGCTGCCCTCCGCGCCCCAGCTGGAGCAGAACCCGCTGCGCCTGGCCGCCGCCGCGGAGGAGGCCGGCATGGCGCCCGCCGACTACGTGGCGAAGGGCCTGGGCGACGGCAGCCTGCGCATGTCCTGCGAGGATCCGGAGCACCCGGCCAACTGGCCGCGCAACATGTTCATCTGGCGCTCCAACCTGCTGGGCTCGTCGGGCAAGGGGCACGAGTACTTCCTCAAGCACCTGCTGGGCACCACCAACGGCGTGCAGGGCAAGGACCTGGGCGAGGAAGGCGCGGTGAAGCCCGAGGAGGTGGTGTGGCGCGACGCCCCCGACGGCAAGCTGGACCTGCTGGTGACGCTCGACTTCCGCATGAGCACGACCTGCGTGCACTCCGACATCGTGCTGCCCACCGCCACCTGGTACGAGAAGCACGACCTCAACACCTCCGACATGCACCCCTTCATCCACCCGCTCTCCGCGGCGGTGGACCCGGCATGGGAGAGCCGCACCGACTGGGCGATCTTCCGCGGCATCGCCAAGCGCTTCGGCGAGCTGTCGGTAGGCCACCTGGGCGTGGAGAAGGACGTGGTGCTCACGCCCCTGATGCACGACACGGCGCAGGAGCTGGCGCAGAACGACGTGGCCGACTGGAAGCGCGGCGAGTGCCCCGCCATCCCGGGGCGGACCATGCCGGCGGTGACGGTGGTGGAGCGCGACTACCCGCGCACCCACGCCCGCTTCACCGCGCTGGGCCCGCTGCTGGAGACGCTGGGCAACGGCGGCAAGGGCATCGGCTGGAAGACGGGCCATGAGGTGGAGTTCCTCGGCAAGCTGAACGGCGAGCGCGAGGTGCCGGGCAGCGGCATGCGCCCGCGCATCGAGACGGACATCCAGGCCGCCGAGGTCATCCTGGGCCTGGCGCCCGAGACGAACGGCCACGTCGCGGTGAAGGCGTGGCAGGCGCTGGGCAAGGCGACGGGGCGCGACCACACGCATCTGGCCGCCGGCAAGGAGCACGAGGCGATCCGCTTCCGCGACGTGCAGGCCCAGCCGCGCAAGATCATCTCCTCGCCCACCTGGTCGGGGATCGAGAGCGAGGAGGTGTGCTACAACGCCGGCTACACCAACGTGCACGAGCTGATCCCGTGGCGCACGCTGACGGGGCGCCAGCAGCTCTACCAGGACCACCCCTGGATGCTGGCCTTCGGCGAGGGGCTGTGCGTGTACAAGCCGCCGGTGGACCTGAAGGCGCACCTGGCGATGCTGGGCGCCAAGCCCAACGGCAACCCCGAGCTGGCGCTGAACTTCATCACGCCGCACCAGAAGTGGGGCATCCACTCCACCTACTCGGACAACCTCATCATGCTCACGCTCAACCGCGGCGGGCCGGTGGTGTGGCTGAGCGAGGTGGACGCGAAGCGCGCGGGCATCGAGGACAATGACTGGATCGAGGCCTTCAACCTCAACGGCGCGCTGACCGCGCGCGCGGTGGTCAGCCAGCGCGTGCCCGAGGGCATGACGATGATGTACCACGCGCAGGAGAAGATCGTGAACACGCCGGGCAGCGAGGTGATGCTGACCCGCGGCGGCATCCACAACAGCGTGACCCGCACCACGCCCAAGCCCACGCACATGATCGGCGCCTACGCGCAGCTCAGCTACGGCTTCAACTACCACGGCACCATCGGCACCAACCGCGACGAGTTCGTGCTGGTCCGCAAGATGGCGCGCGTGGACTGGATGGACGAACCCGCGGCCGCGGACGCCGCCAACGAGGAGACCGTGTGATGAAGGTCCGCGCGCAGATCGCCATGGTGCTGAACCTGGACAAGTGCATCGGCTGCCACACCTGCTCCGTCACCTGCAAGCAGGTCTGGACGACGCGGGAGGGCGTGGAATACGCCTGGTTCAACAACGTCGAGACCAAGCCCGGCATCGGCTACCCCAAGGAGTGGGAGAACCAGGACAAGTGGAACGGGGGCTGGGTGCGCAAGGCGAACGGGTCCATCGAACCGCGCCAGGGCGGCAAGTGGAAGCTCTTGATGAAGATCTTCGCCAACCCCAACCTGCCGCAGATCGACGACTACTACGAGCCCTACACCTTCGACTACGAGCACCTGCAGTCGGCGCCCGAGATGCAGCACGCGCCCACCGCGCGGCCGCGCAGCCTGATCACCGGCAAGCGCATGGAGAAGATCGAGTGGGGCCCGAACTGGGAAGAGATCCTGGGCGGCGAGTTCGCCAAGCGCTCGAAGGACAAGAACTTCGACGACATCCAGAAGGACATCTACGGCCAGTTCGAGAACACCTTCATGATGTATTTGCCCCGGCTGTGCGAGCACTGCCTGAACCCG
>LNFM01006597.1_pt1 | contig 18979 bp, 20 predicted proteins | sample 596031 | NCBI WGS metagenome assembly LNFM01 (sample SAMN04254537, study PRJNA301005) | activated carbon metagenome | isolation source: dual media filters at the Ann Arbor, Michigan drinking water treatment plant | place: USA: Ann Arbor | reverse complement strand
CTGGTATCATAGATTATAAATGGGAGAATATTAGATGACTAAGGAATTAATTAAAATAGGGTTTGGCGGCAGTTGTCATTGGTGTACAGAAGGAATATTTGAATCATTAATTGGAGTAGAAAAAGTTGAGCAGGGATGGATTGGCTCAGAAGGTGAAAACGATTATTTTTCTGAGGCTGTTATTGTGCATTTTGATGAAACGGTTGTGCCTCTTGAAGTACTGGTTGAAATTCATCTGCATACACATTCATCTGCTTCCAACCATTCCATGCGAAAGAAATACCGGTCTGCCATATACAGTTTCAATAATGTGCAGCATGAGCGGTGTGAAAAATTACTCCAGACCCTGCAGGCAGGTTTTCAGCAAAAATTGGTAACTACAGTTTTGCCCTTTAAAACATACCGGCATAATACTGAAGATTACCAGGACTACTATTACAGCAATCCGCAAAAGCCTTTTTGCCAAACAAGCATCTACCCGAAAATAAAGTTGCTTGCTGAAAAATTTAATTCAGCTATTAATAAAGAAAAACTGAGGGCAAATAATATTTCAATAGAATGAGTATAATTGGATTGGGTACGGCAGCTATTGGCCGCCCGCAATACATAAATATTAAGCAAAAAACGGGTGCAGGAACTGAGCCATTTCAGCTGAACCAATTCAGGGAGAAGGGTATTGCAATGCTTGAAGCGGCCTACCAATCAGGCATTCGCTATTTTGATACGGCTGCCGGGTATGGCATTGCAGAAGAAATGTTAATTGAATGGTTGTCTCATAAACAAGATGCAGGCATCACACTTGCTACAAAATGGGGTTATACATATGTAGCGGGGTTTGACCCAAACGCAAAAGTTCATGAAATAAAGGAGCACAGTCTTCAAAAGCTTAATGAACAGTGGGAGCATTCAAAAAAACTATTGTCCCATCTCTCTGTTTATCAAATACACTCAGCTACTTTGGAAAGTGGTGTACTGGATAGTAAAGAAATTCTGAGCAGGCTGGCAGAACTTAAAGATGAGTACAGGATAAAAATTGGTTTAACAGTGAGTGGAAGTAAACAAAATGAAACGCTGCTTAAAGCCCTGGATATTGATGTAGACGGCAAACCGCTTTTTGATGTTTGCCAGGTTACCTATAATGTTTACGAGCAAAGCATTAACGACATTATCGGGAAAATTAAAAATGCAAATATTTTTGTTGTGGTGAAAGAAGCTTTAGCAAATGGCCGGGTGTTTGGCAACAAAAAATATCCGCATTACCTGCCGCACTATACCCTGCTCTATGAGCTTGCAGAAAAATATAATACAGGAGTGGATGCGGTTGCTATACGGTACTGCATGGATAGTATAAAGCCCAATGTTGTTTTAAGTGGGGCATACAATGAAGATACCTTGAAACAGAACATGGAGGCGTATGATTTTACATTAGCGCCGGAAGAATCAGAAGAAATCAGGGCTATGAGTATACAACCTGCATTTTATTGGAATGAACGAATGCAATTAACCTATAATTAGCATGGTAAAATCAAAATTTAAAAACACAAGATTTAGTGCAGAGGGTTCAGCATTGCTTCGTATTGCAGAAGATATGGCAAAGGCATACGGCTATACCTCTTCACTAAAAATTGAAAGGGAACTGGCACAATTAATTCGCCTGCGTATAGCAACTATCAATGAATGCAGCTATTGCAGCATCTTGCACCATAGTGTTAGCAGGGAGCTTGGCATTAAGAATGAAAAAATTGATGGCATTACCAGCTACTGGGATAGTGAGTTATATAGTGAGAAAGAAAAAGCAGCATTATCATATACCGATGCATTGAATAAAGGAAAAGGAAAAACATTTGATGAGGCGCATCAGCAATTGCTTCGTTTCTTTTCTGTGGATGAAATAACTGAGATTGCCGCTATTGTTATCAATATGAATTTGTGGACAAGAATAAAACTGGCCCAGGGAGCTGTTCCTTATTAATAAAAATAATTTTAGAAACCTTGAAAAGTCAACTCTCAAATAAAATTATTGCCTGCGAAACCTGTATTAAGTTTTTGCCCAATAAGCCAAAACCTATTTTTCAATTTAATGAAAACAGCAGAATAATGATTACGGGTCAGGCACCCGGGCAAAAGGTGCATGATGCAGGCATACCCTTTTTTGATAAAAGCGGGGAGACTTTAAGAAGATGGCTTGGTGTAACGGAAGAACAGTTTTACAATCCATCTTTGTTTGCAATTGTACCAATGGGCTTTTGCTTTCCCGGTAAGGGAAAAACAGGCGACCTGCCACCCAGGCCTGAATGCGCCCCGCAATGGCATGAAAAAATTTTACAGCAGTTTAAACAATTGCAGCTTACCCTGCTTATTGGCACTTATGCGCAGGATTATTATTTAAAGAACAATAAGGATAATTTAACGGAGACGGTTAAAAACTATACTGATTTTTTACCGGCATATTTCCCATTGGTACACCCATCGCCACTCAACTTCAGGTGGCAGGCAAAAAACCCATGGTTTGAAAGCGAAGTCGTTCCTGTTCTTCAAAAAAAAGTAAAAAAAATAATCAGCAAATAAGTAGTTGAATTGATTGCAGCATTAGAAAATATTAACCTTAGTTATTCCGGCAAAAAAATACTGGATGATTTTTCTGTTGCATTTACACAAAATAAAATCACCGGTTTGCTTGGGTACAGTGGCAGTGGCAAATCAACCATTCTTAAAATAATTAATGGAATGGTAGTACCCGATGCAGGAACTGTGCAGGTATTTGGAAAAACATTTGACTATGCAAATGCAAATCAGGTTCGTTTAAAAATCGGGTATGCAGTACAGCATGTAGGACTATTTCCTCATATGACCGTGCAGGATAACATAACAATACTTGCGAATATTACAAAGCAGGATAAAGGTAAAACACAAAACCGGTTAATGCGATTGCTGGATATGGTGCAATTGCCTAAAAGCTATTTATCAAAAGTGCCTCATCAACTATCGGGTGGCGAACAACAGCGGGTTGGCTTGTGCCGTGCATTTTTTTTAGAACCTCCATTGGTATTAATGGATGAACCATTTGCCAGCCTTGACTACCGCACCAAGGCAGGTATCTATCATCATTTACTCAACATTCAAAAAGAAGAACCAACATCTGTTATAATTGTAACACACCAGTTTGAAGAAGCACAAATACTCTGCGACAAATTTATTTGGCTCAATGAAGGAAAAATTTACCGGCAGGGTGTTAAATCTTCTCTTGATGCTATTCAACAGGAGTTTAAAGAACATCATCTTTGAAAAAGTTAATTCTACATATCATTTTTTCATTGTTCACAGTAAGCAATTTTGCACAACAAAAAATTACAGTTGGAGCCAAGCATTTTAATGAAGGCTACATTCTTAGTGAGATTATTTCGCAGCTTTTAGAAAACGAAGGATTTACAGTTGAAAGAAAATTTAACCTGGGAGGCACTTCCATTGCTTTTGAAGCCCTGCGTACAAAGCAGATAGATGTGTACCCCGAATATAGTGGTACCATTTCATCAGAAATTTTAAAGCATCCTGAAAAACTCTCTTTAGATGAAATAAAAAAACAACTACAGGAAAAATATTCATTGGATATTTCCAAACCATTTGGCTTTAATAATACATATGCCATTGTGCTAAATAATGATGTTGCAGCAAAATCGGGCATTGCTAAAATATCTGATTTAGCCAATCACAAAAGCCTGACAGGCGCCATTAGCTATGAGTTTCTTGAACGGCAGGATGGTTGGAAAAACCTTGCTAATGCCTATGAAATTACCAACCCGGTAAAGGGTATTGAACATGGGCTGGCGTACACAGCGCTCAACAATAATAAAATTGATTTCACCGATGCATATTCAACCGATGGTGAAATAAAAAAGTATAATTTGAAAGTACTGGAAGATGATAAACATTTTTTCCCGGACTATTCAGCACTGGGTTTTTATTCATCCTCGCTGCCTGATGAAGCAAAACAGGCAATTGATAAACTCAATAACCTGGTTTCAGAAGATGAAATGCAGGAAATGAATGCACTGGCCCTCTATGCAAAAAAAGATTTTTCAGTTATTGCTAGTGATTTTCTTGGCAGTAAAGGATTGATAAAAAAGGTACAAACCAGCACTGCCGGTTATTGGAGTGATTTAATGAAACACTTGGTTCAGCACTTGTACCTTACATTTATTTCCGTAATTATAGCTGTAATTATTGCCTTGCCCCTTGGGCTGTATTTGTACAGGAGCCGGTTACTTGTAAAGCCTATATTGTACCTGACAGGTATTTTACAAACCATCCCGTCTATTGCGTTACTGGCATTATTAATTCCGGCATTGGGTATTGGCTCCAAACCTGCTATTGTTGCTTTATGTGTTTATGCATTGCTGCCGATACTACGCAGCACCATTACCGGCCTTGAAACGGTGGACCCACAATTAAAGAATGTAGCAACCGCCATCGGGCTTACCAAAAAGCAAACATTAAAACTTATTGAATTACCATTGGCTACTCCCACAATATTATCAGGAATACGAATTGCATCAGTAATCAATGTAGGTACGGCCACACTGGCTGCTTTTATAGGAGCCGGTGGTTTGGGTGAATATATTGTGACGGGATTAGCATTAAATAACACAGAACTTATTTTAAAAGGCGCTATACCGGCTGCTTTGCTGGCCATTGTAATTGAATTGTTTTTTGAATGGCTCACAAAAATTTTAACCAAAAAAATCAGGCGATAAACATGGAGACAATAATCAATAGATATAACAGAATAAGAAAATATTCTGAAGATTTAGTGAAGCCTATTATCAACGAAGATTTTTCGGTACAGCCTGCTGCATTTGTATCTCCACCAAAATGGCACCTGGCACATATCACCTGGTTTTGGGAGCAGTTTGTTTTATCTGTTTATAAAAAAGGGTATAAAGTTTATCATGATGACTTTTCTTACTTGTTCAACAGCTATTATAACAATGTAGGCAAGCGGGTCCTGAGGCCAATAAGAGGATTGATGACAAGGCCATCGGTAGCTGAAGTGTTTGCATACCGAGCTTATGTGGATGAACAAATGAATGAGTTGTTGAGTCAATCTCTACCTGATGAGGCATTAAGTATAATTGAAATTGGCATTAACCACGAAGAGCAGCACCAGGAATTATTTGTATACGACATTAAATACATTCTGGGGCATCAACCTACATTTCCACTATATGGTAAAGGATTTGAACTAAACCCAATTTCTTCTCCACAAAAATTTATTTCTGTTAATGAAGGTATTTATGAAATAGGCCATACAGGAAATGCTTTTTGTTTTGATAATGAATTAGGAAGGCACAAAGTGTATTTGAATGCTTTTGACATAGCAGCCAATCCTGTTACAAATGGTGAATACTTACAGTTTATTGAAGCAGGTGGTCATACCAATTTTAATTACTGGCATGATGACGGCTGGCATTGGGTCAATAACAATAAGATTATCTCTCCAATGTACTGGCATTTGATTGAAGGCAAATGGTACGAGTATGATTTATCGGGTTTACAGGAATTGAAAATTGATGAACCTGTAAAGCATATCAGTTTTTACGAAGCATTTGCCTATGCAGAATGGAAAGGCATGCGATTGCCGACAGAATTTGAATGGGAAGCGGCATCAAACTTATTTGAATGGGGCCAGCTTTGGGAGTGGACAAACAGCGCCTACCTGCCTTATCCGGGTTTTAATAAAGCCCCTGGCGCATTGGGTGAGTACAACGGAAAGTTTATGATAAACACAATGGTAATGAGAGGGGCTTCTGTAGCAACTCCTCATAACCACAGCAGAAATACTTATCGTAACTTTTTTCATCCTGATATGCGCTGGATGTATGGTGGCATTCGCTTGGTAAAATAATTATTTAGTAAAAATGATAACTGAAAATCTCAATATTAAAAATAGGAATGGTGAAAGATTGTCGGCACATCTTGTAAAGCCGGCAAATAGCGAGGTAAACATTATTGCCATTTTTGCACACTGCTTTACTTGTTCCTCTAACCTTGGTATTGTAAAAAATATCTCCAATTCCCTTACAAGCAGTGGCATCAGTGTGCTCAATTTTGATTTTACCGGTTTGGGTCATAGTGAAGGGGATTTTAGTGAAACCAATTTCTCAAATAATATTTCTGATATAGAAGATGTCAATACTTTTCTTACGGAAAATTATGTAGCGCCATCTATACTCATAGGCCATTCATTGGGAGGCGCTGCCGCTATTATCGCTGCCAACCGCCTGCCAAATATAAAGGCAGTAGTGAGTATTGCGGCCCCTTCGTATGCAAGCCATGTAACCAAACATTTTGGCAACCTGGAAGAAACTATTGAAAAGAAAGGTTATGCTTTGCTCGCCATTGGCGGCAGGCCGTTTACCATCAGAAAACAATTTATTGATGATTTAGAAACACATCAGGTAGAAGACGAAGTAGGTAAATTGAGAAGGCCATTGCTCATTTTTCATTCGCCACAGGATAAAATTGTAGAAATTGAAAATGCAGCATCCCTTTATCATAAGGCAAAGCATCCCAAAAGTTTTATCAGCCTGGATGGGGCCGACCATTTACTCACTAACAAAGAGGATGCTTTTTATGTAGCTGATGTATTAAGCTCCTGGATAAAAAGATATGTACCTGTTACCAATACTAATAGCCCTGATAAAAAAGATACAAACGGTGAACAGGTATTAGTGTACCATGAAACAACAGTACCTTATACAAATCATATCTATACCTCATCCCATCACATCGTTGGTGATGAGCCAATAGATTTTGGGGGCAACAACCTGGGCTTATCACCTTACGAGTTGCTGGTAGCTTCCATTGGCTCGTGCACTGTGCTCACTTTAAAACTCTATGCACAGCGCAGCAATTGGGATTTAAAAGAAGTATATGTGTACTTAACGTATGCAAAAAAGCATGCAGCCGAACTGAACCTGGATATTGAAGAGATGGGCAAGCTTGACCACATTACTAAAAAAATAAAACTGGGGGGCAATCTTACAGAAGAACAGCGAATGAAGCTAAAAGAAGTTGCCTCTAAATGCCCGGTGCATAAAACTGTAAGCGGGCCGGTTTATTTTACTACACATTTAATTGATGAAAATGACAACAATAAAATTTAACAGCGCAGATGATGTAGAAGTAACGGCTGATTTGTATTTGAATGAAAACAAATCAGCCCCGGTTATCCTGCTTTGCCACCAGGCTGGCTATAGCCGTGGTGAGTATATTGAAACAGCACCAAAACTCGTTGACCTGGGTTTCTCCTGCCTTGCACTTGACCAGCGAAGCGGCAATGAAGTAAATGGCATACAAAATCAAACAGCCCGGCATGCACACAGTAAAGGCTTGCCCTTAAAGTATGTGGATGCAGTACCGGATATTGAAGCAGGTATACAATACCTGGCAGATAATTTTAAAGGTTCAACAAAAATTATTATCGGCAGTTCTTACTCCGCTTCTTTAGCGCTTATAATGGCAGCAAAATTTGCCAATGTTCTTTCAGCAGCGGTTTCATTTTCGCCCGGTGAGTATTTTTTGTACGATAATAAAGTGGTATCAGAATGGGCCGCTCAAATAAATATTTCAACTTTATTCACATCCTCAAAAGGGGAATTACATAGTTGGCAACGAATATTTGCGGCAACGCCTCAAACGTACAGAACAATTTTTGAACCTGCTGCGGAAGGCAGACATGGCAGCAAAACACTTTGGGAAGAAACATCCAACTACAAAGAATATTGGCATGCACTCATTGAGTTTTTAAACAAACAAAAAAAGTAATGCCAGTAGTAGTTAAAAAGATGTTTTAAAGAATATGAGACGAGGAAGTAAAATAGTTATTCAGATTTTTTTCATCGCTGCGGTGGCAAGGATTACTGCCTGCGGCGTTCATAGCAATCAAACATTAAAAATGGAAAATATTAATATTACCAATCCGGCAAATCAAAATATTGAATTGGGCAAAGTAAGATGGTATAGAAATTACCAGGATGCATTGCAGAAAAGTAAAGAAACAGGAAAGCCAATACTTTTATTTTTTCAGGAAATTCCGGGTTGCGCCATTTGTGTTAATTATGGCCGTAATGTACTCAGCCATCCATTAATGGTAGATTTGATAGAGAATGAATTTATTCCTCTTGCTATATATAACAACAAGCCAGGTAAGGACGCTGAAATTCTGCGCCTTTATAATGAGCCTTCATGGAATAATCCTGTGGCACATTTTATTGATGAAAACGGAAAGGACATTATCCCCAAACTGGAAGATAACTATGAGCCTGTATCAATGCTTACCAAAATAACGGAAGCATTAAAGAAAAAGGGAAAGCAGATACCGGCCTATGCAAACCTGTTAGAGAAAGACTTAAAACTGGCTTTTGGCTATACTAAAACTAAAGTATATGAAACACCTTGCTTCTGGTCTGGCGAAACATCGTTGGCACAGCAACCTGCAGTGCTTAGTACCGAACCCGGCTTTGTTGATTCAAAAGAAGTGGTAAAGGTGGTTTATGACCCATCAGTAAGTTCTGAAACCGAATTGGACAACTATGCTTTGCAGCAAGGGTTTTATGTGTTGAAGTCATCATCAGGTTTTCGTAGCGATGCAGACCCGCAGTATTATCTTAAACAAACTGAATACCGCTACTTGCCACTTACGCCGGCACAACGAACAAAAATTAACCAGGCCTTACCGTATAAGGAAAATGCAGAATAATATTTAAGTCCTGCACAGGTAAAATGGCTTCATCATCCCCAGCTAAGTACTACAGCGCCCCGGGATAATTATACCCTTGACTTTAGTACAGCATGGAATAAATTGAAATCGCAGTTATAGAATAAATATTTTTTAAAAATAAATTCAGTAATGTATACCTATCAATCATTATCAGAGGCATTAACCGACTTGAACAAAAGAGGTTTTATTTATGATTTTAACCTGAAGGAAAATCATATTTTCTGCCCGGCAATAGATACCGCCTTTGCAGCCGATGAATTTAATGTAGTGGAATACCACCGGTTTGACGGCAACTCTAATTATGAAGATTTAGAAGAGGCATTTGCCATAGAAACAACCAATGGAATAAAGGGTGTTCTAACAGACAGTGCCGGTTATACGGCTGCACTATCACCCGCCATTATTGAAAAATTAAAATTCAGGCACTAATAAACTATAAAATAATTACCATAAAAAATAAGAGATGAAAAATTTTGACGCAATAATTATTGGCTCAGGACAGGCAGGCACACCTTTGGTATTTTCTTTAGCTGCTAAAGGCAAAAAGGTTGCCTTTATAGAGAAAAAAGAAGTAGGTGGCACCTGCCTTAATGTAGGCTGCACACCAACAAAAACTTATGTGGCCTCTGCCAGAAGAATGTGGGATATTCAACACGCCACAGATGTTGGGGTTGATTTCATGGGTAGTTTTTCCGCCAATATCAAATCCATAAAAAAAAGGAAAGATGAATTAATAGCTAAATCTGTAAATGGTATGCGTAAAGGCTTATCAGAAAATGAAAATATTACATTCATTGAAGGAGAAGCAAAGTTTATTTCAGATTATGAAGTAGAGGTAAAGGGGAAAAGATTATCTGCGCCGCAAATTTTCATCAATGTTGGCGGTAGGGCCTTTATTCCTGAAGAATATAAAGGGATGAATGTACTAACCAATGAAAATATTTTAGACATAACAGAGCTGCCTGAGCATCTGGTAATAGTTGGTGGAAGTTATATTGGTTTGGAATTTGGACAAATGTTCAGGCGGTTTGGAAGCCGGGTTACCATTATTGAAAGGGGCGCTAATATTATAAGTCGTGAAGATGAAGAAGTAAGTAAGGCCATACAGGAATTTATGGAAGCTGATGGTGTGGAATTTGCTTTAAATGCCCAAAAAATTGTACCTGCTTACAATGACAAAACATATACAGTAACTGTAAATGATACACAAGAAATTACTGGTACACATTTATTATTAGCCATTGGCCGAACACCTAATACAGATTTACTGGAGTTACAGAATACAACCATACAAACGGACAAAAGGGGCTTTATTAATGTAAGCGACTTTTGCCAGACCAATGTTGATGGAATATTCGCATTAGGAGATTGTAATGGTAAAGGCGCTTTTACACACACTGCCTACAACGATTACCAGGTAGTGGAAAATTATTTATTTGGTGATAAGACCAGAAAAGTATCAGACCGCATTATGACTTATGGGTTATTTGTTGACCCGCCGTTGGGTAGAGCCGGTATAACAAAAAAAGAAGCTTTAGCAAAGGGAATGAATATACTGGAAGGCAAGCGGGAAATGAGCAGAATAGCCCGTGCAAAAGAAAAAGGTGAAACGTATGGCTTTATGCAACTATTAGTAAATGCAGATACTAAGAAAATAATTGGGGCTTGCGTATTAGGCACTGGTGGTGATGAAATTATTACAAGTATCCTAAACATTATGAGTGCAGATATTGATTATACTTTGATAAGAGATACAATGGTGCTGCACCCCACTATTTCAGAATTGATACCAACTACACTGGAAACATTGAAGCCGGTAAATTAAACAGATATGAAATTAGACAAGGAGATATGGATAGCAGCCGGGTTAAGAACCCCATTTGCTAAAGCCGGCCAGCAATTAGCCTATTGCGATAGTCTGCATTTATCCAAACTGGTGCTTAACGAAATGCACAAAAAGGAAGGCATCAACCCTGATTATGTTATATGGGGTACAGTAATACAAAATGTAAAGTACAGCAACATTGCCAGAGAAGCGGTAATGGATTCTACATTGGATGAACGTACAATTTCATTTACTACTATTTTAGCATGCAGCAGTTCGTTGGTCGCAGCAATACAGGCAGCTTCTATGATTACCCAAAATCAAATAGCTATTGCCGGCGGTGTGGAAAGCCCCAGCAATTTGCAAATAGCTGTAAATGCAAAATTTTCTGCATGGCTAAAAAAGTGGAGCACAGCAAAATCTTTTTTTGCAAAACTGAAATCAATTGGCGGCATATTTTCTTTTGGAATTGACTATGTACCAAGGGTAAACCGCAGCACAGGAAAAAGCATGGGCGAGCATGCACAGATTACAGACTATCGTTTACAGATTTCAAAACAAAAGCAAGATGAGTTAGCGGTAAGCAGCCACAAAAAATTTTTTGCAGCAAAGGAGAACGGGTTCTTTGATGATTTAATATTTCCAATTGACACGGTTAAAGAAGATAAGATACCGAGAAAAAATACATCGGTACAGTCAATAGCCAATTTAAAACCGGCTTTTGATGTTGTAGGTAAGGGAACTATTACTGCAGGCAATTCTTCCTTATATACAGATGGGGCGGCTGGAGTATGGGTGGCAGGTAAGAATGCAATTGATAATATCAACACACCATACAAAGCAAAATTGATTGATTGGGAGATGGCAGGTGTAAACATTGAAGAAGAGGGAATATTAATGGCTCCAACATTTGCTATTCCAAGATTATTGGAAAGAAACGGGTTGAAGTATGATGATATAGATATATGGGAAATACATGAAGCATTTGCATCGCAGGTGCTGGCTACCATACAGCAGTTGGAAAATCCTGAACATTTGAAAAAGACAGGGACAAATTTTGATTTTGGAAAATTTCCAATGGAGAAACTAAACATCAATGGAGGCAGTATTGCTATTGGGCATCCATTTGGCGCTACAGGTGCAAGAATATTGAGCCAAACTACAAAGACGTTGTACCAGTTAGGTAAAGGCAAAAGTGCCTTAATAAGTGTATGTGCAGATGGTGGCCTGGGTGCTGTGGCATTAATAAGAAATTAAGTATTTAAACAATTTAATAAACAATAAAAAAAGCAAGTATGAAAAAAAGTCTTTATGAGCGGCTGGGTGGTATAGATGCCATCACCGCGGTTGTAAATGAATTTGGTGGAAGGTTGTTTACTGATGAACAACTTGGTGTATTTTTCTTTGGATGGGGAGATGAAAGAAAACGGGTATTTGCCGAGAGAAATATCAGTTTTATTGCCCATCATGCCGGCGGTTCCGAAGTTAATACAGCAAGGCCACTTGAAGTGGTGTATAAAGGAATGAACTTAACACAGGGAGATTACAACCGGTTCATTGTAATTTTAAAAGAAGTATTAGCAAAATTTAATGTTCCTGAAAATGAAACACAGGAAATATTAGCCTTGCAGGATTCTTATGTAAATATTGTAGTAGAAAGACCAAATGAGAACAAAACGAGTAAGGATGCCAGCAAATAATTAGTTATTATTTTATTAATTCAGGCAGAATATCAGGGTCTTTTAGTCTTGCCATTTTATCCTGTTGGCATTCAGCAATAAAATATACAGTAACCAATAGGGTTACTGTATATTTTTTAGAATATCAATAATTGGTATTGATATTAGAAAAGCAGCAAAAAAGTAGAAATATGCAGGTTCAGTTTAAAAACGATGTAATTAGTGGGCTAACTAATAAGCCCCAAAAAAAACTATCTTCAAAATATTTTTATGATGCAATTGGTGATGAGCTGTTTGTGAAAATAATGGCCTTGCCTGAGTATTATCTTACAAGGGCAGAAATGGATATTTTTCAAAACAAAACGAAAGAGCTCATTAATGCTTTGCATTTAGAAAAAGGCAAAAAATATGATATCATTGAATTAGGCGCCGGTGATGGAACTAAGACAATCCATTTGTTGAAGGAACTACAGTTGCAGCAATACAACTTTGAGTATTATCCTGTTGATATTTCTTTAAACGCATTGCAGGGATTAGAAAAAATGCTTTCATCAGCACTTCCGGAACTCGCCGTAAAGCCGATGCACCTGGAATATTTTCAATCACTAAGATTACTTAAGCAGGATGGTAATAAAAAAATAATTCTCTTCCTGGGTTCTAATATTGGTAATATGCCCGATGAGGAAGCCACAGAATTTATATACCAGCTTGGCGCAAATATGTACGCTGGCGATAAACTGGTACTGGGAGTTGATTTAATAAAACCTAAAGAAATAGTATTGCCTGCTTATGATGATGCACAGGGTATAACGTCAGCATTTAACCTGAATCTGCTGAGTAGGATAAACAACGAATTAGGCGGGGATTTTGATTTAAAAGAATTTGAACATTGCCCTGTGTATGATGAAAGCGATGGTATAGCAAAAAGTTTTTTGCGTAGCAGGAAAAAGCAAACAGTAACGGTAAGCGGTCATACTTTTTTCTTTGATGAAGGAGAATTGATACATACCGAAATTTCCAGGAAGTATAATGATAGTATAATAAAAAAAGTACTTTCAAAAACTGACATTACCTGGGAAGAAAAGATAACAGACACCAATAATTTATTTGCTGACTATATTCTTATCCGGCATTAGTATGGAAAAAATAAGAACAGGTATTTTAGGGCTAGGGGCTGTTTCAACCCTGTATTATTTAAAAAGGCTCAATGAAGAACATAATAAAAGACATGGCGGATACAGTACTTTTCCTTGCTTATTGTTGAATGTAGATTTTGATAAGGTGAATCCATATCTTCCTGACCAATTTGAACAGTTAGAACAGATATTGATACCTTATTTAAGATATTTTGATGCAGCAGGTGTCAGTAAATTATTATTACCCAATATCACTATTCATGAAACAGTAGATAGAATTATTGAACATTCCAGCTTTAAATTTATTATTGTTCACCCCTTGCAGTTAATAGTTGAAAAGCTACGTTTCTGGTCTGTTAGTGAAGTATATCTTTTGGGCACAAAATACACTATGGAATCCGGGTATGTTGCAGCCTATTTATCTCAACATGGGATTGAATGTTTACCAATCAATGAAGAAATGAAACAATTATCAGATAAATTAAGGCGTGAAATTTATGCAGGCCACATTGTGAGTCATGAAAAAATTGAAAGCCAGCTAATAAACTATTTTGGCAACAGAAAAGAAATCGTTTTAGCTTGCACGGAACTATCTGTATTATTTTCATCGTTTAAAGGTCTTTCATTTTATGATATGGCAGAAGAGCAGATAAACTACATAATAAACACAACGCAATAAAAATGAATTTGCATCTTACCATTACACAAAATATTTTGTTATTTCTTTTTTCCGGGGCTGTTATCTGGTATTTTAGCGACAGGCTTTCAGGCATTGTAGAATTTATTGCAGATGCTTATCATCTTGGAGATGGATTTGGCGGCACCATTATGCTGGCAATAGTTACAAATTTGCCAGAAATAGTTATTGTTGTTACCGGCGTAGAGAAAGGAGATACATCATTAGCGCTGGGTAACATTCTTGGAGGAATAGGCCTACAGACGGTGTTGCTTGTATTATACGATTTTGCATCCAGTAAAAATGAAACAAAGCCCCTTTCAACATTAACATCTAATCGCAACTCCATTGCCCAGGGCCTTTTTCTTTGCGCAATACTGGCGTTGGTAATAATGGGTTCGCAATATGATGAAATGTTTGTAATGAAAAAAGTGTCTCCCATTGAAATAATGATTGTTGGCTCATGGATATTAAGCCTATTAGTTATTAAACAATGTGAGGCACAAAAGATGTTGCCAAAAATTGAAAACGAGATGGAACACTCAGGCAAACTGACAAAAAGTAAAGCCGTTATTTTGTTATTTGTTATCGCCATTATCATCCTGTTTTTTGGGGTGCTGCTGGCGGAGACCAGCGAAAACATTGCCAGGCATTATAATATTTCCGGGGTGATATTTGGAGCTACCGTACTCTCATTAGTAACAGCAACACCTGAAATATCCGGGGGGCTGGTATTTGTAAAGCACAAAAGATACCCACCCCTTATTAGCGATATTTTTGGGGGAAATTCATTTTTGCCTATTTTATTTTTCGTAGCAAATATATTGGCCGGCCGTTCTATACTTACAGATGCCCATAAAACGGATATATACCTTACTTCTCTATCCATTGTGCTTACAGTAGTATTTTTATTAGGCATGATAATTCAATCTCCAAAAAGAAAGTGGGGAATGGGCATTGATTCTTGGGTGGCTTTAATAATTTATATAGGAGGTATTGTTGGGTTGTTGCTGATTTAAACCCTTTTCTAGAATAATCTCTTATTTTCAATCGGGGTAAATTATTTAAGATAGCAGTTTTAAAACAAGTAATTATTTACAGCCCCCAGCCAGCCCACAAGCACGGCTTATGCATTTGCTAACATACAAGGCAAACGCTTCAAAGCACTCTATGGTTTTGCAGTCAGTTTGTAACTGTCATATTTTTTGTGGCTATGCTCCCCAAGCATTTGGCACATTGCCTGTTCCGCTTCGCTACACAACCAAAGAGCCAAGCAAACCCACAGCATAGCAACAAAAAAACGCTTCGTTCCAGCCACCACCACCACTTCGCTTATGCCAGTATAAAAACTGCCTGAAGCTACTTAAACATAATGTTGCCTTATGTGTTCGCTTCGCACAGCCTTTTGCTATCCCTTATGCAAGCATCCAACCCCACAGGCTGTCACATAAGAACATTATGTTAAGTATCCAACACCATAGCACTTTTTATCAAAAGTGAAGCCGTGCTGTTTGCCAACGCACCCCACCCGAAGACCCACGACACCCCGCCACCCTTTCAGCGGTGCAGAAAAAAATAAAGCATGGTTAGTTTTATTGCCATGTGCTTGCGGTCAGTTCATTCACTGCATCTCCATTTCGTTCAGGCGTTTCGTTCATTTCGCTTCGCTTCATTCTCTACACTATCCTTCACTACATTTCGCCTTCGTTCATTTCACTCACCTCAGCACCGCACAGCAAAAGCAATTCCATCACTTCATTCCGCAAATCAATCACACAGGCTTTCCGTGTCATGGCATTTGCTTTACCTCTGCTTCATTGGCTTTTGAGTTTGTATAATTTACAAAAGCCGCCATCGCTTCAAAGCAAATTGCTCATGCCACTACAAGCCACCCTTGCAGTTTGCTCCATTCCGTTCAGTCATTGCATTTGCTCTTAACCCACCGCACGATTGAAAGCGGTATGCTTTATTTTTTCTGCGAAGTGTTTACCCCAGCCAACCCACGAAAGAAAATCACTTTTTGAACGAATAATAAATGCAGTGAAATGCAATCGGTAGTAAACAGATAAGGAAAAAAATAAAAATAAAAAGTGCAGCAAAGTTAGGTGGCTGGCACAAGCCCACGCTGATAAAAAAACCAAAAGACTACGGCATAATGAAAGGCAAATAGTCTGTTTATTTTTTATTGGTATTTGCCTTTCACCCTTCGGGACTTATTCCGTTTCCTTTTGGTTTTTTCCCACGCCACCTATGGGATTGCTTTCTTTTTTTTTCTGTTTTTTTCTTTGTTAAAATATTATGTGCGAAGCGTAGCGAAGCACAGGCAAGGACAAAAGCAGATACAAATTTTAAAGCAAGTATTATGCACTGTCCAAAGGTTCAAACATTCAATCCCAAAAATCAATTAAGCAATTTTGATTTATTTGTTTTGTGCAAAGGTTTAAATAGTGGTAAACCACTTGAAGCACCTTGCCCCAACAGCTTTGTAATTCACTGCAAAAATTCAGATGAATTTGATTTTTACAAAACCCTTCTTTTCGGTTTATGGAAGGCAAAGCATTTTCAACAGTTTCTTGTTGGTTCGGTTATTCCATTTTTACGGATAGATGATTTCAGGGCTGCTATAAAAGCACAGGCAGAAGCAGTTTCAAAAAATCAATATGCCTTTGCTAAAGATGTGCATAAAGTAAAGCTGATTGAACGCAAGGAAAAACAGATGAAAGAATATTTGTTGCTCTTAGCAGATGTAAAAAGGGCAATGATTTACCGCCACTTAAAAAGGTAATCCAAACGGCTGCCTTTAGCCGATGCACCGCTTTTGCTCATTCAAAATTTAAGATGCAAAGATAGCAAGGCGGGCAACCGCACAGACCCACAGAAAAAAAACCAAAAGACTACGGCATAAACACAAAGCCACCGCACAAGGCTATCATTTATTCCGTAGTCTTTTGGTTTTTTTATCCGCCTTGCAGTGAGAAGCATCTAAATTTTTTCATTATGCAAAAGCATCCACGTATTTCATCAGGCAGCCCGTCCGGCATTTGTCCTTTCACTTCAGTTGCTCTTTCATCGTTTGTGCCTGTTTCCCGTTTCGGGTATCAGCGTTACATCCGCAGGGCTTCTTTCAATTGGTGTCCTTCGCCTGGCATCAGGGTTTATAATCTTCCATGCGGTTGCTGTTTGTGGGTTCATTCCACTGGTCAGCGTTTCCTTTCAGCTTTGCCCTTTTAGGGCTTTGCTTAAAAAGAAAAAGCCCCACCAAACTGGTGAGGCATTTTCCTAACTGAAAGAAAGAACAACTTTTACGCAGCTTCAACGATGTTGAGGACGTTGTAAGCACCATTTTTTAACGAGTACTGAACTCCGTTTACTTCCTGAAAGAACTCAATCAACATCAGGTAAAACTTAGTTCCTGCACCAGCAGGAACGGCAGCCGGTGTGAGTGTAACAGGTGTGTTTGTGCCATCAATAGGCAGGTTTGTTACAGGGCTGTATTCAATCGCACTGGTTCCATTCGCAAAGTCCACAACCGCATAAGCTGATTTCAAACTGATATGAGTTGCACCGGAAGGGTAAGCAATATCGTTGATAGGCACAAAGGCAGGAATGTTGATTGCACCAGTTGCACCAGTTACGGTAAACGGAGCAAACATAACACCGCCTAAAGCTGCACTATCGTTGAAGTCAAAATCCTTCAACAGTGCCAACGCAGCAGGGTCAGCAATACCGATTGCAACAGTACGTTCACCCCTTGCAGAAGCGGTGTCGTAGTTTTTAATCTGTGTCATGATTTGAGTTAAGCGGCTGGTAACACGGCTATCAGCAGCGTTCATCATCAAATTACGGACAGCATTGCGGAGCAATTTGCCAGCAGTTGCAGAGCTTCCAAACTCAGCACCGTTTTCACGGGTACGCTGAAAATTCGGGTCGTTTGCAATTCGTTCAGCAGAAACACCGCCTTTGGTTTTCACCAAATGACCGTCCTGCGTTTTGTAGAAAGTCAACTCATCCAGAGTGCCTTCAATTTTCAAAATACCTTTAAGTTTTGCCATTGTTTAAACTTTTTATGGATTAGTAAATCTGTTTCGTTTCATGCTGCTTTATCAGCATTTGAAAACAAAATTAGAAGCACTATAAAGGCTCTGCAAATGTGTAAGGTCATCCGTTCCGTTTATTCCGCATTATTCCAACAAACACACTTTTACCGCCTATGAAAAACAATTATCTTTGCAACATCACTTCCATCCTAAAGGCATATCATCGGTATGGATAGTGTATTAAGTTGTATAATTGAAATAATGAATAGACTGTGCATTTATCCTAAAGACATTCAGGTAATCACAGGCAGAAGCGACAGGTATGGTAGAAACCTCATCAAGAAGATTAAAGACCACTTCAAGAAGCAACAACACCAGGTTGTTACTGTTGATGAGTTTTGCCAGTACATGGGCTTGCAACCGGAGACGGTTGCCAAGCAACTTAGGTAAGTAGAAACCTTATCTTTGCTTTTGCTGATGATAAGGCACAGCACACCCTAAAGGCAACAACATTTTTTCTTTTCTTTGTTCTACTCTTGCACTTGTTTTAGTCACCTTTGTTGTCTATTTGTTGCCCAATCTCTGTAAGTGCTTGATAATAAAGGGAACTATAATTTTTGTATCGGAAAATAGAAAATAGTTTTTCATTAAAAAAGTATTGAAGTTTTACATAAAATATAATATTGATGAAATAGGAATTTCCAATCCTCAATACTTACTTAGGCACATAGAAAAACACCTCATTGAAGAAAATTTTGAAGTTGCATCTAATAAACAATATGTTCGTTTTAGAAGAAAAACAGGATTCATAAATATAAGAGGTGATTTATTTTCTGGTGTTGATATC
>LNFM01006596.1_pt1 | contig 18980 bp, 13 predicted proteins | sample 596031 | NCBI WGS metagenome assembly LNFM01 (sample SAMN04254537, study PRJNA301005) | activated carbon metagenome | isolation source: dual media filters at the Ann Arbor, Michigan drinking water treatment plant | place: USA: Ann Arbor | reverse complement strand
CGTTGTTGCCCGGCCCCTTGGCTCCGGGCCGAAGCTGCGCTGCTCGTTTCCCTCACAGAACTGGGGTAACAATGAGGACTCGACCTCTGGCCGTCAGGCGAGCGTGGTGCCGCTTGGGTGTTGACGCCGCTACTGATTTTCCTGCGGATGTGCATTTTTGAACCGAAATCCGGTTCCCTGCTGAGCTATCGCCGCGACCCGTCCCGCTGCACTCCCTCGTTGCTCCACCAGTGCAAGGTCCAGAGCGCGCCCAGCGTAAAGATCGCGACGCCGACCGAGCCCACGGGGAGGGCGAGCAGCCTGATGACAGTGCTGATCGGCTCGGGAAGCGACGGCCCTGCGTGCCACAACACCGCCGCGCTCGCGGCGATCATCGGGCCCGCGACGAGGCAGAGGATCGCGTTGAGCGGAGGGCCGCTGCGTTTGGTCGGCGCGCTATCGTCTGCTGGGTCTCGCATCGTCACTTCTATGGGGTGGAGTCGAAGTGTAGACCCGTTGCTCGAGTCCCGGCGAAAGGACCGACGAAAAGGTCCCGAAGGGATCGTCGTCGCGATCGAAGAGGCGATCGACTGGCTGCTCGAGGGTGACGCTCGCTTCACCCGCGGCAGGGCCGGGTAGGCTTGCCCGGGGCCGCCGATCTCGCTCACGATCGCGCGCTCAGTGATAGAAGCCCACGATGGCGCGGCGCTCGCGGCTCGCCTCTCGGACCCAGCGAAGCACGGCTGCGACGTGCTCGTTGGTTGTCGCGACCGCAGCGGTGTTGTTCGCGTCCCTCGCTACCTGCGCAGCGCTCCAAAATCCGAAGCCCGGAAAGTCATCGGGACGGGGAAACGCGACGAGCGAATCTCCGAACGACAGGCTGAGCACCCGCGCCTCGAGCCCGGCCTCCGCGAGCCGCGGTCCATGAGCCGCGTCGATGGGATCGCAGGCGATCGAGCAGACCTCCGAGCGCATCTTCGCGCTGCTTCACAGAGGACTGCCAAACGAGGCCCTCTCGAGCTCCGCGGAGATGAGGTCGACCCAGAGAATTCATCCGAGGGGGGACTGTCTTCATCGGGCGGCGCAGCCGGGTCTGCTGAAGCGGCAACGATGATCGCTCGACCTCGGGCCGTGTGCGTGGCGACCGGAAGAAGCTCCCATCCCAGCGCGGCTGCCAGACACAGCGCCGCCCCCACGAGGTCGCGAAGCGCGCAAGCGGGTGTGGCCCGCTGCCCGATCAGACCGCTTCGAGCACCAGCGAGATTCCCTGGCCGCCGCCGATGCACATCGTGACCAGCCCGTAGCGCTTCTTGTCACGACGAAGCGCGTGCGCGCAGGTGATCGCGAGGATCGCTCCCGTCGCGCCGAGCGGATGGCCCAGCGCGATCGCGCCGCCGAGCGGGTTCACTCGGTCTGGAGCGATCCCCATCTTCTCGAAGTCGCGGATGCACGCGAGCGCCTGCGGCGCGAACGCCTCGTTGAGCTCGACGTGATCGATGTCCTTTCCCGAGATCCCAGCGGACTCGAGCGCGCGCTTGGTCGCAGGAACAGGGCCCCACCCCATGATCCGCGAGTCGCACGCCGCGACGCCCACGCCCGCGAGCCGCGCGAGGGGCCTGGCGTTGTGCTTCGTGACGTCCTCTTCGCGCCCGATGATCATCGCGCCCGCGCCGTCGACCACGGCGCTCGCGTTGCCTGCGGTCACCACGCCGCCCGGCTCGAACGCTGGCGGAAGGCGCGCCATCTTCGCGATCGACGCGTCCTCTAGAATATGTGTGTCGTGCTCGACCATCACGGTCTTGTCCGCCGTGCGCACCTCCACCGGCACGGTCTCTTCTTTGAACGCGCCGGCGTCCCGCGCGCGCTTCGCGTTGACGTGCGAGCGAAGCCCGAACGCGTCCGACTCCTCGCGGCTGATCTCGTAGCGCCGGCCGAGCTCTTCCGCGGTGTTGGCCATCGCGAGCTTCGCCGACGGGTCGTACAGGCTCATGAGCAGCATGTCCTGCAGGTGCGTTCCGGCAGGGAGCGTCTTGGCGTCGATCGGGCCGTACTTCTGCACGGCTTCGCCGATTTTTTTGCCCCGCGCGCCGTACAGCGAAAACGGGTACTGCATGGACTCCGCGCCGCCCACGACGATGAACGGTCGATCGCGATCGTGGCGAATCCCAGCGAGGATCAGCTCTGCGCCCACCGTCACCGCCTCGGCGCCGCTGCCGCAGATGCGCGCCACCGTCAGCGCAGGAACGCTCGCGTCCAAGCCTCCGCGCCACGCCATTCCCTTCGCGCCGTAGATGCTGTCTCGGTGGCTGTGCTGGGCCATGCCCATCACGACGTGACCGATCGCGCCCTTGTCGATCCCGCTCTTGTCGACGGTGGCCGCGATGGCGAACCCGCCGAGCTGCGTGGTCGAAAACCGCGCGAACAGGCCTTCGCTCTTGTTGTTCTCCAGAATGTCCGCGCGCGGAGTGCGGCGCGCGCCCTCGAGAATGAAGATCTTTCCTTGGCTTTGCATGGTGTGTTCTCCGTCTCGCGCGCTGTCTATTCGTGAAGAAACGCCGCGGGAACGCGCGGCCCGTTCTGGACGAAGTTCTTCATGCCGATGTCCATGTCGACCGTGCCCTTGCACCGCGCGAAGCCCTTGGCTTCGACGCGCAGCCCCTCGGCGAGCGGCAACGCCAATCCCTTGACGATCACGTCGACCAAGATCGCGTCGATCACCAGCGACCGGTGCCCGAGGTCCGCCTTGGGCAGGCTCGCAACGGTCATCGGCGCAGGGTCCACTGCGGCGAGCTTCACCTTGCCCGCGGCCGCGTCGCGCACGAGCGCCTTCGCTGTCGCGAGCACGTCCGTCGCCGGCGCGCCGTGCGCCCATCCCCACTCGCACGCTTCTTTCGCTCCCACCGCGCGCCCGGTGCGCAAGAGCCCCGCCGCGCGCTCGAGCCCGATGAGCCTCGGCAGTCGTTGCGTCCCGCCGTAACCCGGGATGATCCCGAGGTTGACCTCGGGCTGCGCGAGCGAGAGCGACTTGCCCACCACACGCGCGTGACACGCCATGCTGAGCTCGGCGCCTCCGCCCATCACCGGGCCGTCCACTGCGGCGACGATGGGCTTTTGTGCGCTCGCGATGCGCTCGAAGATCGGGTGCGAATCCAGGCACGTCTTCTCGCAGGCTGCTTCATTCGGAAGCGAGGCGAGCTCGCCGATGTCCGCGCCCGCGAGCGCGCCGTCGCTGCTGGTAATCACGATGCCCGCGACGGCGTTGTCCGCCACGAGCTCGCTCACCGCGCTGTCGATCTCTGCGAGCGTCTTCTTGCTGAGCGCGTTCTTCACCTCGGGGCGAAACACGCGAACGATCCCAACGTCGCCGTCTCGCTCGACCTTCACGTTCGACCGAAAGCTCGGAAGTCGCTTCTCTGCCACCAGCTTCGGAACGACGAATCCCGGGTTCTTCTCCGCGAATCGCACGCACAGCTCGCGCACTCGCTCAGCGCCCAGCTCCGCGCCGAGCTCGAGGATCCCCTTGTTGAACCCCAGGGCCATCCTGGTGAGCCAGTTGGTGTCCGTCGCCGTCGCGATGTTGTTCTCGACGACGAAGTACGTCCGCGCGAGGAGCACCGCGAGGATGCGATCGAGCACGGCCTCGGCGAGCGCCGGCGTGTGCTTGCTGTCACCAGGGTTGTTGCGGTCGTGCCAGGGCTTGTCTCCCTGCTTCGTCAGGATCGCGGGAGGAGCGAACCACGCCGTTCCCGTTGCGGCCTTTTGCATCAGCAGCTGGCATTTGTGCGTGAGGAGATTGCCCTTCGTGAGGTCCATCACGTTGAAGGGGCCGCCGCCGCCGATGGCGTTGTTGACGATCGCGTCCACCTGCGCCGGCGTCGCGAGGCCCTCTTCGGCGATGCGCGCGGCTTCGGAGATGTAGTTGCAGAAGATGTCGTCCGCCGCGAAGCACTCGACGTCCGCCGTCACGACCGGAACCTTGCCGAGCTTCTCGATGGTCGCGATCATCCTGGCGCCGAGCGCCGCGTCTCCGCTCTCGACGACCTCGATGGGAAGCGCCCTCCACGCGGGAAAGAACGGGTGATTCACGAAGCAGCGCGCCGGGTGCAGCGCCGTCTTGGCGATCTCTCGCCTCGGCAGTCCGCTCGTCGCGAAGCCGATCAAGCAGTCGGGGCGAACGATCGACTCGAGCTGCGCGAGGATCTTCTGCTTCACCGGCAGGTCTTCGCTGGCCGCCTCGAGCACGTAGTCGCACGGCGCGAGCTCTGCCAGGTCCCGCGTCGGGACGAGCGCGGACAGGATCGCCTTGGCCGCGGAGTCCGCGATTTTTCCTCGCGAGACGCCCTTGTGCACGTAGCCCTGGATGCGCGCGACGCCCGCGTCGAGGGCCTCTTGCTTGATGTCGACGAGAAACACCTTCGAGCCCGGCTCCCTCGCGAGCGCCGTGAGAAAGCCGTACGCGAGGTCTGGGCCGATGGCTCCCGAGCCGATCACTCCTACGATCATCGCTTCACTCCGTGGGACCGCTCCAATGGGGTGAGAATCGCGGAGTCGATCCGGCCCGCGGTACTACACCAGCGCCGCGCCCGCGTCAGCCCGTGGGACGCGCGCGGTTCATCGCTCGGCGGATTGGGCGTCTTTGCTCAGAGTCCAACCGAGACACCCACGCCTGGGCGCCTCGACCCCCCAAGCGCCTATCGACACGGCACCTTCGCCGATCCTTGGTAGAGAAATTCACTGCATTTTCTCTGTCCCAACGAGAGACCTCGTCCGCACGTGGTTCGTCGAAGAGCGCTCGTCAACGCTCCTCGATTCACCCTCAGCACTGCCGTGGAGTCTCTCGTCATGCGTCCTCGCATTCGCACTTCGGTCCTCTCGTCGCTCGCCCTCGCGCTCGCCCTCTCATCGGTGGCCTCGACCTCTGGCGCCGCGACGATTCGCGTCGAGTCGAGGGTGAGCGCTGCCACGGTGTTTCCTGGCGCGGTCAGCGTGCGGCGCAGCGCAGAGACGCAGCTCGTCCGCGGTCAGCACGAGCTCGTGTTCGGACCGTTGCCCATGGCGATCACCGACGAGTCTCTGCGCCTCACCGGCGTGGGACCCGGCCTCGTCACCGACGCCCTCGTCGTTCGCGTCGGAACCTTCGGCGAGAGCAACGAGCCCATTCGCCGCTCGCTCGCCGAGACGCTCGCTGCCCTGCGCGCGCAGCACCTCGCGCTGCTCAGCGAGCGCGAGCGCGCGGCAGCGTCGTTGGTGCGTCAGAGGATCGCGCCGCAGTCGCAGCTCTCGTCGATCGACCAGCGCATCGCCGCGATTCGCACGCAAATCGACGGGCGCACCGCGCAGCTCAGCGCGCTCGAAGCGCAGGCGCGCGCCGCAGCGAAGTACGTCACCGTCGAGGTCAGCGCCGAGCGCGACGGGCAGGCGCGGCTCGAGCTCGACTACGCGATCAACGGCGTGGCCTCGTGGCGTCCCTCGTACGCGGCGCACCTCGCCCGTGATGGCGCGACGCACACCGTGCAGCTCGACGTCCTCGCGTCGCTTCAACAGTCGACCGGCGAGGACTGGACGGGCGTTCGCGTGACGCTCTCGAGCGTCAATCCTTCGGGGGCGCTCGCGCTTCCGTCCCTCGAAGAGCGGGCGATTTCGCTGGCGCCTGCGCCCGAGCGCGAGGTGAGCGAAGAGCTGGTCGTGCGTCGTCGCTTCTCGTCCGCGATGCCTTCGATGGCGGGCGGCGCCGCGAGGCCGTCGATGGCCGACGTCGACTCGGCTCCCGTCGCGCCTCCGACGCGCATCGAGCACCGCGCCGCTGCGGTGCGCGCGAACCTGTTGTCGGCGCGCTTCGAGGTCCCGCTGCCGGTCACGTTGCGCAGCGGCGCGCCCGCGAGGCGCATCCTCGCGGCGCACAGCGAGCTCCGCGCGGCGCTCGAGCACCACGCGGCGCCCCGTCAGTCGAGCTCGGTGTTTCTCGCGGCCAAAGCCCGCAACGAAAACGCCTACTCGCTGCTCGCCGGCACCGTCGCCCTCTTCGTCGAAAACGAATACGTCGGAACGACCGCGATGCGCGACGTCCCCGCGGGCGAAGAGCTCACGCTGCCCTTCGGCGTCGATCCCACGGTGAGCGTCGATCGCACGCTCGCTTCGCGGGACGCGCGCGGCGCGGCGGGCCGCGAGCTCACGGGGCTCCGCTACGACTATCGCGTGAGCAACCACCGCGAGCAGCCCGTAGACCTCGTCGTGTACGAGCAGGTTCCCGTTTCGCGCTCGTCGGGGCTCCTCGTTCGAACCAGCGGAGACAGCCGCACCGCGAGCGCCCGCCGCGAAGGCGACGCTCCGGGCGTCCTTCGATGGAACGTTCGCCTCGCCCCAGGCTCCACCGACCGCTGGCACCTCGGGTTCACCGTGAGCGCTCCTCGCGGCCGCCAGATCGAGGGCGAGCTCGAGTGACCGATCGCTAGTGGATCCCCGATGAGCGCGCTCAGCGAACAGGGGTCGTGAAGTCCAAGCGAGCCCGCTCCGTGATCCCGCTCGGGGTGAGCGAGGCCTCGACGATGTCCTCGCCCATCAACGCGTAGATCCGGTCGTCGAGGAAGATCGCTCGGCTGTTTCCATACCAATCGGCGGCAGAGACCGCCGCACGCCACTCTTGCGGTCCGCGGCTGGTGAGCGTGCCGAGCGGCGCGAACGATCGTGCCCCGACGCGAACGAAGCTCACGTCGGAGCTGAACTCGAGCGACTGCCACCCGGTTCGCTCTTCTGGCGCCGTCGTGACGCCGATGATCCCCTCGTTGTCTGTGGTCTGGTGAAAGAAGAACGCGTGCGACCGCGACTCGCCCTGCGCGCGCCGCGGGAGTCGAAGCTGCGCGGTCGTGACCGGCAGTCCGCTGCCGAGCGCAAGCTTCGAGAATCCGAGGCTCGTACCGGCGCTTCCGATGACGAGCGCGTCGTCCCCCACAGGTTCGATGCGTTCGACCGCGCTCGCGAGCGGCACGGCGAAGTACCTTTGATTTCTGGTGTCGAACGCGAAGAGCGTCCCGACGTTGCTGCTCGCGCCCGGCGCGAGCGACCAGCGGTTGGGGCCGACCGCTCCGGTGCCGAAGAGCGCCCAGTCGCCGATCCATCGTTCGACGAGCGCACCGTACCGCGGCAGCTCTCCGAGCACCGCGTAGGACTCGGGCCCGGCCGTGCTCGTTCTCCCGATCATCGCCGAGAGCGGAACGCGGACGACCGCCACATGTCCCGCCGAGAATCGCGACGCCCACATCGCGTCCCCGCGGCCTCGCTGGCGCAACACGACGCGCAGCGCGCCGTCGCGCTCGTCGAACGCAAACTGATCGACCGGTCCGCCCTGTACCCGCACCGCTCCGACAGGAGTCGACCGATTCAACGGAAGGCGAAAGATCCATCCGTCCGGTTCCCAGTCGTACTCGCCGCGATCGACCCAGAGATACACGGCCGTCTGCGACACGAACATCGAGCGGTACTGTCCGCCGATCACGCCGCGCGTCGAGCACCGCATCGGTTGCCGGCGCAGCTCGCATTCGAGCACCGCGTGCATCGTCGGTCGGCGGGTCGGCGTTTGCAGCAGAAACAACCGCAGATAGTCCACCTGCTCGCGAAAGGCCCCTCGCAGCCCGAAGCGCATCTCTGGGAGCGACCGCAGGCGCTCGTCGCCGATCGCCTGGCTGCTGAGCTCGACGGGCATGTACAGAAGCAGCCTCCCGTACGCGAGGCGGGTCGCGTAGTTCTGCGACGAGTAGTAGTCGCCCGAACGCACGTAGATCGAATCGACGTAGCGAAGTCGTCCCGTTGGTTCGAGCCGAAAGCGGTTGATCTCCGTCGCCGATTGGCTGGCGCTGTATCCGAGCACGAGCGCGAGATCGCCGTCCACGAGCAGCTCGTCGTAGAACTGTGCGGGCAGCGCGCCGGGCGCGCTCGCTGGAACATGGGACACGAGCCAGGGGCCGTTCGAGCCGAGCGCGACGCGAAAGAGGTGACCTCTGCGAAGCACGATGAGCTCGTTGCCGACGGCTTTGACGATGTCTCCCTCGTCGACGCGAGCGACCTGCGTATGCGTGATCGCGCCTGGGTTTCGACCTGCTCGCGCCGTCGCTGCGTTGGCGACTGCGTGCCCCGCGGTCGCCGGGCGCATCAGCTGCTCGACGGACAACGATCGCTGTTGTCGCACCATGCGCGCGCGCGACTCGGGGAGCTGGGCGATCATCTCTTGATACCGTCGCCTGACGACAGATCGAACCATGGAAGCCAACGCGGCTCTCGAGCCGACCACGCGAGGCGCCGGCCCCGATGGCCAGCGGTCGGTCGTCGCGCGCGCGAACACAGACAGCTCGACGGCGGGGTTGGGGCGAGCGGATTCGGGACTCTCGGCGGTTTCTGAGCGCAGGGCGGCTGCGTCCGTCTGCGCGTCGGCGATCACGTCGACCGCGGCGTCTTCGCGACGTGGCGTCGCGAGGCTCGAGGGTGTCGGCGACTCCCTCTGTTGCGCGACGTTGGATGCGCAGTGGCTCGCCGCAGCGGCCAACGCCCACAACCCGACCCGTGGTGCAAAGCGCGCCTTCACGAACGAAGATACACTAGCGCGACGGTCGGCGTTGGGTCGTCCGTCGAGCGAGCTTTCCGCCCGCGGCGCTACGCCGCGGCAGACCGATACCAGCACAGAAAACACCGCGAGGCTGCGTGCCGACGTCGTGATCGCTTGCTTCACGGGCCGTTGCAGGCCCTACAAGACGCTCACAACGTCGGCACTCCGCTCGCTGCCGAGCGAGTCGCAGCGGACGACCCAACGCCCACTATTATGTGTGTGATTATTCGAATCACGTCATGATTTGGCTGGCCAAACGAGATCGTCTGCGACCGAAAGCGCGGCGGCGCCGGAGGGCAAGGATGCGCAGTCATCCCGGAGGCAGCGTCACGCGCATGGGTCTCGGAATGACGTAGATCGACCCGATCCCGCCCGAGGTGGACGCGGTCGTCAGACCCCAGCACCAGACTTCGCTCGAGCGAAGCACCGCGCATGTTTGCGAGAAACCGTGCACGACCGACGTCGCTGGCGCGAGCCCTTCGACGCGCGTTGGTCGCTCGACGACGGGCGCTCCCGCGACCGCGCATTCGCGAAAGGTGTTGTCGCCCCAGCAGTAGACCGCGCCTCGGGCGTCGAGCGCGCACGCGCGTCCGAGCGACGGACGGCCGAACGATGGCGCGCTCAGCCCCATCGATCGCACGTCCCGAACGCCGTCGATGCGCGTCAGCGTCGAGAGCGCTTGGTCCACGGGTCGGCCTGCGAGCCACCCATCCCCGGTGCACCAGAGCGATCCGTCCGATCGCGTCACGCACGTTGCGCGTCCCGAGACGAACAGCGCCTCTGCGTCATCGACGCCCTCGAGCGTCTCGACGCGCATGTCGATCGTGCCTCGCGAATCGACGAGCCGGCGCACCACACAGCGCACCGTTCGCTCGTCGGTGATCGCGCAGACGCGCTCGTGGCCGGACGCGATCGCGCGCGCGTTGGCGAGCTCTGGGACGGTCCGAGGGCGATCGCTGGACGTCGGGTGGCTGATGCACTCGACGCGCCCGGTGATCGTGAGTCGGCAAAACGCTTGCCACCCGAGCGCGAACGAGCGGGTCCCTTCGCTGCTTGCGCCAAACGGCTCCGTCCATTGTCCCACGCTCGGCGAGCAACGCAGCCGCCCTCCGTCGAAGAGCGCGCACACCGTCGAGCCGGAGGTGATCGGTGTCGACGGCGCGGGCGCGGGCGCGATCTCGTCGACGAAAGAGTTGCTGAACGGTGCGCTGCGCGGACCCGTCTCCGGTTCGAGCTCGTCTTCGGCGTTGTTTTGCCGAGCGAAGAGCCCGCGCTCGTTGGTGAAGAGAACGGACAGCGTACGCTCGGTTCGGCCGCCGATGATCGAGAGATCTCGCACGCCCGAGAGGCCCGAGACGCGCAGAGGTCGTTGCGACACGCGCTGCCGTCGCTGCCCGAGCTGCCCGAGTTGGTCGCTGCCCCAGCACACAACCGCGCCGTTGCTCTCGATCGCGCAGCCAAAGTCGTGGCTGATGGCCACCTCCGAAACGGCGGCGACATCGACGCGACGCAGTCCGCGATCGTCCGAAGAACCAAGCAGCAGCGGAATCCTGCCCGTGGCGCTCGTCGCGGAGCATCGCAGCTCTCCCCGATCGATCGTGCAGTACTCGGGGCGATCGGGGCGGGACGCGAGATCGAAGTGCACGAGGCGCGCGCTGTCAGAAACGCCCAGCGTACGCGCGAACGCCCCCGAGGTCGCGCCGACCATGTTGCACGCGGCCTGGCCAAAGGACGAGACGCACACGGTTTGGTTTCGCACGTAGCTCAGCGGCCAGGGAGGGAGCGCGCGCATCTCGACCAGCGAGAGCACGCTCGAGTCGACGTCGCGACTGTTTTCGCAGAGCGTCCTGCGCGGCGCGGGACCGGCGCTGGACACGCACACCGCGCCCGATCCGACGACCCTCTCGAAGCGCTCGGCCCCGATGCGCGTCGCGCCGTAGCGGGCTGTACGAAGCCCCATCGTCGCGCTCGTTGGGTCGCGCTGATTCGTGAATCCCCAGCACCACAATTCATCTTCTCTGGAGAGCGCGCAGAATCCTCGCGAGCTCGACACCAGAGATTCGGCCGCTGGAAGTCCAGGCACCGCGCGAAGCTCAGCGCGCGCCGGGCTCTCGTCGCCGAGCTGTCCGACGTCGTTCGCTCCGCCGCAGAGCACCGCGCCCGCGTCGGTGCGAACGCAGTACGCCGCGCCGAAGAGCGCGAGCTCGACCGCGCCTGGCGCGGTGGTCACCAGCGTGGGCGAGGTCTCGAGCTGCCCCCCGTTGATCGGGGCGACGCCCCAACACCAGAGCCGATCGCGCTCGTCGACGACGCATGCTGATGACCCGTAGGCGGCGAGCAAGCGTGCGCGCACCGCGGGGGGCTCGGATTGCGTCGTCGGTCGTCCTCCGCACGAGCCCGTAGCACCCGCGACGATCGCGAGCGAAATCGCCGCCAACCGCGACCGATATCCATCACCGCGTTGTCCCATCGAGCTGCGAATCGAACGCTAGCACGGTACCCTCGCTCGCCGTGTCGCTCGTGCGCCTCGAGGTCGAAGGGTACCGCTCGCTGCGCGCGGTCGAGCTGGCCCTCTCCAACGTCACCGTCGTCGTCGGCGAAAACGGCGCAGGAAAGAGCAACCTCTACCAGTCCCTTCGCCTCGTCCGCTCGGCGGTCGACGGGACGCTCGCGCGCACCCTCGCCGTCGAGGGTGGGATGCCCTCTGTTTTGTGGGCTGGTATTCAAACGAAGTCTCCCAGGCGCGTTCGCGTGCGGGTCGACGACGAGTCGTGGGCGTACGAGCTCGCGCTCGGGCTGCCGACGGGCGGCGGCGAGGTCGGCTCGATGTTCTCTCTCGATCCGCTGGTCAAATCCGAGCGCGCATGGGTGCGAGACGAGGGCCGCGCCCACGTTGTGCTCGATCGGGTCAACCTCGCGGCGACCGCGCGCGACGTGACAGGCTCGCGCGTCGAGTACCCCTCGTCCCTCGATCAGAACGAGTCGATCCTCTCGCAGCTCGCCGACCCGCACCGCTACCCGGTGCTCTCTGCGCTGCGCCAGACGGTCCTGCGCTGGCGCTTCTATCACCAGCTTCGGGTCGATGCGGGCGCTCCGGCGCGCGGGGCGTGCACTGCCATTCGATCGTTCGTGCTCGACGCAGACGGCGCCAACCTCGCGGCGGCCTGGCAGACCATTCGCGAAAACGGCGACGGCCGCGCGCTCGACGACGCCGTCAGCGCTGCGCTCGCTGGGGCGCGCGTCGAGGTCAGCCACGAGCGCGGGACGCTCGAGCTCTACACGCACGTCGCAGGGATGATGCGCCCCCTCGCGGCTCGCGAGCTCAGCGACGGAACGCTGCGTCTTCTCTGCCTCTTCGCCGCCCTCTACTCGCCGAGACCTCCGTCGCTCATGGCGCTCAACGAGCCCGAGTCGAGCCTGCACCCCAACGCGATGGAGCCGCTCGCGAAGGCCATCGCGTTCGCCGCGCGCACGACGCAGCTCTGGGTCACCACGCACTCGCGCCCGCTCGCCGACGCGCTCGCCCGCTCGTGCGCGGCCCTCGTCGTTCGGGCGCACCGGGGCGCCGAAGGAACAGAGCTCGGCCCGGTCTGCTGAAATTGTGTGCAGATAACTTCTCTGCCCGCCCGGACCGCTGCGAACACTCGACGCATGTACATCCTCGGCGGTCTCTCGGTGCTCGTGCTCGGGTTCCTCGCGTACGTAGCCTCTCGTCCCTCGAAGTATCGCTACGTGCGATCGCGCGAAGTGCGGGGCGACGCCGCAGCGGCGTACGCGCAGATCGAGGACTTTCATCATTGGGAGCGCTGGTCGCCCTGGGAGGGGCTCGACCCCAACATCGAGCGCAAATACTCGGGTCCAGCGTCGGGCGAGGGGACCACGTACCGCTGGAAGGGCAACAAGAAGGTCGGCGAGGGCCAGATGCAGATCGTCGCGACGGAGCCGGGCAAGAGGGTCGTCATCGACCTGCAGTTCATCGAGCCGATCGAGTCGCGCGCCACCACGACGCTCACCGTTGAACCCCGGGGCGATCGCGCGCTCGTCTCGTGGATCATGGAGGGCGAAAACGGCTTCTCTTCGAAGCTCTTCGACGCCGTCATGAACATGGAGAAGATGATCGGCAAGGACTTCGACAAGGGCCTCGCGGCGCTCGACGAGCAGCTCGCCAAGGGCGCTCCGTCCAGCGAGAAGCTCGCGGCGTAGCTGCGAGAAGCCGCGCCCCCGACGCGCGCTACTCGCCTTGACCGAGCGAGAAGCCTCGGACGCCGTCGAACAAGTACAGGTTCTCGGTCTTGACCACCTCGATCCCGTTCTCTTCGAGGGCCGCGAGGAGCTCGATCACCTTCTGCGGTGAGATCACTTCGTACGTGGCTTTGGACTCGTGGATCTTCACCGCGGGCCCGACGAACCGACACCGCCAGTGGTCGGTGCAGAAGGTCTCTGCGAAGCCCTCGGGCCACACCTTCACCCCGCGGTTGGTGATGAGCTTGAGCTGCGCGATCCCATCGGCCGCCGCGCGGATCTTCGCCGCGAGCTCGTCGGGCGAGCTCACTTCGTCGCACACGAACACGTCGACGCCGCACAGCTCGCGCCTCGGCCGCGGGCGCTCGTAGCGATAGCGCGGCATGGGATCTCCGCTCGCCTTGGCGGCGACCAGCTCGCGCGGCGTCCGCCCCAGTCGCTCGATGACTGCGTCGGCGAAGGCCGCGGTGCCGACGCGCACTTTCGACGCTCCTTCGCGATAGATGTCCGCGGTGTGCAGGCCGTCTTCGAGCGCGACGAGCCAGGCGTTTTGAATGCGCTCGGCCTCCGCTCCCTTTCCTGCGTGCACGAGCATCATGCACGCGGCGTTGAGCAGCCCGCTCGGGTTGGCAACGTCGAGCCCCGCGATGTCCGGCGCGCTTCCGTGGATCGCTTCGAACATGGCGACCTGGTCGCCGACGTTGGCGCTTCCCGCCATTCCCACGCTGCCCGAGAGCTCGGCGGTCACGTCGCTGATGATGTCGCCGTACAGGTTGAGCGTCACGACGACGTCGTATCGACCGGGCTGCGTCGCCACGCGCGCCGTGCCGATGTCGATGATCTGAACCTCTTGGACGAGGCCCGGATACTCCTTTCCGATACGCCGAAACGTGTCCGAGAACAGCCCGTCGGTCACCTTCATGATGTTGTCCTTCACGAGGCACGTGACCTTCTTGCGCCCGTTGGCCAACGCGTAGTCGAACGCGTACCGAATGATCTTCTCGGTCCCCGGAATGCTCACGATCTTCAGGCACTGATAGACGTCCGTCGTCTGCCGGTGCTCGATCCCCGCGTAGAGGTCCTCTTCGTTCTCGCGCACCACGACCACGTCCATCCCCGGGTGCTGCGTGCGCACGTAGGGGTGCAGGCTGCGGCACGGCCTCACGTTGGCGAAGAGCCCCAGGGTCTTTCGAAGCGTGACGTTCACGCTCTTGTACCCAGCCCCCTGCGGCGTGGTGATCGGCCCCTTCAAGAACAACGGGTTGCGCCGCAAGACGCTCCAGGCGTCCTTGCTTACGCCGCTGTTCTCTCCGCGGAGGTACTCCTTCTCGCCGACAGAGATCCTGTCGTACTCGAGGCCGCACCCCGCCGCGTCGAGGATGCGCAGCACCGCCTTCGTGATCTCCGGTCCGATGCCGTCTCCTTCTGCCACCGTGATGCGTGTTGATTCGCTCTTCGTGCTCTGGTTGCTCACGGGCCGTAGGATGGTTCGAGCTGAATAGCTGTTTCTCTATCTTCGGTTTAATCGAACTATATGCGCGCGCTTGCCTCCGAAAAGGCGAGCCCTGTTGACGCCGGTCCGCCGATCGTCGCGTTGGCCAGTGGCGAGCAGAGCTGCGATAGGCTCGGCGCCGCCCGATGCCCCACGCCAGCAACCGAGACGTCTCTCTCTATTACGAACTGCACCGATCGAGCGCAGCTCCTGCGGCGCCGGTGCTCGTGATGATCCGAGGGCTCGCGCGATCGGCGCGATTCTGGCTGGATTTCGTCCCGCGCATGCGACGCACGTTCACGGTGCTCGTGCTCGACAACCGCGGCGTCGGGCGCTCGGACAAGCCCGCGCTGCCTTTCACCACGCGACAGATGGCCGACGACGTCGCGGCGGTGATGGACCACGCTGGCGTCGATCGCGCGCACATCTTCGGGATGTCCCTCGGCGGAATGATCGCTATGCGCTTCGCGCTTCGTCACCCCTCGCGCACGGATCGTCTCGTGCTCGGCTGCACGACGATGGGCGGACGGGCGGCGCAGCGCATCCCCCTCTCGTCCGTGGCGACGCTGCTTCGCGCGGGGCGGCTGAGCTTCCCCGACGCGCTCGAGTACACGGCGCCCATCGTTGTATCTCCCTCTTTTTTGCGCGAGCGCGACGACATCATCCCCGCGTGGCGCGCGATCGCGACGAGCGAGCCCGTCCCCCTGCGCGGCAGCGCGCTGCAGCTGCTCGCCGCCGCCGAGCACGACGTCTCTCGCGAGGTCGCTGCGATTCGCGCGCCCACGCTGGTGCTCACCGGGGACGCGGATCGATTGATTCCCGCGGAGAACTCGAGACGACTGGCGTCGGCGATCCCTGGGTCGACGCTCGAGATGCTCCCGGGCGCGGGCCACGATTTTACCACCGAGCAGCCCGAGCCGAGCGCGCTCGCGCTCGAACGGTTTCTTCGGGTGGCGAGGCCGTAGCAGAATCGGCGAAGTGAGCGAGAGCAACGCTGAGCTCGACGTCCGGTTCTGGACGCCGCTGACGCCTCCGGGCGCGACGCGACGTCCCTCTCGCTTCGCGTCCATCGCCGACGCTCCAGCGCTCTACTGCGCAGACATGGCGTTCGGCTGCTGGACCGTGCAGAGCTCGGTCGAGCCCGACGCGGCCGTCGTCTACGCGCGACCGACGCGCAGCGAACGCGCTCCGCACTGGACCATTGACCTGGGAAAATCCACGGCGCTCGAGCATCTCTCGCTCTGGATCGAATCGATCGCCCCCGACGTCCTCGTGCGCGTCGAGGGCTACGCGTACGCGACGACGACGGGCGGAGTGCCCGTGGGCAGCTACTCGATCGAGGTGGTGGCAGGCTCGTTGCCCTGCGCGGTCGACGGAACGATGGTGCTGCTCCGCGCCGTCGATTGGGTCGCGCGCTTCGTGCGCGTCACGTTGATTCCGCCGGGCGACAGCGTCGCTCGTCTGTGGGTTCGCGGGATCGTGCTCGATGGGACCGAGCTCTTCGGCGACACGCTGGCGCTCAGCTACAAGCGCGCGTTCACTCGCTTCGCCGAGCGTCCGCTGTTCAGCGCCCGCGCGCTGCCGGGCCAGGGGCCCTTCGAGCTCACGCACCGCTACATCGATCTCTGGAACGAGGCGCGAACCCTCGCCAACTCGCTCGCCCTCGCGCTCGAGGCTCGCCGCTACAAAGACGGCGTCGCGCTCGACAAGCGCGTGATGTTCGGCGTGTGCACGAGCAACCGCGCCGAGTGGCTCGCGGCCGAGGTCGCCGCGGTCCTGCGAGGCTACGTGGTGGTCAACCTCAGCCCAGACGACAGCGAAGAGCGCCTCGAGACCCTCTTTCGTCGGTGCCCGCTCGACGTCGTTTTGTGCGACGCCGCTGCGCTGGATCGCGTCTGCTCGGCCGCGCGCAAGACCTCGACGGTCGACCTCGTGATCGCGCTCGACGATCTGCGCTTCGCCAAAGGGGACCCGCGTCGCGCTCCGCCCGTGCCCACAACGCAGATCGACGCGCTCGCGGTGCGCTCGTACCGCTCGATGATCGACGATCCCCGTTCGCAGGCACCCGCGCCGATCGCGCGCTCGCAACAAGACACCCACACCATTCTCTTCACCAGCGGCAGCACAGGAGCGCCCAAGGGCGCCATGCGCAGCTACGACCGCTTCAACCGCGTGATCCAGACGTATGGCGCGGGACAACCAGCGTTTCACCTGTCGTTTCAGCCGCTGAGCCACCTGTCCGAGCGCAACTACCTTCCCGCCGCGGTGCTGCACGGGAGCCACATCGGGCTCTCTTCGGGCGGCGAGCATCTCTTCTCGGACCTCGCTGCGTTCGAGCCGACGTGGGTCTCGTCCGTTCCTCGGCTGTACGACGCGGTGTTTCGGCGCCACGTGCAGCGGGTCGAGGCCGCAGCGCGCGCAGAGCCCCATCGCGCCCGCGACGAGATCGAACGCGAACAGCGCGCCGTCACCCGCGCGATCTTCGGGCGACGCTTGCACGGCGTCGCGACAGGAAGCGCGCCGGTCAGCCCCGAGGTCCTCGCGTTCTTGCGCGAGTGCTTCGCGGATCTGTGGGTGCTCGACGGCTACGGCAGCACCGAAGTCGGAACGATCAGCAGCAATTTCAAGCCCGTCAGCGACGTCGACATCAAGATCGTCGCCGTCGAAGGCGTCGAGCCTGGCGGACAGGGCACAACGCGCGGCGAGCTCTGGGTCCGCTCGGCGCACGCGATCGACGGCTACTACAACGACCCCGAGACCACGGCCGCGAGCTTCGACCGAGACGGCTACTTTCGAACGGGCGACATCGTCGAGCGCGACATCGTGAGCAACACCATCACCGTGCTCGGACGCAGGTCCAGCACGGTCAAGCTCAGCAACGGCGAGTTCGTCACGCTCGATCGCTGCGAGGGGGTCTTGAATTCTTGTGCGATGGTCGACCGCGTCGTGCTCTCCCCCGACGCCGAGGGAGTCGCGCTCGTCGCCGTCGTGATCGCCCGCGCCGAGCCGCTCGCGGCCGCGCTGGGCGTGACCGAGCCTCGCTCGCTCGCAGAGCTCGCTTCGGACCCTCGCGCAGAGGCAGCGGTGCTCGCCGCGCTCGTCGAGCACGGGGCGCGCGCGGGGCTGCGCCCGTACGAGCTGCCTCGGAGAGCGGTCGTCGATGGACGTCCATTCTTTGTGGAAGATCGCACGCTGACCGCGAGTCACAAGATCGATCGAAAGGGCATCCTCGCGCGCTACCGCGCAGAGCTCGCCGCGCTGGCTTCGACGGCCATCCCTGCGGTGCGCGCCGCCGAGCGCTCGCTCGCAGAGAGCCTCGCGTCCGTGGCGAGCGCGGTCGTTCGTCGGCCCGTGGGGGTCGACGACTTGTTGCACGAGGGGCTCGCGCTCGACAGCCTCGCGTCGGCCGAGGTGCTGTCTGCGTTCGCGGCGGAGCTCGGCAAGGACGTGCCGCTGGCGCACTGGTCGTCGTCGCCCACGTTGCGCGTTTTGGCCGAGCGCCTCTCCCGATCGGCAGATGGCTTCGAGGTCACCGTCGCGCGCCTCTCGGCCGACGCCTCGCTGCCGATCGCTGCGCTCGACCCATCGCTCGAGCGTCGTCAGGGTCGGGCAGCGTCGACCGTGTTGCTCACGGGCGTCACTGGGTTGCTCGGGGCGCACGTGCTCGAGTCGTTGCTTCGACAGACCCGCGCGACGGTGCGCTGCCTCGTCCGCGCCGCGACCGACGAGGAGGCGAGCGCTCGCGTGCGAGAGACCCTCGCTCGCTACCGGATCGAGTCGATCGCCCCGTCGCGCGTCGAGGTGCTGCGCGCGGACCTCGCAGCGCCGTCGCTGGGGCTCGATGACGCGTCGCTCGATCGCCTCGCGCGCGAGTGCGACGCGGTCGTTCACTGCGCGGCGACGGTCAACTGGCTCACGGGATACGACGCGCTGCGCGCTCCCAACGCGCTCGCGACGCGGGCGCTCATCGAGCTGTGCAGAGCCCACACAATCAAGCCGCTTCACTTTGTGTCGACGATTTCGACGGCCCCATCGGACGGCGACGAGCGCTCGTTTCGCTCGGCTGAGAGCGTGGCTCGCAGCGGCGGCTATGCCGAGAGCAAGTGGGTGGCCGAGGCGCTCGTGCGGCGCGCTGGGGACGAGGGCGCGCCGGTGTGCGTTCATCGCCCGGGCTTGATCACCGGTCACAGCGCACGGGGGCTGGGAAACTCCAGCGATTTCGTCCATCGCTACCTCGCTGCGTGCCTGCGCTACGGCGTCGCCCTCGACCGTGACGAGCCGCTCGACATGACGCCCGTTGATTTCGTGGCCGACGCGATCGTCACCTCGCTCGTGGACGAGGCTTCGCTCGGGCGGGTCTTGCACCTGTGCAACGTCGAAGGGTCGATGACCTTTCGCGCGCTGGGGCGGGCGCTCGCGGCTTCGGGGCGCGCGTGCGAGCTCGTGGACTATGGTGCCTTTCGCGAGCGAGCGGCGCTCGCGCAGGACAGCCCGCTGCGGCCGTTGGCGGCGTACTTCGGCGCGACGTTTTCGCTCGGCAGCGGTCCGTGGCCCTCGCGCGTGACGCGCGAGTGGCTCGCCGAGCGAGGGGTCGAGTGTCCCCGCGTCGATCAGGGGTTGATCGAGCGCTATGTGCGCGGGCTCGAGGCGAGGGGGTAGACTACCGCTCGA
>LNFM01003665.1_pt1 | contig 18984 bp, 22 predicted proteins | sample 596031 | NCBI WGS metagenome assembly LNFM01 (sample SAMN04254537, study PRJNA301005) | activated carbon metagenome | isolation source: dual media filters at the Ann Arbor, Michigan drinking water treatment plant | place: USA: Ann Arbor | reverse complement strand
AGCGCCCCCGGCGCCTGGTGCGCTCCCTCTCGGGTCGCGCGGCCTGCACGATGGTCATGACCGGCGCCGAGTCGGACGCCGGCTACCGCGTCGCCCTGTCGGTGTGCTCCGCCCTGCGCCGCACCGCCGTCGAGCGCCGCGGCCGTACCGGGATCTCCGTGGCGGCGATCTGATGCGGCCCTCCCATCCGATGGGCCGGCACCGGCCCGGGGACGTCGCGGTCGCGACGTGGACTCCCCGGGCCCGGTGCGGTTAGGCTGGGAGCCGATGGCTCCCGGCCTGACCAACTCCTACCGGCTGGCGGCGCGCGGCTCGGTGGAGGTGACGCGCGAGGTGGCGACGCCACACGCCCCGCGGGGCGTCCGCGGCGTCCGATGCGTGGCGGCCGGCGCGCTCGTCACGGGACACGGCGACGGCGCCCGCCTGAAGGTGGTCGGCAACCAGCGCGGCGCGACCCCCCGACCCGCACCGGTGGTCCTGGTCGGGCCCCTCAGCGCCCGAGCGACGCGAACCGCAGCAGCGTCGCCATCGCATCCTCGAACGCCTCGGCACAGTCCTCGTCGCCGTTCGCGACGCACGTACGGAGCCGCTCCGACATGAGGTGGATCCCCACCTGATCGACGGCCGCCTTGACGGCGGCCAGCTGGGTCAGGACCTGCTTCGCGTCCGACCCCTCCTCGATCATCCTCTGCACGCCCCGGAGCTGACCCTCCGCGCGGCGCAGGCGCAGCACCAGGCCGTCGGACGACGACGGGCGCGGCGATGTGGTCGCCACGGCCCTACCCTCCGCCGCAGCCGCAGGACCCGCCGCAGCACCCCCCGCCGCCGCCGCCGAAGCCCACCACCGACGGCGCGCCGTCGCCCTTCGACGGGCGCGCGGTCACGAAGCCGGTGAAGAGCTGGCGCGCGTCGGCCGCCCCGCATGCGGGGCAGACGCGGTCCTCGTCACGCAGGAACCCCTGCCGGAAGGCCTCGAACGGGTGCTCGCACGCGACACAGGCGAGGTCGTAGCTCGGCATGGCCTACTCCAGCCCGAGGGCGCGCTCGAGCTGCGCCTTCGGCATGGCGCCCACCGCGTGACGGGTGAGCTGGCCGTTCTCGAACAGCCCGATGAACGGGATGCCCTGCACGTTGTAGCGCTGGGCGATCGCGCCGTGGGCGTCGACGTCCAGCTTGCCCACGACGAGGCTCCCGTCGCGCTCCTGGGCGATCTGCTCGACGACCGGCGCGATCGTGCGGCACGGGCCACACCACTCGGCCCAGAAGTCGACCAGGACCGGCTTCTCGTTCTCGAGCACGGTGCCCTGGAAGTTGTCCTGCGTGATCTCCACGACGTTGTCGGCCATCTACGCGTCCTTTCCTGACGCGACCACCCCGGTCGGGGCGTCGCTGGTCTGCTCGTGGGCGGTGGCCTCGAGCCACCGCTCGGCGTCCATGGCCGCCATGCATCCGCTGCCGGCGGCGGTGATCGCCTGCTTGTACTCGGTGTCCTGCACGTCCCCGCAGGCGAACACGCCCTCGACGCTCGTGCGGGTGCCGTCGGTCACGACGTAGCCGGACGGGTCGAGGTCGACCTGCCCCGCGAAGAGGCCGGTGTTGGGGTCGTGGCCGATCGCGACGAACATCGCCGCGGCCGGGATGTCCTCGACCTCGCCGGTGACGGCGTCGCGGATCCGGACCGCCTCGACCTTGTCGTCGCCGACGACCTCCTCGACGAGCGCGTTGTAGCGGACGTGGATCTTCTCGTTGGAGAGGGCCCGGTCCACCATGATCCGCGAGGCGCGGAACTCGTCGCGGCGGTGCACGATCGTGACCGACGACGCCATGCGGGCGAGGAACGAGGCCTCCTCCATCGCGGAGTCGCCGCCCCCCACGACCACCATCGGCTTGTCGCGGAAGAAGAACCCGTCGCAGGTGGCGCAGGTCGACACGCCGAAGCCGCGCAGGCGGCCCTCGCTCGGCAGGTCGAGCCAGCGCGCGGACGCGCCGGTCGAGATCACGATCGAGCGGGCGAGGTGCTCCTCGTCGTCGATCCAGACCGCGAACGGCCGCCGCGACAGGTCCACCTTCGTCACGTCGGCGGCGACGAGCCGCGCACCGAAGCGCTCGGCCTGGCCGCGCATCGCGTGCATCAGCTCCGGGCCCTGGATGCCGTCGGTGAAGCCGGGGAAGTTCTCGACGTCGGTCGTCAGCATGAGCTGACCACCCGCGCCGAAGCCCTCGGCCACGAGGGGCGACAGGTTCGCCCGCGCGGCGTAGATTGCGGCCGTGTACCCGGCCGGGCCCCCGCCGATGATGATCATGTCGTGGACGTCCACGCCCGCCTCCTCGCCGCCATCCATACCCATGGGGGTATCCTAGCACCGTGTCCGCCACCTGCCCGAAGTGCTCCGGTCCCGTCGAGCCGTGCGTGGTCTCGGGGGTGGTGTCGCTCAAGCGCCGTCGCTCGCTGATGGCCTCGGGACGGGTCAGCGCCCTCCGCGCCGAGGTCTGCGTGCGCTGCGGCTTCGCGGAGATCTACGCCGCCAAGCCCGAGCGCCTCTTCTCCGACATGGAGCGCGACGGCACCCGGTGACGGGCCCCGCCCCCGCGGGGGCGGCTCAGGCGGCGGGCGTCACCGGGGTGTCCGAGGCGCGTCGCGGCACCCAGACGAGCTTGTTGCCGACACCCGTCGGCCGCGCGCACGCCGCGTAGTAGCGGCGCCCCTCCGCCCGCTCGGCGGCGACGATGCGGCGGACGTCCTCGAGCGTCGCCGCCCCCCACGCGGCGAGCATGCCGACGACGACGCCCTCGGCGGTGCCACCCCGGCCGAGCACACCGATCAGGAACACGAGCATCGCCGCGCCGCCGACCAGCAGGATCAGCCCGGTGAAGCCGGCCCAGCGGCGCCAGTCGCGCGGCGAGGCCTCCAGCCGGCGCGGCCCGGAGGCCCTGACGGCCTGTGGCAGGCGCACCGACGGGAGCGCCGTCTTGCGCAGCCAGACGCGGAACAGGGGGTAGCAGATGACACCCGTCAGACCGGTGATGCCGAGCGCGGCGCCCCACCAGTTCAGGTCGAGCCCCGCGTCCGTCCCCGCCTGGATGGCGATCGACAGCAGCAGCAGGAGCCCTGACACCGCGATCAGGGTCCACGACCACAGGCGCGCCAGGCTGGCGTACCCCCACAGCTTCTCGCCCGACGTCGCCACGGGGTCAGGGTACCGGACCCGCGGCTAGACTCGACGGGTGAGGGACCGCGCCGCAGCCCGCGTCGTGGCGGTCCGGGCCCGCCTGCTCGAGCACCCGCGCTGGCGCTGGATGGCGCTGATGGTGGTGGCGAGCGGGATGATGCTCTCGGTCGTCAACGTCAGCATCGTGAACATCGCCCTGCCCGCGATGGCGGAGGACCTGGGCGTCGACGTCCCTGCCATCTCGTGGGTGGTGACGGGCTTCCTGGTGACCCAGGCGACGCTCCTCGCCCTCGCCGGGCGCGCGGGGGACCTCTACGGGCGCCGCCGGGTCTTCGTGATCGGGGTGCTCGTGCTGAGCGGGGCGTCGGTGCTCTGCGCCCTGGCCTGGAGCGCGCCGTCGCTCGTCGCGTTCCGCATCCTGCAGGCCGTCGGCGCCTGTGCGATGGCCCCGACGGCGTACGCCTACGCCGCCGAGCTCTTCGGCCCCCGGGAGCGCGGCCTCGCCCTCGGGGTGATGGGCGGCGTCCTCGGGCTCGCCCCCGTCCTGTCGCTCAACGTCGCGGGTGTGCTGGTCGGCACGCTCGGCTGGCGCAGCGTCTTCTGGTTCAGCCCGCTGATGGGGGCCGTCGTCCTCGTCGGCGCGGCGCTCGTGCTGGTGGAGCTGCGCCCCCGGGACGCCGACCGCCGCTTCGATCTGCCGGGCGCCGCCCTCGCCGCCCTCGGCCTCTTCTCCCTCCTCGTCGCCCTGTCGCGCGGGGAGGTGTGGGGGTGGGCGTCGCCGCCGGTGCTGGCCGCCGCCGCCCTCGGCGTCGCGGCGCTCGCCGCGTTCGTGTGGCAGGAGTCGCGGGCCCCGAACCCCATGATCGACCTGCGCCTGCTGCGCCGCCGCTCGCTGGCGACGGCGAACCTGGCGGCGATGGCCTCCTCGGCCGCGCTGTTCGGCGTCCTGATCCTGCTGCCGTTCTACCTCACCGCCGTGCTCGGCTTTTCGGCGGTCCAGCTCGCCATCGCCATCACGCCGATCGCCGCCTGCTTCATGCTCGTCGCGCCGCTCGCGGGCCGCTCGATCGCGCGGTTCGGGTCGGTGCGCCTCGCGACGGCGGGCTTCGTGGTGTCGGCCGGGGGGGCGGTGGCGATGGCGCTCACCGCCGGCGCCCAGGAGTACGCGCTCCTGCTGCCCGGCCTCGTCCTGTTCGGCGTCGGCCTCGCCGTCGCGACCTCGCCGATCACGATGACGGCGATCCACGACGTCCCGCCGGCGCGGCTCGGCGTGGCGTCGGCCCTGCCGAACATCAGCCGGTACACGGGCGGCGCGCTCGGGGCGGCCCTGCTCGGCGCGGTGCTGCACGCCAACCTCACGCCCGGGCTCGACCGGGCGCTCGGCCAGGCGGCCCCCGCCGGCCGCGACCTGGTGGCCGGGGGTTTCCGGTCGGCGCTGTTGCTGGCCGCCGCCTTCCTCGTCCTCGCGGCGGTCGCCGCGTCGCGCATGCCGCGGCTCGACGCCGGCGCGCCCCGCGCGGCCGCGCCCGCCGCCGACACCGCCATCGACGCGCCCCTCGCCCGGTGAGCTAGGCGCCCGCCCCCCGCTCCGCGAGCCACGACGCCGCCGCGCCCAGGTCGTCCTGGGTGAGGCCGTGGCCGCCCTCCTCCCAGTGCTCGCGCACCTCGGCCCCCGCGGCGCGGAGGACGTCGAGGAGGCCCTGGACCCGGTCCGGGGGGATCATCCCGTCCTGGCGCCCGCCCGCCACCAGCACCGCGGTGCCGGCGAGGTCGAGACCGGGGGGCGGCGGCGCGGGCAGCATCGGCCGCAGCAGCACCCCGCCGGCGAGCAGGCCCGGGTGGCGCAGCATCAGGGCGACCGCCGCGTTCGCGCCGTTCGAGTAGCCGACGGCGAGCACGGGACGCCCCGTCAGCCGGTTCGCCGCGAGGGCGCCGCGCACGAACCCCGCGAGCTCGTCGATGCGCTCGTCGAGGTCGGGGAACGTGAACGGGTCGGCCGCCGTGCGCCGGAAGTAGCGGGCCATGCCGTTCTCGGACACCCGCCCGCGCGGGGCGACGAGCGTCGCCCCCGGGGCCAGGGCGCGGCCCAGGCCGATCATGTCCCGCTCGTCGCCGCCGGTGCCGTGCAGCATCAGCAGCACCGGCCCCTCCCCGCCCTCCTCGACGAGGTACTCCCAGCCCGGCACCTCGGGGGTGGTGGTCATGCCGGCACCTCCGTCCAGTCCGCGCGGGGGTCGGGCAGCGGCGTGAGGCCCGCGACCACCTGCTCGCGGTGCGGCTCCAGCCACGCGGGCAGGATCACCCGGGTGCCGAGCTCCTCGAGCGGCAGGTCGCGCGTGAAGCCCGGCCCGTCGTCGGCGATCTCGTAGAGCACCCCGCTCGGCTCGCGGAAGTAGATCGAGTGGAAGTAGTAGCGGTCGATCACCTGCGTGGCGGCGACGCCCGCCGCGCGCAGGTGCCCCTGCCAGGCGGGGTGCTCCGCGACGGTGGTGCCCCACGCGACGTGGTGGACGGTGCCGGCACCGTTCAGGGGCCGGTCGGCGGGCGGGGCGTCGAGCGTGATCAGGCCGCCGCGCCGGGCGCCGCGCACCTCGTAGACGCCGTCGCCGAGCGCGGTGGCGCCGAGCACCCGCTCGAGGAGGGCGCCGCTCTCCTCGGGGCGGCGCGCGTAGGCGCGCACGGCCACGAAGCCCCCGATGGCGTGCTCGGCGGGGATCTCGGGGTGCACCGCCTTGAGCGGCGGGTTGGCGTCGCTGACGACGAGCTCGTGCCCGAGGCCCTCCGGGTCGGCGAAGCGCAGGCCGCCGTCAACGCGGTCGGTGGAGACGCCCGCGTCGCCGAGGCGCGTCTGCCAGAAGTCGAGCGACGCCTCCGAGTCGACCCGCGAGACGATCCGGTGGACCATCCCCGACCCGGCGCGGCCGCGTGGCGCCCCGCGGTACTCGAAGAAGGTCAGCTCGGCCCCGGGCCGGCCGCCCTCGTCGGCGTAGAAGAGGTGGTAGACGGTGGGGTCGTCCTGGTTGACGGTCTTGGCCGCGAGCCGCATGCCGAGCACCCGCGTGTAGAAGTCGAGGTTGCCGGGCGCGTCGCCGGTGATGGCGCTGATGTGGTGGATCCCCTCGAGCTGCATGACCCCTCCCGGTTTCCGTTGCGCGCTCAACGATACGCCGATGTGCTTGCACGCGCAACTACATGGTGTGCCGCTCCGCCGGCGCCCCACGCAGGGACTCCGCACGGACCCGGTCCGCCGGTCCGCTACCCTCGGCCGGTGGACCGCGCCGCACTGCACTCGATCCTGGCCCAGTGGGGCCAGCCCGCCTACCGTGCCCGGCAGGCCCTGGAGGCCCAGCGTGCGGGTGCCGGGGGCTGGGCCGAGGTCTCGACGCTTCCGCGCGACCTGCGCGAGCGGCTCGACGCCGTGCTGCCCTTCTGGGCGCTGACGCCCGACGCCCGCGTGGTGTCGCGCGACGGCACCGTCAAGTGGGGCCTGCGGGCCGCCGACGGCGCCGTGGTCGAGGCCGTCCTGATCGCGCACGCCGAGGGCCGTCGCACGGTCTGCGTGTCGAGCCAGGCCGGGTGCGCCCTCGGGTGCCGCTTCTGCGCCACCGGGGCGATGGGCGCCGGACGCGACCTCACGGCGTCGGAGATCGTGGACCAGGCCGTGCTCGCCGCCACCGAGGCCGACGCCCAGGGCGCCCGCCTCACCAACGTGGTGTTCATGGGCATGGGCGAGCCGATGCAGAACCTCGACGCCGTGCTCGACGCGTCGGCGATGATCAACGCCCCCGACGGCCTCAACCTGTCCGCCCGCCGCATCGCCATCTCCACCGTCGGCTGGGTGCCGGGCATCGCCCGCCTCGCCGAGCACCCCCTTCCGGTGCGCCTCGCGGTCTCGCTGCACGCCGCCGACGACGCCACGCGCTCCGAGCTCATGCCGATCAACGCGCGCTACCCGATCGCCAACCTCCTCGCGGCCTGCACCCGCTACTGCGACCAGACCGGCCGGCGCGTCTTCATCGAGTATCTCCTGCTGGAGGGCGTCAACGACTCCTCCGCCGACGCGAAGCGCCTCGCGCGGCTGCTGCGCGACGGGCGCTTCCACGTGAACGTCATCGAGTACAACGCCACCGAGGGCCCCTACCGCGGGTCGTCGCAGACGCGCCGCGAGGTCTTCCTGCGCTCCCTCGCGGACGCCGGGCTCGAGGCCTCGGTGCGCCGCTCCCGCGGCGCCGACGTGGCCGCCGCCTGCGGCCAGCTCGCCCGCACCCGCTAGGCGCTGCACGCCCGGCGACCGCCCGTTAGGGTCGGGACGGTGACCACCCCCCCGCCCACGCCCCCGCCACCGAAGCCCCGGCGGTCGGCCCGTCCGCCCGAGAGCGGCTGGGAACTCGGCGCCGGCGGCCTCGGCAAGGTCGCGTGGGGGGTCCTCACGGTGCTGCTCGTCGCGCTCGGGATCCTGCTGCTCGCCAGCGGCTACCTCGGGTACGGCGCGATGATCCTGATCCTCGCGGCCGCGGCCGCCGTCAACCTGCTCTGACCGCCGCGCCCCAGGGCCCCGAGGACCTCGCCGCCGCTCTCCGCGCGGCCCACCCCGGGTCGGAGCCGTTCGAGCTCGGCCCCGAGGCGCTGCGCGACGCCGTCGCCGCCGAGGGTGCGGATCCGGACGACGACGCCCTCGTCGCCGCCGCGCTGGTCGCCTGGGAGGCGCTCCTCGGCTGATCCGATCAGGCCCTGGGGCGGTGGTTCCGGCGGACCCTGACGGGGTAAGTTCTCCCATTCTCCGACCCCCGGGAGCCCCACATGCGCAGGTTGTTGACGATCCTCCTGATCGCCGCGCTCGCCGTCGGCCTCGCGGCCTGCGGCGATGACGACGGCGGCGACGCCGCCGCCACGACCGGCACCACCGCCGCCGCCGACCTGGGCCTCATCACGCCCGGCGTCCTGACGGTGGCGAGCGACATCCCCTACGCCCCGTTCGAGTTCACCGAGCCGGGCTCCAGCGAGCCCGTCGGCTTCGACGTGGACCTCGTGAACGCCATCGCCGCCGAGCTCGGCATCGAGGACGTCCGCTTCGTCGACCAGGGCTTCGACAGCATCATCCTGAGCATCAGGCAGGGACGCTTCGACATGTCCGCGTCGTCGTGGACCGTCACGCCCGAGCGTGCACAGGAGGTCGCCTTCGGCGAGGAGTACTTCAGCGCGAACCAGGCGATCCTCGTGCAGCAGGACTCCACGGTCGCGAGTCTCGACGACCTCGAGGGCACGACGATCGGCGCGCAGCGCGGCACCGTCGGCGCCGACCTGGCCGCCTCCGTCCCGGGCGCCACCGTCCAGCGGTACGACACCGGCGACGACGCCTTCAACGCCCTCGCGCAGGGCCGGGTCGAGGCCGCCATCACCGACTTCCCGGTGGTCGCGTACGCCGCCGCGCAGAAGCCGGGCCTGAAGGTCGCCGCGGAGGTCCCCGGCAACCTGGGCCTCGGGCTCATGTTCCCGCAGGAGAACACCGCCCTGCGTGACGCCTTCGACGAGGGCCTCGCGACCATCCGCGCGAACGGCACGTACGACCAGATCTACGAGAAGTGGTTCGGCGAGGCGCCGACGCCGTAGGCGGACCGCACGAGGGGGGAGGGCCGCGCCGTGGACGAGATCGTCCGTCAGTACTTCGACTGGGACTCGGCGCGGCCCTACCTGCCGGACCTCGCGCGCGGTTTCTGGGTCACCATCCAGATCGCGCTGCTCGCCCAGGCCCTGTGCCTGGTCCTCGGCCTGCTGCTCGCCGTGGCGCGCCAGGCGGGCACCGGCTCGCGCACGCTGGCGGGCCGTATCGGCGGCGCCGTGCTGCGCGGCCTCGCCATCGCGTACATCAACTTCTTCCGCGCGGTCCCGGCGCTGGTGGTGCTGCTGCTCATGGCCGGCAGCTTCCCGTTCCTGCCGATCCCCGTGGTGCAGGACCTCACCCCGTTCCAGATCGCCTTCATCGGGCTCGGGTTCGTGTACGCCGCCTACGTGGCCGAGGTGTACCGCGCCGGCATCGAGTCGGTCGACCGCGGCCAGACGGAGGCGGCTCGCTCGCTCGGGATGAGCGGCAACCAGGCCATGCGCCTCGTGGTGCTGCCGCAGGCGGTGCGCCGCGTGCTGCCGCCGCTGATGAACGACTTCATCGCCCTCACCAAGGACGTCGCCCTGGTCAGCGTCCTCGCCGTCGGTGACGTCGTCAACGTCGCGCGCGACGCGTCGTCGGTGAGCTTCAACTCGAGCACCCTGACCGTCGCCGCGATCTTCTACCTGGCGTTCACCCTGCCGCTGATCTGGCTCCTCGACCGTGTGATCGCGCGCGACCAGCGGCGCACGAGCCGCGGCGGGATCGTGTCGCCGTGAGCGCCATCCGCGCGGAGGGCCTCACCAAGAGCTTCGGCGCGACCACCGTCCTGCACGACGTCGACCTCGACGTCGCCCCCGGCGAGGTCGTCTGCGTCATCGGGCCGTCCGGCTCCGGCAAGTCGACCCTGCTGCGGTGCCTCAACCTGCTGGAGCGGCCGACCTCGGGACGGGTGTTCCTCGGCGACGACGAGCTGACCGCCCCCGGGGCGCCCGTCGACGCCCTGCGGCGACGCCTCGGCATGGTCTTCCAGTCGTTCAACCTCTTCCCGCACCGCACCGTCATCGACAACGTCACGATGGCGCCGACGACGGTCCTCGGCATCGACCGCGCCACGGCCCGCGCCCGCGGCCTCGCGATGCTCGGCCGGGTGGGACTCGCCGACCGCGCCGACGAGCACCCGGCGCGGCTCTCGGGCGGCCAGCAGCAGCGGGTCGCCATCGCGCGGGCCCTGGCGATGGAGCCGGAGGCGATGCTCTTCGACGAGGTCACGAGCGCCCTCGACCCCGAGCTGGTGAAGGACGTCCTCGCGGTGATGCGCGCGCTCGCCGAGGGCGGGATGACGATGGTCGTCGTGACGCACGAGATGGGCTTCGCCCGCGAGGTGGGCGACCGCGTGGTCTTCATGGACGGCGGGCGGATCGTCGAGCAGGGCCCGCCCGGGCAGGTGCTGGAGGCGCCCACCCACGAGCGCACCCGGCGGTTCCTCTCGCGGGTCCTCTAGACCGTCCGGGCCGCCGCGGCGGCCGGCAGGAGGTCGGCGAGGTCGGCCGGCTCCAGGTCGAGGCCGAGGCGCTCCCCGAGCGCGTCCGCGAGCGCGTCGTCGACGCGGCGGCGGTCCGGGTCGCCGCCCTCCGCGGCGATCGAGGTGGCCGCCACCCCGGGGGCCCCGCAGGCGGTCATGATCGCGAACCAGTCGAGGTCGGGGTCGCGGTTCAGCGCGAGGCCGTGCGTGGTGACGCCGCCCCGCACCCGGATGCCGACGCTGCCGAGCTTGCGTCCCGCGACGTAGAGACCCGTCGCGTCGGGTCCCGGCGCCGCCCCCGCGACGGCGGCCGCGTCGGCCATCGCCCCCACCAGGCCGTCCACGAACGCCCGCACCCTCCGCCCGGGCCGCAGGTCGCAGATCGCGTACCCGACGCTCTGGCCGGGGCCGTGCCAGGTCATCTGGCCGCCCCGGTCCACCTCCACGAACTCGGCGCCCGCCCCGGCGAGGGCCCCGTCGGACAGGAAGAGGTCCTCGCGCCGTCCGTGCCGGCCGGCCGTGAAGGTCGGGGGGTGCTCCAGCAGCCAGACGACGTCGGGGACGTCCCCGGCGGCCCGGGCGGCGGCGAGCAGGTCCTGGACCTCCCAGGCCGCGCGGTACGCCATGCGGGGCGTCCGCACGATCACGCCGCGCCGGCTCACGCCGGCACCTCGAGGTGCCGCTCGACGATGGTCACGTCGCGCCACTGGCCCTCCCGCCGGGCGTGCGCGCGGTGGGTGCCGACCTCGCGGAACCCCGCTCCGAGGGCGAGCGCCAGGCCCGCGCCGTTCTCCGGCAGGATCATCCCGACGAGCTTCCAGTAGCCGTACTCCGGCGCGGCCTCGGCGAGCGCCGCGAGCATGCGCCGCCCGATGCCGCGGCCGTGGTGGCCGCCCGCGACGTAGACCGTGTACTCCGCCACCCCGGCGTACCACGCGCGGTGCGAGAAGGGCGCGAGGGCGGACCAGGCGACGACCTCGTCGTCGACGAGCCCGCACCACACGGGGGCGCGGGCCTCGCGGGCCGCGAGCCAGCCGCGGCGTTCCTCGGCCGTGTGCGGCCCGGTCGCGAACGTCGCCGACCCCCCGGCCGCCGCCTCGTCGTAGATCGCGCCGATCGCGCCGGCGTCCGCGCTCGCGGCGGGGCGGATCGTCAGCTCGCGGGTCACCGACTCCGAATATAGACCGGCCCGGCGGACCGCGCCGTCACGTGAACGCGTGTGACAGTTCACGCAACGCGCCCACCGAGTCATGCGAAAGGACCCCCGAGGTCGTGACGTGGTGGGGCGGCTGTGGTACGAAGCAGGCGGATATATGAGCCGCCCACTCATCCACTGGGCGCGACTGGCGACGTCCCTCGTGGTCGTGGTGGTCTGCGCCCTGTCCGTCGTTCCCCTCGCCGCCGCCGAGCAGGCGTCCTCACCGACGCGATCGAGCCAGGGCGGATTCCTCGACGTCGGCGACGAGCACACCTGCGCGGTCGTCGGTGACCGCTCCGTCCGCTGCTGGGGTCGCGGCCTCGCGGGACGGCTCGGGTACGGCGGTGAGCAGAACGTGCTGAGCGCCGCGGCGGCGCCCCCGGTCGACCTCGGCCCCGGCCGCAGCGCCCGGGCGATCGCGGCCGGCGACTTCCACACCTGCGCGATCGTCGACGACGGCAGCGTGCGCTGCTGGGGCTTCGGCGCCAACGGGCGCCTCGGGTACGGGGGCACCGGCGACGTGCGCTCCCCGGCCACCGCCCCGGCGGTCGACATCGGCCCGGGCCGCACGGCGCGGGCGATCACCGTCGGCGCGTCCCACACCTGCGTCATCCGCGACGACGGGGCGGTCGTCTGCTGGGGCAACGGGGTGTCGGGCCGGCTCGGCTACGGCAACCAGGCGTCGATCGGCGACAACGAGAGCCCCGCGAGCGCCGGGGTCGTCGACATCGGACCGGGCCGCACCGCCGTCGCCATCTCGGCCGGTGACTTCCACACGTGCGCCGTCCGCGACGACGGCAGCCTCCTCTGCTGGGGCTTCGGGTCGGGCGGCCAGCTCGGCATGGGCGGCACGTCGGACATCGGCGACGACGAGACCCCCGGCGCCGCCGGGCCCGTCAACCTGAACGGCCGCCGCGCGCGCGCCGTCGCCGGCGGCAAGGGCCACACCTGCGTCGTCCTCGACGACGGCTCGGCCCGCTGCTGGGGCTTCGGCGCGGACGGCCGCCTCGGGTACGGGTCGGCCTCCAACATCCTCGACGCGGCCGCCGCGCCGCCCGTCGACCTCGGCCCGGGCCGCTCCGCGATCGCCATCGCCGCGGGTGAGGCCCACACATGCGCGATCCTCGACACCGAGGCGGTCCGCTGCTGGGGCTTCGGGGGCAACGGCCGGCTCGGGTACGGCACCACCGACTCCATCGGCGACCAGGTCGGGGAGACCCCCGGCACGGTCGGCCCCGTGGCGCTCGGCCCCGGGCGCGTCGCCCGCTCGCTGAGCGTCGGCTACTCCCACACCTGCGCCGCGCTCGACGACGGCACCCTGCGCTGCTGGGGCTTCGGCGGCAGCGGCCGCCTCGGGTACGGCAGCGAGGCGAGCGTCGGCGACAGCCCCGCCCGCTCCGTGGCCGTCACCGGGCCGGTCCCGGTCGGCGGCATCATCCCCCCGCTGGTGGCCGACCTGTCGCTGACCCTCGGCGCGAGCGCCGGCCAGGTCCCCGTCGGCGGCGCGGCGACCATCGGGGTGACCGTCGCCAACGCCGGCGTCGACACCGCCCAGGGGATCGTGGTCGCGCTGCCGGCACCGGCAGGCGTCGCACAGGGCGGGGCGTCCGCCACCCAGGGGGCCTTCGCCGGCGGCAACTGGCAGGTCGGGTCGCTGGCCCCCGGCGCCACCGCCTCGCTGCAGGTCCCCGTCTCGGTGGGCGCCGCCGGCACCTACACCATCGCCTCCGAGGTGATCGCCTCGAGCCTCTACGACCCGGACTCGACCCCGGGCAACGGGATCCCCGGCGAGGACGACTTCGGCGCCCTCGCCCTGGTCGTCCCGGCCGTCCAGACCAAGCCGGTCCCGGTGCCGCGGGCGCTGCCGCGGTCCCTCGTGGTGAAGGCCGTCCGCGCGCCGAAGCGCGGCCTCGCCAAGCGCATCACCGTGAGCGGCCGGCTCGTGCTGCCCCGCCTCAGCCCCGCCGCGAAGTGCGGCGGCAGGGTGCAGGTGCGCGCCAAGGCCGGCCGCCGGACCGTGGCGGTCCGCACCGTCGCGCTGCGCAAGCGCAAGGCCGCGTGCATCTACGCGACGGTCATCCGCCCGAAGCGCGCGAAGGCGGCGGCGAAGCTCGTGGTGAACGCCCGCTTCCTCGGGACCGCGCAGCTCCGCCCGCGCATGTCCAAGAACCTGCGGGTCCGTAACCGCTGACGCGTCCGGCGTCGCCCCGCGGTCAGGGGGCGACGGGCAGGACCCCCACGTCGTCGGGGCGGTCGGCCAGGACGATCTCGACGCGGCGGGTCGCCCCCTCGCGCTGCACCGTCAGGGTGATGCGGTCGCCCACCGCCCGCGAGGAGACGGCGAGGCTGACGTCGGCCATGTCCTCCACGGGGCGGCCGCCGACGGCGACGATCAGGTCGCCACCCCGGGGGACGTCCGCGTCGGGCGCCGTGGTCGCCGCCCGCAGGCCGGCGTCCTCCGCCGGACCGCGCTCGTCGACGGCCACGACCGCCACGCCACGCACGTCGGGGTCGCCGAGGCCGCGCGCCACGTCGGGGGTGATCTGGCGGCCGGTGACGCCGAGCCACGCGTGGCGCGACTCGCCGGTGGCGATGATCGCGTCCGCGACGGGGCGGATGGTGTCGATGGGCACCGCGAAGCCGATGCCGTCGCTGCCGCCGCTCTCGGTGGCGATCTGGGAGTTGATCCCCAGCACCCGGCCGCGCCCGTCGAGCAGCGGCCCGCCCGAGTTGCCCTGGTTGATGGCCGCGTCGGTCTGGACGACGTTCTGGATCTCGAAGCCGTTCGGTGCGGTGATGCTGCGCTTCAGCGCCGAGATGATCCCCGTCGTCGCGGTCCGGTCCAGGCCGAAGGGGTTGCCGATCGCGATCACCGGGTCGCCGACCACCAGGCCAGCGCTGCGCGCGAACGGCAGGGGACGGGCACCCGCGGGGAGCTCCTCCACGCGGAGCACGGCGAGGTCGGTGCTCTCGTCGCTGCCGAGCACCTCCGCCTCGCTCTCCGTGCCGTCCTCGAACAGCACCGTCGCGGTCTCCGCGTCATCGATGACGTGGGCGTTCGTGAGCACCCGGCCGCGCCGGTCCACGAGGAAGCCCGAGCCGAAGCGGCCGCCGGTCGCCGCGTCGCCGGTCGTCACCTTGACCACGGCGGGGGAGGCCTGCGCGACGACGTCCTGCACCGCGGGGAGCGACCCGCCCGCGGGCCCGCCCTCCGCCGCGGCGGCCGCCGCCCCGGCGCCGGTGGGGACGGCGGGGAGGGGTGTCGGGTCGATCGTGCGCTCGACGACGGTGTCGCCGCCGAGGTTGCCGGTGACGGCGGCGCCGCCGAGCGCGACGACCCCGCCGATCACGGCGGGCACGAGCGCCCCGGTCAGCCAGCGCGGCGGACGGCGGCGTGGTGGGGGCGCCCCGTAGGGGTTGGTCCGGGGTCCGTACGGTGGCACCGCGCCAGCGTAGCGCCCGAGTCTTAAGGCTCCGAGAAGACCCGCCGGCCCGGGCCCGGGCCCCGCTACGATCGCGTGAGGCGCCCGGAGGTCCCCACATGGCCGACCGCATCCTTGTGGTCGAGGACGAGCAGTCCATCCGCACGATCGTCGAGTACGCCCTGCGCGAGGCGGGTTTCCAGGTGCTCACGGCCGCCCGCGGCGACGAGGCGCTCGACGTGGTCGAACGCGAGCCCGTCGACCTGGTGGTGCTCGACATCATGCTGCCCGGGATGGACGGGCTGGAGGTCTGCAAGCGCATCCGCGCCGAGCGGACGATCCCGATCATCATGCTGTCCGCCCGCGGGGAGGAGCTCGACAAGGTCCTCGGCCTGGAGCTCGGCGCCGACGACTACGTCACGAAGCCGTTCTCGCCGCGTGAGCTGGTCTCCCGCGTGAAGGCGAACCTGCGCCGCGCGCGCCTCGAGCCCGACCGCTCGGCGCCCCTCCGCGCGGGCGACCTGGAGATCGACTCGGTGTCGCGGACCGTGACGCGCGACGATCGGGAGATACCTCTCACCTACTCCGAGTTCGAGATCCTCCACAAGCTGGCCGGCTCCCCCCGGCGGGTGTTCACCCGCGAGGAGCTGATGAACCACCTGTGGAAGGGCGACTTCTTCGGGGACCTGCGCAGCGTCGACGTCCATGTCCGCCACCTGCGCCAGAAGGTCGAGCACGACGCCTCCGCCCCGCAGCTCATCCGGACGGTCCGCGGCGTGGGGTACGCCTTCGGCGGGGACGGCGCGCAGGGGTGACCCGCCGCCGCGGCTTCGGCCTGCAGGGGTGGCTCGTCGGCGCCCTGCTCGCCGTGGGCATGGCGGCCAGCCTCGCGGTGCTGCTCGTCGTCCTCCCCACCCTCGAGTCGAACGTCCGCGACGGGCGGGCGAAGAGCGACGGCGAGGAGCTCGTCCGGGAGATCCGCGAGGAGATCGACGGCGCCCGCCTGTCGGTGGTGTCGCCCGAGGCCGGGCTGCGCGAGCTCGCGGAGCAGGTGCGCAACGCGACGCAGGGTCAGGTCGAGGTCCGTTACGAGTCGAACTTCGGCCGCCCGCTCGTCGTCCGGTCGCCCGAGGGGGGGACGCAGATCCCCGCCCTGGGTCTGCGTCCCGCGCCCGGCTCGTTCCAGCGCCTCGCCGACGACCAGGCGGTGATCGCGTGGGGCACGGCCGACGGCGCCGGGGGGTCGATCCTGGTCACGGTCCTTCGGCGCGTCACGGGCCTGTCGCCCGAGCTCGCCGCCGTCCGGCAGCGGGTGATCCTGGCGATGATCGTCGTCCTCGGCCTCGCCGCCCTCGCGGGGATCGCGATCGCCCGGGTCCTCGGGGGCCGCATCCAGCGCCTCGCGACGACGGCGGCGACCCTCGCGGGGGGCGACCTCTCCGCCCGCTACCCCCGCGGCCGGATCGCCCCCGAGGAGATCGTGACCCTCGGCGAGAGCCTCAACGGCATGGCGGGGCGCCTGCAGTCGCTGGTCGCCGAGATCACGAGCGAGCGCGACCGCGACCGGGCGATGATCGGCTCCCTCGCCGAGGGCGTCCTCGCGGTCGGGCCCGACGGCACCGTGACGGTCGCCAACGACGCCGCCGGACGGCTCCTCGGCCTGCCGGAGGGCGCGGAGTCCGCCCGGCTCGACGCGCTGCCCCCGGCGATCGGCGACGCCGTCCTCGCCGCCCGCCGCCCCGGCGCCGCCGCCACCGAGCGGCGGCTGGTGGTGCTGCCCGACGGGGTCGAGCTGGAGCTGCACGTCGCCCGCCTCGCCGACGCCGACGACGCCGGCACCGTCCTCACCCTCCGGGACGTCACCGAGGAGCGCCGCCTGGAGCGGGCCCGCCGCGACCTCGTCGCGAACGTCTCGCACGAGCTGAAGACGCCGATCGCGGCCCTGAAGGGCTTCCTGGAGCTGCTCGAGGACGGCGGGGTCGACGAGCGGCACCGCCGCGAGTTCCTCGTCGCGATGAGCCAGGAGACGGGACGCCTGGAGCGCCTCGTCGAGGAGCAGCTCCAGCTCGCGCGCCTCGACGCGGGTGCGCTGCCCCTCGACCGCGAGGTCATCGACCTCGACGACCTCGCCGAGGTCGTCGTCGCCCCCCGCGTCCCCCTCGCCGCCCGCGAGGGGGTCGCGCTCACCGTCGAGCGGACGACGGGCGCCCCCGTCGTCGTCGAGGTCGACCCCGCCCGCGTCGAGCAGATCCTCCTGATCCTCCTCGACAACGCCGAGCGCCACACGCCCGCGGGCGGCCGCGTGGACGTCGTCGTCGGCCGCGACGGGCAGGACGCGACCCTCGCCGTCCGCGACACCGGGGAGGGCATCCCCCCCGACGACCGGCCGTTCGTGTTCGACCGCTTCTACCGCGGCGACCCCTCCCGCGAGGGACGCAGCGCCGGCCTCGGCCTCGCGATCGCCCGCGGCCTCGCGGCCGCCCACCGCGGCTCCATCGCGCTCGACTCGACCGTCGGCGTGGGGAGCACGTTCACGCTGCGCCTCCCCCTGCGCGACGCCGGGGCGATCACCGAGGAGTCGCCCATCCCCGACCTGTCCCACCTCGGCCCGCCGGACGCGTCCGGCGGGTAGCCTGCCCCTCGTGAGCGACCCGCGGACCGTCCTCGTCACCGGCGCCGGCCGCGGCATCGGCCGCGCCGCCGTCGAGCTCTTCGACGACGCCGGATGGAACGCCGTCGCGGGCGTGCGCGACCTCGACGCGGGACGCGAGGCGTTCCGCGACCGCCCCCGCGTCCACGTGGTGCGGCTCGACGTCACCGACCCTGCCATGGTCACCGCGGCGGTCGCCGAGGCGCAGGCGCGCGCGGGCGGGGCGCTCGACGCCCTCGTGAACAACGCGGGGTACGCGGTGCTCGGGGCGGTCGAGGACGTCGACCTCGACGAGGTGCGGGCCATGTTCGAGACCAACTTCCTCGGCGCCGCGGCGGTGGTGCAGGCGGCCCTGCCCGCGATGCGGGAACGCGGCGACGGCGCGATCATCTTCACCTCGTCGATCGGCGCGCGCCTCTCGAACCCCCTCGTCGGCATGTACCACGCCTCCAAGTACGCGCTGCTCGCGATGGCCGAGGCGCTCGCCGTCGAGTGCCGCCCGTTCGGCATCCGGGTCAGCTCGATCGAGCCGGGGATGGTCGACACCGACTTCCCGCGGGCGACGCGCCCGACGGGCTCCCTCGCCCGGGGCGAGGGGCCGTACCTGCCGCTGCTCGGCGACCTGCGCCGCGGCTTCGCGGCGTGGCGCGAGCGCAACCCCACGCCGGCCGCCGACGTCGCGCGGGCGATCGTCGCGACCGCCTCCGCCGCCGCCCCGCCCTTCCGGGTGACGGTCGGCGACGACGCCGTCGGCCTCGCCGCGACCCGCGCCGCCACCGGCGACGACCACCTCTGGCACGACGAGATCGTCGGGTTCCTGCAGCTCGACTGGCCGCGCCGGGCGGCGGCGGCGCCGCCACCGGCCACACCCGCGCCCGGGGAGTGAGCGTCTGGGTCGTCGCCCCCGCCCCGTTCAAGGGGGCGCTGTCCGCCGCGGGGGCGGCGCGGGCGATCGGCGCGGGTGTCCGGCTCGTGGACGCCGCCGCCGAGATCCGCCGCGTGCCGGTCGCCGACGGCGGGGAGGGGACCCTCGACGCGCTCGTCGCCGCGGCGGGGGGACGCCGCCGCGACGTCACCGCGGGCGACCCCCTCGGCCGCCCCGTGGAGGCCGCCGTCGGCGAGCTTCCCGGCCACGTCGCGGTGGTCGAGCTGGCCCTCGCCTCGGGGTACGAGCGCCTCGCCGGCCACGAGCGCGACCCGGAGCGCACCAGCACACGCGGCACCGGCGAGCTGATCCGCGCCGCCCTCGACCTCGGCGCCCGCCGGATCGTCGTCGGCCTCGGGGGGAGCGCCACCACCGACGGGGGCCTGGGGCTCGCGGCGGCGCTCGGCGTGCGGGCCCTCGACGCCGACGGCCGGGTGCTGGAGGGGCGCGGCGCCGACATGTCCCGGGTCGCGTCGCTCGACCTCACCGGCC
>LNFM01006590.1_pt1 | contig 18985 bp, 15 predicted proteins | sample 596031 | NCBI WGS metagenome assembly LNFM01 (sample SAMN04254537, study PRJNA301005) | activated carbon metagenome | isolation source: dual media filters at the Ann Arbor, Michigan drinking water treatment plant | place: USA: Ann Arbor | reverse complement strand
TGAACTCCCGGCTGAACTTCCGTCGTTGCATCATCACCCTCCGGTTCCAAAAACACCTTATCTTGGTGTCCACGAAACCGGGTGCAGCTCACGAAGCCCTTGCGGGCAGCGGGCGCAGTAGAATGACGGCTGACATGAGATCAGCGGCGTGAACTTGGTGACCGTTTCGGACGCAAAGCAGTCGCGCAAATTTACGGGCAACCGAACCAGCTTGGAAACGCAGATCGCGCAGGGCAGGGCGCTTCGGGTACATTCCTTCATTCCAATGAGCCACACTCATGATGAGATCATGCGATCAAGAGCTGATCGATTGAGACGCGGACTTACACAAATCCTTACACATGTTGAGCGCCAATATAAAATAAAGCTATTATAACAATAACTTAAAAGAGTCGCGCCCCACTCAAAATCCGGTTCCGAAAGGAGTGTCGGTTCGATTCCGACCGCCCGCACCACCTAGAAGAAACACTAATACAATGATTTAGGTCGTTGTCGCCAAGTGTTTTCGCTAGACGCGCCCAACTCTGTGTAAGGTGAAGTTTGGCGCGGCTGGATGGGCCGCGCTTGGCGTGCGAGCGGGGTGGAATTGGCAGGCGCGCTGGATTCAAAATCCAGTTCCGCAAGGAGTGTGTGCTCGATTCCCACCGCCCGCACCATCAAAGAAACGATCTTGCTTTGAGAGATTGCTTTGAGAGAGTTGACGCCAACGTAGGCCTGAAGCGGAATGCCGTGTCCCTCCCAATCCGATTTCATCGATCATAGATACTGGGGTAAGTGATCGATAGACTGTTGTCCTATCGATCATCCTCCGATTTTTCAGTGTCCAGCGTGCGGCGGTTCATGACCAAAAGCCGCGCGGTAGCTTCCGACCCAGATACTGCCGTTCAGTCGTCGCGACCACTTTCCCGAAACCCGACGGGCAGTTTTGCTCGTTGCGGCGGACCACCTCGGGCGACGAGTTGAAACAGCGGAAAGGGGAGGGAGGATTTGCTCTGGATTTGCGGCTCATTCGCACCCGCTAGCAGCCCCCTTCGCTCACTGCCACATGGGTTTGACAGCGTCGGCGAATGCCCCGCACATGCCTGTTCATGGCCGGTGTCAGGGCGCTTCGGTGGCTGATGGCCCCCCGTTCGGGCCGGGTGCCGCCGCTTCAGGCGACGGCGCGCAGCGGCGGGCCAGCGCCCAGAAAGTCCCGGATCAGCGCCATTGTCTCATCAGCCTGATTGACCAAAAACAGATGCCCACCGCCCTTGATGATTTCCAGCCGCGCATCGGGGAGCAGGGTTTTCAAGATCTTGCCGTTGGCCAGCGGAACGATCTGGTCATCATCACCCATCAGGATGAGGGTAGGAGCCGAGACAAAGGGCAGGAAAGGGACGCTGGTCCAGCCTATCATGGCGATCAACTGGCCGAGATATCCGCGTTTGCTGGGCGGGCTGATGCGGCTGGCGTGGCCGCCGGCGCCATTGGTATTGCCGCCGTAGAGCGTGCGGAAATGCTTCAGCATGAAATCGGGATCGGTATAGCGGCGCGGATCGGCCATTTTCGACAGCGCTGCCAATTTGCCCGGCACCATCAGCATGCCGGCCGACGTGGCGGCCAGCACCAGCTGCCCGGTGCGGCGGCCATATTGCCAGGCGAATTGCTGGGCCATGCCGCCGCCCCAGCTCACCCCCATCACGTCGACCTTGTCATGGCCGAAATCGCTGATGATCCGTTCGGCAATGCGGGCGATCATCCATGGGCGATAAGGCACCAGCGGATCGGGCGATTCGCCCACACCGGGCATGTCGAACGTGATGACCTCGCGATCATCCAGCTGTTCGGGCAGCGGCGCCATCAGTTCGATATTGGCGCCGATGCCATTGAAGAACAACAGCGGCCGGTTGGTGCCGCTGCCGCGGCGGGGCTGCCAGCGCGCCACCCGCAATGTACGTCCATCAACCTCCTTGATGTGGAATTCGGGGGTGTGGCTGACGGTCATGAACTGTCCTTTCAATCAAAGGCGTAGCGGCCGGGGGCTTTGTCGCCCGGCGGGTGGTCGGCATTGCCCAGTTCGGCCGGCGCGGGCTTGAGGTTGCCAGAGCGATCCTTCAGCCATTCGGCCCACAGCGGCCACCAGCTGCCGGGAAACTCCTGCGCCAGCTTCAGCCATTTCTCCGGCGCTTCCGGCGGCTTCACCTTGGGCGCGCGATAATATTTGGCCTTGGGGTTGCCGGGCGGATTGATGATCGCCTGCACATGGCCCGAATGGGAGAGGACAAATTCGACATTCTGTGAGCCGAACAACTGGGTAGAGCGATAACAGGCCTTCCATGGCGTGATATGATCGGTCACGCCGCCCAGGATGAACAGATCGCAATCCACCTTGCTGATATCCAGCTGGTGACCAGCAATGGTGGATTTGCCGTGGTTCACGAACGGCTGTTCTTCATAGTTACGCAGATAGTCGCTGTGCAGCGCGGCGGTGAGGTTGGTGGTGTCGTTGTTCCAGAACAAGATATCGAACGCCGGCGGGTCCTCGCCGTGCAGATAATTGTTGACGACATAGTTCCAGACCAGATCATTCGGGCGCAACCAGGCAAACATGCGGGAGAGCGACTTGCCCTCCAATATGCCCTTCTTGGCCGAGCGTTCGCGCGCCAGCTTGATGCCGTGGTCTGAAACCAGCGCTCCCACCTCGCTGTCGTCACGCTTCGGGTGCAGCACGCACACCATTAGAGTGGCCGAATTGGCGCGCTCGTCGCCGCTCGCTTTCATCTTTGAAAGCAGGGTCGACATGGTGATGCCGCCAGAACAGCCGCCCGACAGGTTGATCATTTCGCTGCCGGTGACGGCACAGATCACATCAATGGCTTTGATGATCTCTTCGATATATTCATTCAGACCCCAGGCGCGATGCTCAATGGTCGGGTTGCGCCAGCTGATCAGAAACGGCTGCAGGCCTTGGCCAAGCAGAAAACGCATCATGCTCTTTTCCGGGGTCAGATCATTGAGATAGGCCTTGTTGATCTGTGGCGGCACCACCAACACTGGGATTTCGTGCACCTGCTCTGTGGTGGGCGCATATTGGATCAGCTCCATCATCTCGGTGCGGTGGATCACGGCACCGGGCTGGATGGCGATATTCTCGCCGAGCTTGAATGGCTTCTTGTCGACCTGGGAGACGATGCCATCATTGTGGACGATATCGTTATAGGCGTTCTTCAACCCGTTCATCAGCGACAGGCCGCCGGTTTCGATGACCTTTTTCAACGCCGATGGATTGCCGGCCAGCGTGTTCGACGGCGCCAGCGAATCCATGATCATGGCCGAAACGAAATTGGCGCGGGACCGCTCCAGTTCGTCCACCTTCATGTCGGCCACCCAGTTCTTCACATTCTTCTGGCTGGCCAGATAATATTGCATCGACATGCGAAACAGCGGGTTGGACTGCCAGGCCGAATCGGCGAAGCGCTTATCTTTGGGATCGGGCGCCAGCGTGGATTTCGCCGTGATGATATCAGCAACATCGCCCGTGAAGGCCCGCATATGCTTGAAACTGTTGGCCGGATTGCCCATGGTTTCGCGCAGCATCATCGTCACGACGCCCAGCAGGTCCTCCCGCGCGATACCCACGATCGGGTTCAGCCCGCCGCCCGCTGCGCCGCCCGCTTCGTCGGCACCACCCAGATCAACGCCCTTCTTGGCCATCACGACCTCCCCGCCTTCACCTTGCCGCTGCCCAGCAAATTTTATTGTCACTCTTAATGACGGGAAATGCTGCAGGGGTCAATGTGAGCCTTCTGAGCGCGGGTGGGGGCTCTGTCATACGAACCGGGCATCCGCGAAAAAGAGCACATGAACCGCAAATCGAGAGTCCTGCCTTCCACCCCTTTTCGCCGTTTTAACGCGTCGCCCGAGGTCATCCGGCTAATGGTGACGATGTACGTGCGATTTCCGCTGTCGCTCCGTACGTAACCCTAAAGAGTCCTTATCTGTTGTTATTGCTCCCTCGAACGGCGCGCTTATGATGGCCCCCCATATGCTGACACCCCTGGATACGGCGTTGCCCATGAATTACCCGGGCTTCGTCTTCCGTGCGCTGCGCGATGACGGGATCGCGGCGGATGCCCTGCTCGAGCACACCGGACTGACTGAGGCCCTGCTCGTTGATCCGCATCATCGTGGCGATTTCGGCCAACTTCGAAGCTTCTATCTCAATGTAATCGCGGCCAGCGGCGATCCCCATATCGGCGTGCGACTGGCTGGGCGGTTCCGGGCGTCGCAGGTCGGATTGCCATTTCTTGCCGCGATGCATGCCGCGTCCTTTGCGGATGCGATCCAGATGCTGGGCCGGTTTCTGCGCTTGACGTTCCCGGCCTTGGCCCTTGAAGGCCCGGTCGTCACGGCTGGCGGCACGGGCAGCGACGTTTCGGTGTCGATTCGCCCGACCTGGCCGCTCGGCGACATCGCTTATTTCGCGACCAGCGGCGCGCTGGTCGTGTGCGACGGGATCTTCCGGGCGCTGCTCCAAGAAACTCAGGTCACGCAACGGGCAGAACTGGTCGTCGTCAAGCCTGAGGGCTGGGATGGGGTCGCGTCGGAAATCCCTTTCCCCGTGCGCTTCGAAGCGGAGCGCAATGCCTTGATTTTTCCTGCCAGCCTGCTGGATACGCCGCTGCCGACCCATGATCCGATCAATCTCCAGCAGCTGCTCGGTGTCTGTGAGCGGCTGGCGGGACAGGCCCAGACCGGCGGCAGCGCGGCCGGGCAAGTGCTGCGCCATCTTGAGGAAAGCGGTATGTTTGCTGCCTCGATCGGGCAAGTGGCATCGGCGCTCGGCCTCTCCGAACGCGGCCTGAGACGCCAGCTCGCGCGGAGCAGCACCAGCTACCGGCGATTGGTGCAGGACGCGCGCTACGGCAAGGCGCAGCAGTTGCTGTCCGATCCGACGCTATCGATTGCGACGATCGCCTTCGAACTCGGCTTCGACACACCGTCGAACTTTACCCGCAGCTTCAAACAATGGTCGGGCATCGCGCCAAGCGCGTTCCGATCGGGCGTGCGGCCAACCGACCAGCCTGGTCGAAATTGAATGGTCTTTGGCCGAAGCTGAACTTCAGCTTCTGGCCATTGTCGCACATTATCTGGGCGAACCTGTCTGACGATCCGGCGAGTCAGCTCCCTTGGCGGTGCGGACAAGACAGGCTGTGATCGCGGGGGCGATCGTTACGAAAGGGGACGCATCGGTGAAGATCAAGCTGCAACTTGCTGCCTGCCTCGTCGCGGCATCGCTAGGGAGTGTGCCCGCGCTCGCAAACGACCGCCGACCTAATATTCTGATCGTGTTGTTCGACGATGTCGGCTTCACCGATTTCGGTGCCTATGGCAGCAATTCGCGCACACCCAACATCGATGGGCTTGCGCGCAGGGGCGCCAAGCTTTCGCGCTATTACACCTCGCCTTTTTGCGGGCCGAGCCGGGCAATGCTGGTGACCGGGATGGACAATCACCAGACTGGTATGGGCACGCTCGTCGAAACCGTGAAGCCGGAACTGCGTGGGTTGCCGGGCTACACCATGACCTGGAATGGCAGGCAGAAGACGATCGGGTCGCTGCTCTCATCGGCTGGTTACCGGACCTATGTCACGGGCAAATGGGGCATTGGTGAAACCGGCGCCAACCTGCCCAACAAATTCGGCTTCCAGCGCTCCTATGTCATGGATGCGACCGGCGGCAGCAATTACGATCGAAAGCCCTATCTTCCCGGCTACGATAAAGTCCACTGGTTCGAAGACGGCAAGCCGATCGAGCTGCCCGCCGATTACTATTCATCACGGTCGCTGGTCGACAAGATGATCCAATATATCGATTCCGGCGACAACAAGAAGCCATTCCTCGCCTTTTTGTCGCTGCAGGCCGTGCATATCCCCGTTCAGGCGCCGACCAAATACATCAATGCGTATAACGGCACTTTCGATAAAGGCTGGGACGCGATGCGCGCCGAACGCCACCAGCGCGCAATCTCACTCGGCCTGGTGCCAGCGTCGACGAAATTGGCACCCGTGCCCAGCACCCACCGAGCATGGAGCAGCCTTTCCTCTGAACAGCGGGCGTTGGCGGCGCGGAAAATGCAGGTCAATGCCGGGATGATGGAGGCCGCCGATTTCCACATCGGGCGTTTGCTTCAGCACCTTCGAGCGACCGGTGCTCTCGATAACACCATCGTCGTCGTCACGTCGGACAACGGCCCGGAATCGGCAGAGACCGAGTTTGCAGGCCTTGCGAATGTTGCGGTCGATGCGGTCAAGCTGGTCGAAGGCTTCGATACCTTGCCCGGCAATCTCGGCCAGCCGGACAGCCTGACCGCAATCGGTCCGGAATGGGCCGCGGTGTCTGCCTCCCCGTTCAACCTCTATAAATTCTACGCGAGCGAAGGCGGCCTGCGGGTGCCGCTCGTCGTGGCAGGCCCGGGCATTGCGCCGCAAGGGGTGGTGGGCGCACCCGTCCATGTCACCGATCTCGTGCCGACCCTGCTTCAGGCCGCCAAGGTCGACTATGATCCGGCCAGCTTCTACGGGCGGAGCGCGCTGCCCATGCTGACGGGTGGATCGACATCCACTTATGGCGAAAGCGAAAGCTTCGGCTTCGAGGTCAGCGGCAATGCCGCGCTCTACCGCGGCAAGTGGAAGATCACGCGGAACTTTCCGCCGCGCGGCGATGGCCAATGGCGCCTCTACGACATCTCGGTCGATCCGGGCGAGACCAGGGATATGTCGGCCGCGAACCAGCCGCTGTTCAATAGCATGAAGGCCGAATACGCAGCTTATGCCAAGCGCGTCGGCGTGGTTGAGCTTGGGCCGGAAGATTCGGCTTTCAAGGAACTGACCAACAAGCTGATCTCCAAGGCGCTGCACAAATATTGGCCTTATCTGCTCGGTCTCGGGCTCGCGCTTGTGGCCTTCGGCTACCTGCTGTTCCGGACTGTGAGGCTGGCCGCGCGCCCTAAGGCCGCGTGACAACCGGTCAACCGCTCGTCTCGGTCGCCAACCATCCGGAGTGAACGCATGATCTGGCTTATCGCTGCTCTCGTCATCCTCGTGGCGGTCGTCGCCCTGATTGCCATCAATCTTCCGGCGATCCTGCGGGCAATGGGTCTGCACCGACATTATACCATCCCCGAATTCCATCTGCCGGGCAAACGCGCGCTCGTGGTGTGCACCAGCCACGCCACGCTTGACCCCACTGGCAAGCGGACCGGCGCCTTCGGTTCGGAATTCACCGTGCCCTATTATGCGTTCATTGATGCCGGGCTGACGGTCGACATGGCCTCGATCAAGGGCGGTGAAATCCCGCTGCAGCCGCCCTCGTGGGACTGGCCGCTGGCCTGCGCCGACGATCGACGCTTCAGGGCCGATCCCGAAGCTATGGCGAAGTTCATGAATTCGCTGCCGATCGCGACCGTTAATCCTGACGATTATGAGGTGATCTTCCTGGCTGGCGGCTGGGGCGCAGCCTATGATTTGATGCAGAGCGACGTGCTCGCCGATGTCGTCACGCGCGCGAACGCCCAGGGCAAGATCCTTGGCTCGGTGTGCCACGGCGCGCTCGGCCTGTGCGCCGCAAAAGGGATCGACGGCGAACTGCTGGTCAAGGGACGGCGCGTCACCGGCGTTACCAATGATCAGATCAACACTTTCGGCATCGCGGTGACGCCCAAGCACCCCGAGGAGGAGCTGCGCAAGGCCGGCGCGATCTTCGAATGGCAGCACGCCTGGCGCGACCCCTTTGCCACCCACACCACGATCGACGGCAATCTGATCACCGGCCAGAACCAGAACAGCGGCTACGAAACCGCGCATCGCATTCTCGAAAAAATCGCGACCGCGCACAACCGCTGAGCGGGCGCGTGCTCACCGCGCCACGGTAATGGCCGTAGCAGGGTTTAGGTCGCCGTTGGGATCCTTGAATATACCGCCTGGGAACGACACCGACAGGGCCTGATCGGCGGTATCGAGGCACAGCACGTGGTTGTTGTCGCCATCCCCGAGGTTGGCGAGGGCGACGGGCGTGATCTCGCGAGTCTTGCCGTCCACCCCAGCCATGGTAACCTTGTACTTGTTACGCTCGGCGTCGCCCGGTTCATCGCCCTTGGGCAGCGTGACGCCGCCGGCCCAGACCACGCGGATTTGCTGGGCCACGCCCTTTGACGGGCACGCGCTACCCTTGGTCCGCGCAAGACCCAGGCCCTTATCGACCTCCCGGTCAGAGACGCGTTCCGCCATCACCAAGGTGGGGCCGGGCGCCAGTGGGGTGACCGCGACTTGCGCGCCCTTGAAATTGAGCGAGCCGTCGATGGAATTCAAATTGCCGACGATTTCAACCCGCGCGGGCGGATCGCCATCGGCATTGCCGAATTCGCCGATCAGCAGCACCGTGCGCAACTCACCCGCGTCGGTTGCGGGCAGGAGCGAAACGCAGTGCATCGTGCCGGTCTTGCCGCTTGCGGTCGTAACCTTGAAATCGCCAGCCTGCATCGTGCGGTGGTCAATTTCGGTCGAGAAGATCACTGGCATCCCGTCCTTGCCCGCTGCGCCATTGCAAATCAGGTTGGCGACCTGAAACAGGCCGTTATCGAGCCCGAAAAAGGCCGAAAGCAGCGCCGCGCTTTTGCCGTTGGCAGCGCTCGGCACGCCGCTGTTGGCGGTAGTGTCGGACAGCTCGGTGCTGGTGGCGTCGGTTTGCATCGCTCCGCATCCGCCAAGCGCGAGGCATCCGGCGGCAATGCTGATACGCAACATGCGGTCCATAGGTTTAGCCCTCACCGATCTTGCGGAAGTGGTAGGCGTGATCGCCGAACATGGCGTCGCAGGCGATCAGGCGCTTGTGATAGTGGCTCACGTTCAATTCGTCGGTAGTGCCGACCCCGCCATGGGTCTGGATCGCCGCTTCGCCGATGGCGCGGCCAAGCTTGCCGGTCTGGGCTTTAAGGATCGCGATATCGCGCTGGGTGGCCGCTCCGCCTTGCGCCAGTGCGGTGGTGTAGAGCAGGCTGGCGCGGGCCTTGCTGTAGGCGATCTTCATGTCGGCCAGCCGGTGCGCCACCGCCTGGAAGGTCGCTATCGGCACGCCGAACTGCTTGCGGGTCATCGCATATTCCGCCGTAATTGCGCAGAGCGCACCCATCGCGCCGACCGCCTCGGCGCATTGAACGATCACGGCGTGGGCGATGATGTCGTCCAGCGCCTTTCCCGGAAGGTCGAGCGCGGTCGCCTTGACTTGATCGAACCGGATATCGGCGGCGCTGCGGCCGTCGATCGTGCGATAGGCGCGGGGTTGGAGCCCTGCCGCGCCGGCTTCGACCAGAAACAGCGCCGGTGCCCCCTCTTGCGAGCGGGCTGCGACCACTAACGCATGAGCTTCAGCGCCCGCGATTACCAGTCGCTTCTCGCCTGAGAGCACGTAACCCGCGCCATCAGCCTCAGCTGTCATCGTGATATGCGCAGCCGAGGGCGTGCCGTGCCCTTCTTCGAAGGCAAAGGCGACCACCGCCTCGCCGCCGATGACCTTTGCGAACCAGTCCTGCGCGGCAGGATTCGCGCTCGCCGCCAAAGCCGGGGCCGAAAGCATGACCGCGCTGGTGTAGGGCTCGATCACCAGATGCTTGCCGAACAATTCGGCAAAGGCGACGCAATCGCTGATCGACCCGCCGAGCCCGCCCTGCTCCTCGCTGAAGGGCAGCGCCAGCAGGCCGAAATCGGCGAACTGCTGCCACGCCTCCTGCGACCAAGCCGCTTCGCTGCGCACCAGTTTCTGGCGCGTGTCGAAATCGTAGCTCTTTTCGAGATACTTGCCGATGCTGTCGCGCAGCATCTGCTGTTCTTCGGTGTAGTTGAAATCCATCGCCTCAGGCTCCTGCCAGGCTGCGCGCGATCAGATCGCGCTGCACTTCGTTCGAGCCGGCATAGATCGTGGTCGCGCGGCTGTTGAGGTAGAGCGGCATCGAGATGAGATCGAACTCGCTCCCCAGCGGCTCGACATTGCTGCCGACCCGCAAGGCCTCAAGCTGGCGCACCAGCCCGCCGACGCCCGAGACCTGCGCCATGATGGTCGAGGCGCGCTGGATCAGTTCGGAATTGATCGTTTTATTGATCGACGGGAAGGCCGGGTCGCGGGCGATGGCATGGCCGCTGATCGCGAGCTTCTCGAAATGACCGAGCGAGGCGATGTCGGCTTCGAGCTCGCCGAGTTCGCGCTGGAACACCGGGTCAGTGGCCAGCATCCCGCCAAAGGGCGAGGGCGTCGCCGCTGCCGCCTCGCGGGCGCGTTCGCAATAGCGCATCAATGTGGGGCTTGCCGCGTTGCCGCCGCCGCGTTCGTGGGTGAGCAGGTGCTTGGCCACCGCCCAGCCTTCATTCTCCGCGCCGACGCGGCCCGATTGCGGCACGCGGACATCCTCGAAGAACACCTCGCATTGTTCAGGGAAGCCATCGAGGCCGATGATCGGGCGAATGGTCATGCCGGGATAATCGGTGCGGTCGAGCAGCAGGAAGGTGATGCCCTGCTGCTTCTTGCCTTCATTGCTGGTGCGCACCAGCATGAACATGCGGTTGGCGTGGTGGGCATAGGTGGTCCAGATCTTGGAGCCGTTAATGATGTAATCATCCCCGTCGGCCGCTGCGCGACACGAGAGCGAGGCGAGGTCCGATCCCGAATTGGGTTCGGAATAGCCCTGCGCCCAGAAATCATCGCCGCTGAGGATGCCGGGGAGGTAGCGCGCCTTCTGCTCCTCGGTGCCGAGGTCGATCAGCAACGGGCCGACCATGCCGAGGCTCTGCGGCAGCAGCGGCGGCAGATCGGCCTTGCGGTATTCCTCCGCGAAGATGAAACGCTGCTCCACGCTCCAGCCGGTGCCACCGCTTTCCTTGGGCCAATGCGGCGCGACCCAGCCCTTTTCAAACAGGATTCGCTGCCACTCCATGCATTCCTTGAACGGGGCAAAGACGCTGGTGGTCTTGCGCCCTGCCTCACGAATCGCCGGCGTGGGGGCGGTTGCGAAGAATTGGGCCACCTCTGCGCGGAACGCCTCAAGCTCGGGGGCAAAATCGATGTTCATGGGATTCTCTCCGGCACGGCTATCAAAACTTTCTGTCATTCCACGTGACAATTGTCTAGTCTCGCCGAAAGCCAATCACGCAAAGGGGATGACATGACACAGTCGACCAAGGGCTTCCGTCTGATGGGCCTGCCGCTTTCGCCCTATACCAAGAAGGTGCAGTCCTATTTCGATTTCAAAGGCATCGGCTATGAGTGGATCCAGCGCAGCATGAAGAACGAGCCGCTGTTCCAGCAGCACGCCAAGGTGCAGCTGATTCCGCTGCTGTTCCTGCCCGATGGCGAGACGATGCAGGATTCGACCCCGATCATCGAACGGCTGGAGCAGGAATTCCCGCAGCCCTCCGTCCACCCTGAGGACCGCGCGCTGTGGTTCCTGTCGTGCCTGTTCGAGGAGTTTGGCGACGAATGGTGCAACAAGCTGATGTTCTTCCAGCGTTGGTTCTATCCCGCGGATGCCAAGTCGACCGGAGACCGGCTGGCGGGATACCGGCTGGAGGGGCAATGGTGGGCTGCGCTCGGCAAGCCGGTGCTCTCGCACCTGATGGTGCGGCGGATGGTGCCGCGGCTGAGCTTTGCCGGGGCGAACGAAACGAATATTCCGCAGTTGAAGCAATCCTTTATCGACCTGTCAGCCATGCTCGACGCGCATTTCGCCAAGCGCCCCTATCTGCTCGGCGAGCGCCCCTGCTTTGGCGACTTCGGGCTGTGGTGCAATCTCCACCAGGCTTGGACTGATCCGACCGCGAATGCCTATCTCGAAGCCCATGCGCCCAAGCTCGTTGCCTATATCAAGCGGATGCTGTCCCCGAAGGTGGAGGGCGATTTCGAACCGCTCGCCCAACTGCTGCCGACGCTGGAGCCGATCCTGACCAGCGAAGTCGCCGGACGCTTCCTGCCGTGGATGGCAGCCAACCACGAGGCCTGGGCCAAGGGCGAGAAGGAGACCAGCCTGACGATGAAGGGCGCGCCCTTCCAGCAGAAGACCTTCAAATATCAGGCCGCCACGCTTGACGAGTTGCGCCGCAAGTTCGCCAGCGTCGCGGATGATGCGGGCCTCGTCGCCGTGCTTGATCGGACCGGCTGCCTGCCGTTCCTCAAGCCCGCTGCGGCCTAAGCAAACATCGCGGCGACCCGCCCGGTGAGGATTTCGCGCGCATCGGCGACGATCGTGTCGATCACTTCCTGACAGGTCGGCACGTCATGCACGAAAGCGCCCGAGAGGCCGGCGGTGACCATGCCGGCCTCGATATCGCCGGTGCTCCAGGCGCGTTCCTGATTGGCGCCCGAGACATATTCGTGCACCTCCTCGAACCCGCCGCCTGCGGCTTCGATTGCGGCCACCTTCTCCGAAATCGAATTGCGATAGACCCGCGCGGTGTTGCGATAGCTGCGGAAGATCAGCTGCGTCTGGGTCTCGTCCATTTCGACGATCTTGTCCTTGATGCCCTGATGGATCGGGGCCTCCTTGGTCGCCATGAAGCGGGTGCCCATATTGACCCCGTCGCAGCCGAGCACCAGCGCAGCGGCGAGGCCGCGTCCATCGCCGATCCCGCCCGAAGCGACCACCGGGATGGTGAGCGCGTCGGCCGCCGCCGGGAACAACACGAGGCCGCCAATATCCTGTTCGCCCGGATGGCCGGCGCATTCGAACCCGTCGATGCTGACCACATCGACTCCGATCTTCTCGGCCGAGCGGGCGTGGCGCACGGTCACGCATTTGTGGATCACCTTGATCCCGGCGGCCTTGAAGGCTTCCATGAAAGGCTCGGGCGAGCGCCCGGCCGTCTCGACGATCTTGACACCGCTTTCGATGATGGCGCGGATATACTCGCCATAGTTGATCGGGGTCGCGACCACGCCGACGGTGAGGTTGACGGCAATGGGCTTGGTGGTGAGTGCCTGGCAGCGCGCGATTTCGGCGCTGAGGTCCGCTGCGGTCTTGCAGGTCAGCGCGGTCATCACGCCGAGGCCCCCGGCGTTGGACACTGCTGCGGCCAAATCGGCGGTGCCGACCCGCATCATGCCGCCGCAGATGATCGGCACCTCGATACCAAGCAGTTCGGTCAGTCTGGTCTTCATGGCGTCCCTCCCGCGCGGTGATGGCCTTCGCGCAGCGAGTTGCCACGCGGCCTAATTAATGTCACTTTCAATGACACAAGAATCGCCCGCGTCAAGCCAAGGCTGCATATGGCGGCGATCGAGGGGAGAGGCAAAACTATGCGCAAGGCTATCGGCACGATCCGGCGGGAAGCGGCTTTCATCAGAGACGTCTACGGCGTTATTCAGACGCTGAAGGAATTGCAGCCAGAGTCGTCCGTCACGATCGTCGACGAGATCGAGCGCAGCGTTGATCGCCACGGCGCGAAACCCGCGATCGTGTTCGAAGGGCAGAGCGTAACCTACGCCGCCTTCGACGCGCGCGCCAACCGCATCGCCCATTGGGCACGCGCGCAGGGTCTCGCGCGCGGCGATACGGTTGCGCTGATGCTGGAGAATTGCCCCGATTTTCCGGCGGTGTGGTTCGGGCTCGCCAAGGTCGGCGTGGTGACCGCGCTGATCAATACCAACCTGCAGGGCGATGGTCTGGCGCATTGCATCGCGATCGTTGACAGCAAGGCGATCATCGCAGCGGGCGACCAGGCGGCGCGGCTTGCCGGGCTGCTTGCCGAAACCGGGATGGCGCAACCGCTTTGGGATTTTGACGGCAAGCACGGCGCAGATCTCACCGCGGCGCTGGCACACCAGCCCGATACGCGTCCAGCCGCCAAACACCGCGCCAACATCACCGGCGGCGATGGCGCGCTGTTCATCTACACCTCGGGCACCACGGGTCTGCCCAAAGCGGCGCGAATCACCCACAACCGCCTGCGCGGCATGGCGCGCTATGCCCGCATCCTCGGCAAGGTGACCGAGCATGACCGGGTCTACAACACGCTGCCGCTCTATCATTCGACCGGCGGGGGCATGGGCACCGCCGGGCCGCTGATCTACGGCGCGACCATCATCATGCGGCGCAAGCTCTCGGTCTCCGCCTTCTGGGACGATGCTGCCGAACATGGCGCCACCCGCTTCGTCTATATCGGCGAACTCTGCCGCTACCTGCTCAACGCCGCGCCGCACCCCAAGGAACGGGCCCACGGCCTTGTCGCAGGCTTCGGCAATGGCCTTCGCGGCGAGGTGTGGCAGCCCTTTGTCGAGCGCTTCGGGGTGCGCCAGATGTGCGAATTCTACGGCTCGACCGAGGGCAATGTCTCGCTGGTCAATTTCGATGGCACAGTCGGCGCGATCGGGCGCCTGCCGACCTGGCTTGAAGGCAAGATGGGGGTGAGCTTCGTCAAGTTTGATATCGAGGCCGAAGCGCCGGTGCGCGGGGCTGATGGCTTCTGCCTCAAGGCCGGGGTCGACGAGCCGGGCGAGGCGATTGGCCGGATCGGCACGGGAGGCGCGGCGGCCTTCGAAGGCTATCACGACAAGGCGGCGACCGAGAAAAAAATCCTCACCGACGTGTTCGAGAAGGGCGACCGCTGGTTCCGCACCGGCGACCTGATGCGCCGCGACAAGGCTGGCTATGTCTATTTCGTCGACCGCATCGGCGACACTTTCCGCTGGAAGGGCGAGAATGTCGCCACCAATGATGTGTGCGATGCGGTGTGCAAATATCCTGGGGTCGAACTGGCCAATGTCTATGGCGTCGCAGTGCCGGGAACTGACGGGCGCGCCGGGATGGTGGCAATGACGATCGCCGGGGGCTTCGACATGGCGGGCCTTGCCGCTCACCTGAAGGCGCACCTGCCGTCCTACGCCGTCCCGCTGTTCCTGCGCATCCAGGCCGAGGCGGAGACCACCGGCACGATGAAGCTGCGCAAGGTGGAGCTGGTCAAGGAAGGTTTCGACATTGCGCAGGTCTCCGATCCGATCTGGTTCCTCGAACCGGGGAATGGCACCTATGTCCCGCTCGGGCCTGAGCAGATGGAGCGCCTGCGCGCCGGAGGCTATCGCCTGTGAGCCTTGAGCCCGAGCCGTCGCCCAACCCCAACGGGAAGCTGATGGTCGACCCGCCGGCGCTGCTGCGCCGCCTCGTCAGCTTCGCTGCCAATCGCACGATCGCCCCGGAGCGCGGGGCCAAGCGGCGGGAACGGGTTGAAACGGCGCTGCGCAAAGCGGGCGCGTGGCACAAGGTCGAATATTTCCACCAATATGACGACCCCTATTCGCATCTCGCTCAGCAAGTGCTCGATAGTTTGCAGCAGCGTTACGATATCGAACTGGTGGTGCACCAGATCCGCGCCAGCGGCGGCAAGAACCAGCCCGAACTGGCCATGTTGGATGCCTGGGCGCGCCGCGATGCAGAGCTGATTGCGCCGCATTATGGCCTCATCCGACCTTCGGAAATGAAGGACCGTCAGGACACCGCCCCCGACGCGGCTGCGCTCGACGCAGGCAGTGCGCGGCTGGACAAGCTTGGGCACTATTCGGGCGCGATGTTCCACTATGGCGGGGAGTGGTTCTGGGGAGTCGACCGCTTGTTCTACCTCGAACAATGGCTGCGCGATCTCGGGGCGTGCCGGGACCCAGCCCTTCCCTATATCTGCCCGCGCCCGGCGATTGACGTGAGCGGGGTCGATGCTAGCCAGCTGACGCTTGATTTCTACCCCTCGCTCAATTCGCCTTACACCGCGATCATTTATGATCGTACCATCGCGATGGCGCGCGAATGCGGGATCTTGCTCCATCACAAGCCGGTGCTGCCGATGGTCATGCGCGGGGTGCCGGCGACGCGCCAGAAGGGCGGCTACATCGTGTTCGACGCCAAGCGCGAGGGCGAGCACCTTGGCACCCAATTCGGCCCGGTGCTGTTCCCGGTCGGCGAGCCGACCCGCCAGATCTATTCGCTGTTTCCCTGGGCGCGCGCGCAGGGCAAGGATGTTGCGTTGCTGTCGGCGGCGCTGCGCCTCGCCTGGACCGAGGCGGCTGCGCTGCACCGCCCCGAGGGGATCAGGCTGGCAGTCGAGCGCGCCGGGCTCGATTGGGGCGCGGCGCAGCGCCATCTCGGCACCGACGGCTGGAAGGCGGAGACGGCGCGCAACCAGCATGAAATGGCCGAGGAACTTGGGCTTTGGGGCGTTCCCAGCTATCGGTTGCGCGGCGGCGGGCCGGACGAACAGGATCTGTGCGTTTGGGGCCAGGACCGCCTGTGGCTGATCGCTGCCGAAATCCGGCGGCGCGGAAGGACGAAATGACCAGCGCAGCAAATGTGATCAGAGTGGCGATGGACGCGGCTCAGCCGGTCGACGACGGACGGCGTGCGCGGGGGGATGCCAACCGGGCGCGGATTATTCAGGCCATGGTCGAACTGGTTGCTGCGGGCGATCCCGATCCCAATGCCGATGCCGTGGCCGAAAAGGCCGGCTTGTCCGTCCGTACCGTGTTCCGCCATTTCGAGGACAAGGACGCGATTTTTCACGCGATTGATGATCTGCTGGTCGCCGCCTACCAACCACTGCTTACCGCGCCCTATCGTTCGGAGCACTGGAAAGGCCAGTTGTTCGAGCTGATCGCGCGGCGCTGCACGATCAACGAGGCGGCCGCCGTGTTCCGCATTTCTGCGGTGATGGAACGCTATCGCTCGCAGTTTATCGCCGCCAAATACCGCCGCCTGCATGCGGGCGAGAAACGGATGCTCGATGCGGTGCTGCCGCCCGAATTGCAGACGTCGACACAGGCCGGCAGGGCAATTCTGATCGCTTGCAGCTTCGACACTTGGCGTCTGCTCCGTCAGGACGAGGAGCTGCCTCCCGCCGAGGTGGAGGCCGCGATGCGGCAGCTGGTGGAGGACATTCTGGTGCAGGCTGGTGCGCAGTGAGGATCGGCCTGCTTCTCGCCGCGATTTGCATGCTCGCAGCCTGCGGCGAGGCGCAAACGGACCGCACAGCATCGGGGCAGACCAGGTGCAAGGGCATGGCCGAACCCGCGATGGTGTGGGTGCCGGGCGGTCGATTCACGATGGGGGCCAATCCGCAATATCCCGAGGAAGGCCCCGCGCGCGAGGTCGCGGTCGCGGGGTTCTGGATCAGCCGCACCGAAGTCACCAATGCCCAGTTCGCCCACTTCGTCGCCGCAACTGGCTATCGCACCGCAGCCGAGCGTGATCCTCCGGCCGTGCCCGGCGCGCCGCCGGCAATGCGCCTGCCCGGCTCTGCGGTCTTTCGGGCACCGACACCCGACAATCGCAACTGGTGGGCGTGGGTTCCGGGGGCTAGCTGGCGCCACCCATCCGGCCCGGCCAGCGCGATCAACGGGCGCGGGGCCGATCCGGTGGTGCAGATCACCTATGATGACGCTACCGCCTATGCGCGCTGGGCTGGGATGAGCCTGCCGAGCGAGGAACAATGGGAATATGCCGCCCGCGCCGGTGCCCCCGCACTGCCCGAACCCAAGGATGCCTCGGGCGCGGCTGCCGCTAACTACTATCAGGGCGCCTTCCCGGCGCGTGACACTGGCGAAGACGGGTTCACCACCCGCGCGCCGGTTGGCTGCTTCGACGCCAACGCCTTCGGCCTGCACGACATGATCGGCAATGTCTGGGAATGGACCACCGCCGCGCCCCGCCCGGGACAGCCGGTCAATGTCATCAAGGGCGGATCCTTCCTTTGCGCAGCGAACTACTGCGCCCGCTATCGACCTGCCGCCCGCCAGTTCCAGGAACGCGATCTTGGCACCGATCATATCGGTTTCCGCCTTGTCGACAACCGCCGCCCGGCACCTTCAGCCAAGGGAGCAACGCTGCCATGATCGATCTCTACACCGCCTCCACCCCCAACGGCCACAAAGCCTCCTGCACATTGGAAGAACTGGGCCTCGCCTACACCGTGCATCCCATCGATCTGGCCAAAGGCGAGCAGAAGACCGATGCTTTCCTCGCGCTCAACCCCAATGGCCGCATCCCGGTGATCGTCGACCGCGACAATGATGATCTCGCGGTTTTCGAATCCGGCGCGATCATGGTCTATCTGGCCGAGATGACCGGGCGCCTGCTCCCGACCGAAACCAAGGCGCGCGCGCGGGTGATGGCGTGGCTGATGTTGCAGATGGGCGGTGTCGGCCCGATGATGGGGCAGGCCAACGTCTTCTTCCGCTACTTCCCCGAAAAGATCCCCGCCGCGATCGGGCGCTACCAGAATGAGTGCCGCCGCCTGTTCGAAGTGCTCGACCGGCGGCTGGCTGACAGTGAATGGTTAGGCGACGACTATTCGATCGCCGATATCGCCAACTGGTGCTGGGTGCGGACCTACAAGTGGTCAGGCGTCTCGCGCGATGGGCTTGAAAACCTCGACCGCTGGCTCGAAGCGATGAAGGCCCGGCCCGCGCTGCGCGCCGGGGTGGCCATTCCGGCAGCCGGGGCAAGCCTCGTGAACGACGAAAAGGGGGCGCAGGAATTCGCCAGCAAGGCGCAAGGAATCGTCACGCGCTGAGCGTGGCTCGGTTGGGGATGCCCAGAGAAATGATGTAACCACCGCCATCGTCGCGGCCTAGATAAAAGAGGCTCGAAGCATGCGCGAGGCTCCGCAATGCTCAACAGACATGTGTTCGGAGCCGGTCGTCATACATTGGATGTCTAATCTTCGCAAATCCAGTCGTTTAGCGTGGCATTGACGAAGGTCCGCAACGTCCCACTTTCGGTCAATCGGGTTGCCCCACCTGCGCCAAAAGGAAGCGGCAGCTTTGAGGTTCGGAACCCACGCGGCTGAACGGCGACAATTGGCGCGCAAAGCATTCGTGAAAAATTACCGGTGACCTGATGGGGTGGACGACCCCTGCACCAGCATAGCTGTGCAATGATGTGGTCGTTGAGCCACGTCTAGGAGTCGATCCATGCAAAAGGAAG
>LNFM01006886.1_pt1 | contig 18990 bp, 23 predicted proteins | sample 596031 | NCBI WGS metagenome assembly LNFM01 (sample SAMN04254537, study PRJNA301005) | activated carbon metagenome | isolation source: dual media filters at the Ann Arbor, Michigan drinking water treatment plant | place: USA: Ann Arbor | reverse complement strand
CGCATGATCGTCGCGGTTCCCAAGGCCACCGTCATCATTACCAACCCGACCCATTACGCCGTCGCCCTGCAATATGAGCGCGGCATGGAAGCGCCGATTTGCCTCGCCAAGGGCATGGATCTGATGGCCCTGAAAATCAGGGAAATCGCCGGCGCGCATGACATCCCGATCGTCGAAAATCCGCCACTGGCCCGCACCTTGCACGCCACCGTCGAGATTGATCAGGCGATTCCGCCGGAACACTATAAGGCAGTGGCGGAAGTGATCGGTTACGTGATGAAGCTGCGCCGGTCGCTGCGCCGCTAGCTTTTGCGGCAATCCCGGGTGCGCGCGCGGTGAAACACCGGCAAAAGCCCTGAATCGGCGCTGACAGGCTCTTGCGCCGGCCGGTCACTATAAGGCACTCAGGAGTCGCGGTGCGCAGTGCTCGCTGCGGCGAGGCAAAGGTCGAGATGGCAGGGCAGGAACCGGCAACAAAGCAGGGGCGGCAGGCGTTCGACAAGAGCGAGAGTGCGCCGCGCAGCGGCTCGGTCGGCATGGTCCTGCTGGTCGTGGTCGGGCTGGTCGCCGCCGGCGTCGGCATCGTCTATGTCGGCCGCGACTACGCTGGCACCTATATTCTGGCGCTGCTGGCGCTGCTGGCCACGGTCGGCGTGTTCTCGCTGTTCGCGCTCGCCTCCGGCATCATGCGGCTCGCCAGCCGCGACCAGGGCCATCCGCTGCTCAAGGCCGTGGTCGACAACGCCTTCGATGGCATTCTGGTCACCGATCAGGCCGGCCGCCCGTTTTACGCCAATGCCACCTATCTCGACCTGATCGGCGCCGTCGACTCCAATGACGCGCGGCCGATCGAGCGTGTCTTCATCGGTGACCCCGACGTTTCCGAATCGATCTACCGGTTGCTCAAGGCGGCGCGCGAAGGCCGCCGGTTGCAGGAGGAAGTGCGCGTCGCCGGCGTCACCACCGAGGGAGCACGCTGGTTGCGGATGCGGGTACGGCCGCTCGGCGACAGCGGCCGCGATGCGCGCCTGACCGTGTGGTCGATCGCGGACATTACCCGCGAGCGCGAGCGGCAGGAGAATGTGTTCCAGGAGCTGCAGCACGCCATCGACTATCTCGACCATGCGCCGGCCGGTTTCTTCTCGGTCGATGCCGCCGGCGACATCATCTATCTCAACGCCACGCTGGCGAACTGGCTCGATCACGATCTGGCGCAGGTCGGCGCCGGTTCGCTGAAGCTGACCGATATCGTCGCCGGCGAAGGCGCCGCGCTGCTGACCATCAATGCCGCGCCTGGCGAAGTGTTGACCGAGGTGCTGGATCTCGACCTTAGAACCCGCGGCGGCAAGCCGGTGCCGGTGCGGCTGTTCCACAAGGTTGCGTTCGGCGCCGATGGCGCGGTCGGCGCGTCGCGCACGCTGGTGCTGAACCGCGCCCGTGACGACGGCACCGATCCGCAGCGCGCGGCCGAAGTGCGCTTCATGCGGTTCTTCCAGAATACGCCGATGGCCATTGCCACGGTCGATCGCACCGGACGCATCGCCCGCAGCAATGCGCGCTTCGCCTCCGCCTTCGAAGGCCTGATCAAGGACGACCGCTCGATCCTGGCGACGGTGGCGGAGCGCGACCGGCCGGCGCTGGAAGCCGCCATCCGCAAGGCGGGCGAAGGCCAAGGCGACATCGCGCCGGTGGAAGCGGCGCTGGAAGGACCGGGCGAACGCTTCGCCAATTATTTCGTGTCCGCGGTCGAAGACGACGACAGCGACCGCGAAGCGGCGATCGTCTATGCGCTCGAGACCACCGCGCAGCGCACGCTGGAAAACAGGGTCTATCAGCAGCAGAAAATGGAGTCGGTCGGCCAGCTTGCCGGCGGCATCGCCCACGACTTCAACAACGTGCTGTCCGCCATCATGATGGCGACCGATTTCCTGCTGAACGCCCACAAGCCGACCGATCCGTCGTTCCAGGACATCATCCAGATCAAGCAGAACGCCAACCGCGCCGCGGCGCTGGTGCGTCAGCTGCTGGCGTTCTCGCGCAAGCAGACGCTGCGTCCCCAGGTGCTGGACCTCGGCGAGTCGCTGAGCGATCTCGGCATGCTGCTGAAGCGGCTGATCGGCGAGAAGGTGGCGCTGGATGTGGTGCACGGCCGCGACCTGTGGCCGGTCAAGGTCGACATCTCGCAATTCGAACAGGTGGTGGTCAATCTGGCGGTCAACGCCCGCGACGCCATGCCGGACGGCGGCAAGCTGACGGTGCGCACGGCCAATGTCGGCGCCGATGCGGTGGCGGACTTCGCCTACAAGGGCATGCCGGCGGCCGACTACGTGCTGGTCGAGGTGTCGGACACCGGCACCGGCATTCCGCACGACATTATCGAGAAGATCTTCGAACCGTTCTTCTCCACCAAGGAAGTCGGCAAGGGCACCGGGCTCGGCCTGTCGACCGTCTACGGCATCGTCAAGCAGACCGGCGGCTTCGTCTATGCCGACAGCGAGCCCGGCCGCACGTCGTTCCGTATTTTCCTGCCGCGCCATATTCCCGGTGTGGCAGAGGAGGCTCCGCCCGTCGCCGCGACGCTTCAGCCGGCGATCGAGGGCGCCATCTCGGCCGCCAGTTCAATGGCCAAGACCGCGGCGGCCGATCTGACCGGGCAGGGCGTTATTCTGCTGGTTGAGGACGAGGAGGGCCTGCGCGCGCTGAATGCCCGCGGCCTTGCTTCGCGCGGTTACACCGTTCTGGAAGCGAGCAACGGCGTCGAAGCGCTCGAGGTGCTGGAGAAAGAAGGCCGCGTCGATCTGGTGGTTTCGGACGTGGTGATGCCGGAGATGGACGGGCCGACGCTGCTGAAGGAGCTGCGCGCGCGCGATCCGAATGTGAAGATCATCTTCGTGTCGGGTTACGCCGAAGAGGCTTTCGCCAAGAACCTGCCCAGCCAGGAACAGTACGCGTTCCTGGCCAAGCCGTTCACCCTCAAGCAATTGGTCGCTGAAGTTAAAGAGACGCTGACGAAAGCGTAGGTGCCGGGCTTCCCGTCAGCACCACTGCGCCAGTTTCACCTTGTCAAACAGGCTGCCGTTGTTCCCGCAGCGGGTTAAGCGATCCGGCTCGGCGACGGGCGCAGGCGGCGCGGTGAAGTACTGCGATTCCCGGACAGCGCTGAGCGGTTGCGCGGGCGCTGCGTAATCGGCCAAAGCCGACCGGCTTGGCTCATAGGGCGCAAGCTTGGCGTGCGCGGTGGCGCCCAGCAGCGTCATCAAACCGGCGGCCAGAACAATTGCTTTCATGACACGTCGCTCCGTCTGTCTCCCGATAGATAAGAGTCGCGAGGCCTGCCGGTTCCGGAACCGTTGTGACATTCACGTGAGCGCGACGGTGCCGCGACGTTGGGCCGCAGTCCCCGGTCGCCACTTACAAAACGGGCGATTCATCCCTATCCTTGAAGTCACTCTTTTTGTCGGGGCAAAACACATGAAGCGTTACCGTCTTTCGATCGCGCTGGCGGCCGTGTCCGCCGCGTTCGTCCTTGTCGCTGCCGACTACGCCGACGCCCGCGCCGGCCGCGGCTTCTCGGGCGGCAGCCGGGGGAACCGCACCTTTATGGCGCCGCCGGCGACCAAGACCGCGCCGACCCAGGCGCAGCCGATCCAGCGTTCGACCACACAGCCTGCCGCGCCCGTCGCGGGCGCTCCTGCCGGTGCTGCCGCTGGCGCCGCCGCTGCGGCCCCCCGTGCCGGCATGTTCGGCGGCGGCTTGATGGGCGGCCTGGCGGCCGGCTTCATCGGCGCCGGCCTGTTCGGCCTGCTGTTCGGCAGCGGCCTGTTCGGCGGCATGGCCGGTTTCGCCTCGATCATCGGCCTGCTGTTGCAGGTCCTGCTGATCGTGGTGGTGGCGCGGCTGGCTTTCAGCTGGTGGCAGCGCCGAAATGCGCCGGCTGCGGCCTATGCCGGCGGTCCGGCTGCGTCCGGGCCGGCCCCGACGCCCACCCCGGCGTCGTCGCCGGCCCAGTTCACAGGCCTCGGCACGCTGTTCGGTGGCAACAAGCCGTCGGGCGCGCCGCTGGCTGTGGTCGAGTCCGACTATGAAGAGTTCGAGAAGCTGCTCGGCGAGGTGCAGACGGCTTATTCGGCGGAAGACGAGGCCTCTCTGCGCGCCTATGTCACCCCGGAGATGGCGACCTACTTCTCCGAGGAACTCAGCGCCAATGCCGCCCGCGGCGTGATCAACCAGGTCACCGACGTCAAGCTGCTGCAGGGCGACCTGGCCGAAGCCTGGCGCGAGGACGACGCCGAATACGCCACGGTCGCGATGCGCTTTGCGCTGACCGACCGCGTGGTCGACCGCAACACCGGCGCCACCGTCGAGGGCGGCGAGCCGGGCGAGGTCACCGAGCTGTGGACGTTCAAGCGGGCGCCCGGCCGCGACTGGAAGCTCTCGGCGATCCAGCAGGCGTAACGCCACGCCGGCCGAACAGCCGGACGTGTCAGACGGATTTAACGGCGGCGCCCTTGGGTGCCGCCGTTTCGTTGAGCGCGGTGGCCTTCGGGATCGTTGCGGCCTTGTTGTTTGCGCCCTGCGGGCGGAACCGGACCCCGATCTGGAAGCGCTCGCGCCAGACAACGTCACAGGTGCGGCGCGCCGAGCCGTTGCCGGCGAGCAGCAACACGAATGTGTCGGGGACTGTGTCGCCGTCTTCAACGGCGATGCGGGCGCCGGTCTCCGACACGTCGGACAGGACGCAACCATGCGGCCCGCTCGTGAGTGCAATCCACGCGGTGTAGCTGACCGGCCGGCGCCGGGACTTTCTCTGCTCGTCGAACATGGTGCCTTGATAAATCGCAGGCCGCGCTTGTGTTTTATAAGTTGTTAACGCGACGACCGCGCCCTGCGACACAGTAGCTCGCAGCCGATTACCAATTCCTAAACCTTGCTGTGCGCCGCGCCATACGGTGTGCGACCGCGCCAGCGTTGACCTCGAATCGATTTCGTTTTATGCCGCCGCCCGCAACCTGGTTTTCGCCTTAACTTGCTGACACGCTCCCGACACTTTGGGCTGCGACTCAAGTGACTCGCAAAACTCTCAAAGTTGCCGTCCCGGCGATGAGCGCCATGGACGTCAAAACGGAAAGCGTGAAAGGGACTACTGATGCCTGTCGGAACTGTGAAGTTTTTCAATACCCAAAAAGGCTTCGGCTTCATCCAGCCGGATGATGGATCGAAGGATGTGTTCGTGCACATCACCGCCGTTGAGCGCGCCGGCATGCGCTCGCTGGCCGAAGGCCAGAAGATCAGCTTCGAAATCGTGACCGAGCGCGGCAAGCAGGCGGCGGGCAATCTGCAGCCGGCCTGACGCCAGCCGCACGGCGATTGTCGAGACCGAAGCCCGGCGGCGACGCCGGGCTTTTTTGTTTGTGCGAAGGAATACCGGCGGCTGCCCGGTGTCAGTCTCGCTGAAGGCGGGCGATGACGCCTGCCATGGCCGGGAGGTTCCAATGACGCGTCTGCGACGGAGTGCAGTGCTGGCGGTGGCGCTCGGTGTATTGTGCACTGCGCCATCGCAGGCGCAGCAAACCACCATGGGCTTCTTCGTCACCAGCGCTGGCCCTGGCAAAGGCGCGGACCTCGGCGGCCTTGCCGGCGCCGACGCGCACTGCCAGTAACTCGCAGCCGCGGTGGGCGCGGGCGGCAAGAGCTGGAAAGCCTATCTGTCGACGCAGGGCGCCGGCGCGGTGAACGCCCGCGACCGCATCGGCAAGGGGCCGTGGATGAACGCCAAGGGCGTCGTCATCGCCAAGGACGTTGCCGAGCTGCACGGCGCCAACAGGCTCACCAAAGACACCGCGCTGTCGGAAAGAGGTGAGCTCATCAATGGTCGCGGCGACACGCCGAACCGGCACGACATATTGACAGGGTCGCAGCCCGACGGCACCGCGTTTCCCCCCGACAAGGACATGACCTGCGGCAACTGGACCAGCAGCACGCAAGGCGCGGCGATGGTCGGCCATCATGATCGGATCGGGTTGCGCGACGACGAGGCTTCGAAATCCGCCGGCTGCACAAATCCGGTCTGGAGTTTTTAAGAGATTGAACTTAAAAAGCCTCTATCGGGGGCCGCCGGTGCGGTCGCCAAGCGCACGCGCGGATGCCTGACCGGCCAAGCAATGCCTGAGCTCAACAACGTGCTGTTGCTGGTCGGCGAGGCGCTTCTCTATTTTCTAGCGCTGTCGGCGCTGCTGCGGGCGCGCAGCCGTATTGGCCTCGGCGCCTTCTTCTGCGCGCTCGGGGTCATGCATTTCCTCGAGACCTATCTCGCCAGCATTCTCTATGTCGCGCTACCGTTCGGCATCGTCGCCTCGCCGGGATCGACCGTCCTGTTCACCGGGAAGCTGATGATGCTGCTGCTGCTCTACATCCGCGAGGATGCGGTGGTGGTGCGCCAGCCGATCTACGGCTTGCTGTTCGGCAACGTGCTGCTGTTCGCGCTGGCCTTCGTGATGCGCCATCACATCCCGCTCGGATCCGACCGCGCTGCCGACTTCGGCTTCCTCAACGAGATGGGCGCGTTGATGGTGTGGGGAACGGCCATCCTGTTCTTCGACTGCATCGTCATGATCCTGCTGTACGAGCGCACACGCGCCTGGTTCGGCGACCGCGTGTTTCCGCGGCTGGCGCTGTGCGGCGTGCTGGTGCTGACGTTCGACCAACTGGCGTTCTACCTCGGCCTCAATATGCTCACCGGCGCCGGCCTGCCGGTGCTGGTCGGCGGCTGGGTGGCCAAGATGGGTGCGGTCGCCGTCTATGCCGTGCTGGGGACCATCTATCTTCTGTACGTCGAGCAGCCGCTCGGCCGCCGCAAGACGCAGCGCCTGTCCGATGTCTTCGATACGCTGACGTACCGCGAGCGCTATGAGGACCTTCTCGCCCGTACCGGCTGCGACGCGTTGACCGGCGCGCTCGACCGGCATTCGCTGGAGTCCTACGGCCGCCGCGCGGTGGAGAATGCCGCGGTCGCCGGCCGCCCGCTGGCGCTGTTGCTGATCGACATCGATCACTTCAAGGCATTCAACGACCGTTTCGGCCACGCCGCCGGCGACAAGATGCTCAAGCGTGTGACCAGCAGCATCATGGCCACCGCCCGCGTCACCGATTTCACTTACCGCTTCGGCGGCGAGGAATTCGTCGTCATCGCCGACGGCGTTGCCGGCGACGAGGCGATGGCGCTGGCGGAGCGCATCCGCCGCCGCATTTCCGGCACGCCCACCGATGACCCGGCGGCGCGGCTTACCGTCAGCATCGGCGTGGCGACCTGCGGCAGCGATGCCGGTGACTATGACTCGCTGTTCGAGGTCGCCGACCGGCGGCTGTATCAGGCCAAGGCGGCCGGCCGTAACCGCGTCGTCGGCGAACGGCCGGTGCCGCCGCCCGACAGCCCGGTGCGGCTGGTGGCCGGCTGATGCGATACCAGCTGTTCTACTGGCCGGAGATCCAGGGCCGCGGCGAGTTCGTGCGGCTAGCCTTGGAAGATGCCGGCGCCGCCTATGACGATGCCGCCCGCAAGGCCGGCGGCGTCGATCGCATGCTGGCGATGATGAAGGGTGTGCGCGACAAGCGGCCGCCGTTCGCGCCGCCATTCCTGAAAGCGGGCCGGCTCACCATCGCGCAGGTTGCCAACATTTTGTTCTATCTCGGTCCGCGCCTGAAACTCGCGCCGCGCGACGAGGCCGGCCGGCTGTGGCTGCACCAAGTGCAACTGACGGTGACGGATTTCGTCAAGGAAATCCACGACGTCCATCATCCGCTCGGCCGTGGTCTCTATTACGAAGACCAGAAGCCGGAGGCCAAGCGCTACGCCACCGGTTTCCTCGACGAGCGCGCGCCGAAATATCTCGGCTATTTCGAACGGCTGCTCGATAAAAGCGGCGGGCCGTATCTGCTGGGCCGCAAGAGCAGCTATGCCGACCTTTCGTTCTTTCAGCTGATCGAGGGACTGCGTTACGCCTTTCCGAAAGGCATGAAGCGCATCGAGCGCAAGGTGCCGCGTGTCGTGGCGGTCCGCGACCGGGTGGCGGCGCGGCCGCGCATCAAGGCCTATCTTGGCTCACCGCGCCGGATCGCCTTCAACGAAATGGGCATTTTCCGGCATTATCCGGAACTGGACCGCTAGGCTGCGATCACCGGGGCAGGCCCCGTGATCGCAGCTCACGTCGGTCTTAGCCGTGCGCCGGCAGCGGCTTGCCGCCCGGCATGGCCGGCTTGGCCGCAATCAGCGAAAACGCGATGATGCACGGCTCTGTGCCGTTGTTGACCCAGTTGTGAATGGTGCCGCGCTGCACCAGCAGATCGCCGGCCTTCAGATGGACAATCACGCCGTCGTCGAGCTCCATGTCGATCTCGCCCGACATCACGACCGCATAGTCGATGGAGTCGGTGCGGTGATTGCGCGGCGTGACGCCCGGACCATAGTAGACGATGCGGAACACGCTGCCGTTGTCGATGCTGGTGCCGATCGACTTGGTCGACGGATCTTCGTTGCCGTCGTTGTTGACGGGGAAGCCCTCGGTCGACCAGATCACGCTGTAGGCCGCACCCGGCCGCGGCGAAAACTCATTGGTGACCTGCTCGTCGATGATGACCCGGGCGCGGCCCTGGTCGTCGTGTCCCGTGACGACGCGGCGAAGTTTCATCATCTGTCTTGTCCTCTCGTTTCGTGGCGTGATTGGCGTTCCATGCCGCACCGGTCAGTCGGCGGCAAGCGGCTTTTTGTCGTTTTTGCTGGATTTGCCGGTTTCGTGCCAGAGCAGAAACACGCCGGTGGCGACGACGATGACCGAGCCCGCGAGCAATGTGAGGGTCGGCACGTCGCCCCAGAACAGGAAGCCGAGCCCGATCGACCACACCAGCATGAAATAATAGAACGGCCCGACAGCGGCCGGCGGCGCCATGGTCAGCGCGCGCGTCCACCAGTATTGACCGACCCCGTTGATGATGCCGTTGCCGAACATGATCGCGGCGTCGATGCCGGTCGGCATCACGAAGAAGAACGGCGTCGCCAGTCCGAAGAACAGCACCAGGAACACCATCTGGTACATGGTCAGCGTTTCCGCCGACTCCGTCGTGGTCATGCCGCGCACCGCGGCGGTGACGCTGCCGAACAGGATTGCGTTGGCCAGCGCAAACAGCGCGCCCATGCGGAAGCTGTCGGCGCCGGGCGCGGCGACCAGCAGTACGCCGGCAAAGCCAACGGCCAAGGCGACGCCGCGGGCGAGGCCGACTTTCTCCTTCAGCCAGATCGCCGCGAACAGCGTCGCGAACAACGGCGAGGAGAAGTTGATGGCGATGGCGCCGGCGAGCGGCATCAGGCCGAAGGCGATGACGATCAGCGTCTGCGCCGTCGCCTGGGTGGCGCTGCGGCCCGCGTGCTGGCCGAGCCGGTCGGTGCGGAACACCATCAACCCGGTGCGCGGCAGGATGAACAGCGCGCAGACCGCGAGCGAGCCGAGCGAGCGCATGAACAGAAGTTCGACCGCCGGGTAGATCTCGACCTGCCACTTCGCCAGCGCGCTGGAGACCGCGAACATCACGGTCGCCGCGATCATCAGCAGGATGCCGAGCGGCACGCGATCCTGACGCAGCAGACGCGGAATGGGATTTTCGATGGTCACGCGGGAGACCTTTGCGGCGGGGCCGTGGTCCCGCCTAGCACGGTGGCGGCGGCGCGAGCAGGGCCAAAAGCGGATGGCGCCTCCGCCTTCCGGGCCGGGCTCAAGCCTTCTTCTTCGTCTTCCGCTTGGCCGCGCGGGCCTTCTTTTTCTTGGCGGCCAGGCGGGCCTCGCGGCGGACGCGGACCTCCCGGAGTTCCTTGGCCCGTTTGGCGCGGCGCTTGCGGCAGCGGGTGCACTGGCACCGCGACTTGCCGATGACATTGTTCAAATAGTCGCTGCCGTAATCGTAGACCAGCTCATCGCCCGGCTCGATCGGCTTGATGGTGCGCACGAACACCCGCTTGCCGATGTTGTAGGACTCGGTATTCGGATTGCAGGAGTGGTTGAAGTAGCGCGCAATGTTACCGCGGTCCTTGCCGTCGATGGTCCACTTCTTGGTGACCTCGTAGAGATAGCGGTTGCCCCGCGCCTCGGCCGCTTCTGCCTCCTTCAGCGGCAGCAGCTTGCCTTTGTACTCGGCGATGCGAATGTTCTTCTTGATCGGGCGGGTCGCGAACAGGCCGAGGCCGGTGCGGGAGCGACCGAGACGAAAAGGGCGTGGTGGCATTGAGGCTATAGGATTCCAAGCGAGGGCAAGGGCCGAGATTGCAGATGCAACGGCGTGCGTCAACCGTTCCGTCGCATTTGCAGGCTTTAATCCAACGCTCCTATGATGCCGCAGGACAAACAGGAACAGTCGATGCCGACATCCGACGACGTACGCTGGCCCGCGCTGCCTTTCGATCCCTGGCGCAAGGCCGCCCTCACGCTGCAACTGTGGACCCAGGTGGTGGGCAAGATACGGCTGGCGCGGACGCCCTGGCTCAACCACTCCTGGCACGTGGCGCTCTATGTCTCGGCGCGCGGCCTCACCACAGGGCCGATCCCCGACGCGGACCGCGTGTTCGAGATCGAGTTCGACTTCATCGACCATGTGCTGTGGCTGCGCACCAGCGACGGCCATGTCCGCCAGGTGCTGCTGCGGCCGATGGCAGTGGCCGAGTTCTATGCCGACGTCATGGCGGCGCTGGCGCAGCTCGGCATTGCCGTCACCATCAACACCATGCCGAACGAGATCGCCGGCGCGGTGCCGTTCGAGAAGGACCGGCTGAACAAGGACTATGACCGCGACGCCGCGCACCGCTTCTGGCGCGTGCTGGTCTCGACGCACCGCGTGATGACTCATTTTCGTACCGGCTTTCTCGGCAAGGTCAGCCCGGTGCATTTCTTCTGGGGCTCGTTCGATCTCGCGGTGACGCGCTTTTCCGGGCGCACCGCGCCGCGCCATCCGGGCGGCGTGCCGCATTTGCCGAACGACGTCGCGGCCGAAGCCTATTCGCACGAGGTGTCGAGCGCCGGCTTCTGGCCCGGCTCGCCCGGGCCGGTCGATTACCCGGCGTTCTACTCCTATGCCTATCCGGCGCCGGACGGCTTCGCCGAGGCGAAGGTGAAACCGGATGCGGCGTTCTTCTCGAAGCTGCTCGGCGAGTTCGTGCTGCCTTACGAGGCGGTGCGCACGGCGCCGGACCCCGACGCGGCGCTGATGGCCTTCCTGCAGAGCACCTACGATGCCGCTGCCGATCGGGCCGCATGGGACCGCGCCGCGCTCGAGTGCGATCTGGGGGAGGCGGGGAGGCCGAGGCCGGTATGACGACCGGCCTCAAGACCTCGCGGCGGTGGCCGCGAGGCCTGAACGGGCCGGTCAGAAGCGGTAGTTGAGGCCGGCGCGCACGACATTGCTGTGCAGGTTGCCGGTCAGATCCGTGGTGCCGGGCGGCGAGGGAAACGTGTCCGGCGTATGGCCGTACAGATATTCCAGCTTCACGCTCCAGCGGTCCCACAGCGCGGTCTCGACGCCGCCGCCGAGCGTCCAGGTCCAGTAGGTGGAGGAGGCCGAGAAGGCGCCGGTGGTCGATACCGTGCCCTCATATGTGAGCTTGCCGTAGGCGGCGCCGCCGGTCACGTAGACCATCCAGCGATCCCAGGCATAGCCGATGCGGCCGCGGATGGTGCCGCCCCACGGCGCCTTGAGGTCGCCGGTGACGGAGGTGGCGCCGGCGGTGGCGTTGACGGTGCTCTTGGCGGTGCTGCCCTGGAAGTCGGTCTCGACGCCGAACACCACCGGGCCGGTCTGCCAGTTGTAACCGGCCTGGATGCCGCCGAGAAAGCCATTGCCGCTGCCCGAGAAATCGCCGCTGGCGCCGCCGAAGGCGATGGTGCCGTCGCCGCGCGACCAGCCATAACCGGCGTTCACGCCGGCATAGAACCCGGTCCAGCTGAAGACCGGGACTGACGGGTAGTGGTAGGCCGGAGCCTTGTTCGACGGCGCCCGCAGATCGGCGGCATGGGCGTCGACATAAGCGGTGATATGGACGGCGGTGACCAGTACGAGAGAACACGCTGCGAGACAGGTCGCTTTGGCCTTGCGCATGACTGTCCTCCTCGATGGGGTGTCCCAAGGATGCCCGGGTAATTTCTGCCAGGAATGGTTAATGCCGGGTTATTTTTCAACCGGAGGTTCAGGTGTGGCCGCCTTGTGGGCAAGCGCCGCCGCCCGTGTTGTTGACCGGCGCCGGGTACGCCGTCGTCCCTTGGGCCGTCCCCGGCGCGATGCCGGGGGGATGGAGCGCCGCGCGGCGCCACATCAGTTTCACGCCTTGCGGCGTGGTGCCCCTGGCGAAGGGCACGCGCCCCGCGGCGCTCCATCGCGGCGATTTCTGATCCCCGGCGCCGTGCTTCCCGAGGGCGACAGACGGGCCCTTTAGGGGCCGGTGTCCGATCCGGGCGGCTTCCACCGCCCTTCGACGCCCTCACGTCCAGCCATTGAAGGCAGCCGGTCGTAGTGCCGGCGGACGGCTCAGCCGGGGCCTCCCGGGAGCAGGGTTACGAGCCCCGCCCGCGGGCGCCGCGCCTGGCTCCATCGTCGGGACGTCTCGCGACGACGCCCCCGGCCGAGCCAAGCGAGAGGATTATTAGCATAGGATTTTGGTCAGGTAAAGGGGGTTGTGGAGGGCAGCCTTCAGTGCCGCGGCCAGCTATGGTAGTGAGTGCTTATGACCAACAGCCGCACTTATGCCGTCGTGCTGGAGCCCGAGGACGAGGGCGGGTTCACCGTCCGCGTGCCGGCCTTTCCCGAGATCGTCACCTACGGCAAGGACGAGGCCGACGCGCTCGCGATGGCCAAGGATGCGATCGGCCTTGTGATTGCGGACAGTGTGGCGCGGGGCGAGCCGCTTCCTGCCGATGAGCCCTCGCGCATTCGCGAGGTCACCGTTACGCTGGCGGCATGAACCCCCGCCTGCCGGCGCTGACGGCGCGCGATGTTATTCGCGCGCTGGAACGCGCTGGGTTCGTTGCCGTGCGAATGTCCGGCAGTCATTGCCGGCTCATTCACGCGACCGATGCGACGCGTAAAGTAACCGTTCCGGTGCATGGCGGCGATATGAAGCGCGGCACGCTGCGGGGCATCATTTCGCAGGCCGGCCTGACGGTGGAAGAATTTCAGGCATTGCTCTAGCTGCGATTGCGACGTCCTCATGAGCAGCAGGCAGCCATCCACGACTTGGCTCCATAGCAAGCAAGACGTGGATGCCCGGCACAAGGCCGGGCATGACGGCGTGTGGGGCCGCGCTTACTTGATCTGCAGCTTCTTCACCGTCGCACTCCAGCGTTCGATCTCGCCCTGAACGAAAGCGTGGGAGGCCTCGACCGTCAGCATCTCCGGCGGAAAGGCCTCGACGCCGGTCTTCTCGTAGATCTTGAGAAGCTCGGGATTGGCCAGCGCCTGGCGCAGGGCCGCATTCAGCTTGTCGACGACCGGCTTCGGCGTCGCGGCCGGCGCGAACAGCGCGTGCCAGAACGGCGTGACCAGTTCCGGCGCGTTGAGGTCGACGACCGACGGAATATCCGGAAGCTGCTTCGACCGCGCCGTGCCGCCGAAGGCATAGGCCTTCACCTTGCCCGACCTGATATGCGGAATGGCGGCCGCCGCGCCGGGCCACAGCAGATCGACGTGTCCGCCGAGCAGATCGTTCATCGCCGGGCCGATGCCGCGGTAGGCGACGGCGTCGATATTCGCGCCGGCGTAGTTCGCGAACAGCATGGTGGTCAGGTGACCGAGGGACCCGACGCCGGGATGCGCGATCTTGGTCGGGTTGCTCTTCATCCAGGCCACGAGTTCGCGGAAATCCTTGGCCGGAAGGTTTTCCCGGCCAATCAGGAAGAAGTAGCTGGTGTTGACCAGTCCGACGGTCTGGAAATCCTTTCGGATGTCGAACGTCAGATCGGAGTTGAGGGCTGGCGCCACGGCAATGCCGGTCTGATGCAGCAGCAACGTGTAGCCGTCCGGCGCGGCCCGCGCCGCGCGCGCCGCGCCCAGGATGCCGCCGGCGCCGCCGACATTTTCGACGACCACCTGCTGGCCGAGAAGAGGGGACATATGCTCCGCGATCAGCCGGGCCGCGATATCGCCCGGGCCACCGGCGGCGGTGGCCGCGATCAGGGTGATCGGCCGCTGCGGATAGTCTGTCTGTTGCGCATGGGCAGAGGCGTGGACACCGATCGCCAGGAGCGCCGCAGCGATCGTTGTTGTGAAGACTTTCATTTTCATTTCCTGCCTGACTTTTCTTGGAACGAAGCGTTGCGCGCAGCGAAGCCCATCGCTGACGGATTTGCAACGAGGCGTGTTGCGTCGTTCGATCGCATGGTGGGGGCTGCCTGCACGCCGAAGCACCGGCACCCGCAGGCGCCTTGACGCGACTACGTAACTTACGTATAACACGCCATGCACGCGGTTTGCGAAACCCATGCGTTTCGTCGCGCGGCCAGCGGCGCCGGCATGAGCGAGGACGATATCGCGGCGCTCGTCGACTATCTGGCCGAGCATCCGGACGCCGGTGACGTGATGGCCGGGACCGGCGGCTGCCGCAAGCTGCGCTGGGCCGGCCGTGGCAGGGGCAAGTCTGGCGGCTATCGCACCATCACGTTCTACAGCGGGACGATGATGCCGGTTTATCTGCTGACGGCGTTCGGCAAGGGTGAGAAGGCCAACCTGTCGGATGCGGAATGTAACGCGCTGCGGGCGCTGACGCGGGCGATTGCCGCGGAGCATCGCCAATCCATCGCCGCCCTGGCGCAAAGGAAGGATCGAAAGCGATGAGCAAGAAAGCGTTTGACAAGATCGCCGCGGGACTAGGCGAGGCGCTCGCCATCGCGCGCGGCGAAAGCAAACCGGCGAAGCTGCATATTCCCCCCGAGATCGACGTGCGCGCCATTCGCGCGGGCACCAAACTGTCGCAGGAAGATTTTGCCGCCGCTTTCGGCTTCACCATCAACCAGATCAAGGACTGGGAGCAGGGCCGGGCGCGCCCGCTTGGCGGCGTGCGGGCTTATCTGCTGATCATCGAGCGCGACGCCCGGCGGGTGCTGGAGCTGCTGAGCAAGGCGAGAGGGAAAAAGGCGGCGTGATTTTCCGCCGTCATGGCCGGGCATAGCCGTACGTAGAACGTCGTCGCTTTCGCGATGCCTGTGTCCCGGCCATCCACGGGTTGGCTCGCTGGCCAGCAAGAGGTGGTGCGCGCGACAAGTGCTGGCATGAGGGAGAATGGAAATCTGATGCGCTACGCGGTCGTGATCGAAAAGGCGGACGGCAATTATTCGGCCTATGTGCCGGACCTGCCGGGCTGCGTCGCGACCGGGGCGACGGTGAAAGAAACCGAACGCGAAATCCGCGACGCCATCCGGTTTCATATCGAGGGCTTGAAGGAGGACGGCCAGCCCGTTCCCAAGCCAACCAGTATTGCCGATTACGTCGAGGCGTAGACGCTGGTCGCTTGAGGCGTTTCTCGTTGTCATGGCCGGGCTTGTCCCGGCCATCTCGCTTAGGATGCGCCGTACCCACCTCAGCGGGATCACCGGGACAAGCCCGGTGATGACAAGCCTGAGTTTGGCGTGACCTCCCTCCGCCTCATCCCGAGGTGCGAGCCGCCCTTCGCGGCGAGCCTCGAAGGATAGGCGGAGTCGATCCTTCGGGAGGCATCGCTGACGCTTCTCTTCGATATGAGGGCGGGGGAGACTTGTGCTGAGCGTAATGCGACGATGGGTTTTCAGTATTTCAACCCATCCGTTGGCTGCAAATCGGGATCAGTTCATCGATAGTTTTAAATACCACGTTGAAACTGTTGGTCAGCCAATTCCGATTCTGTAAGTCAAAGACCGATACGCCCGCATTTCTAGCGCGATCTTCGGTACACAAAATGTCATTTCCATAGGCTATGTGAGAGGCAACTAATTCGCCATCGGCCCATTCGGCGCAAGCGCTCGAAAGTTTCTCTGCGTTAATCACCCCTTCATCAAAAGCAGACCATCCGCCGGCGGCATCAAACGCTGCCATGCCGACCCCGCGCTTCTTAATGCTAAAGAACACGTCATAATGTCTCCGTTCCCTCTGTTTGCGCTCATTAGGTGATTCCGAAACGAAAAAAGTTCGGTCGAGTAGCTGCGGCGGCTCAGGCAGTCCCATCCAGTTGCAGCCATACATCAAGAGAATACCCGCACTAAGTGCTCGTTGCAGTTTTTCAGCTTGTTTCGAGTGTAGGCCGGGATGGCGTCGGTCGTCCGGGCCGATAGACATTCTTAAATGCGGCTGACCATCAAATGCTGCGGAACCTACGTGTACATTTAAGTAAGGTTCGGCGAAATAATCTGGGCGGTCGCGTTTTCGGATCGCTTCAATCCGAAAGCTATTGGCGCCTATAAATCCTCTAATTGCTCCGCGCTTAAGCGAATCTCGGATCGGGGCGCATGTAACGTCGCTCGAATCAAATATGCGCTCCCAAGCATTGCTGTCGAATGTAACTCGCATGCTTGGCTCTCGTTTGCTGAGTGCCTAGGTGAATGAAATAATTATGGTTCAAATAGAGTTGGGCCTCGTTTCAATCTTATCACTCTTGAAGGGCCGCGCTGATAGTCCGTCCAAGCTGAAAGGAAACGATTCCAAAATCGGTTTGTCTCGCTTTCATTCAGTGGCCTCAGCTTGGTCCAAGAATACTTGTCAAATCTTCGGCCGTTCGCAGTTTCAACGAATGGTACGGATATGAAGTCGATTTCGCAGGCGGCATACTGCGGCAATTGATCGAGTAATGCGGAGCGCAGGACGGCTCCTGCAGCACTAAGCTGCCATTGCGAAAAAGATGCCTGCCAAAAATGGAGGATGAGAAGCCGGTCTGGATTGAGGTGTCTGATCCATACAGGGGACACCGCTAGAGGCAAGCCATTCGGTAAAGTGAATTTCATTCCGCTCAATCGCGAAATGTAAGCAGGCCGCTGATTCTGTAAGAAGTCTTTCGATGCTTCGAGAACCTGTGTGGCGCACTTCTTTTCGGTGTAGTCCGCTACTCGCCAAGCTTGGACCATTGCCTTTTCAAAGCTCAGTTTTCCCTCCAAGACAGTAAGAAATAGTTCTCGCGTTGGTTCATATACCGAAGGCGATTTGCGCTCCGCTTCTCTCAGCTTTTGAATAATTGCCGACCTGTCATCTCCGACCATCGAAATGGTTGAAAGAAACGTTGGTAGTTGGTCTATGGGCGTACTAAATTTGGTATCCATCGGGTCTCCTTGAGACCGAATCGGTTGTAAGTTCCAATATTAACACGTTGCGGTGAGTAGCCCCCATGAACGCCCCCGTGACCCCGCCCGCCGCCGCCACCCCGGCCACGCCGCCCTACAAGCACACGCCGCTGTTCCCGCTCGGCCCCGACAAGACCGTGTATCGCAAGATCACGTCGGAGGGCGTCCGGGTCGAGACGGTGATGGGCCGCGAGATGGTGGTGGTCAGCCACGAGGCGATGCGGGCGCTGTCGGAGGCCGCCTTCACCGACATCAATCATCTGCTGCGCCCGGCGCACCTCAAGCAGCTCCGCCGCATTCTCGACGACCCGGAGTCGACCGGCAACGACAAGTTCGTCGCCTATGATCTCCTGAAGAATGCCAACATCGCCGCCGGCGGCGTGCTGCCGATGTGCCAGGACACCGGCACCGCCATCATCATGGGCAAGAAGGGCCGCCACATTTTCTCGGACGGTACCGACGAGGGCGCGCTGGCCGAGGGCGCGCGCGACGCGTATCTCAAGCGCAATCTGCGCTATTCGCAGCTCGCGCCGATCTCGATGTTCGAGGAGAAGAACACCAAGTCGAACATGCCGGCGCAGGTCGAGATCTATGCCGAGGGTGAGGACGCCTACAAGTTTCTGTTCATCGCCAAAGGCGGCGGCTCGGCCAACAAGGCGTTTTTGTTCCAGGCGACTCCGGCGATCCTGACGCATGACCGCATGCTGGCCTTCCTCAAAGAGAAGATCATGACGCTCGGCACCGCGGCGTGCCCGCCGTATCACCTCGCCATCTGCATCGGCGGCACCTCGGCCGAGATGACGATGAAGACGGTCAAGCTCGCCTCGACCAAGTATCTCGACGAACTGCCGACGCAGGGCTCGGAGGACGGCAACGCCTTCTGACGCAGTCGTCCGGCGTCGGCGCGCAATTCGGCGGCAAGTATTTCTGCCACGACGTGCGCGTCATAAGGCTGCCGCGCCACGGCGCGTCGCTGCCGATCGGGCTCGGCGTGTCGTGCTCGGCCGACCGCCAGGCGCTCGGCAAGATCACGCGCGATGGCGTGTTCCTCGAGGAGCTGGAGCATCACCCGGCGCAGTATCTGCCCGACGTCGATCAGGAAAAGCTCGGCGGCGACGTGGTCAGGATCGACCTCAACAGACCGATGAGCGAGATCCGCGCGCAGCTGTCGCGCTATCCGGTCAAGACGCGGCTGTCGCTGACCGGGCCGATGATCGTGGCGCGCGATCTGGCCCACGCCAAGCTGCGCGAGCGGCTGGAAGCCGGGCAGGGCCTGCCGGATTATTTCAAGAACCACCCGGTCTATTACGCCGGTCCGGCCAAGACGCCGGAGGGCTACGCCTCCGGCGCCTTCGGCCCGACCACGGCGGGGCGCATGGATAGTTTTGTCGACGCTTTCCAGGCGGCCGGCGGCTCGATGGTGATGCTGGCCAAGGGCAACCGCTCGGCCGCGGTGCGCGACGCCTGCAAGAAATATGGCGGCTTCTATCTCGGCTCGATCGGCGGTTCTGCGGCCAACCTCGCCGAGCACTGCATCAAGAAGGTGGAAGTGCAGGAATATGCCGAACTGGGCATGGAAGCGATCTGGCGCATCGAGGTCGAGGACTTCCCGGCCTTCATCGTCATGGACGACAAGGGCAACGACTTCTTCAAGGAATTGAAT
>LNFM01007178.1_pt1 | contig 18991 bp, 12 predicted proteins | sample 596031 | NCBI WGS metagenome assembly LNFM01 (sample SAMN04254537, study PRJNA301005) | activated carbon metagenome | isolation source: dual media filters at the Ann Arbor, Michigan drinking water treatment plant | place: USA: Ann Arbor | reverse complement strand
GGTAGTTGGTGTAGGCCTGGAAGCTCGTGACCAGCAGGCCCGAGTTGCCGTTGGGGCGCAGCGCGGTGTCGATCTCGAACAGGTCGCCCTCGCCCGTCTTCACCGTGAGCCAGTTGATCATCTTGCGCACGAAGGCGGCGTAGATCTCACCGGCGTTCTCATGCTCGTCTTCGTACACAAACACGATGTCCAGGTCGCTTCCGTAGCCCAGCTCCTTGCCGCCGAGCTTGCCGTAGCCAATGATGGCAAAGGCCGGTTCGTCGCGGTGGCGGTTCTTCAGGCGCGCCCAGCACCAGCGCGCGGTCAGGCGCAGCACCGAGTCGGCCAGGGCCGAGAGATCGTCGGCCACCTGCTCCACGGTGAGCACCTTCTCCAGATCGCGCGCCAGCGTGCGGAACACCTCGGCGTGGTGGGCGCGGCGCAGCAGGTTGAGCAGGGCCTCTTCGTCGTCTTCGCCGGTGGAGCGCAGTGCGGCGCGGCGCGATTCGAGTTCGGCCTCGAACTGCGCTGCGTCGAAGCGGTCTGTGAGCAGTTGCTGGCTGGCCAGCTCGTCGATCACGCCGGGGTGTTGCAGCAAATAGCGCGCGGGCCATTTGGCCGCGCCCAGCAGGCGCAGCAGGCGCTCGTGCACCGAAGGCCGCTCCTGCAGCAGGGCCAGATAGCTGTCGCGGCGCAGCAGGGGTTCGATCCAGTCGGCCATGCGCAGGGCCGCCTCTTCGCTCACGCTGCCTTCTTCGAGCCAGGCGCCGGTCCGCTGTACAAGGCGCACCAGGCGCAGCCGGCTGTCTTCCTTGAGCGCGAGCACGCGCGGGTGTTCGCGCCAATGCGCCACCCTGGCGGCAAAGGCCACCGGCAACTGCGCCAGCACGTTTTGCAGGTCGTCTGCCGCGCCGCGTTGGGCGCTGCCGGTCTTGCTGTTGCAACCCTTGCCGTGGCAGCCGCCATTGGTAGGGCCGCCGAGCAGGGTGTCGAACTCCTGCGCCACCAGTTCGCGGTGCGCGTCGAGTGTGTGCAGGAACTCGCACACGTTCGCACAACCCATGGTCGCGGCCATCCAGGCCAGGTCGTCGTCGCGCGTGGGCATCACGTGGGTTTGCTGATCGTCCAGGTACTGGATGCGGTGCTCGACCCGGCGCAGAAAACGGTAAGCCTCGGCCAGTGCGTCGGCCGAGGCCTGCGGCATCAGACCGGCGCGGCACAGGCGCGGCAGTGCATCGAGCGTAGGCCGGGTGCGCAGCTCGGGGAACTGCCCGCCACGCACCACCTGCAGCAGCTGCACGGTGAACTCCACCTCGCGGATGCCGCCACGAGAGAGCTTCACATCGTTGGCGCGGCCGGGGTTGCCCGCAGCGCGCTTGGACGCGTGGTCGCGAATCTGCCGGTGCAGCGTGCGAAGCGCTTCGAACACGCCGTAGTCGAGGTAGCGGCGAAAGACAAAGGGCAGCACCGAGCCGCGCAATGCGTTGGCGCCACCGGCGGCCACGCAGGCGGCGGGCGCGATCACACGGCTCTTGAGCCAGGCGAAGCGTTCCCACTCCCGGCCCTGCACCAGAAAATACTCCTCGAGCGCGCCGAGCGACACCGCGCTCGGGCCCGAGTTGCCATTGGGCCGCAGCGCCAGGTCCACACGGAACACATTGCCGTGTTCGGTCGTTTCGCCTACCGTGTTGTAGATGTGTTTGACGGCCTTGCCGAAGTACTCGTGGTTGCTGATGCGGTTGCGGCCCTGGGCGTTGCCTGCGGTCTCGCCGTCGTGGTCGTAAACATAGATCAGGTCGATGTCGCTGGACACGTTGAGCTCACGCGCACCCAGCTTGCCCATGCCCACCACCCACAACTGCGCGCGCACGGTCTGGCCTTGCGCGTCGGTGTGCCGGGGTGCGCCAAACAGGTCGTCGAGTTCGACAAAGGCCAGTTCACAGGCAACGTCGAGCGCGATCTCGGCCAGCTCGGTCACGGCCTGTGTGACCGCTTGCAGTGGCGCGTCCTGTTCGCAGTCGAGCACCACCAGGCGCTCCAGCACCAGCTGGCGCAACACGCGCAGCGCCGCCGGCCGGGGCAGGCCGCGTTGCACCAGCGTGGCCAGACCGGCGAGCATGGTCTCGCGAACCGGGGTGCCTTCGGGCAGGCAGACCAGCTCGTCGGGGTAGCGCCGGCGCACGCGCTGCACAAAACGGGAATGCTCGGCTCTGCGATCGGCCAGCGACAACCCGGGCGATGCGTTCACATTTGATGACAAAGGGGCAAGGTCCGTGGTGGAAACCGTGAGATGACTGGCCGGCATAATTTGCGGTGGACATGAACCATCAACAAGCGGCTTCCGCTGCCCCCTCTGCACCACATGCAACAGCCTCGAGATCCCTCAAGACGTTTGCCGTGGCAAGTCGTCTGTTGTTGTGGCTGTTGCTGGCGGTCTGGGGTCTCTTTGCGCTGACCTGGGCCGGCTTGAATGGCGCGATTGTGCCCCGAATCGGCGAATGGCGTCCCGAGCTGGAAAGGTGGGCCACCAAGGCAGTCGGGGTACCGGTGCGCATCGGTGACATCCGAGCCGAATCGGGTGCCAGCGGTGCCGGTTTCCTGCCCGCGCTGATGCCTTCCTTCGAACTGCGCGATGTGCAGCTCATCGATGCGCAAGGCCGCGTGGCACTGCAACTGCCGCTGGTGCGCACGGCGGTCTCGGTGCAGTCGCTGTGGCGCGGTGGCTTTGAGCAGGTGGTGATCGAAGCGCCAGTGCTCGACGTGCGCCGCACTGCGCAGGGCCGTATTGAAGTGGCCGGTCTCGACATGTCCGGGCCGGGCCGCGACAGCAATGCAGCCGACTGGTTTTTTGCCCAGCGCGAATTCGTGATCCGGCGAGGTACCGTGCGCTGGACCGATGACCAGCGCCGCCAGCCCACGCTGGCCCTGGGCGACCTCGACTTCGTGAGCCGCAACACCGCGCGCACGCACCACTGGCGCATCGACGCGACACCCCCGCCCGAGTGGGGTGAGCGCATGAGCCTGCGGGGGCGGTTGCGCGAACCGCTGATCTCTTTGACCCAGCGCGCGCCTGGGCAGCCGGTCTGGCACGACTGGAGCGGCGAGGTCTTTGCCGATTTCACGCGGGTCGATGTGACGCGTCTGCGGGCCTATGTGGACCTGTCCGACCGCGGCCTGGAGGTGCGCACCGGTGAGGGCGCACTGCGCGCGTGGGCGCAGGTGGAGCGCGGGCAGGTGGCCGGCGTGACGGCCGATCTGGCGCTGCAGAACGTGGAGGCGCAGCTTGGTCCGCAGCTGCCCGCGCTGGCGCTGGAGAACGTGCAGGGCCGGCTGGCCGTGCAATGGAATGCCGAGGGTTTCGGCGTGACCACGGAGGACCTGCGTTTTCAAACGCGAGAGGGCGAGACCTGGCCCGGTGGACGGCTGCAGCTCCAGCACGTTGCCCGCAGCGCCAACCGGGCGCCCAGTGTGGAGGTGAGCGCCGAGCAACTCGACCTGGCGGCGCTGGCGGCCATCGCAGGGCGCGTGCCGCTGCCCGAGGCTGTGCGCACCTGGCTGCGGCGCCTGCAGCCTGCCGGCCGCATGAACGGCTTCACCGCCCGCTGGCAAGGCCCGCCGGCCGTGTCGGGTGATTTGGTGGGGGGCGGCATCGACTGGACCCATGGCACCTACCAGGCGCGCGGCCGGGTGCAAGCCCTTGCGCTGGCGGGCGAGCCCAGCGGAAAGATGTCGCTGAGTGGCCGCTTTCCCTTGCCCGGGCGGCCCGGTATCACCGGGGCCACGGTCGACTTCGACCTCACCCAGGCCGGCGGGCGAGCCCGTATCGAAGTGACCGACGGATCGATCGAGTTGCCCGACATTTTTGAAGAGGCGCGCATTCCGATGCAACGGCTGGCAACCGACGCGACGTGGCGCTTGCAGGGCGATCGCATTGAAGCCCAGCTGGACAACCTGAGCATGGCCAACGCCGACGCCGAGGGCACAGCGCAGGTGAAGTGGCACACCAGCGACCCGACCACCAGCGCATCGAAGTCGCGCTTCCCCGGCGTGATCGACCTCACCGCCCAACTGACACGCGCAGACGGCACCCGGGCGCATCGCTATTTGCCGCTCACCATCAATGCCGAGGCCCGGCGCTACGTGCGCGAGGCCGTGCTCGCTGGCGCCGCCAGCCCGGTGGACTTTCGCATTCAGGGCGACATGCACCACCTGCCCTTCAAGACCGCCGCAGCACCCAGCGTGTTCCGCATTTCCGCGCAGCTCAGCGGAGTCGACTTCGACTACTTGCCGGTCAGCTTCCTGCCGACCGACGCTGCGCCCTGGCCGGGCCTGCGCGGCTTTTCGGGCCAGCTGGTGCTGGACCACCTGAAGTTGAACATCGTCAATGCCACATCGAACATGGCGGGTCTGGGCGGCGTGCGCCTGAGTGAAGGCGTGGTGGATCTCGACGACCTCGGTGGCAACACACGCCTGACCGTCAAGACCCGGGCGAAAGGATCGGCCAGCGGCATGCTCGGCTTTGTGCAGGGCTCACCGCTCAAGGTACTGACGGGTTCGGCCCTCGCACAGACCACGGTGGGGGGCGATGCCGACGTGGGTGTGACGCTCAAGCTGCCGCTGTTCGACCTGAATGCATTCACGGTGGCGGGCACGGTGAAGTTCGAGGGCAACGACCTGAAGCTCCACCCCGCCGCGCCGCTGCTGGCGCGCACGCGCGGCACGCTGGCATTCACTGAACAAGGCTTCGTGGTGCTGGGCGGCAACACGCGTGTGTTCGGCGGGGATCTGAAGTTCGAAGGGGGTCTGCGACCCAGCCCGCAAGGCGTGGCGCGCTTGCAGTTCCGCGGCCAGGGTGTGGCCAGTGCCGAGGGCTTGCGCGACGGGGAGTTGGGCGCCGCCTCGCGCCTGTTCCAGAACGCGTCCGGGTCGGCGCCTTACACCGCGCAGCTCGGCTTTCGGGGGGGCGTGCCCGAGTTGCAGGTGGTCAGCCAACTGCAGGGCATGGCGCTCAACCTGCCCGCACCGCTGGGCAAGACAGCCGAGGCCAGCCTGCCGCTGCGCCTGGACACGGCGGTGCTCGGCGTCAACGGCGACCTGGCCACCACCGACCGCGTGTCGCTGGAGCTGGGGTCTGCGCTGGCTCCGCTGGTGTCGCTGCAGTACGAGCGCGACATCACCGGCACTGCGCCGCGCGTGTTGCGCGGCAGCGTGGCCGTGGGCCTGGACGCCGGCGATGCGGCTCCCATGCCCGCCACTGGCGTGGTGGGCAACCTGCGCTTCGATCGTCTGGACCTCGATGCGTGGTCGCAGCTGGCCAGCCGCTCGGGTGTGCGTGTGCCCACGGCAGCCACGCTGGGCGCGATCGACCAGGACGCCGAACTCGCCTACCTGCCCACCACACTGGCCCTGCGCACCAACCGGCTGACGGTGGAAGGTCGCAACTTCAACCGGGTGGTGGTGGGTGGTTCGCGCGAGGGCACGCAGTGGCGCGCCAACGTGACTGCCGACGAGCTCAACGGCTACGTCGAGGTGCGCCAGGCTGGCCCCAACACCGCCGGCAGCGTGTTCGCCCGGCTCGCCCGCCTGAAGCTGGAGCCCTCGGTGGCCACCGAGGTGGAGCAGCTCCTGAGCCAGCCCACCAGCGTGCCCGCGCTGGACATTGCGGTTGAGGACCTGGAAGTCGCCGGACGGCGCCTGGGCCGGGTGGAGGTGGAGGCGGTCAACCGGGGTGCGCCCACCCGTGCGGGTGAATGGCGTCTCACCAAGTTCCGCCTTGCCGTGCCCGAAGCGAGGTTGAGCGCCACCGGCAACTGGGCGCCGCTGTCTGGCGCCACCGGAGCACAGCCGGGCGAGCAGCGCCGCACGGCGCTGAGCTTTCGCCTTGATGTGGACGACTCCGGCGCCCTGCTCGCGCGCTTCAACCGCCCAGGCCTGATTCGTGGCGGCAAGGGCCGCATTGAAGGCAGCGTGGGCTGGATCGGCTCGCCGCTGGCGCCCGACTACCCCTCGCTCTCGGGGCAGCTGCAGGCCGACTTCGAGCGTGGTCAGTTCCTCAAGGTCGAGCCCGGTGCCGGCCGCCTGCTGGGCGTGCTCAGCCTGCAGGCCCTGCCGCGGCGCCTGGTGCTGGATTTCCGCGACGTGTTCTCCGACGGTTTTGCGTTCGACTTCGTGCGCGGTGATGCGCGCATTGAACAAGGCGTGCTGTTCACCAACAACCTGCAGATGAAGGGTGTGAACGCTGCCGTGCTGATGGAAGGCACGGCCGACCTGGCGCGCGAGCAACAAGACTTGAAGGTGGTGGTGGTGCCCGAGATCAACGCCGGCACGGCGTCGCTGATCGCCACCGCCATCAACCCGGCCATCGGCCTGGGCAGCTTCCTCGCGCAGTTCCTGCTGCGCCAGCCGCTGCAAAGCGCCGGCACACAGGAATTCCGCGTCAGTGGCAGCTGGGCCGATCCGCAGGTGGCCAAGGTCGACCGCACGCTGCCCGCCCCGCCCCCCCGCGCTCCCGCCGGCGCACTGCAGTAAGCTGACCAGACCGGGCGCCGCGCGCGCGCCACGGCCCACCGAAAGACGCCCATGACATTGCCTCACCAACCCCACGTGCCCGGCCGCATGAAGGTCGCTGCGATCCAGATGGTCTCGGACATCAGCCTGGACAACAACCTCAGCGAGGCCTTGCGCCTGTTGCGCCTGGCCGCCAGCGCGGGTGCCGAGCTCGCGGTGCTGCCCGAGTATTTCTGTTTCATGGGCGCCCGCGACGAAGACAAGCTGGTGCTGGCCGAAACCCCTGGCCTGGGCAAGGTGCAGGACTTTCTCTCGGACTGCGCGCGCGATCTGAAGATGTGGGTCGTGGGCGGTACGCTGCCCATGGCCACCGACGACCCCACGCACGCGGCCAATGCCTCGCTGGCCTACAACCCGCGCGGCGAATGCGCCAGCCGCTACGACAAGATCCACCTCTTCCGTTACGACAACGGTCGCGAACGTTATGACGAAGCGGCCGTGTTGCGCGCCGGCGAAACACCCACCGTGTTCGAGTGCCGCGATGCCGGCGGGCAGGCCTGGCGCGTGGGCCAGAGCGTGTGCTACGACCTGCGCTTTGGCGAGCTCTACCGCATGCTCGCGGCCGATGTGCTGCTGGTGCCTTCGGCTTTCACCCACACCACCGGGCAGGCGCACTGGGAGGTGCTGTTGCGCGCCCGTGCCATCGAAAACCAGGCCTTCGTGATTGCCAGTGCCCAGGGCGGTGTGCATGAGAACGGCCGCCGCACCTGGGGCCACACCATGATCATCGACCCCTGGGGCGCTGTCATGGCGATGCAGGCCGAAGGCCCGGGTGTGGTGATGGCCGAGCTGGACTTCGAGCAGTTGCGCAGCGTGCGCGAGCAGCTGCCCTCGCTGCAACACCGCCGCCTTTGAAGCGCGAAGTTGCTCCAGTGAGCGAGGGTCAGGCCGCCGAGCGCAGCGACACCGGTTCGCGCCGCTGGGGTCTGTGGGCCACCCTCGTGCTGCTGGTGGTGGCGCTGCTGGTGGTGCTGGTGTTTCTCGCGCGCGAGTACGAAGAAGCGCGCGACCAGCAAGCGCTGGAACAGGAGGCCGCAGCGGTGGTGAGCGACATCCGCAACGAGTTGCTGCGCAATGTGCAGACGCTGCAGTCGCTCAACAGCGTGTCCCCCACCGCCGACAGCTGGAACGCGCCCGCAGCCGAACTGATCGCGCAGCACCGCGAGCTGGTGCGCCTGGAGTGGCGCGACAACGCGCAGCGCCTCATCAGCCACCGCGACACGCCTTACCTCAACGATGTGTTCGCCCACCTGGGCCGAACGCGCGTTGTGGCCGACGTGAAGCTGGCCTGCGACAACGCGCAGCGCCTCTCGGGCCCGGCCTATTCGTCCAGCTACTTCTGGCCCATGCGCGATGGCCTGGGCATGGAGCTCATGGAGATGTGCATGCCGGTGGTGCGCTCGGGCGTGCCCAACGGGTTTCTGGTGGCCACCTATTCCCTGCCCGGCATGCTGGCCGAGTTCACCCAAGCTGACGCCCTGCGCAGCCGGGGGCTGTCGTTCAACGATGCCGATGGCACGCGGCTGGCGCTGCACCGTCTGGTGCCCGGCGCGCGGCGCACCCTGAGCGCCAGCGCCGTGCTGGAGCTGCCGGGGCACACGCTGATCCTGCAGATGCAGAGCCCGCGGCTGGTGGGCGGGCTGTTTCCCAACGTGCTGACCGCCATGATCAGCGCGCTCTCACTGGCCTTGCTGGCCGTGCTGGCCCTGCTGGCGCGCGACACGCGCCTGCGCCAGCGCGCCGAGCTGGGCGTGGCCGACGCGCTCGCGTTTCGCAAGGCCATGGAGAACTCGCTGGTGACGGGCCTGCGTGCCCGCGACATGACCGGGCGCATCACCTATGTGAACCCTGCCTTTTGCGAAATGGTGGGGCTGAGCGCCGAACAGCTCATCGGCACCGGCCTGCCCGCGCCCTGGTGGCCGCCCGAGCTGGTGGACGAATACCAGCAGCGCCAGCTGGTGCGGCTGGCCGGGCAGACGCTGCCGCGCGAAGGCTACGAGTCGGTGTTCCAGCGCAGCGACGGCAAGCGCTTTCCGGTGCTCATCATCGAAGCCCCGCTGATTGACGCGCAGGGCAAACAGACCGGCTTCATGAGCGCCATCCTCGACCTCACCGAGCAGCGCCGCGTGGAGGACCTCAACCGCACATCACAAGAGCGGCTGCAGGCCACCGCCCGCCTGGCCACGGTGGGCGAGATGGCCTCGCTGCTCAGTCATGAACTCAACCAGCCACTGGCTGCGATCTCCAGCTACGCCAGCGGCGCGATGAACCTGCTGGAACAACCCGCGCAAGCGCTGCCGCAGGCCGACCTGTCGCAGGCCATGAAACGCATCAGCGAACAGGCCGAGCGCGCGGGACGCGTCATCAAGAGCGTGGCCGACTTCGTGCGGCGGCGCGAGCAGGTGCGCGAGGCGGTGAGCCCGCAGGATCTGGTGGACGCTATCCAGCCGCTGCTGGTGCTGCAGGCGAAGAAGCAAGGCATCCAGCTGCACATCGGCATCACGCCCGGTTGCCCGGCTGTGCACTGCGACCGCACCATGGTCGAGCAGGTGCTGCTCAACCTGGCGCGCAACGGCATGCAGGCCATGCCGCAGGGCGATCCGGCGCTGGGCCAGGGCGCGCGGGTGCTGCGCATCGCGGTGCACCAGACGCGGCTGCACTCGGGTTTGCGCACCGGCGGTGACATGCAGAAAGAATGGATCACGTTCGAAGTGAGCGACCAGGGCCTGGGGCTGAGCAGCGAGGTGCAGGAGAAACTCTTCACACCCTTTTTCACCACCCGCACCGAGGGCATGGGCCTGGGCTTGAGCCTGTGCCGCACGGTGATCGAGCAACACGGCGGTGCGTTGACTCACGAGCCGAACCAGCCGCGTGGCACTGTGTTCCGCTTCACGCTGCCGGCCCACCTATCATCTCGCCCATGACCCCGCACCTCGACGCCAAGATCTATCTGGTTGATGACGACGCGGGTGTGCGCGAAGCGCTGGCCTGGCTGCTGCGCACGCGCCGGCTGGTGAGCGACGGCTACGACAGCGCCGAATCTTTCCTGGCCGACGCCAGCGTCTTGCAGCACGAACCCAAGGCGCCTTGCTGCGTGCTGCTCGACGTGCGCATGCCCGGCATGAGCGGGCTGGCGGCGTTCGAACTGCTGCAGGCCTTGCCCTGGCGTGCCTGCCTGCCGGTGATCTTTCTTTCGGGCCATGCCGACGTGGCCACCGCGGTGGATGCCGTCAAACGTGGTGCGTTTGATTTTTGCGAGAAGCCTTTTTCCGACAACGCGCTGGTCGACCGCGTGGAGCGAGCACTGGAACAATCGGCCCAGGTGCTGGCCCAGCGCCGCGTGCAGCGCGAGTTGCAGCAGCGCCTGGCCAGCTTGACCGACCGCGAGCGAGCGGTGATGGATCTGGTGGTCGCCGGCCTGCCCAACAAGCTGGTGGCCGACCAGCTCAACATCAGCGTGCGCACGGTGGAAGTCCACCGCTCGCGCGTGTTCGACAAGATGGGCGTGAAGTCGGCCGTGGAGCTGGCCAATGCCCTGCGGCCTTGACGGCCCCCGCTCGCTTCAGCGGTCTTCCGGCGTGTCTTTGCCCGAAGGCTGTTCCAGCTTCTGGCGCTCAACCTCATCGGGCAGCTCGCCGCCCTTGCGCCCTGAAAACATGGTCCACCACACGATGAACACCAACAACACCAGCGCGCCGAGCGCTTCAAGCAACAACAAGGTCATGGGTCTTTTCGGTCGGGTTTCTCGGTCGTTCGTGAGGGTGGTGGCGAGCGGGGTGATTGTAGGAAGTCTGGTGTCGTGCGCGGTTGGCCCGGTGCAGATTCCCGCACCCGTCACGCGGCCCGGCCCCGCCGTGGTCACAGCGCCAGCGGACGCGGGCGCGCTGCCGCCCCCGATCCAGCGCGGCAAGAGCCGCTGGACGCCGGTGCCATGGAGCGAGCTGCCGGGCTGGGGACAAGACAGCCTGTTTGAGGCCTGGAACGCCTGGGTGCGCGGCTGCGAGCGGCCGGCGCCCGGCCAGGCCGGCCCCTGCGCCGAGTTGCGCCAGCTCGCCATCGGCACCCCCGCCGAGCAGCAAGCCTGGGTGATGCGCCGCTTCCAGCCTTACCGCGTGAGCGAGCCTGACGGCAGCCTGCCCGACGGCCTGCTCACCGGTTACTACGAACCCATCATGGCGGCCAGCCGCGTGCCCACCGCCACACACCGCACGCCACTCTATGCACCACCCGCCGGGCTGCGCAGCGGCCAGCCCTGGTACAGCCGCCAGGAGATCGATACCTTGCCGGCGGCGCAGGCCGCCCTGCAGGGCCGCGCGGTGGCCTGGCTGGCCGATCCCATCGACGCGCTGATCCTGCAGATCCAGGGTTCCGGACGGCTCAACGTGGTGGAGGCCGACGGCCGCGCGCGCCAGGTGCGTGTGGCGTTCGCCGCGCACAACGGCCAGCCCTACCAGAGCGTGGGCCGCTGGCTGCTCGACCAGGGCGCGATCCGCGAAGCCTCGTGGGCGTCCATCAAGGCCTGGGCCGTGCAAAACCCGCAGCGCGTGAGCGAGATGCTGTGGAGCAACCCGCGCACCGTGTTCTTTCGCGAAGAAGCCTTGTCGGAATTCGACGCCCGCTTCGGCCCGCGCGGCGCCCAAGGTGTGCCGCTCACGCCGGGCCGCTCGATCGCGGTGGATCCCCAAAGCATTCCGTACGGGACACCTGTGTGGCTCGCATCGCAAGGGCCCACGCTGAACGTGCAGAAACTGGTGATGGCCCAGGACACAGGCGGCGCCATCGTGGGCGCGGTGCGCGCCGACCTGTTCACCGGCTGGGGTGGCTGGGACGATGAGTCTTACCTCACAGCGGCGGCGCTCAAACAGCCGCTGCAGTTGTGGGTGCTGGTGCCGAAGTAGTCAGCGACGCAACGGTTTGCGCCGCGGCGCAGCGTGGAGCAATTGTCAGAGCGCTGTGATGTCTGTCTGCACCGGCCAGCGGAGCGATTCGGTGGCGTTTCCAGCGGATTCGAAATCGTGTTGCAGCAGCAAGGTGTAGCGGCCTGCACGTGGCGTGCAAAGCCGGTAGCCATCGTTCACCGGGGTGAGTGTGATGCCACCCGTTTGTTCGGTCTTCAAGTGCCACGCATCCACCACAGGCGTGTTCATGCGCAAGGTGACGCAGAAGCCGCGCTTCATGGTCGAAAGCACCACCAGCCGCTGCTCGGCAGTCCAGTCGCCACCCAGCAGCGGATCCATCTGTGTCGGATGGCTGTTTTCCAGCACCCGCATGATGGGTGGTACGACGATGCGAATGTCGATGGAAGCGCTGGCACTTTGCTGGTTGACCAGCCGACTCTCTCCCATGCCCGACGCTGGAGCCAGCAGCAGTGCGCCGGCGGTCAGACAGACAAGAAGAGGGCGTGGCGAGCGGAGCATGAACCACTATCGGCCCCCCATCCGTGAACTTGAGACCCCCGTCCCGGAACCGTCTGGTTTTCCCCAACCGCTATTCGCTGCGTTGCACCGGGAGCGTCAGGGTCACACTGTCGCGCAAGCGCACATCCACCCGCGTCTGTCCCTCGCCAACCACGTTCCATGGCAGGGGCAGGGTCTCGGGTCGCACGGTGACGGTGCGCGCCCCGCTGGCCACGAAGGGAAACTCAAACCGTCCCTGGTTGTCGGTGCGAACGGTGTAGCGGTTGTCGAGAACCACGGTGACGTTGGGCACTCCGGTTTCGCTGGCCTCCTGGGTCCCGCTGCGGTTGGCGTCGAAGTAAACCTGGCCTTCGATGCGACCACCGCCATCGCTGGACCTGCCGCCCAGCGGGACGTTGCGGCTGCCTGCTTGAAGCTCATAACGCAACACCGCATAGAACGATCGGTCACTCTCAGGCACCACCACATCCAGCGGCGCCAGCGGGTCCAGCGACGGGTTGAAGCGGCTGCGCCCCGATGAGCGGGTGTAGTTGCCCTCCAGGCTCCAGCGGGTGTCGATGCGCCAGTTGACGCCGAGGTTCAGGCTCTCGCGCGTCTGCCCTGCGTTTCCCCGCTCGGTGTTGTAGATGCCGCGCAGCCCGGCCCTGCTGGACAGAGGTGCCGACACGCTCAGGGCCCCGTTCCACGTGGTTTCGGCGGGGAGATCCCGGGTGGCACTGAAGGCGGTTGCGCCCAGGCTGGTGGACAGTGCCCAGCCCTGCGGCACCATCCACTCCTGATCCCAGGTGAGGGCGCGGCTGGCGGTCTGGTCTTGACCTCCTGTGAACTCCAGGCGCAGCCCGCTGGTGCCCCAGTGATTCTGGAAGCGCCAGTCGCCATAGGTGTTCCAGGCGTCGCCACTGAAGCGGCGCACCGCGGCGCCAGCGCCCAGTGTGTGGTCGCGGTTGATGCGCCAGCGGGCCGAGCCGGTGGCGAAATAGCCGCTGCCGCTGCGACCGCTGATGGAGTCCAGCCAGTCCAACGAGCCTTCGGCCGACCACTGGCGGGTGGCCCAGTTTGTGCGCAAGTAGGCGCCCACGATGTCGTTGGCCAGCGGCAGGTTGGCCCAGGTCAGGTCGGTCTCCAGCCGGTAGGCGCCAACACCGTGCCGTCGAGGCCCATCCTCCCACTCGCTGTCAAGCCAGAATCCGTTGCGGGCACCGGTCAGGTTGCTCGCCTGTGTGCTGACGAGTTGTCCCTGGATCCGGTGCTCGGCACCTTCGTGCCGCAGTGCCAGCAGGGTGGAATTGGCATTGACGAGATCAGCGGGTTGTTGCGGGTTGTCCAACACAGAGACCCCGCGTGCGTCTTCGTGCCGCAAGGCGGCCGTCCAGCCCTGGCGGGAGGGCGTGTCGGTTCCCGATGCATTGAGGCGCCACTGTCCGCCCAAGGTGGTGCGTCGCCCTGGCAAGGACCGGAAACCACTGGCGGGCTGGAAGTCCAGCCGTCCCGGTCCACCGGTAGCCGCCTGCAGTTGCAAACCCTGCTCGGGATTGACCAACTCGGAGCTCAGGCCCTGAAGAATGACCGAAGGGAGGTAGATGCGTGCCGGCAGGCGCGTGATGTCCGGCGCTGGCGTGTTGATCACGCCAAGTTCGTTGTTGGTGATCCATCCATCTCCCAGGGGCATGGCCGCCTGGCGCAACGTGAGCGTGCCGTTGTTGCCACGCGGTGCGTACGTTCCGTCAATGGACAGCGTGCCGTGGTTGAGCGTTTCAAGCAGGCCGTAGATTCCGTAGCCGATGCGCGTCTCCTGCGCTTGGTCGAAAGGCTGGGTGCCCAGCCGTGTCTCCAGACGCAGGAAACGCGGCATGCCCTGGCGGTCATAGGCGTAGGCATCGCCGTCTTCCTGGGGCTCTGGCGGCAGGTTCTCGATCACCCGGTCTACATAGATTTCGCCGGAGGGGTTGGGCGCAGTCGCACCTTGAGCCCACACATTGCCCGACTGGGAGGCGAAACCCAGGAAGGCCAGAAGGCAATACAGCGGGTGCTTCACCCGAAGGCTCATGGAGCGAAGCGGGTGTCAAGCGGCAGGCGGTTCTTGCCCCATTCGAGCGTTCCCTTGACCGCCAGTGGAAACCGCACTTCGGGCGCGGCCTTCCCATCGCCCACAACCGGCGAGAGTGCCACGCTGCGCGTCTCGCCCGGCATGATCGGAATATCTGCCGGCGCCATCTCCAGCTTCTGCCCGGCGGCGTCGGTGGCGTTGACGTAGCCCTCCAGTCGGCCGTGGGCGTTGCCGCTGTTGCGAACGTCAAGCAGCGCCACGTTCTTGCCTTCAGCCGATTTCGCCACACGGGTGGCCGTGAGGTTGAGCACCGGCGCAACCTCGCCCACCGCCGCATAAACAATCACCCCGATGCGCCCGCCCACGTCCACGCCGCCTTTGGCCGGGTCTATGCCTTCGACCATGATGGCGAAGCGGCATTCCCTGGCGGGTGTGTTGGCGGGCGGGTTGATCTCGAAACGAAAACGGAAGCGTGCGCCGGGCTCCAAGGTGAGTTCGCGTCGTTCGATTGCCACCCAGGGGCGACAACTGTCGGGCACCAAGGCTTCGGTGAAGAGCACCGAATTGTCCGGCTGGAATGTCCAGTCGTTGGTGTAAATGCGGTAGCCACCCTTGAACTGCCCCACGTGCTGGATCTCGAACACTTGGCGCGAAGCCTGGCCAGGCGTGGCCTGCACTTCAAAACGCGGTGGTGTGATGTAAGCAGCGAAGCCCTGCGCGTGGCCCGCCAGCGGCGTGAAAAACAAAACACAGGCGCAGACCCAACCAGGCAGCGTATGCAAGCCGAAATGCGTCGAGCGTGGATGCACATTCGTCATGGCGGATTCATCGGGTATCGAGTTCGAAGTGGAAGTTCAGGCGCCTGGTGTTGGAGGTCCAGTCGGCATTCGAGCGCAGACGCACCCTCAACTGGTCTTCCAGGGTGGGGCCGGGGATCGTGCCGGAAAAGACCAAAGCACGATCTCCCGACACCAGACGCCCGCCCTGCAGACGCCCTTGGGAGATCCAGACAGCTTCAATGCTGGAAACTTCGTCCCTCGGCAGCACCATGTAGATGTGACCCTGACGGCCGATCCAGTCACGCGTGTCGATCCGGATGTTGACAGTCACCCACGCTTCCATGCCGCCCGAATTTGACTCGCCGCGAGCAAAGGGAAGCCATTGCATCTTCACGTTCGGCGGTACGGTGTGGCTCAACGAATCATCCAGCCTGACCGTGTTGGCAGATCCAGGGACGCAGGTCAGTGCAGCCAGTAACGCCACAAGAAGTCGCCAGCTTCTTGTCATGGTGACGCGAGGGTGTAGGTGACGCGGCCTTCATAAGTGCCTGCCGCGCGCATGGCGCTGTTGGCGTACAGAAAGGTGTGGCAGTTCTCGAGATAGCGGTTGCCCGGTACCGTGGCCAGCGTTTGCACGCCACCGTTGAAAGTGCCGGCCGAAATCACATTGGGTACGCCACTGCCCGGGGCGGCAACGGTCCAGCGGATCTGGGAAATTGGAATCGTGTCGCCGTTGGCGTTGGTGAGGTTGGCCGGCGAAGACACCGTCAACGTGGCGTTGGCCGCGCCGGTGTTGCGGCGGTATCCAGCGCCCACCATCACTTGGCTGGCTGGCGAGGGGCATGTGTTGTTGCCGTCGCCGTACAGACTGATGTTCTGGGTGCTGTTGCTGGTCATGGCCAACTCGGTGCCGTTGCCCAGTTGCTCCACCGGGACCGTGATGGCGACCACATTGATCGGCCCGCTGCGGCCTGGAGTGCCGTTCAGCCGGCCACTGGCACCGCTCACAGCGCCATTGCCCACGTGCAGGAAAAGGCGGCGATCGTCCGAGTTGATGGTGAGCGACCACGCATGTGCGGCAGTCATTTCAGCGCAGTTCCACAGCACCAGACAGGCGCTGACGAGCCAACGCCGCGCCTGCGTGCCATGGGGACGTCTGAGAAACATCATCGGGCTTTCGATTGCAGGTTCACACATGGAGAGTAGCGCAGCCAGCGGGCTTCGGAAACGCCACGGGGCGGGACTGGGCCCGCCCCGTTGACCCCGAGGGCCTTCACCCGGAACACCTGGGTGAAAAGCCCCTGTGGCCGCTGCCCTCAGGGCATGGTGGCCGTGTATGTCACACGACCCACGTAGGTGCCGAAGGCGGGCGTCGTGGCATTGGCGTAGGCGTAGGTCCAGTTGGCGGTCTGGTTGGTGACGCGGCCGGTCAGTGTGGGCAGGCTCGTGCCGCCACTGAAGGCGGGCGCAGCAAAGGCAGCATTGCTCGAAGTGACCGACAGTTCGGTGAACGGAATGGTGTCGGTTCCGCTGGTCAGAACCGCGGGGTTGGTGGCGGTGACCGTGACCTGGCCATTGTTGCCAAACACCCGCACGGGGATCGAAGCGGTGGCTGAAGTGGGCCCGGTGCTGGTGATGGAGCCTGCGGCAGCGCCCGGGATGCCCACGTCCAACGGATTGGTCGAGTAGTCGAACGTCAGGGCGTCGATCACACCGTTGGTGGCGCGTGGCAGGCCAGAGCCTGTACCAACGCCCAGGAACAGCACGCGCGGGATCACAACCCGAAGATCCAGGTTGGCGGTTGCAGAGCCGGTGGTGACCAGCTGCGATTCGGCCGAAGCCAGCAAGGGGGTAGCCAGGGCCACGGCCAGGGTGGTTTTCAGGAGCAGGGCTTTTTTCACGACGTTTCCTTCAATTTGAAGTGAGGACTGTGGGCTGAGCACTTTCGGGTACCCGCTCCACGTGGATTGATGGGTTGATGGTACGAAACGGCGCGCATGAAGGCAAGCTCAGGAACGGAAAAAATTCACATATCTCAACAACTTACGGCGACTTTGTTACCCAGCGGTCTAAAAGTTTAGATGAATGGCCACAAAAACATTCAAGTTCTGGGGCGGTTTGCCGTGCTCTTACTTTTAGCCAACAGGTGCGACAACGGAAGTGCGCTTGCGGATTTCACCTCACCCAGGGAAAAGCTGGTGTGCAGGTCTTTCACGTTGGGCAGGTTGAGCAGCACTTCCCGGGCGAACTGGCTGAAGTGGTTGAGGTCGCGGCTGACCACCTGCAGCTCGAAGGTGCCGGAGCCACTGATGTAGTGGCAGGACACGACCTCCGGAATCTCGCGGATGGCGTTCTCCAGCTTGCGCGTGACGTCGCCGCTGTTGCGGTCGGCGTCCAGGCGCACAAAGGCCAGCACGCCCAGACCGATCTTTTCGCGGTCGATCTCGGCGCGGTACCCGCGGATGAAGCCAGCCTCTTCAAGCGCGCGCACGCGCCGCCAGCAGGGCGCGGCCGAAAGGCCCACGCGCTGCGCCAGCTCGGCGTTGGTGAGACGGCCATCACTTTGCAGTTCTTGCAGGATGGTGATGTCGAACTTGTCGAGTGTTTCCATAAGGGTCATATAAAAGAAAGAAAGTTGCTCGATCATCGATAAATCGGGCATGAAACGCAAACACCTGTCGCACAGTGGGGCATACACTGTGCGCCACACTGGAGCGGTGCGCCTACGAGGCAGGCCGCCTCAGTCCCTGCCCATCACGGAGACAAAACGATGAACGCCCCCCTGCCCGACCACATCCGCCGCGCCCTGGAAACCGTGACGCTGGACGACAAATACGCGCTAGACCAAGGCCGCGCTTTCATGAGCGGCGTGCAGGCGCTGGTGAAGCTGCCGATGCTGCAGCGCCAGCGGGACGCCCTGCTGGGCAAGAACACGGCGGGTTTCATCAGCGGCTATCGCGGCTCGCCATTGGGAGGCTATGACCAGGCCTTGCAGAAGGCAGCACCCCACCTGAAGGCGCAGAACATCGTGTTCCAGCCCGGTGTGAACGAAGAACTGGCCGCCACCGCGCTGTGGGGCACTCAGCAGCTGGGCTTTGCGCCGCCCGGCACCAACAAGTTCGATGGCGTGTTCGGCATCTGGTACGGCAAGGGCCCGGGTGTGGACCGCTGCTCGGACGTGTTCAAACACGCCAACATGGCCGGCACCACGCCGTGGGGCGGCGTGATCGCTGTGGCGGGTGACGACCACGTGGCCAAGAGCTCGACCGCCGCGCACCAGAGCGACCACATCTTCAAAGCCTGCGGCCTCCCGGTGTTCTTTCCCACCTCGGTGCAGGACATCCTCGACCTGGGCCTGCACGCCATCGCCATGAGCCGCTTCAGCGGTGTGTGGGCGGGCATGAAAACGATCCAGGAGATCGTGGAATCGAGCGCCACCGCCACCATCGACCCTGACCGCGTGAACATCGTGGTACCCGAGTTCGTCATGCCGCCCGGTGGCGTGCACATCCGCTGGCCCGACCACGCGCTGGACCAGGAAGCCCGCCTCTTTGACTACAAGTGGTACGCCGCACTGGCCTACATCCGCGCCAACAAGCTCAACCACAACGTGATCGCCGGGCCGAACGACCGATTCGGCCTGATTGCCAGCGGCAAGGCCTACAACGACACGCGCCAGGCCCTGCTCGACCTGGGCCTGGACGACGAAACATGCAGGCGCATTGGCTTGCGCCTGCACAAGGTGGCGGTGGTGTGGCCGCTGGAGGCGCAGACCACGCGCGAATTCGCCACCGGCCTGCGCGAGATCCTGGTGGTGGAAGAAAAGCGCCAGGTCATCGAGTACCAGCTCAAGGAAGAGCTCTACAACTGGCGCCCCGACGTGCGCCCCAACGTGCTGGGCAAGTTTGAAGAGGTCGAGGGTGACTTCAGCGGTGGCGAATGGAGCATGCCCAACCCGAGCGAGCGCACCCTGCTGCGCGCCAACGCCGACCTGTCGCCCGCGATCATCGCGCGCGCCATTGCCAAGCGCCTGAAGAAGATGGGCAACGTGCCCGAAGACGTGATGGCGCGCATCGACGCGCAACTGGCCATCCTGACCGCGCAGGAACAGTCGATGCAGACCCTGCTCACGCAGGGCGTGGCCGGTGCCGAGCGCCAGCCCTGGTTCTGCTCGGGCTGCCCGCACAACACCAGCACCAAGG
>LNFM01012790.1_pt1 | contig 18994 bp, 18 predicted proteins | sample 596031 | NCBI WGS metagenome assembly LNFM01 (sample SAMN04254537, study PRJNA301005) | activated carbon metagenome | isolation source: dual media filters at the Ann Arbor, Michigan drinking water treatment plant | place: USA: Ann Arbor | reverse complement strand
CCGCCCGGATGAAGCGCAACGTCGCATCGTCACGCCCCCTGTTCCACAATACATGAAAGTCGCTGGCCAAGTCTTGGAGAAAGAACGCGATTCGATGCGGCTCCCGCGCTGCAGCGGCGGCCTCCACCGTGCGCGGCCAGCCCGCCATGCGGCGGATCAGCGCGAGTTCGCTGGGGTCGGTCAGGGAATCGAGCGGCACCTGCGCCAGGTCAGCCTGCGCCGGGTCGCCGGCGGAGCGCAGGACGGACCGGCAGCGGGCATGGGCGTATTGCACGTAGAAGACCGGGTTTTCCCGCGTCTGCTCGATCACCTTGTTCAGGTCGAATTCCATCTGCGCGTCGGATTTGCGCGTCAGCATGGTGAAGCGGACGGCATCCTTGCCCACCTCGTCGATCAGGTCGCGCAGGGTCACATAGGTGCCGGCGCGCTTGCTCATGCGAACCGGCTCGCCGTCCTTCACCACATGAACAATCTGCGTCAGCACCACATCCAGGCTGACCTTGCGGTCGGACAGCGCGGCGACGGCCGCCTGCATGCGCTTGACGTAGCCGCCATGGTCGGCGCCCCAGACCTGCACCAGCTGCGGGAAGCCGCGTTCGATCTTGGCCAGGTGGTTTGCCACGTCATTGGCGAAGTAGGTGCCGGAGCCGTCCGATTTGCGCAGCGGGCGGTCGACGTCGTCGCCGTATTGCGTGGCGCGGAACAGCACCTGCGGGCGCGGTTCCCAATCATCCGGCGTCTTGCCCTTCGGCGGCTCCAGCACGCCCGTGTAGATCAGGTCCTTGGCCGAGAGCGTCGCCTCCGCCTTCTCCAGCCAGCCCTCGGCCACGATGGCGCGCTCGCTGATGAAGATGTCGTGCTGCACGCCCAGCGCCGCGAGGTCCTCACGGATGGCAGACATCATCGCTTCCACGGTGAAGTCCCGCACCGTGTCCAGCCAATGGCTCGGCGCTGCCGGCATGGCGCCGGTCTCGGCCAGCGTTTCCTTGAAGATCTGGCGCAGCGCGACGCCGACGGGCACCAGGTATTCACCCTTGTATTGCAGCCCGCCCGGGACCGACTGGGCGTAATCCTCCTCCGTCATGCTGGTGCCCAGCGCCTGGAGGTAGCGCCAGTAGGTGGCATAGGCGAGCGCCAGCACCTGCGCGCCGGCGTCGTTCACATAATACTCGCGCGTAACGTCATAGCCCGCCTTGCGCAGCAGCAGCGCCAGCGCATCCCCCACCACGGCGCCGCGGCAATGGCCGACATGCATCGGCCCGGTCGGATTGGCCGAGACATATTCCACATTCACCGGCCCGCCTGCCCGCGCCGGCCCGTCGCCATAGGCCGGCCCCGCCGCCAGCACCGCCGGCACCACGGCACGCACGAAACTCTCATCCAGCCGGAGGTTGACGAAGCCAGGCCCGGCCGGCGTCGCCTCCACCACCACCGGCAGTTCGCGGAGCTTCTCGCACAGCGCAGCGGCCAGCTTCGGCGGCGGCATCTTGGCCAGCTTCGCCACCACCATCGCGCCGTTGGTCGACATGTCGCCATGCGCCGCGTCCTTCGGCGGCTCCACCAGCACGCGGGCGAAGGCCTCGGGCGGCAGGTCCGGCAGGATGGCGGCCAGCGCCTCCACCACATGGGCGCGCATGGTGGCAAACAGGTCGGCGGTCGGGGTCATGGGAACGCGAATCCGGAAACGATGAGGGGTTCTAGCCCGGGATGGAGGGATCGGTCAGGCGCCGATGCTCCTCCAGCGCGAAACGGTCGGTCATGCCGGCCAGGTAGTCACAGACCGCCTGGGCGGCGGTGGCGCTGCCGGGCTCGCCGGCCTTGGCCTGCCACCAGGGCGGCAATTGGCGCGGCTCGCCATGCAGCAGGGTGAACAGCAATTGCAGCGCGCGGCGGCATTTCTGGGTGGTGCGGTTGACGCGCCAGTGGCGGTACATGCGCTGGAACAGGAAGGCGCGGAGTTCGTTGTTCGCCTCCATCATCGCATCCGAGAAGGCCACCACGGGCCGGTCATGCGCACGGATATCGGCCGCGCTGGCCGGGCCAAGGGTTGCGATGCGGCGGCGGGTCTCGGCCACCGTGTCGTTCACCATGGCATTGATGACGCGGCGCACCACCTCGGACACCGCGCGATCGGGCGGCATGGTCGGGTTCGCCTTCAGCGCCTCCGCATGGGCTTCGCGCACCAGCGGCAGGCTTGCCGCTTCCTCCAGCGTGAACAGCCGGGCGCGGATGCCGTCATCCAGGTCGTGGTTGTTGTAGGCGATGTCATCGGCCAGCGCCGCCACCTGCGCCTCCGCGCTGGAATGGGTATTCAGCTCCAGCGGGTGAAGCCGGTCGTATTCCACGATGTAGGGGCTGGGGCGGCGCAGCGGGCCGTTATGCTTGGCCAGGCCCTCCAGCGTCTCCCAGGTCAGGTTCAGCCCGTCGAAGCCGGCATAGCGGGTTTCCAGGCGGGTGACGGCCTTCAGCGACTGCGCGTTGTGGTCGAAGCCGCCATAGGGCTTCATCATCGCATCCAGCGCATCCTCCCCCCCATGGCCGAAGGGCGGGTGGCCGAGGTCGTGCGCCAGCGCCAGCGCCTCCGCCAGATCCTCCTCCAAAGCCAGTTCGCGGGCGATGGACCGCGCGATCTGCGCCACCTCCAGGCTATGGGTCAGCCGCGTCCGGAAATGGTCGCCCTCGTGATAGACGAAGACCTGCGTCTTGTACTGCAGGCGCCGGAAGGCGGTGGCGTGGATGATGCGGTCGCGGTCGCGCTGGAAGGGCGAGCGCGCGCCGCCGCCAGGCTCGGCATGCAGCCGCCCGCGGGAGGTTTCGGTGCGAACGGCCCAGGGGGCCAGCCCATCGGGGAGGCGCTGCGGATCCATCCGGCCGGGCCTAGCACCCGCCCGGCCTGCTAGAAAGGGCCGGCGCCAGAGGAGCCTGGAACCGCAGGCGTTTCCATCCTATCTTCCCAGCATGGACACCATGACCGCCCCCTTCCGCGTCACCCCCCGCGCCAGCGCCCAGGTGGCGGAGATTGCGGCCCGCCAGGGCAAGCCCGGCGCCGGCCTGCGCCTGGCGGTGGATGCCGGGGGTTGTTCCGGCTTCCAGTACCGCTTCGACCTGGAGGATGCGCCGGCCGAGGATGATTTGGTGGTCGCCGATGGCCCCGGCCGTGTCTTCGTCGACCCGGTGAGCATGGAGTTGCTGGCCGGCGCCGAGCTGGATTGGACCGAGGCGCTGATCGGCGCGCATTTTGCGGTGAAGAACCCGCAGGCGGTCAGCGCCTGCGGCTGTGGCACCAGCTTCAGCGTCGGCTGAGCGGCGCGGCCGACGGCGGCTTCACAGGCGCGTATACGACGACAAGGTTTATCGACGGAACGCTCTCCTGTTGTTAAGCAAGCTTGACAACAACAGGGTTGTTGAATGGCCACGCCGGGACGCTCCGGTTCTGTCACAAGCTCCGCTTCGGACTCTGCACCTTCGCAGAATGGCAGGGTCATACCGCGCACGGCGGCAGCGCGTGACGATTTGCCGGTCGCACCCAGTCCACCCAGCTTCACGGCGCCCGGCACCTTCTGGCCGCTCTGCGTGGCCGTGGTGGTCCTTCCGCTTCTGGCTGCCCTCGGCGCCGCATGGTCGAGCTGGCGGGATCTGGAGACGGAAACGCAGGCGCGGCTGACCCGCAGCGTGGACCTGCTGCATGAGAACACCTTGCGCGCGCTGGAAAGCCAGGAGGCCTATCTGGCCGGCGTCAACCGCTTCATCATGGATCGCAGCTGGGACGAGATCGCCAGCAGCCCGGACGTGGCGGATTTCATTGCCAGGCTGCGCGACAGCGCCCCCAGCACCAGCGCCATCGGCATCATCGCGCCGACTGGCTACCTGGTGCAGACATCAGCTCTCACCTTTCCCTTCCCGCCGATCGACCTGTCCTCCCGCGACTATTTCCTGTCCCACCAGGACGTCAGGGCAGATGCGATACGGCCGGTTGTCGGCCAGGCCGTCGTGAGCAGCGTCAACGGCCGCCTCGTGTTTCCACTCAGCCACGCCCGCCGCAACCGGGAAGGCATGCCCGATGGCGGGGTCATCTGGGCCACATCCGACGTCAATGCCTTCGCCCGGTTCTACGCCTCCATCGTCATCGCGCCCTCGGACACCGTGCAGCTCATCCGTCATGATGGACGCGTCCTGGTCCAGCACCCGCTGCTGCCGGACGCGACGCTGAAGGAAGCCGCGGCGCAGGCGGGGAAGATGGAGGTGATCGAGACCGCGAACCGGACCGGGCGGATCGCCATCGCCTATGTCGGCGCCGATCCAGGTGTCCAACAGCCCTGGCTGCCGGCGGCCTGGCTCGGGGCCGAGCGGCTGGTGGCGGCGCGCTGGGTGGAGCGCTACGACATCGCCGTGGTCTATGGGCTGCACATGGACCAGATGCGGGGCCTGTGGATTCGCCGGGCGGCGGGCTTCACTGGCGCGGCGGTCGTGGTGGTGGTGCTGCTGCTCGCACTGATCCGGCTGGCACAGACCGGCCTGCAGCGCGAATACGCCGCCCTCGGCCTCGCGCGGGCGGAAGCCGAGCGGCGGCTGGAGGCCGAGATCCGGTTGGCCCAGACGGCGCGCATCTCCGCCCTCGGCCAGATCACCGCCGGCGTCGCGCATGACATGAACAACCTGATCCAGAGCGTCATGGCCGCCTCACGCCTGATCGACCGGCGGGCGGAGGACCCGAAGCAGGTCCGCAGCCTGGCCGGCCTGATGCAGGAGACGGCGGCGCGCGGCGCGCGGATAGCCGCCCGCATGCTGGATTTCACCCGTCAGGCTTCGACCGATGGCCAGGCGGAAGAACGCTTCGAATTGGCTGCCGCCTTCGACCGGCTGAAAGATATGGTGGGCGGCCTGCTCGGCTCCGGCATCCGCCTGACCTGCGCCGCGGAGCCTGGCCTGCCGCCGCTGCGGGCGGATCGCGCGGAGTTCGAGACGGTGCTGGTCAATCTCATCGTCAATGCCCGCGACGCGATGCCCGAGGGTGGCGAGGTGCGGGTGACCGCAGGACAGGAACGTCCGGCCAGCGGCCCGGCGCTGCTGCGCGTGACGGTCGCCGATACCGGAACCGGCATGCCGCCCGAGGTGCTGCGCCATGCGGGAGAGCCCTTCTTCACCACCAAGGGACCGGGCCGCGGCACCGGGCTTGGCCTGTCGATGGCGCGCCAATTCGCCCAGCATCTGGGCGGCGGCATGACGATCGACAGCGCCCCTGGCCGGGGCACCCGCGTCACTCTTTCCATCCCGGCCTAGCCAGAAGCGGGATCAGCGGGCAGTGTCCGCCGCATGATCCGCCTTGCCAGCTTCAACGTGAACTCCGTCCGCAAGCGGGCGCCGCATATCCTGCGCTTCCTGGCGCGGCAGCAGCCTGACCTGCTGTTCCTGCAGGAGCTGAAATGCAAGACGGAGGAATTCCCGGCCGCCGAATTCGCGACCTCCGGCTACCAGGTGCATGCCGTGGGGCAGACGGGTGGGCGCAACGGCGTGGCGGTGATCTCCCGCATCCCATTCCAGGTGGTGGCCGAGCGGTTGCCGGGTGATGATGAGGACATGCAGGCCCGCTACATCGAGATTGCCGCCGCCGGCATGCAGGTGGCCGGCATCTACCTGCCGAACGGCAATTCCGGCGGAGATGCGGGCTATCTGTACAAGCTGACCTGGATGGAACGGCTGCGGCGGTTGGCGCAGGCGCGGCTGGATAGCTTCACGCCCTTCGCCATCCTCGGCGACTTCAACGTCTGCCCGACCGAGCATGACCTGGCCCGGGGCACCCTGCCGCCGACCGATGCGCTGGTGCGGCCGGAGACCCGTGCGGAATGGCGGGCGCTGGAGCATCTCGGCCTGACCGACGCGCTCCGCGCACTGCATCCGACGCCGGAGCCGATCTACACCTACTGGGACTACGGTTCGGCCTTCGAGCGCAACGCCGGGCTGCGGATCGACCATGCGCTGCTGAGCGCCGATCTGGCCGAACGGCTTGAGGCCTGCACGGTGGATGCGGCGCCGAGGGCGGAAGAACAGCCCTCGGACCATACGCCGCTGGTGGTGGACCTTTCCGGCTGAGCCTCAGCGCCAGTTGCGGTGGCCCCGGTCGTGACCCCTGCCCCGGTCGTGTCCGCGATTGTAGCCATGCTGGCGCCCGCGATCCCGGCCGCGGTCCCATCCGCCGTGGTGGCGCGGCGGCGCGTAGTAGCGGGGCGCGGGTGCGTAATAGGGCCGATAGACCGGGCGCGGCGCGTAATAGCGCGGCGGCGCGTAGTACGGCTGGGCGTAGCCATACCCATAGCCATAGCCGCCCACCGGCGTCACATCGGCGGCGATGACGCAGCCGGGCGCGAAAAGCAGCACCGGCAGCAGCAGGAACAGGGCACGGAGGCGGCGCATGGCGGGGGCTCCCCTGCGCCGGTCCGGTTTCGAAAGTTGGACCGCCGCTTGATGGGGAGTTAACCCCCGGGCCATGTCCGGGTTCAGGCGCGATCGCGGCGCCGCCAAGGCCGTTTGCGGCAGAGCCGCCTTAAAGCATCCCGCGGCGGAGCCGCCTTGAAGCATCCCGCGGCGGAGCCGCCTTGAAAAACCCCGCGGCGGCGCCTTGAACCGCTATTGGTCGGCGTAGACGTGGCCTTCCTCCGCCGCGCCCGGATGCGTCACCGCCCCCTGCGCCGCCGGCCCCACCGTCTGGGCGTATTTCCACAATGCGCCGGAGGTGTAGAGCGTCTTCCGCGGCACCCAGGCAGCCCGACGGGCGGCCAGCTCGGCCTCAGGCAGCATGATGTCGATGGTGCCGGCTTCCGCATCGATCACGATCGGGTCGCCGTTCTTCAGCAGGGCGATGGGCCCGCCGACGGCCGCTTCCGGCCCGACATGGCCGATGCAGAAACCGCGCGTCGCGCCGGAGAAGCGGCCATCGGTGATCAGGGCCACCTTGTCGCCCATGCCCTGGCCATAGATGGCGCTGGTGGTGGACAGCATCTCCCGCATCCCCGGGCCGCCCTTCGGGCCCTCGTAGCGGATGATGATGACGTCGCCGGGCTTGTAGGCGCGCATCTCCACCGCCTTGAACGCGTCCTCCTCGCAGTCGAAGCACAGCGCCGTGCCCTCGAAGCGCAGCTTGGTCATGCCGGCGATCTTCACGATGGCGCCCTCCGGCGCGAGTGTACCCTTCAGGGAGACCACGCCGCCGATCGGGCTGATCGGGTCGCTGGTCGGGCGCACCACGTCCTGATCCTTCGGGAAAATCACCTCCCGGTGGTTCTCGGCGAGCGACTTGCCGGTGACGGTGATGGCGTCGCCGCGCAGATAGCCGCCCTCCAGCAGCGCCTTGATGATCACCGGCACGCCGCCGATGTGGAACACATCCTGCGCCACGTAGCGCCCGCCGGGCTTGAGGTCCGCGATATGCGGCGTGGCGCGCATGATCTCGGCCACGTCATGCAGGTCGAACTTGATGCCGCATTCATGGGCGATGGCCGGCAGGTGCAGCGCGGCGTTGGTGGACCCGCCGGTGGCGCCGACGATGGCGGCCGCGTTGAACAGCGCATCCCGCGTCACGATGTCCCGCGGCCGCAGGTTCTTCCGGAGAAGGTCCACCACGGCGCGGCCGGACTGCACGGCGTAGTAGTCGCGCGATTCGTCGGGCGCGGGGGCACCGGCGGAGCCGGGCATGGCGAGGCCGATGACCTCGCTGATGCAGGCCATGGTGTTGGCGGTGAACTGGCCGCCGCAGGCGCCGGCACCCGGGCAGGCATGCTGTTCCAGCTCCAGCAGGTCGGCATCGGACATGTTGCCGGCCGCGTGCTGGCCCACCGCCTCGAACACATCGACCACCGTCACGTCACGGCCCTGGAAGCGGCCGGGGCGGATCGAGCCGCCATACATGAAGACGGACGGCACGTTCAGCCGCACCATCGCCATCATCACGCCCGGCAGCGACTTGTCGCAGCCCGCCACGCCGACCAGCGCATCATAGCAATGGCCGCGCATGGTCAACTCGATGGAATCGGCGATGACGTCGCGGGAGGCGAGCGAGGACTTCATGGACTGGTGGCCCATGGCGATGCCGTCCGTCACCGACGCCGATCTTCACCGACTGCGCCTGGCGGGACAGCGCGATGTTGCAGGGCGCGGCCTCGTTCCAGCAGGTGGCGACGCCGACGAAGGGCTGGTTGATCTCCTCCTGCGTCAGGCCCATCGCGTAGTAGTAGCTGCGATGCGGCGCACGTTCCGGCCCCACCGTGGTGTGGCGGCTCGGCAGCTTGGACTTGTCCCATTTGGTCATGGCGCGTTTCCCGGGGGTTCGGGCAAGGCGTGCCACAGGATGCGGCCCGGTGCCAGGGGCCGCGTGCCGGCTGCCTCACGGATAAGTGGCCGCCCCACCGCTATCGCAGCGTGACGAGCCGATGGCGCGGCGCCCATCATCCGCCGTCCATAAAATAACGATGAGAGGTCAGCACATGACCAGGATCGGATTTCTGTCTCCCGTGGCGTGCCTGGTCTTCGGCCTGTTCGCGGCGGGACCTGCCGCGGCGCAGCTCGATCCACGGGTCGCGATGCCGCTGCAGGCCATGTACAATTCGGCACAGATGGCCTGCCAGAACGGCAACCCGCAGGGCTGCGGCGCCATGCAGCAATTGCAGGGCACCGCGCAGCAGCTCACCCAGGCGCAGTTCGCCTGCCAGCAGGGCAACATGCAGGCCTGCCAGTTCTTCCAGAGCGGCGCGCAGCAGGTGATGGCGAGCTGGCAGCAGCAGCAGGGCCAGGCCGGTATGGCAGGTGGTGGGCAGGGCTATTCCAGCCAGCAGATGACGCGGGATCACGACACGCGCATGCGGCAGCAGCAGCAGCAGTTCCAGCAACACCAGAACCAGATGCAGCAGCAGCAACGGCAGAGCGACGACAACCACCGCCGCTTCATGGAGCAACACCGCCGCTGAGCCTTGGCACTACCTGTCTCGCTGGAAGACATGCGCCATGAACCACTGTTCGGGATGGGCGCGTACCACCTGTTCCACCGCGGCATTCAGCGCCGCGATATCCGCCAGCACAGCCTGTCGCCCACGCCCGGGTGGGCCGACCGGGACCTCGGGCAAAAAGCGCAGCCGGAACCGCGCCGCCGCCCCCACCCGCAGCGCATAGGCCGGCACGATGGCAGCGCCGGTGGCCGAGGCCAGGCGCACCGCGCGCATGATGTTGCCGTCCATCTTCAGCGGCCGGCCGAGGGCGGGAGCATGCACCCTGCCCTCCCAGAACTCATCCACGTAGTACAGCAGCGCCGCGTCCCGGCTTTCCAGCACGCGATGCGCCTCGAACACCGCCCCCAGCGTCGGCGCCACGGCCACCGCCGCCTGCGGGCCGGCGACGCTGCGGCTGCGGCCGCGGGCGCGGTCCGCGATGCGCATGCGAAAGCGGTTCGGCAGGCGCTGGTAGATGGCGTGGAAGGGAATGCCGAGCTGGGCGAGCCCGGCATGCACCACCTCCCAATTGCCGACATGCAGCCCGGCGATGATCAGCGGGCGCCCCTGATCGCGCAGCGCCAGAAGCTGTTCGCCACCCTCGATCTCGATCCGGCCCTCGGCGCGGAAGCGGGACAGCGCGGCGAATTCGCTGAAGCAGCGGCCGACATGCGCCCAATGCGCGGCGAGCAGCGCCTCCACCTCCGCCGGCGTCGCCTCCGGTCGCAGATGCCGCAGCAGGGCGCGGACGCGATCGGAGCCGACCTGCCGCTTGCGGCCGGCGCGGCTTCCCATGCGGGCGCCGAAGGCGGAGGCGGCCTCCGTCGGCAGCAGGCGCAACGCCTGGTGCGGCAGCCAGTCGGCCAGCCCCTGCAGGGGGTCGCGCACCCAATGGCGCAGCAGGTCCCGCCGCGCGGACCAGCGCCAGGGGGGCTGCGGGTAGAGGTGGTCGGTCATGTAGCGCGTGATCCGCAATGGCGGACTCGCCGTAGCGGTGAACCACCCTCCCGGCCAAGGCCGGACCATGATCCGCGTTGACGGATCATGGCCTAGCGGGGCGTCAGGCGCATCGGCAGCGTTTCACCCGGGCGCAGCGTCAGCCGCGCCACCGGCATCACCTCCGTCCCCGGCTCCAGCGCCAGGCGAAAACTTCCGGCGAGCGCGGCCAGGCAGATGGTGGCCTCGGCCAGGCCCAGATGCTGGCCGGTGCAGATGCGCGGGCCGGTGCTGAATGGGATGTAGGCATGCCGCGGCGGCTTCGCTGCGCCGGGCAGGAAGCGGTCCGGAATGAAGGCATCGGCCTGGTCCCAGAGGCCCGGCTTGCGGTGCAGCAGCCAGGGGGAGACCAGGATGAGGGTACCCTTCCGCACCGGCCGGTCGCCGATGCGGTCCGGCCCCAACGCCTCCCGCGACAGCAGCGGCACGGGCGGATAGAGGCGCAGCGTTTCCTCCACCACCGCGCGAGTGAAGGGCAGGTTCGGCAGGTCGGCCAGCGTCGCCACGCGGCCGCCCAGCGCGCCCTGCACCTCCTCGGCCAGGCGTTCCGCGCTTGGGGGATCCTGGGACAGCATGAACAGCGCCCAGGCGAGGGTATTGGCGGTGGTCTCGTGGCCCGCCATGAACAGCACGATCGCCTCGTTGCGGAAGGCGCGGCGGTCCATCGGGCGGTCCGTGCCGGGCACCTTGGCCTCCGACATGGCGCGGATCAGGGAGGCTTCGCCCTGTTGGCGCCCGTCCAGGATATCGGCGATCAGCCCGTCCACCACGGTGTGGATGCGCCGCGCGGCGCGGTGCACCCGCGGGCTGTGGAAGCGCGGAAACCAGTCCGGCAGGCCGAACAGCGACAGCAGGTCGGTCTGGCCGATATGCGCCTGGTACTCTGCAAAGGCGGCCACCACCTCGCCCGCCGCATCGCGGCCGAGCGCGCGGCCGAAGATGGTGCGGCAGATGATCTCGGCCGTCAGATGGCCCATTTCCGCCAGCACATCGACCGGACCGGACGGCAGGCTGCGCCACTGGTCACGGCGCTCCGCCGCGGCCTCCGTGATGGCGGGCGCCAATTCGGCCAGGCGGGAGACATGGGTGACGGGCGCGACCACCCGCCGCCTTTCGCGCCACAGCGGCCCATCGCTGACGAACAGCCCATCGCCGAGCAGCGGCGTCAGCGCGTGGCGGTGCTGCGGGCTTTTGCGCTGGAAGTTCTCATGCCGCTCGACGAAGACGTAATGCACCGAATCCGGGCTGTTGCAGACCACCACATCCCGCATCAGCAGGCGGCTGCCATAGACGTCCCGCTCGAAGGAGGATTTGGCCCAGATCGCCAGCCAGTTTTCCCGCGCCACCTTCAGCATCTGCAGCAGCGGCAGACCCTTGTCCGGGCGCGGCGGATAGGGCGGGACGTAGGGGGTCAAGGTCGGCGGGGCGGCCGGTTCGATCAGCATGCCCCGCAGCCTATACCAAATCCCCTGGATCGAAACCGATCCACGCCCCTCCGGGCGCGGGTCGCGACCGGTTGGTGCGTCACATGGCCCTTGCGCCCTACGCAGCCTCCGCCGTCAGCACGATACGGCCGGTCACCTTACCGGCGCGCAGGCGTTGCAGGGCGCTGTCGGCATTCTGCATCGGCTCCCGCGTGATGGGGATGCCGGGCAGGCGGCCGCCCTGGGCGATGCGCACCAGTTCCCGCAATTCCTTCGGGCTGCCGACATAGCTGCCGCGCACGGTCAGCGCCCGCATCGCCATCAGCGGCAGCGGCACGGTGAGCTCGCCGCCGAACAGCCCCACCTGGATCAGCTTGCCGCCCTTGGTCAGCGCATCGAAGCACATCCGGGCGGTCTGGCTGCCATTCACCAGGTCGATGATCGCCTCCACCGGCCCGCCGCACAGCGCCATCAGCCGCTTCGCCGCATCCTCGCCGCTGGCATTCAGCGTGTCGCTCGCCCCGGCCTGCCGCGCCGCCTCCAGCTTTTCGTCGCTGACATCGACGGAGACGATGCGCTTGTGGCCCATCGCCTTCAGCACCGCGATGGCCTGCAGCCCGAGCCCGCCGGCGCCGACCAGCACGATCGGCTCATCGGCGGCCATCGGCATCACCTTGTTGATGGCGGAGAAGACGGTGATGCCGGAACAGGCGTAGGTCGCGGCCAGCGCCGGGTCGATATCGCCTGGATCGACCAGGTGGCGCGGCTCCGGCACCAGGATATGGGTGGCGTAGCCGCCATTCTGGAAGATCCCGAGTGCCTTGCCCTGGAGGCACATATTGTCCTCCTCCGCCTTGCATTTGGCGCAGGTCCCGCAGCCGACCCAAGGGAAGACGATGCGGGTCTGGCCGACCTCCAGCCCCTGCCCTTCGGCATCCGGCCCCCATTTCACCACGCGGCCCACCGTCTCATGCCCCATGGCCAGCGGCAGCACCACGCCACGATCCAGCAGCCGCATCTTGCCGCGGCTGCCGAGGTCCCATTCGCCTTCCCAGACATGGATGTCGGAATGGCAGACGCCGGCATGGGTGACCTCCAGCAGCACCTGCTGGCCGGTGGGCTCCGGCGTCGGCAGGTCGATTTCCTGCAACGGCTGCGCCACTTCCACGATTGCCCAAGCCTTCATTGCCCGTTCCCCCGGTTGCAGGACCCCATGGCAACAGGCGGCGCGGTTCCGGTCAATCCGGCCGGATGGCGTTCTCCCGTACCACCTGGCCCCAGGTCGCGATCTGCTGGGACAGGAAGGGACCGAACTCCGCCTCCCCCTTCGGATCCAGGTCGATGCCGAGGCCGATGACGCGCGACCGCACCTCCGGGATCGCCAGCGCCTCCCGGATCGCGGCTTCCATGCGGCTCTTGATCGGCGCCGGGATGCCGGCCGGGCCGAGGAAGCCCCAGAAGGCGCGCGCATCGATGCCGGGCACACCCACTTCCGCCAGCGTCGGAATATCGGGCATGGAGGGCGAGCGCGTCGCCCCGGTCTGCGCCAGCGGCACCAGCGCGCCGCTATCGACATGCACGCCGATGGCGGGGCGCGTGGCGATCGGCATGTCCACCTCCCCCGCCAGGGCCGCGAGCGCCAGCGGGCCGCCGCCGCGATAGGGCACATGCACCAGTTGCAGCCCCGTCGCTTTGCCGACCAGCGCCATGGTCAGGTGGGCGAGCGAGCCATTGCCGATGCTGCCATAGGTCAGCGTATCCGGCCGCGCCTTCGCCGCCGCCGACATCTCCGCGAAGGTCTTGAAGGGGCGGGTGCGATGCGCGGTCAGCACCATGGGCGCGGTGCCGAACAGCAGCAGCGGCGTCATGTCCCGCTCCCGTGTCAAAGCCCATGTTCGGGATCAACGCCGGGTTCACCGCATGGGTGTCGAAGACGAGCACCCAGGTATTGCCGTCCGGCGCGCTGCGCGCCACGGCGGCGGTGCCGAGCGAGCCGGAGGCGCCCGGCCGGTTCTCCACGATCACGTTCACGCCCAGGATCCGCGTCAGATGCGGCTGGAGAATGCGCGCCAGCGCATCCGTGCTGCCGCCGGCCGGAAAGGGCGGCACGATGCGGATGGTGTCGTTGGGCCAGGCGCGCTGGGCCTGGATGGCCGGCGCGGCCAGTGCCGCGGCAGCCATGAGCAGCACGCGGCGCGTGAGCTGGGGCATGATGGATCCTCCCTGTCATTCTTGCCGGGCATTAGGCCCGGGCGCCCGCAGCGGTGCAAGCCGCGCCGGAACGCGTCCCCGCCGGTGCGCGTTGGCGCGGTTTGGCAGAAGGACCACGGCGATGAGCGATATCCTGTCCCGCATCCTGGCCCGGCGCGACCGCGCCGAGGGGGCGCACATGACCGTGCAGGGGCGCAGCTCCGGCGACCTGGATCGCGGTGGCCTCACCGGCATGGTGGACGGGCTGTTCGGCCATCCCGGCGGGCTCGATCTGCGCGAAGCCGAGGCTGGCGCTGCCGAGGCCGCCGGGGCGGACGGGCTGAACCTGCTGGTGATCCGCGCCCTGCTGGCCAACCTCACCCAGTCCAAGGGCGGCCCGCGTGGCCTGGCGACGCTGACGGAGAGGCTGCGCGAGGCCGGGCTTGGCCCGCAGGTGGAAAGCTGGATCGCCCAGGGCGGTAACCAGCCCGCGGACCCGGCGGCACTGGAACGCGCCCTGCCGCAAGGTGCGCTGGCGGATGTAGAGGCCCGCACCGGGCTCGGGCGGCAGGATGTGCTGAACCGCCTCAGCCATGGCCTGCCGCGAATGGTGGACCGGCTGACCCCCGATGGCCGCCTCCCCGGGCTGGATGAGGGCCTGCCCGAGGCGGATGAGGATGAGGTGCTGTCCGGCTTCGGGATCAGCCGGGCGCGTTGAGGTTCAGACCGGCCGCGGCGCCGGCGGCGGCGGCTTGGCCGCCTTCAGCGCCCGGCGGATATCGCCCTCCAGCTTCTCCAGCTCCTCCGCCGCGCGCAGCCGCTGGCCGCGGGCCTCGTCGGCGATCCGCAGGCTGTCCTCGATGGTGGAGACCAGCGCGGCGTTGGCCTTCTGGACGGCGGCCAGGTCGAAGACGCCTCGTTCCAATTCGGTGCGGGCTTCGAGGTTGCCGCGGCGCAGCGTCTCGGCATTGGCGGTGAGAAGCTGGTTGGTCAGGTCGGTGGCGGATTTCACCGCCTGGCCGGCCTCCCGCATGCGGTGGATCGCCAGCGCCTGGGCCAACTGCTGGCGCCACAGCGGCACGGTATTGGCCAGCACCGAGTGGATCTTGCTGGCCAGCGCCTTGTCGTTTTCCTGGATCAGCCGGATCGAGGGCAGCGCCTGCATCGCCACCTGCCGCGTCAGGCGCAGGTCGTGCACGCGGCGATCCAGCTCATCCCGCGCCCCGCGCAGGTCGCGCAGTTTCTGGGGGGCCAGGTCGTCGGTCGAATTGGCGACGGCGGCTTCCATGGCGGGAATTGCCTCGGCATCGGTCTTCCGCAGCACTTCCTCACCGGCCTGCACATGGGTGCCCAGGGCGTGGAACCACTCCAGCGTCGCCTGGTACAGCCGCTCCAGCCGCTCCACGTCTTCCAGCAGGCGCGTGCGGTGGGTGTCGAGCTTGTCGCCGATGCCCTCGATCTGGCCCTTCACCGTCTCATAGCGGCCGATGATCTCGGTCACTTCGGCGCCGGCCTTGGTGAAGATGCGGGCGAGGAAGCCGGGGCGCTCATCCAGCTTGGTCACGTCGAAGCCGCGCAGCGTCTGCAACAGGGAGGCGAGCGTCCGCCCGGCCTCCCCCGTCTCCTGGTTCCGCGCGCCTTCCAGCATGGCATCCGCGGCGGCCTGGGCCTGGGTCTGGGTCTGCTGGCCGAAGCGCAGGATGGAGCCGGGGTCGGACAGGTCGATCTGCTGCGCCAGCTCGCCGAGCATCGCCTCCGGCACCGCGGCGCGGGCGGGCGCGGCCTCGGAAAGGTCACGCTCGGCGGCGGCCTGGGCGGTTGCCACCGGGTTGGAGGCCACCGGGTTGGGGGCCACGGCCTCCAGGATGACCTCCGGCTTCGCGGCACCATGGGGCTTCGGGCTGTTCGGCTTGGTCGTGCTCATGCGTAACCCTCCTGGCGCAGCCTGTCGGACAGCACCTTCACCTGGATATCGAGCGCCACGCTCTCCTCCGCCCGCAGCTTGGCGCGGAGGTCCTCCGCGGCGGTCTCCATATCCGTCAGCAATTGCGGCAGGCTTGTGGGTGGCTCCGCGCCGGCGGACAGGCGCTGGGCGATGCGGTCCAGCCCGTCCAGATGCACGGTCAGGAAGCGGCGGGCCAGCGGCAGCCGGTCCGGCCGCGCATCCAGATCGTCCAGCACCGCATCCATCGCCTGGGCGATCCCGGCCATGCGCGGCTCCGCGCTGATCCGCGCCAGGCGGATGCGGGCCTCATCCAGCGGGCCGGGCGGCCGCGGCGGGGCGGGCGGCGCGGGCGGTTCCACCTCGACCTGCGCGCCGTCATACATCAGGCGGGTGCCGAGCCAGGCGCCGGCGGCCAGCAGCAGGGCGATCGGCACGCCGGTCTGGGCGCCCATCATCGCGACCAGCCCGGTGGCGACGGCGACCAGCACCGCCGCCCGCCGCGTATCGCCACGGCGGCCGCGGCGCAGGACTCGCACCGCCAGGATCGGCAGCAGGATGCCGAGGCCGGCCGCAACCAAGCCGCGCGTATTCCCGCGCACCACCTCCACCACCACGTCGATCAGCAGCGGCCAGGTGAACAGGGGCAGTAGCAGGCCGCGGGTGCCGTTGCGGAAGCTGCTGAAGGCGCCCTCCGCCTTGGCGCGGGCGCCGCGCCAGGGGTCGTTCTGCCAGACGGGCGGCTGGCCGGGGGCCTGCATCAGCGGAACAGCGCCAGCGCGCTGGCCAGCCAGAGGCTGAGCGTCAGCAGCCAGAAGCCGGCAACACGCCGTGCGGGCGCCGGCAGGGTGGGCAGGAGGATCTTCGGGGGTCGGGCCATTGCGACCCTCAGATCGCCGCTGGGGGGCGCCGGATCAAGGGCTTCGGCTTCTTTGGAGCGCCGCGCACGCGAAATGTTCAAGGGCCGCGCCTTCATGCCGCGCTGTTGAGGAGCGCGTCCGAGCCGGGCGAAGGGGCCCGCGCGTTGCCCCAGACCACATCACGCGGAGCGATGGCATGGCGACGAAGAGCTTGCAGGAACTGGCCAATGAAATGGGCCGCATCGACTTCACGATGCTGACCACCCGCACCGAGGGCGGCGCCATGGCGACCCGCCCGATGAGCAACAATGGCGAGGTCGAGTACCGCGGCGATTCCTATTATTTCAGCTGGAAGAGCGCGCGGACGGTGCGGGATATCGAGGCGGATCCGCAGGTTGGCCTGTCCTTCCAGGGCCAGGGCATCGCCGGGCTGCTCGGCAAGCCGCCGATCTTCATCGCCGTCCAGGGCACCGCCCGCATCCTGCGCGACAAGGCCGCCTTCGCCGCGCATTGGTCGCCTGACCTGGACCGCTGGTTCCCGCAGGGCATCGACACGGCGGGCATGGCGATGATCCATGTCCAGGCGACGCGCATCCGCTACTGGGATGGGGAGGAGGAGGGCAAAGTCACGCCCTGACCTCCCCACTTGGGCCTCAGCGCCTGTCGGCGCCCATGGCCTCAGCGCCTGTCGGCGCCCATGGCCTCAGCGCCTGTCGGCGCGGGGGTCCAGCGCATCGCGCAGCCCATCGCCCATCAGGTTGAACGCCAGCACGACCAGGAAAATCGCCGCGCCCGGCGCGATCGCCAGCCAGGGCGCCGTCTCCAGGAAGCGCTGGGCGCTGTTCAGCATCGACCCCCAGCTCGGCTGCGGCGGCTGCTGGCCGAGGCCGAGGAAGCTCAGCGACGCCTCCGCGATGATCGCCTCGGCGATGGAAAGGGTGGACTGCACCAGCAAGGGCGGGATGATGTTGGGCAGGACATGCACGAAGGCGGTGCGCCAGGGTGGGTTACCGAGGGAGCGCGCCGCCTCCACCCAATCCGTGCTCTTCGCATCCAGCGCCATGCCGCGCGCCAGCCGCACGAAAACCGGGCTGGCGGTGATGGCAATGGCGAGCATCGCATTCTCCAGCGCCGGGCCGAGGAAGGCGGCGAGCGCGATGGCCAGGATCAGGAAGGGAATGGACAGCATGGCATCGGCGATGCGGGAGATCAGCGCATCCACCCAGCCGCCCGCCAGCCCCGCCAGCAGCCCGAGCGGCACGCCAATCAGCACCGCGCCCATCACGGAAACCACGCCCGCCATCAGAGACGCTCGCGCCCCCCAGATGACGCGGGACAGCACGTCGCGGCCGTTCTCATCCGTGCCGAACCAATGCGTCTCAGACGGTGGACGGCGGATGCGGGTCCAGCTCGTCTCGATCGGGTCGTAGGGCGCGATCCAGGGGGCGAAGATCGCCACCAGCACGAAGGCCAGCACCACGATGAAGCCGGCCAGCGCCAGGCGGTGGCGGATGAAGCGGCGCAGCGCGCGGCGGGACGGGCTTTCGCCGCGCGCCACGGCCACGGGGGAGGTGGAGGCGCTCATGCCTGGCGCAGCCTCGGGTTGATCGCCATGTACAGGATATCCGCCAGCAGGCTGAGCGCCACGAAGATCAGCGCGGTGGCGAGCACCACGCCCTGCACCACCGGGTAGTCCCGGTTGAACACCGCATCCACCACCAGCTTGCCGAAGCCTGGGATGGTGAAGATCTGCTCCGTCAGCACCGCACCCGCCAGCAGCCGGCCGAATTCGATGGTGCCGAGCGTGACCACCGGGATCAGCGCGTTCCGCAGCGCGTGCTTCCACACCACAACCCGCTCCGTCAGCCCCTTGGCGCGCGCCGTGCGGACATAGTCCTGGCTCAGCGCCGTCAGCATCGCGGCCCGCGTGTGGCGCATCAGCACGGAGGCGACGCCGGTGCCCAGCACGAAGGCCGGCATAATGGTGGTCGCCAGCGACTGCACCGGGTCCTCCCACAGTGGCACGTAGCCCGAGGGCGGCAGCCAGCCGAGCTGCACGCTGAAGAAAAGAATCATCATGATGCCGAGCCAGAAGTTCGGCGTGGAGATTCCGAACAGCGCGATGCCGTTGGCCGCCCAGTCCCAGCCCGTGTCCTTCTTCACCGCGGACAGGATGCCGAGTGGCACGCCGATCAGCACGGCGATGATGAAGGCCATGGAGGCCAGTTGCGCCGTCACCGGCAGCTTCTCCAGGATCAGGTCGGAGACCGGCATGCGGATGCGCCAGGAGAAACCGAAATCGCCCTGGAGGACGTTGCCGACCCAATACAGGTACTGCGACCAGATCGGCTGATCCAGCCGCAATTCCGCGCGGATCTGCGCCAGCACCTGCGGGTCGCCGCGTTCCTCCCCGGCCAGGATCATGGCCGGGTCGCCGGGCATGAGCTGCTGCAGCCCGAAGATCAGGAAGGAGAGGATGATCAGCGTCGGCACGACCTGGCCGAGGCGTTTCAGAAGCCAGTTCCACATGTTCGGTCAGCTCCTGGAAAGGCCCCCACCCAACCCTCCCCCACAAGCGTGGGGGAGGGCTTCTTCTCCCTCCCCCGT
>LNFM01006952.1_pt1 | contig 18995 bp, 19 predicted proteins | sample 596031 | NCBI WGS metagenome assembly LNFM01 (sample SAMN04254537, study PRJNA301005) | activated carbon metagenome | isolation source: dual media filters at the Ann Arbor, Michigan drinking water treatment plant | place: USA: Ann Arbor | reverse complement strand
TCGCGTGATCGACGGCGTCCTCGACGTCCTCCTGCATCCGGTCGCCCCAACGCCCCCAGCCCTCGCTGGCGAAGGCCAGGCCATAGCCGCCGGAGCCGCGGAAATTGGGCTGCAGCACCCACCAGCCCTCGGTCGCCAGGGCCTGGACCGTCCGGTCCCAGTTCATCACGTCTCGCAGTTCGGGCCCGCCGTGCGGCAGGACGATCAGCGGCCCGGGTGCCCCTCCGGGCGGTGCCGTCAGATAGGCGCGGATGGAGGCACCGTCGCGGGTGGTCACGTCCAGCGCCTCGGTCCGGCCCAGCCGCTCGGTCTGCAGGGCGGTGCGCGGGGTCAGGTTGACGAAGCTGCGGGCGGCCCGGTCATACAGGTACCAGGCGCCGGGCTCATTGGGCCCGCTGACATAGGACAGGAAGCGGTTGTGGGTCCGGTCGATATCGATCAGGCGCACGTTGCAGCTATTGTCGAAGAACCGGTTCATGGCCCGGTGATGCGGGGCCAGCTCCGGCACGGCGAAGTCATACTCCAGCCGGTCGTTCCAGTAGGCGGCGCCCAGATAGGCACCGCGATCGTCAGTCAGGCCGCCAGCCACGTCGGAACGGGGCCGCGAGGCGACGGGTGCGCCATAGACGCCCGTCCTCAGATTGAACTCGCGGATGGACTGGACGTCCTCGCCCTCCTGCCGGGCGGATACCAGGATCACGTCGCCCTGTTCGGTCGGCGCGACATATTCGAAGTCGAGAACCTCGGCGATCCGCATCCGGCGGACGAAGCGCCACTCACGCTCGCCCGGCGCCCGGGCCATGATCTCGAGCGTGTTGCCGGCGCCGGGTCTCCCAGCCGACGGTGTCGAAATCCCCGCGCTCGAACTCCTCGGCCCGGCCGGTCATGACATTGACCTTGTACAGGGCGTTGATGCGCCGCGCCTGGGTCGGCGCGATCATCAGCACATGTTCGGGATCGTCGGGCAGCAGATCGACGATGGAGCCCAGGTTGCGGGTGCTCCGCATGCGCTGGGGCTCGTTGTCGAACAGAACCACGGCGCCGCCGGTGTCCGGGTCGATCGACACCATCCGCCGGGAAATCACGGCCTCGACGGTGGTCGAACCCAGAGACCGGGCCGAGGTCCGCTCGGTGACGGTGCGCCCGCCGAGGGCGATGCGAACCAGCAGGCGTTCATCGCTGGCCCAGGCCATCGACTCGCAATCGACGTCGCCCAGCGGCGCGCGCCTGGGCGGTGCGGAAGGATTGGCGGCGTCCAGCACGTCGAGAACCGAGCGCCTGGTGCCGCCCTGATGGATCTCGCGGATGATGGCGATCCGCTCGCCCGACGGCGACAGGGCCACACCCTTGACCCCATCCTTGGCGTAGAAGTCCGCCAGGGCGTGGGGCGTGACCTGACGCGCCGCCGCGGGTCCCGCCGCCGCCGCAATCCCGAGACCGCCGGCTCCCGCCAGCAGACCCCGGCGCGACAACGCCCACCGCGCCACCGCGGAATTCCTGATCGTCATGATACGCCCCCGAACGCGACTGCCCGCCTACCAACCCAAGGTTCCGCCGGACGTCAAGCACAAGGAGTCAGAGCATGGCCGGGATCACCCGGTCCGGCGGCCGGTGGCCGTTGTGGAAGGTCTGGATATTGGTGATGACCCGGTCGCCCATGTCCTGCCGGGCCTCCAGCGTCGCCGAGCCCAGGTGGGGCAGCAGGACGACGTTGGCGTGGCCCAGCAGGCCCGGGTGAATGGCCGGCTCGTGCTCATAGACATCCAGCCCGACCCCGGCGATCGCGCGGCGCGCCACCGCATCGGACAGGGCCGCCTCGTCGATCAGTTCGCCGCGGGCGGTGTTGATCAACAGGGCGTGCGGCTGCAACCGGGCCAGCCGTTCGGCCGACAGCAGGTGCCAGGTGTCCTTCGTCGCCGGACAGTTCAGCGAGATCAGGTCCATCCGCGCCAGCATCTGGTCCAGATCGTCCCAGTAGGTGGCCCCCAGCTCCTCGGCGATCATGGCCGGGACGGGTTTGCGGTTGTGATAGTGGACCTGCATCCCGAACGCCTTCGCGCGCCGCGCCAGGGCCTGGCCGATCCGGCCCATGCCGACGATTCCCAGCCGCTTGCCCCACAGTTTGCGCCCGGTCATCCAGGTCGGGGTCCAGCCCTCGAACCGGCCCTCGGCCACGACTTGGGCGCCTTCGACGATGCGGCGGCTGACCGCCAGGATCAGGCCCATGGCCAGATCCGCCGTGTCTTCGGTCAGGACGCCCGGCGTATTGGTCACGATCAGGCCGCGGCCCACGGCCGCGTCGATGTCGATATGGTCCACGCCGGCGCCGAAATTGGCGATCATCCTCAACTGGTCGCCCGCGGCCGCGATCAGCTCGGCGTCGATCGTGTCAGTGATCGTCGGGACCAGCACATCGGCGCGCCGCACCGCCGCTTCCAGCGCCGCGCGGTCCATGGGCTTGTCAGTCAGGTTCAGCTCGGCGTCGAACAGTTCGCGCATGCGCGTCTCGACCGCGTCGGGCAGCCGTCTGGTTAACACCACCTTAAGTCTGGGCGAGGACATTGGCGGCCTTCGGTTTCAATCGCTTCGGCTTATTGGCGCATCCCGTGTCTGGCAAGGCTCGCTCCCGCATCCAACGACTGGCCGTCCTCGCCGGCGTCCTTGCCGCGGCCGCCCTGGCCGGGGCGGGCCAGGCCATGCCCGACGGTCGGCCCACCCCCAGCGGCCAGCCCGTGCCGCGCTGGCTGTCGCTGAAATCCGACGAGGTGCGGGCCCGCTTCGGCCCCGGCCTCGACTACCGGATCCTGTGGGAATACCAGGTCTCGGGCCTGCCCGTTCAGGTGGTCGCCGAGACCACCGAATGGCGCAAGATCTGCGATCCGGAGGGCGGCGTCGCCTGGGTCCATCGCAGCGTCGTCTCCAGCCGCCGCAGCGCCTTCAACGCCTCGGACGCCGAGATCGCGATCCGCTCCGGCCCGTCCGCGACCGCCGCCCTGCGGGCCCGGCTGACGCCCCATTCGGTGGTGGCCATGGAAGACTGCGAGGACGGCTGGTGCGAGGTGCGGGTGCGCCGGATGCACGGCTTCGTGCGCCAGAGCGAGGTCTTCGGCGGCCAGGAGCGGGCCCTGTGCAGCGCCGCCCGCCCGGCCGGCCGCGGTCGCTGATCGCTGCTGTCCGGTCCCACCGCTAAAAAGTTGAGCCGTCGGTTCCCGTCGTGTAACCCGGCAGCAACACCCGCTGGAGAGCCGCATTGAGCCAGTCGCAATATCCGTCGTCGTTCGACTACGAGGCCCTGCTGGCCTCGGGCCGGGGCGAGCTGTTCGGCAACGGCAACGCCCGGCTGCCGGCCCCGCCCATGCTGATGCTCGACCGGATCGTGACCATCAACGCGGACGGCGGCGCCCACGGCAAGGGCTATATCGAGGCCGAGCTGGATATCCATCCGGACCTCTGGTTCTTCCAGTGCCACTTCATCGGCGACCCGGTCATGCCCGGTTGCCTCGGCCTTGACGCCATGTGGCAGCTGGTCGGCTTCTACCTCGGCTGGATCGGCGGCCCCGGAAAGGGCCGTGCCCTCGGCGTCGGCGAGGTCAAATTCACGGGCCAGGTCACGCCCGATATCAAGAAGGTCGTCTACAAGATCGACCTCAAGCGGGTCATCAATCGCCGTCTTGTCATGGGCATCGCCGACGGGGTTCTCGAAGCCGACGGCGTCCCCATCTATACGGCGACCGACATGCGCGTCGGTCTGTTCGGCGCGACCGAACCCGTCGGCGGCTGATCCCCCTCGTTACAGACCGCGGTCAACGCGGCGAACTCGGCATCTAGAAGGAAACCACCATGCGGCGTGTCGTCGTCACCGGTCTGGGCATCGTATCCTCCATCGGCACCGGCCAGGATGAGGTCGCAGCCTCCCTGCGCGAGGCGCGCTCGGGCGTCGTCGCCGCCCCGGACCACATCCAGTACGGCTTCCGCTCGCAGGTCTGGGCACCGCCGGCTCTGGGCGTGACGGCCGAGGACTGGGCCCCGCTGGTCGACCGCCGCGCCGCCCGCTTCCTCGCCAACGGCACCGCCTGGGGCCACATCGCCTTCGAGGAGGCGCTGAAGGACTCCGGCATGTCCGCCGAGGAGATCCAGTCCGAGCGCATCGGCGTCATCGTCGGCGAGGGCGGCCCCTCGACCCAGATCATCCTCCAGGCCGCCGCCACCACGGTCGAAAAGACCTCGCCCAAGCGCATCGGGCCGTTCGCCGTGCCCAAGGCCATGGCCTCGGGCCCCTCGGCCGTCCTGGCGACCTGGTTCCAGCTGAAGGGGATCAACTATTCGATCTCCTCGGCCTGCGCGACCAGCGCCCACTGCATCGGCGCGGCCGCCGAACAGATCGCCTGGGGCAAGCAGGACGTGGTCTTCGCCGGCGGCGTCGAGGACATCGACTGGTCCATGTCCAACATGTTCGACGCCATGGGCGCCATGTCGTCCAACTTCAACGAAACCCCTTCGGTCGCCAGCCGGGCCTATGACAAGGACCGCGACGGCTTCGTCATCGCCGGCGGGGCCGGCATCGTGGTGCTGGAAGAGTATGAGCGGGCCGTGGCGCGCGGCGCGACCATCTATGCCGAGGTCACCGGCTACGGCGCCAATTCCGACGGCTATGACATGGTCGCCCCCTCGGGCGAGGGCGCCGAGCGCTGCATGAAGATCGCGCTCGACATGGCCGGCAATCCGAAGATCGACTACCTCAACCCGCACGGCACCTCGACGCCGGTCGGGGACTCCAAGGAGATGGGGGCGGTCCGCAACGTCTTCGGCGACCAGATGCCGATGATCTCCTCGACCAAGTCGCTGACCGGCCATTCGCTCGGCGCGGCCGGGGCCCAGGAAGCCATCTACTGCCTGCTGATGATGAAGCACGGCTTCGCCGCCGAGAGCGCCCACATCGAGAACCTCGACCCCGAGTTCGAGGGCATGCCGATCCTGCGCAAACGCCACGACGGCGAGCTGAAGCACGTGATGTCGAACAGCTTCGGCTTCGGCGGCACCAACGGCACGCTGATCCTTTCGAAGGTCTGAACCCGGGAGCCAACCGGCTCCCGGCGCGCTAGGATGGTCCAGCCCAACCGGATGGACCGCCCCTGACCCTCGACCCCTACATCCTGTTCCTGCTCGGCCTCGGTGCCGTGGTCCTGCTGGTCGCCTGGGCGCCGGTCGGGCTGAAGCGCCTGCCTCTGACCCTCGCCATCCTGTGTGTCGGCGTCGGCGTGCTGGTGTTCAGCACCGGCCTGCTGTCCTTCAATCCGGACCCGCGGACCTGGGACACGGCGACCGAGCGACTGACCGAGCTGGTGGTGATCATCAGCCTGATGGGCGCGGGGCTGAAGCTCGACCGGCCTGTCGGGTGGCGGCGGTGGTCCTCGACCTGGCGGCTGCTGGCCATAGCCATGCCGCTAACCATCGCGGCGGTGGCCTGGCTCGGGGTCGCCGGCCTCGGCTTCAGCCTGGCCATGGCCCTTCTTCTGGGGGCCGCCATGGCGCCCACGGACCCCGTGCTGGCCGCCGACGTCCAGGTCGGCCCGCCGAAGTCCGGCGACGAGGACGAGGTGCGCTTCGGCCTGACCTCCGAGGCGGGGCTCAACGACGCCCTGGCCTTCCCGTTCGTCCATCTGGCCATACTGGCCGCGGCGGGGGGAGTCTTCGCAGCCGGGGGCCTGACGGACTGGTTCACGATCAAGGTCGGCTGGAAGCTGCTGGCCGGACTGGGCGTCGGCGTCCTGACCGGCCTGGCCTTCGCCCGGCTGATTTTCCGCGGCGGCGGGACCCGGTTCGGCGACGGTCTGGTCGCCCTGGCCGCCACCCTGGTGGCCTACTCCGCAGCCGAACTGGCCCACGGCTACGGCTTTCTCGCCGTCTTCGTCTGCGCCCTGACCCTCCGCGCCGCCGAGCGTGACCATGAGATCCATCAGGAGATGCACGACTTCTCCGACCAGATCGAACGCCTGCTGATGATGCTGCTGCTGGTCCTGTTCGGCGGTGCGCTCGCCAACGGCCTGCTGGCCAGCCTGACCTGGACGGATGCGATGATCGGCCTGGCGGTGGTCTTTATCGTGCGCCCGGTCGCGGGGATGATCGCCATGACCGGATCGGGCCAGCCGATGCGGGAGCGGCTGCTGCTCTCCTTCCTCGGCATCCGCGGCGTCGGCTCGGTCTATTATGTCGCCTACGGCCTCAACCACGGGAATTTCGGCGACAGCGAACGGCTCTGGGCCGTCGTCGGCTTCATCATCCTCGTCTCGATCCTCGTCCACGGCGTGACCGCCGCGCCCCTGCTTCAGCGGCTGGCCCGCCGGCGCGAGGCGGAGGCGGGCTGACGCTTCCCCCCAAAGCCGGGCGCTGCTAACCCTCGGCACAGGGCCTCAGGCCAACCAGACCGGCCTCAAGTCGCGAGCAACCGCGTTGCGAGCACTGGCCACCAAAAGGGAGACAGAAGATGGCGAGCGAGAGCGGCTGGAACATGCCCACCGGTGAACTCATGAAGGGCAAGAAGGGCCTGATCATGGGGGTCGCCAACAGCAACTCCATCGCTTGGGGCATCGCCTCCCAGCTGGCCGCCCAGGGGGCCGAACTGGCCTTCACCTATATGGGCGAGGGTCTGGAGCGCCGCGTGCGCCCGCTAGCCGAGAGCGTCGGCGCCAAATTGCTGATCCAGGCCGACGTCACCGACGAGGCCTCGATGGACCTGGCCTTCGCCGAGCTGGAAAAGGCCTTCGGCACGATCGATTTCGTCGTCCACTCGGTGGCCTTCGCCAACAAGAACGAGCTGCAGGGCTCCTTCGTCGACAACACCACCCGCGACAGCTTCCTGCTGGCCATGAACATCTCGGTGTTCAGCTTCGTCGACGTGGCCAGGCGCGCCTCGAAACTGATGCCCAACGGCGGCTCGCTGGTCACCATGACCTATCTCGGCTCCGAGCGGGCCATCCCCAACTACAATACCATGGGCGTGGCCAAGGCCGGTCTGGAAGCGGCGACCCGATACATCGCCCGCGACCTGGGCCCCAGGGGCATCCGCTGCAACGCCATCTCGGCCGGGGCCATGCGCACCCTGTCGCTGGCCGGCATCTCGGGCGGTCGCGGCATGATCAGCCAGGGCCGGGCCATGTCGGCGATGAAGGAGGACACCTCGATGGAAGGCGTCGCCGGCGCCGCCCTGTGGCTGTGCTCGGACCTGGGCTTCTCGACCACCGGCGAGGTCATCCACGTCGACGCCGGCTTCCACATGATGGGCATGGCGGCGGACGAGGAGGGGTGATCTCACCGGATTTTGATTGTACCGCCGCCGCTGCTGCCGTCAAGGTTGCGTGAAAGCGCTTTCGAGGGGAGGTCGAAATGACGGATTCCGGCCCGCCTGCACAACTGGACGACGTGGTTACGACGGGCCAGCGTCGGAGTTCCCCGACGATGCCATTCCCGGCCCGCGGCAGCAGTAGCGGTATCGGCGACACGCCCGGACGCACCATCGACCTGGCCGGCGACGACCCTGAGCCGCCTCCCGGGGGCGACCCCTGCGCCAACCCGGCGACGGCGCTGGATTGGAACGCGGACGCGGCTGCGGCACAGACGACGAAAGATCTTGATGAGTTTGCAGAGACCGAGCCGCCCTCCGGGGGGCGCGGTTTCAACGAGAGAGAATACGGAGCTGCCCTTTGGGAGAGAGCGGACGGATCGGTCATCCGAGGCCCGATGAGACACTCTGACCAGACGTTTGCGGAGGCGGCTGCAGCCGCGGCGACGGGCGGAACTGGCAGGCCCACAGTCAGTATCAACTGGACGCCACCGGAGCCTGGCCTGGTTCCGATCGGGTCTGTCCACACTCACGGAGTTGGGGGCACCTTGCCCTCCGGTCACAGAGGGGCCCTCGAGAGCGACGTGGGGCATCTTCTTGGAATTGCCGCACAGCGAGAGTTCTTGTTGGGGGCAGGTAGGGGTGCAGAAGCCAGAATCTACGTTGCATCGAGAGCGTTTGGACAATACGAGACGCCCGGGCCGATCAAGATACATGTGTACAACGAAAGCAATCTTGACGCGGCGATTGGGGGCGAAGAAGGCGACGAGGTGAATCCGAACGCACAGCCGTGTGGAGCCCCTGCATGATCGCCGCCGTCCTGATTGCCGCTGCTCTCATGCAGTCACCTCCTTCCAGGTTCACCGTCGAGAACAGCGTGGCCCATGCACCGAGAGGCATGTCGCTTTCCTTCTGGGCGGGGTACGCTCGCGGCGATGCTGGCGACTGGGTAGTGGAAATCTACACCCGGCAGTTTCGTGGCAAGGGCGAGTATGTACTGCGTCGTTCGCTGAACACGCCCGACGGCCGCGAACAGGCAACCTGGACGACTAGCGCGGCGTGTCCTGTCGTTCTCAATATAGTTCCGGCAATGGAGCGGCTTCCGCTCGGCGGTCTCGCCCCCGCGCCCAGGCTGGAAGCTATGCCGCGGCCCTGGTTCATCTATCCTGACTGGAGCCCTGTGCAGCCTCACTCTCCCGGGTATGCGGTCTGGGGTCAGGGGCGGCAGCCTGACGGTGCCATGTCGACTTATCGCGTGACGGCCGGAAACGGCCTGATCGCCGGCTTTGTCGAGCGGGCGGAGGAAGCGCTGCGCCCCTGCTGGAAAGACGACTTGGAGGCCTAAGGGGACCCCAAAGGGCGCTCACCCAGATTATCCATTCTGGGTCCGCGATACGGTCGAGATTATAAGGGCGTGTAACGCGGCTCATCCAGTTAGTATCCGCTGCAACGCCATCTCGGCCGGGGCCATGCGCACCCTGTCGCTGGCCGGCATCTCGGGCGGTCGCGGCCTGATCAGCCAGGGCCGGGCCATGTCGGCGATGAAGGAGGACACCTCCATGGAGGGCGTCGCCGGCGCCGCCCTGTGGCTGCGCTCGGACCTCGGCTTCTCGACCACGTGCGAGGTCATCCACGTCGACGCCGGCTTCCACATGATGAGCATGGCGGCGGACGAGGAAGGGTGATCGCCACCTGAATGTGATTGTGCAGGTGCTATCATGCGTGTCAGGGTTGCATGGGGAACGCCTTCAGGGAGATCGAAATGACGGATTCCGGCCCGCCTGCACAACTGGACGACGTGGTTACGACGGGCCAGCGTCGGAGTTCCCCGACGGCGCCGTTCCCGGCCCGCGGCAGCAGCAGCGGTATCGGCGACACGCCCGGACGCACCATCGACCTGGCCGGCGACGACCCTGAGCCGCCGCCGCAACAGAATGACCCCTGCGCCGATCCGGCGACGGCCCTGCCTTGGAATGCCGACGCGGCGGCAGCTGGAGCGGTAGCGGCTTTGGCGAATAAGGCAGCATCGCTGAACGATGGCTCAAGCCTAAGCAACAGAGAGTTCGGCGCGAACCTCTACATGACCAATAAAGGTCAAGTTGAAATCACTGAAATTGATGTTGGCCCCGAAGCCGTCGTCGGGGATGTTCCGGAAGTAGAAATTTTGCCGCGAGGCACGACCTATTTGAACTGGATGGGAGATATTCACAATCATCCTAGCGGCGATGGCAGGTAGAGCACGAATGAGCGAAATCAATTCAATGCACGTATCGACAGGATGATAAGGGACTTTCCAAGCCGAACGGACGCGCTGGCGCTTGCGGCCTACGTCGTCATTCTCGACCCGGCTTCGCCTCATGGCTACAGAATATACGCGCATACTCGAGGGACTGGCGCAGATGAGTTGGGCAAGGAGGTGAACCCCGATGCGGTACCCTGTCCTTCCAACTAGGGCTCAGCTTGGCGTGGTGTGGCTGGCCACATTCATTGCCGCGGTGGGTTGTGTGTCCGGGTGTGGCGCGCACGCCCGGCAGGTCGGTGGTGCAGCCGTCTCGCCCGACGGCGACGCAATGGTGTTTCGCGGGGAGCGAGGTCAGGTCCTGACCATTGCGACGGACCGTGACGGCGTGTGGAGCGCGGTCTTGGAGGGACGCGGCGAGCGGGCGAGCGTAACAACTGCAACCTGCCCGGAATTTGCGTCCGCAATGGAGGCGTTTCGCGGCCTTCCAGGGATCAGGCCTGGTCCATATGCGGCTCAGGATACGCCGGACGTCAGGCCGATCCCGCCGACGACGAAGGATGGGGAGAGCTGGTCAATCACCGCACCGGCATTCGCCCCGGACTGGAGCTCCGTCGTCGTCACGATCGAGGGCGATCAGGGGCCTTATGCGCGATGGGCCTCCAGCACGCGTCGGTCTATCCAGTCATGTGCGGACGCGCAGGGTTGACGACAAGGCAAGCCTCGCCGCGAGCAGGTGACGATGGGGGCATGCCCTCCATAACTTGGTGGTCTCTAGTCCGGTTCGCGCTCGCCGATCTCGTTCGGCTTCACCGCCAGCAGCCAGCCGTCGGCGATGTGCAGGTCGGGCACGGCGTCCCGGGTGAAGGGTAGATACCAGGTCGGGCCGCCGGTCGCCGGGGCGATCTCCAGCATGTCGTCGGCGCCGAAATTCTGCACGGATTTCACCGTGCCGAGCACCAGCCCATCGGGGTCGCGCGCCTCCAGCCCGACCAGATCGGTCAGGTAGAATTCGTCCTCATCCGGCTCGGGCAGCTTGTCGCGCGGGATGTACAGCTTCAGCCCGCGCAGGGCGTCGGCCTCTTCCTTGGTGGTGATCTCCTTCGCCCGACCCACGACGGCGGACTTCTCCGCCCGGCCCGTGGTCAGGGTCAGGCCGGTCGAACCGTCGGCGCGCAGCAGGACGCCCCAGGAGAGCAGGGTGATCGGCTCGGCGGTAAAGGCGGTCACCCGCACCTCGCCCTTGACCCCGAACCCGCCGGCGACCTGGCCGACGAGGATGAGTTTGCTGTTTTCGGTCATTCGCCCTTCTCCCCTCGGGGGTGGAGGATCGGTCGGCGGAGCCGATCGACCGACGGGTGGGCCGCGAAGCGGGACGGATGAGGGGGCTGTTCGATAGCGATCGCCCTCATCCGTTCCGCTCCACGTCCGACATCCCCCTCATCCGACCGCCTTCGGCGGCCACCTTCTCCCCCGGAGGGGAGAAGGATCACTGGATCAGGCCTCGGTCTTTTCTTCTTCGGTCGCTTCAGCAGCGGCTTCAACCGGGGCTTCTTCCGTCACGGCCTCAGCTTCAGCGGCCGGAGCCTCTTCAGCGGCAGCCTCGGCCGGGGCTTCCTCGGCAACGGCTTCGGGCTCGGGGGCCGGCGGCGCGTTCCTGGCGGCTTCAGCGGCGGCGGCCGCTTCTTCCTTGGCGCGGACGGCGGCTTCAGCGGCCTCGATCTTGGCGGCGGCTTCGGCCTCGGCGCGGTCGGCTTCGCGCTGGGCGCGCTCGGCGGCGCGTTCCTGGGCCTTCTTGCCCGGCTCGGCCTTCTTCGGGTTGTTCGACTGGGTCCACTTGACCTTGCCGGCCAGGGCTTCGTCCTGGCTCAGGAAGCGGGCGACGCGGTCGGTGGGCTGGGCGCCCTTGCCGAGCCATTCGGCGATCCGGTCGGTCTTCAGGGTGACGCGCTTCTGCTCGCCGTCGCGCGGCAGCATCGGGTTGTAGGTGCCGACGCGCTCGATGAACTTGCCATCACGCGGCGAGTGGCTGTCGGCGACGACGATGTAGTAGTAGGGGCGCTTCTTGGCGCCGCCGCGGGCCAGACGAATCTTCAGCATTTTCAGTCTCTTTCGTTAAGTCGGATTATTTCTTGGGAGGGAAGCCCGGCAGGCCCGGAAGGCCCCCCGGAAGTTGTCCGCCGCCCAGGCCGGCGAGCCGGTCCTGAAGGGCTTTCATTTCGTCGGCGCTGGGCTCGGGCATGCGGCCGCCCCCCATCGCCTTGAGGCGGGCCATGTCGGGGCCGCCGCCCATACCGCCGCCGAGGCCGCCCATCATGGCGGCCATCTGCTTCATGCCCTTGCCGCCGCCGCGCGACATGGACTTGACCATGTCAGCCATCTGGCGGTGCTGTTTGAGCAGGCGGTTGATGTCCTGGACCTCGACGCCGGCGCCGGCGGCGACGCGCTTCTTGCGGCTGGCGTTGAGCAGGTCGGGCTTCTTGCGCTCGGCCTTGGTCATCGAGGAGATGATGGCTTCCTGGCGGGCGATCATCCGATCGTCGACGCCGCTCTCGGCCATCTGGTTCTTCATCTTGGCGACGCCGGGCAGCATGCCCATGATGCCCTGAAGACCGCCCATCCGCTTCATCTGCTGCAGCTGGCCGGCGAGGTCGTTCAGGTCGAACTGGCCCTTGGCCAGTTTGCGGGCCATGGCCTCGGCCTTGGACTGGTCCAGCTCCTGCGACGCCTTCTCGACCAGGGCGACGATGTCCCCCTGACCGAGGATGCGGCCGGCGACGCGGCGGGCGTCGAACACTTCCAGCGCGTCGACCTTCTCGCCCGCGCCGATGTATTTGATGGGCAGGCCGGTGACGGCGCGCATCGACAGCATGGCCCCGCCGCGCCCGTCGCCGTCGGCGCGGGTCAGGACCAGGCCGGTCAGCGGCAGGCGGTCGTGGAAGGCCTTGGCGGTGCGCACCGCGTCCTGACCGGTCAGGCTGTCGGCGACCAGCAGGGTCTCGACCGGCTTCGACACGGCGGCGACTTCCGCCACCTCGGCCATCAGGGCCTCGTCGAGGGTGATCCGGCCGGCGGTGTCGAGGATCAGGACGTCGAAGCCCTGGAGTTTCGCGGACTGCAGCGCGCGTCGGGTGATCTGGATCGGCGACTCGCCGGCCACGATCGGCAGGACCGCGACCTCGATCTGTTTGCCGAGGGTCTGCAGCTGCTCCATGGCCGCCGGACGACGCGTGTCCAGCGAGGCCATCATGACCTTCTTGCGATCGAACTTGGTCAGGCGCAGCGCCAGCTTGGCCGAGGTCGTGGTCTTGCCCGAGCCCTGCAGGCCGGCCATCAGGATGACGGCGGGCGGGGTGGCGTTCAGATTGATCGGGGTCGGCTCATCGCCCCCCAGCATCTCGACCAGTCCGTCATAGACGATCTTGACCACCTGATCGGCCGGCTTGACCGAGCGGATGACGTCCTCGCCGGTGGCGCGCTCGGTGGCGAAGGCGATGAAGTCCTTGACGACGGGCAGGGCGACGTCGGCCTCGAGCAGCGCCACGCGGACTTCGCGCATCGCCTCGGTGACGTCCTTTTCGGACAGGGCGCCGCGCCCGGTGATCCGGTCAAAGACGCCTGTCAGCCGCTCGTTCAGAGCCTCGAACATACAAACCTCGTCAGCCCTGCGGGCCACCAACATCCGACGGGTGAGACGGTCTCCATAGCGGAATGGCCTCCGGCGACGATCACGTCGGCGGAGGGTTCTCGCCATCCTCGTCCGGTCGGAACCGGGGTCGTGATGGTGGAGACGCGAGGTTCACTTGCGTCGGAAGCGGCGGCTTATGGCGGAAAAGGGGGGCGAAGACAAGGCACGGGACAGGTTCAGCCTGATCACCGTTCAGCTTTCCGCGAATTCATCCTGCGTCGCGATTTCGCCTCGGAACGCTCACGCGGCTGAAACGGGGCGGGCGCATCTGAACGCCGTCGCCGCCACGAGCGACGCAGACCTCCGCAGGAGATCGCCATGAAAACCCTCGCTTCTCTCGTCGCCGCCCTGTCTGTCAGCCTCGCAGCCAGCGCCGCCTCCGCCGGGGAGGCCCGCGTCCAATGGGGCGATCTCGATCTTTCGAGCGCCGCCGGGGCGGACGCTTTCGACGCCCGTGTCGCCGCCGCCGCCTCCCGGATGTGCCGGGGCGTCAAACGGCCTGGCAGCCGCATCAACGACCGCGCCTTCTGCCGCACGGCCTTCCGCGATGAGGCCGTCCGTCAGCTGCCCGGCGCAGTCCAGGTCGACTACGCGCTCAGCCGCCTGCCGATTATTCTCTGACAAGCAAAAGGGCCGGCGGATCGCTCCGCCGGCCCCGTTGTTGTTGTCGCCAACGAGCCGCCGCTCGGCGAGCGTCATGGACCCCGTCAGGACGTCGGGAAGCCCCGAACCTTCAGCAGAGCCGTCACATCCGGGTCGCGGCCGCGGAAGCGGCGATAGGCCTCGGCGCGGTCGGTGGTGTTGCCCTCGGCCAGGATGATGGCCTTGTAGCGGGCCGCGATGTCGGGATTGAAGACGTCGCCCGACTCCTCGAAATAGGCCCAGGTGTCGGCGTCCATGACCTCCGACCAGAGGTAGGAATAGTAGCCGGCGGAATAGGCGTCCGAGGTGAACAGGTGATTGAACTGCGGCAGGCGGTGCCGCATCACGATCTCCTTCGGCATGCCGTACCGCGCCAGGCTCTCGCGCTCGAAGGCGTCGATGTCGGTCGGCGGCGTCGCCTGGGTGTGCAGGTCCATGTCGACCAGGGCCGAGGACAGATAGCTGACGGTGTCATAGCCCTGGTTGAAGGTGCCGGACGCCTCGATCTTGTCGACCAGCGACTGCGGCATCGGCTGGCCGGTCTCCACATGCTTCATATAGCCGTCGAGGATCGGCCGGCTCAGCACCCAGTGCTCATGCACCTGCGACGGATACTCCACATAGTCCCGCGGCGTGCCGCCCAAGGCCGGATAGGTATAGGCCGCTGACAGCGAGTGCAGGGCGTGGCCGAACTCGTGGAACAGGGTCTGGGCGTCGTCCAGCGAGATCAGGATCGGCTGGCCGCCCTCGGCCTTGGTGAAGTTGTTGTTGTTCGACGACAGCACATTCTTGACGCCGTCATAGGTCGAATAGGAGCGATAGGTCGTGGCCCAGGCCCCCGACCGCTTGCCCGCGCGCGAGAAGTCGTCGGAATAGAACAGGCCGACATGGCTGCCGTCGGCCTTGTTGGTGACCTCGAACACCTCGACGTCCGGATGGAAGCCCGGGACGCTGCCGGCCGGCACCGGGGTGAAGTCGAATCCGTACAGCCGCCCGGCCATGTAGAAGGCGCCGCGCTTGACGTTGTTGAGCTCGAAATACGGCTTCAGCTCGTTCTGGTCGAGGTCGTACTTCTGCTTCCGGACCTTCTCCGCATAATAGAGATAATCCCACGGCTCGATCTCGTGACCGGCGATCGCCCGCATGTCGGCGACCTCCTCGATGACCCGCGCCTTGGCCGGCGCCCAGACCCGGTTCATCAGGCCCATGGCCGCGGCCGGGGTCTTGGCCATCGTGTCCTGCATCCGCCATTCGGCGTGGTTGGCGAAGCCCAGCAGCTTGGCCCGCTGGTCGCGCAGGCGGACGATCTCGGCGATGGTCGCATTGGTGTCGTTGGCGTCGCCATTGTCGCCGCGGTTGACGAATTTGCGCCAGACGACCTCGCGCATGGCGCGATCGTCGCCGAAGCTCAGGAAGGGGTCGACGCTCGAGCGCGTGTTGACGATGGCCCAGCCCTCGACGTTGCGCGACCGCGCGGCAGCGGCGGCGGCGGCCTTGTTCGAGGCCGGCAGGCCGGCGACGCCGGCTTCGGTCGGGATCACGGTCCAGGCGTTCTCGTCGGCCACGACCTTCTGGCCGAAGCTGGTGAAGGCGTTGGACAGGGCGGTGTTGATCCGGCCCAGTTCGGCCTTGCCGGCCGCGTTCAGGGCGGCCCCGTTGCGCACGAAGGCGTCACGGCTGCGCTCTGCCAGACGGGTCTGTTCGGCGCTCAGGCCATGGGCGGCCGCGTTGTCGGCGACCGTCTTTACGCGCTGGAACAGGCGTTCGTTGAAGGTGATCTCATTGCCGGCCTGGGTCAGGATCGGCGCCACCTCGCGCTGCACCGCCTGATAGTCGGGCGAGCCGATATTGCCGGTCATGACGCCGAACATCGCCAGCGCCCGCCCCAGGGGTTCGCCGGCCATCTGGCTGGCCACCAGGGTGTTGGCGAAGGTCGGCGGTTCGGGATTGTCGGCGATGGCGGCATATTCGGCGCGCTGCAGCTCGATGCCCTCGAGGATGGCCGTCTTCAGCTTGTCGGCGGTCACCCGGTCCCAGGGCGGCACCCCCTCGTACGGACCGGTCCAGACCTGCAGCAGCTCGGCGCGCGGCGTCTGCACCGGCAGGACAGCGCGGGCGGCGGCGGCGTCGGAGGCCAGGGTCGCGGCGGAGGTTCCGCCGCCCAGGGACATGCCGTTGGCGGCGCAGGCCGAAAGGGCGAACAAACTGCCCCCGGCGACGAGAAGCTGGCGTCTGTGCATGGGTAAACTCCGTCCGTGAATGGGTTTGGGTGAACCGTAGGCCCTTCCCGGCCTGACTGTCACATGAACGGGCCGTAATCTTCGCTGGTGGACGCGGTCCGGCGGGGCGTCTAAACGCCGCGCCATGGCGATTGGCGTATTTGACTCCGGCGTGGGCGGCCTCACGGTTCACCGCGAACTGACTCGGCGTTTCCCTGACCGGGATTTCGTCTATCTGGCCGACCAGGCCAACGCCCCCTATGGCGGGCGCGGCGGCGAGGAGATCGTCGATCTGACCCGCGCGGGCTGCGAGCGCCTGTTCGAGGCCGGGGCCAATGTCATCGTCTTGGCCTGCAACACCGCCTCGGCCATCGCCCTGCGCCGCCTGCAGCAGAGCTGGGTGCCTGAGGCGCGCGCGCGTCACGGCCGTCCCGTCAATGTTCTGGGCATCATCGTTCCGACCATCGAGGCCGCCACCGGCATGCCTTGGGACTATGAGGCCGAGCGCCACGGCGACAAGATCGAGGCCATCGACGTCACCGGCGTCTTCTGCACCGCCGCCACGGCCATGAGCCGGGTCTATGAGATCGAGATCGACAAGCGGCGCGAGGATCTGGCCGTCTTCTCCGAGCCCTGCCCGGGCCTCGCGGGCCTCATCGAGCTCGGCGCCCCGGCCGAGGAGCTCAAGGTGGTCGTCGACGACCACGTCGACGCCCTGCGCCGTCGCATCGGCCGACATCCGGACCAGGCCATCCTGGGCTGCACCCACTATGAGATCGTCGCCGACCTGTTTGCAGCGGCCCTGCCGCCGGGAACGCCGGTGATCCACCAGCCCACCGCCGTCGCCGACGCCCTCGACCGGTATTTCGCGCGCCATCCCGAATACAACCTCGGTGGCTCGGGCCGTCGCGACTTCCTGACCACCGGCAAGGCCGGCCCCCAGTCTGATCTGGTCAGCCAGTTCTGGGGCGCGCCCCTGACCTTCACGCCGGCCTGACTTCCGAGGGCCGGTCTTCAGCGCCGCTTCATCGAATACGGCGAGGGCTGGGGCCCGGCCTCCCAGCCGAACAGCCTGAGCCAGGCCTCGACCAGAAGCAGGTTGGGAACCCAGCACAGGAAGGAGATCGCGCGATAGCCGACGTCGAACTCCAGACCGGTCAACGGGATCATCGGCAGCATAATCCTCAGCGTCACCGCCGCGAAGGTCAGCGACAGGCTGCGGATCATCCAGCGGCGATGCTGGGCGAACTCGCCCGTGACGGCCTTGCGCCAGCCCATGACTGTGGCGCTGAACCATGCGACGGCCAGTCCGCCGAAACCGGCCGTCGCCACCGGACCCGCCGAGGCATGCAGCGCCAGCCAGAAGCCGGCGACCGCGCTGATCAGACACGCCAGAACATAGGTCCGCCCCGCCCAGCGGTGCCAGATTCGCCGGGGTCCGCGCCGCGTGACCAGCTGGAAGGACCCCAGGACCAGGGCGACCACCCCGCCGCCCACATGGGCCAGCACCGCCATGGGCCAGTCGGCGATCTGGGTCAGCATCGGCGGCGCCGGGAACGGAACCTCGGGCAGCAGATAGCGCGCGCTGACCAGCGCCACGCCCAGGGCCAGAACGGCCATCAGGCCGAACATTGTTGTCGCAATCACTCTCGTCACGCCGCCTGCTCCCCTGTGGACCGGCATGGGTTGAACCGGTCCGGGAGGGCGTGTCAGCCTCGCCTTCGCGAACGGGACGGCTCCCTTCGCGAACGGAGCGGGGCGTGACGGCAGGCGAGGCGATCAGACGGTTCGGGGCCCTCAGGCTGGGCCGGTCCGGGGCGGCGGAACTGGCCGCCCTCGTGCTGTTCGGCCTCTTTCTGGCGGCGGTGGCCCCCTTTGGCACGGCGGAGACGCCGCCGCCGTTCCGCTATTTCTACTGGCAGATGGCGATGGTTGGCGGGGGCGTCATCGCCGCCGTCATCGAGCCGCTGGTCGCCGGCCGCCTGTCCGGCCGCCCGCGGCTGTTTGTCGTCGCCCAGCTGACGGCCATGACCCCGGCCATCGCCCTCTGGATCTCCTTCCTGCCCGTGCTCCTCCTTGGCGCGCGACTCTCGGCCGAACGCATCCTGCAGGTCATGCCGGACGTCCTGACCATCAATGTTGCGGTGGTGGTTCTGGCCTGGCTGACCCGAAAGGCGCTGAACCGCCGGGATGCGCCCCGTCCGGTTCCCGAAGGTCTGGCGCCCGCCGCCATCCGCACCCGCCTGCCGCCGCGTCTGGCGCGGGCCCGGCTGGTCGCGGTCGAGGCCGAGGACCATTATCTGCGCGTCCGCACCGAGGCCGGGTCGGCCCTGGTGCTGATGCGGCTCGGCGACGCACTGGAGGCCTTGTCGGGGATGGACGGCTTTCGCACCCACCGCTCCTGGTGGGTGGCGCGGACCGCCGTCGAGGCCGTGCGCTGGAAGGGCGGCCGGGGCGCCCTGACCCTGTCGGACGGTGCGTCCGCCCCGGTCAGCCGGACCTACGCCGCCGCCCTCAAGGGCACGGACTGGGCCGCGCCGGTCGGCTAGCCGGCCAGCGCCGCTTCCGACGCCGCGATCCGGCTGGCGGCGTGAACGACCGCGCCAATCCGCAGGGCGGTCTGCACATGGGTCGCCGGCACGCCGTGCTGGCGCAGCGCGCCTTCATGGGCGTCCAGGCAGGCGCCGCAGCCGTTGATGGCCGAGACGGCCGTCGACCACAGCTCGAAATCCATCTTGTCGACGCCCGGATTGGCCAGGACGTTCATCCGCAGGCGGGCGGGGATGGTCGTGTACTCGTGGTTCTTCATCAGGTGCAGCGAGCGGTAGTAGATGTTGTTCATGCCCATGATGGCGGCCGCGGCCTTGG
>LNFM01006588.1_pt1 | contig 18995 bp, 19 predicted proteins | sample 596031 | NCBI WGS metagenome assembly LNFM01 (sample SAMN04254537, study PRJNA301005) | activated carbon metagenome | isolation source: dual media filters at the Ann Arbor, Michigan drinking water treatment plant | place: USA: Ann Arbor | reverse complement strand
AGCTGGGCGCCACGCTGGCCGAAGCGGCGGGGCCGGTCGCGCTCAACCACCCGCACTGCGCGCGCTTCTGCGTGCTGGGCGGCGCCGCCTGCTCAAGATGAGGATTCGCCCGATGCTTCGCCGCTCCCTGATGTCCCTGCCGCTCGCAGCGCTGGCCGCTCCCGCCGTTGCGCAGGCTGCGCCCTTGCGTTTTGCCGTCGGACCCTTCCAGCCGACCGCGGGCGACACCCGCCGCGCCTTCGCGCCCTTCTTCGCGCATCTGTCCGCAGCACTCGGCCGCCCCCACGAATTGGCCGTGACCACCGACTGGGCCGGTATCGCGGTAGCACTCGGCAGCGGCCAGACGGATTGCGCCTGGATGGGCCCCTGGGGCTATGTGCTGGCGCGCGCGCGGGCGGGGGCCGAGGCGCTTGCGACGGTGCTCTACCAGGGTCGGCCGACCTATCACGCCATCATCATCGGCCGGCCGGACCTCGCCATTGCGCGCTTTCCGGAGGATGCGCGCGGCATGTCCATCTCCTTCGCCGATGCCGGCTCGACCAGCGGCTGGCTCATCCCGCACCACTGGTTCCTCACGCGCGGCATCGAGCCGCGCAGCTTCTTCCGCTACCGCGACGGGGCGAGCCATGCGGCGAACGTCATCTCGGTCGCCTCCGGCCAGGTCGACCTGGCGACCGACTTCGACCGCAACCTGGCTGCGATGATCGCGGCCGGGCGGGTGCGCGAGGGGCAGGTGAAGGTGGTCTGGCGCAGCGACCCGCTGCCGAACGACGCGCTGGCGGTGCGGCGCGACCTCGACGCCGGCCTCAAGGCCGCGCTTGCCCAGGCAGTCCTGCCGATCGGCGAGGCAGACTCCGGGCGCATCATGCCGCCGAACTACACCGGCTGGGAGGCCGCGACGGCGGAGACCTACGCGCCGATCGAGGCGGCAGGCAGGGCGCTCGGGCGGCTTTCCACGACCTGATGCGGCGCGCCGCCTGGATCCTCGGCTTCCTGGCACTCCAGGCGGCCTGCATCTGGATGGTGCAGCCGGACCTGGCGCGGCTCTGGGCCGGACTGCCGCGGCTGGCCGGCTGGATCGCGGGCGGCTTCCCACCTGATTTCTCCGGCTTCGGTGAACTCGCGGCCCGCGCGGCGGAGACGGTGGCCGTCGCTACGCTCGGCACCACCCTCGCAGCGATGCTGGCCCTGCCGCTGGCGTTGGCCGCGGCGCGACCCGCGAACCCCGTGCCCGCACTCTACCATCCCGTCCGCACGCTGCTGGACGCGCTGCGCGGCATCGACGGTTTCATCTTCGCACTGATCTTCGTCGCAGCCGTCGGGCTCGGCCCCTTCGCAGGCATGATCGGCGTCGCGCTGCATTCCGCCGGCAGCCTCGGGAAGCTGTGGTCGGAGGCGCTGGAGGCGGCCGATCCCGCGCCGATGGAGGCCGCGCGCAGCGCCGGCGCCGGGCGCGCCCAGGCCGCCGCCGTCGTGCTGTTGCCCGAGACGCTGCCGCAGACCGCCTCGGCCACGCTCTACGTGTGGGAGTTCAACATCCGCGCCTCCACCGTGCTCGGCCTGGTCGGAGCCGGCGGCATCGGGCAGGAGCTGAAGAACGCGGTCGACCTGCTCGACTTCAGCCGCGTGCTCGCGATCCTCGCGTTGATCGTCGCGATGACGCTGGCGGCCGACCGGCTGTCCGCCGCGCTGCGGGCAAGGCTGCTGTGATGCTGAAGGCCGATCCCGGTCTGGTGGTGCGGGGGCTGGGCGCGGCGCTCGGCGGCCGCGTGGTCCTGCGCGACGTCTCGCTGGAGCTCGCGCCGGGCGAGCTGGTGGCGCTGACGGGTCCCTCGGGCGCGGGCAAGACGACGCTGCTGCGCGCCATCGCCGGGCTGCTGCCTGCGGACGGCATCATCCTCGCACCCGGCCGGCCGGCGCTGGTGTTCCAGCAGCACGCGCTCGCGAACCGGCTGACGGCGCGGGACAACGTGCTGGTCGGCGGGCTCGGTCGCATCGGCTTCTGGCGCGCGGCGCTCAGGCTGTGGCCGCGCGCGGAGGTCGCCGCAGCGGAGGCCTGCCTCGACCGCGTCGGGCTGGCGGGGCTCGGGGCGCGGCGCGCCGACCGGCTCTCCGGCGGGCAGCGCCAGCGCGTCGCGATCGCGCGCGCGCTGCACCAGCGCGCCCGCATCCTGCTGGCGGACGAACCGGTGGCGAGCCTCGATCCGGCGCTGGCGGAGGAGGTGCTCGGCCTGCTGCGCGACCTCGCCCGCCGGGACGGGCTCGCGGTGCTCGTCTCGCTGCACCAGCACGATCTCGCCGCCCGCTACGCTGACCGCCGGCTGCACCTGGAGGATGGATGCCTGACGAACACGTGACGCGCCTTGCCGTCGACGGGCCTCTGCTCGTCTTCGGCGGCCCCTACTCGAATCTGCAGGCGACGCGCGCCGTGCTGGCCGAGGCCGCGCGGCGCGGCGTCCCGCCGCGGCGCGTGATCTGCACCGGCGACGTCGTGGCCTATGGCTCCGATGCCGCCGCCTGCTGCGACCTGGTGATGGGCAGCGGCATCGCGGCGATCGCGGGCAACTGCGAAGAGAATCTGGCCGCCGGCGAGATGGATTGCGGTTGCGGCTTCGAGGAAGGGACCGCCTGCGACCTGCTCTCGCGCGCCTGGTACGCGCATGCCGACCGGCAGGTGACGGCGGCGCACCGGGCCTGGATGGCCGCGCTGCCGCGGCGCCTGGTGCTCGACCTTGTGGACGGGCGGAGCCTCGCCGTGCTGCATGGCGGGGCGCACGACATCAGCCGCTTCCTGTTTGCCTCGGCGGCGGACGCGGAGCTGGACGAGGAGATCGCGACGACGCGATGCGACGGGGTGATCGCGGGCCACTGCGGCCTGCCCTTCGCGCGGCGCGTCGGGCAGGGCATCTGGATCAACGCTGGTGCGGTCGGCATGCCGGCCGACGACGGCACGCCGCGCACCTGGTTCGCGCTGCTGACGCCAGTTGATCGCGCCTTACGGGTCGACATCCTTCCGCTCGACTACGACCATTCCGCGGCAGCCGCGGCGATGCGCGCGGCGCGGTTGCCGGAGGGCTACGCCGCCGCGCTCGGCAGCGGGATCTGGCCCTCCTGTGACGTCCTCCCTTCGGCCGAGCGCGCACGGCGTGGCGTCCCGCTCCGTCCCCTCGTGGTAGCCTGGTAGGCTGCGTCCGATCGCAACGAGCTTCAACGGCGCGGCGCGGCCACGGCGTGCCGGGCAGCAGCGCGACGATTGAAGCGTCCGCGGAAGGTCATGCGGACCCATTCTTGCGGAAGGACAGCATGGACACCCTGCTCGCGAACGAACCCGTCATCCGCCTCGCCGCCTTCGCCGGTGTCCTGGCCGCGATGGTCGCGCTGGAGGCGCTGCTTCCGCGTCGGCATCGGTCCTTTCCCCGCCTGCGGCGCTGGCCGAGCAATCTCGGCATCGTGGCCGTGGACACCCTCCTCCTGCGGCTCGTCTTCCCCACCGCCGCGGTGGGCGCCGCGCTGGCCGCCGAGGCGCGGGGCATCGGGCTGCTTCCCTGGCTGGGGCTGCCGGGGCCGGTCGCCGTGCTGGCCGCGGTGGTGCTGCTCGACCTGGCCATCTACCTCCAGCACCTCCTGTTCCATTCGGTGCCGGCGCTGTGGCGGCTGCACCGCATGCACCACGCCGACCTCGACTTCGACGTGACCACCGGGCTGCGCTTCCATCCCGTCGAGATCCTGCTGTCCATGGTCATCAAGCTGGCCGTCGTGGTGGCGCTCGGCGCGCCGGCGGTGGCGGTGCTGCTGTTCGAGGTGCTGCTGAACGCCTCCTCCATGTTCAACCACGCCAACCTGCGCCTGCCGCCCTGGCTCGACCGCGCGCTGCGCCCGGTGCTGGTGACGCCGGACATGCACCGCGTTCACCACTCGGCCGTGCCGCGGGAGACCAACAGCAATTTCGGCTTCAACCTCGCCCTCTGGGACCGGCTGTTCGGCACCTACCGCGCCCAGCCCGCGGCCGGGCACGAGGCGATGACGGTCGGGATCGAGGATTTCCGCGACCCCGTCGAGCTGCGGCTGGACCGGATGCTCACCCAGCCGCTGCGCGACGACGACCGCGCCGAGACCCTTGGCCGGCGGGAACCGCGGTCGGGAGACTGAGCCGGGCGGGCTTGACGGCGAGCTTGCGCTGATTCTGCGGCCCGGCCAGCGCTGTGACTCCGGTGCGCGTCTGTGTGCACCGCGAAGCCGACTGCATCCGCCCAGGGGGATCTCCGGCGCGCCGCCACGCTCTCACCACCCGTAGGGGGCCAAACACCGCCAGCCCTTGGGGCCGACAATCGCCCGGGTGCCGCCGCCACACCGGCGCGCTCAGCGCGCCGCGAGGCCCCGGCGCATCAGACGCGGCCCGAGCATCGAGGCGATCCCGGCCACGACCAGCACGGACAGCCCGTGCCACAGGAGCACCATCAAGGCTGCATCCAAGTGATGGATCAGGCTGAGCCCGACACTGGCCAGCGCCGCAGCGGAAAGTCCTCCGAGTGCCGCAACGGGGCCGGCGCGCAGCCACGCGGCATGACGGGCAAGCCAGAGCATCGCCACCGTCAGCGGCACGCCGAGACCGACGATGAACGCGAAGCAGGGCAAGCTCATGCCCAGCCGCAGTGCCTCCGGTCCGACTTGCGCAAGGTCCTGCAGGCACCCCCAGCCCATCGTTGCAATCCAGCCGGCCGCAGCAGGAAGTGGCAGCAGCGCCCAGCGCGGGTCGCGCTCAGGCAACGCCAGCTGGAAGGCCGCGAAGGCGGCTAAGATGCCGGTGACCGTGGCCGTGAGGAGCTGCGGCATCTCGAAGCCCGAGGCCAGGCGCGCCGCCAGGTCATCACGCAGCCCGGAGACGAGCACGGCCACGAGGATGACGAACGCCACGACACCGAGCCAGAGCGCCGTCGCGGCGGCCGGATGCCGGGCGGGCCGCACCGGACGCAGATCGGTGGCGAGGCGGTGGATCAGATCTTCGCTGCGCATGGCGTTCCTCACTCCCCCGCGCCGAAGCGGCGCCGCAGCGCATGCATGGCGCGATGGGTCGCCACCTTCAGGGCGCCCACCGTCATGCCGGAGCGCCGGCTGGCCTCCGCAAGCGAGAGATCCTCGATCTTCGTCAGCCCGAGCGCGGTGCGCTGCGCGGTCGGCAGTTCCTGCAAGGTTTCGCGCAGGGTGGTGGCCGCGCGTTGGGCATCCAGCCCCGCGTCCGGAGAAGGCTCGAGCGATGCGATGTCGTTGGCGTCATCGATCATCACCTCCCGACCAGCCCTCCGCCCACGCGACCGACCCCGGTCCACTGCGCGCCGCTCGGCTATCGCCACGAGCCAGGGACGAAATGGGCGTTCGGAATTGTAGCTTTCGCGAGCGCGGTGGATCGTCAGGAGGGTGTCTTGCACCGCGTCCTCCGCCTCGGTCGCATCCCGCAGCCGTGCCAGGCAGATGGTCCGCAGCAACGGAAGGCATTCACGCAGCAGCTGTTCATACGCGCGCCCATCGCCGCCCTGTGCGGCAGCCATGAGGCGCGACCAGCGCAGATCGCGCACATCCCGCTCGTTGGTCACCAAAGGAAGGTCAGCTTCAGCCTGCGTCACGGGGAGTGGGCCTACTTGGTAACTTGCCACACTGCCATAGGACATCCTGGTGTTACCCTCTGCCGCGTCGCCGCGTTGTGCATCGAGTGCGTTGCACCCCCAGACACGCTATTCGGTGGCCTTGCGAACCAAGTTTTCGATGAACGCCTCGGTGTTGCGCTGACCCTCGGGCGGGACGGCAACGCCGTGACGCGCGAAGACCCGCTGCGCGATATCCGCCCCGGTGTTCCGGGTGACGAAGGTTCGGCCCTGTTCGTCCTCCCACACCAGGACACGCATCGGGAGGTCAATGGCAAGTGTGGGGTTGGCGGCCATGCCCGGCGTGCCGGCGCGTGGACTACCGAACAGCACCACCGTGCGCGTCCGCAGCGTCATGCCGACATCGCGCGCTGCGGCGGCATGGTCCACCTCTGTGAAGACGAGCCAACCGGCCTCACGCACCGCGGCCGTGAAACGATCAAGGGTTGCTCGCGTCGCATGCGCGCTTGGACTCGTCACGAGGCCAGCCTCCTGCGCATGGACGTCGAATGCGGCCGTGACCCACCTGAAAGCCAGTGCAATGAGCATTGAGCGGCGGGCCGGGTGCGGCATGGCGATCTTTCCCCCTCGGTGGCACCGACGAACCCGTTCACGGAGGTTTCGCTGGGCTTCAGTGAAAGGTTACACAGGCCGGGCAGAAAGGTCGGGCTTTTCCGCGGGGGCCGGCTGCGCCGACGTGCTGTGGAACAAGGTCGGTCCACTGGGCACGCGTATCCCGTCCATCGTCGGCGGGTTACGTCACGGCACCCGCCGCTTCACCACACCCGCCGACAGCGTCACCGCGGCCAGGTCGGATGTCGCCGCGGAGATGTTCCGTGACATGACGCGCACCGTGTTGTTCGAGCACCTCATCGCGCCGCGCCACCGTCAGCAGCAGCAGGCGCAGGATCCGGTCATAGTCGTGACCGCCAGCGGTGCAGCGCCAGGTCAATGCCACCTCCGCATCCGTCAGCACGCGCTCGCGCGGACCGTTCTCGGCGGCCTTGGGTACCAGCAGCACCGGGTTCACCTCGGCATCCAGCAGGCCGCTGCCGATGGCCTACTTCCACAGGGCGGCGAAGGTGGTGCGAAGCTTGTTGGCGGCGGCTGGCCCTGACCGGGTTTCGACGCAACGCACCAGGGTGGCGATTTCGGCGCTGCACCCCTTCCATGGGCTGGCCGTACAGCGGCTTGGCGTGCTGGCGTTCGACGTTCTCGTAGGAGCCGCCCCGCATCGTTGCCTTCCCGCGCTCTGCCGTAAGCCCCTAGAATGTTTTGGGAATACTGGAGCAGCGGTGGGAACCGGAGTCCAACCTTCTCTGGCGTTCGTGAGACGCGTCTCGCCGGTTGATCCACCTTTCTCGGAGTGCAACGCTCCGCCGCCGCGGTGCGGGTCGCAGCGCTCGTCGGCGAGACAAGCGTGAGCGCCCAGCCGATGGCGAGCGTCACGGCGATGCGCAGCGCATCCCAAAGTGGCCCAGAGGCCAAGCTCCGTTGACGGAACGGTCCAACCCGGCCATTTCTCAGCTGCCCATGATGGAATTTTTCCGATCCTCCCGCATCGCACGCGTGCTCGGCCTTCTGGCCGTGCTCCTGACGGCTGGGCTCGGACAGCACGTACACGCGGCGAAGGCTGACCTGGCCCAGGCAATCGCTGGCGACTGCGTGACGTCCGAGCACGCGCCGGGCGAACAGGAGGCGCCTGGCGCCGCTCATTGCGGCTTTTGCCACGCGGTACGAGCCATGCTCCCGGCGCCCGAGCGCCTCAGCGAGCCGATGATGCTGGCCAGTCGGCAAGTTCTGGTTGAGAGCACCCGGCTCGTGGATGCGCTGCCGTCCGGTGTTCCATCCCCACCGCCCAGGTGCAACGCAACCGCCTAACCGCACCCGTCAGCCAGACGGGCGCGGCCACCGCGCTTTGCCCGTCCTCCTGCCGGATGTCGTCATGTTGCCACTCCCTGCCATGCTGCGTGCCGCTGCCGCGGCCGCGTTTCTTGCCCTTGCTATGCCGGCCCTCGCCCATGAGGGCCATGACGATGCCCCGGCCTCCGCAGCTCCCGCGCGTCCTCGCATTGCAGTTCATTCGGACCTTTATGAGGTGGTCGCGGTGCGCGAGGCGTCTGATCGTCTTCGCCTCTGGATTGACCTGTTCGAAGGAAACGGGCCGGTCCGCGACGCCCAGGTCGAGGTGACGGTCGGCGAGGCGATCGTGCAAGCCGAGCCCGAGGAGGACGGGACTTACCGCCTCACCTCAGCGCTGCTGACACGCGTCGGTGCCCCGCTCGATCTGGTCTTCTCGATCACCGCGGGCCCGGCCGGCGACGACCTGTTGATCGGGTTGTTGCCAGCGCTGCCAGCCCCCGATCCGCACACGGGCCCTTTCACGGATCCCTGGCACGAGGCGGTGGAGTGGGCCGCGCACCGGCCCTGGCTCGTGGGCGGCGGCGGTGCAGCGCTCGGCCTGCTATGTGGCCTGCTGCTCGCGCGGCCGCGGCGCCGGCGCCGCGTTGTGGCCGCCCTCGCCCTGATGATGGCGGCCACACCCGCCCTGGCCGGCCCCGGCCACGACCATGATGGGCCTGGTTCCACAGCAGCAACAGGCATTGACGCGCCCAGCCGCTTGCCAGACGGCACCGTGTTCCTGCCGAAAATCAGCCAGCGCCTGCTGGAGATCCGCACGATCACGCTGCGGGAAGCCGATGCCTCGCGCACCATCACCCTGGTCGGCCGCGTGGTGGCCGACCCCAACCGCGGCGGCCTGGCGCAAAGCATCGCCGGCGGCCGCATCCTGGCGCCGGAGGGCGGGTTGCCGCGCCTGGGCCAGGCGGTGCGCCGCGGCCAGGTGCTGGCCATCGTGGAGCCGGCCATTCCGGTGGCCGACCAGACCACCATCGCCGAGCGCTCCGGCGACATCGAGCAGCAGATCGCCACCGCCGAGGCGCGCCTGGCGCGTGCGCGGAACCTCGCCGCCAGCGGTGCCGGCACCCGCGTGCAGGTGATGGACACCGAAATCGAACTGGAGGGCCTGCGCCGCCGCCGTGCCATGCTGGCGCAGAACCGCGTGGCGCCCGAGGTCATCCGTGCGCCGGCCGATGGCGTCATCGCTTCCGCGCGTGCCGCCGCTGGCCAGGTGGTCGCCGCCCAGGATGTGCTGTTCCAAATCGTTGACCCCGCCGGCCTGTCGGTCGAAGCGCTGGTCTTCGGGGCGGACGCCGCGACCGGGCTGCGCGAGGCCACCGCCTCGGTCCGCGGCGGCCAACCCATGCGCCTGGTGCTGCAGGGCTTCGGCCGCGCGGTGCAGCAAGGCGCCACGATCGTGCAGTTCAGCATCGAGGCTCCGCCGCCCGGCCTGTCCCTCGGCCAGCCCGTAACCGTGGTGGCCGAAATTGCCGAGCCGATCCGCGGCCTCATTCTGCCGCGCGCCGCGGTGGTGCGGGCCGCGAACGGTGAGCAGGTGGTCTGGCGCCATGTCGAACCGGAAACCTTCGCCGCCGCCCCGGTGCGGGTCGAGCCACTGGATGCCGCGCGCGTGCTGGTCGCAGCCGGGCTGCGCGCCGGAGAGCGCGTGGTGGTGCAGGGCGCTGGCCTCGTGAACCAGGTGCGCTGATGTTTCAGATCCTCGTCACGGGCAGCCTGCGCAACCGGCTGCTGGTCCTCATCGCCTCGCTGGTGCTGGTGGGCTACGGCGCCTTCGTGCTGCCCCAGGTACCGGTGGATGTCTTCCCCGACCTGAACCGGCCCACCGTCACCCTGCTGACCGAGGCCGAGGGCCTGGCACCCGAGGAGGTCGAGCGCCTCGTCACCTTTCCAATCGAGACGGCGATGAACGGTATGCCGGGCGTGGCGCGCGTGCGCTCCGTCTCGGCGGTGTCGCTCTCCATCGTCTATGTCGAGTTCGAGTGGTCGGCGGAGCTATACCGCGCCCGGCAACTGGTTTCGGAGCGCCTCGGCGTTGTCCGCGCTTCGCTGCCGCCGGCGGTCTCGCCGGTGATGGGCCCGGTTTCCTCCATCATGGGCGAGATCATGCTGGTGGCGGTGCGCGCCGACGGCGTCACGCCCATGGCGGCGCGGGAGGCGGTGGACTTCACCATCCGCCCGCGCCTGCTCAGCATTGCCGGCGTGTCACAGATCATCCCGATCGGCGGTGAGGTGCGGCAATACCGCGTGACGCCCGACCCGGCGGCGATGCTCGCCCTCGGCGTCACCTCCGAGCAGATCGAGGCTGCGGTGGGCCGATTCGGAACCAACACCGGCGGCGGCTTCGTGGATCAACGCGGGCGGGAATACCTCATCCGCAACCTCGGCCTCACGCAGCGCCTGGAGGACCTGGCAGATACGCCCGTGGCGCAGCGCCCAGGCTACCCCACGCCCGTTTTGCTGCGGCAGGTCGCGAGCGTGGAATTCGCCGCCCGGCCCCGCCGAGGCGATGCCGGCTATCGCGGCGGGCCGGCTGTGGTGTTCTCGGTCCAGAAGCAGCCTGGCGCCGATACCATCTCCGTCACCCGGGCGGTCGAGGCCGCGCTGGCCGAGCTGCGGCCCACCCTACCGCCCGGGCTCGATGCCTCCCGCGTGCAATTCCGCCAAGCTGACTTCATCGCCACCTCAATTCGGAATGTGGAGACGGTTCTGCTGGAGGCGGCGGCGGTGGTGGCGGTGGTGCTGATCCTCTTTCTGCTGAATGTGCGGGCGACGGTCATCTCGCTGACCGCCATCCCGGTCTCGGTGCTGGCCACCGTCGTGGTATTCCACAGCTTCGGGCTGACCATCAACACCATGACGCTGGGCGGCATCGCCATTGCCATCGGCGAGCTGGTGGATGACGCGGTGGTGGACGTCGAGAACATCCTGCGCCGTCTGCGCGAGAATGCCGCGCTGGTGGTGCCGCGGCCGGTGCTGGAGGTGGTGGCGGCCGCCAGCCAGGAGGTGCGATCCGGCATCGTCTATGCCACGGCCATCGTGGTGCTGGTCTTCGTGCCGCTCTTCGCGCTGCCGGGTATCGAGGGACGGCTCTTCGCGCCGCTCGGCGTCGCCTACATCGTGGCGATCCTGGCGAGCCTCGCCGTCTCGGTCACGCTCACCCCGGTGCTGGCCTATTGGCTGCTGGGCAACCGGCCGGCGAAGGCGCATCGCGCCGATAGTTTCGTGCTGCGTGGCGCCAAACGGTTGAATCGGGCAGCGCTGATGCAGGCGCTGGCGCGGCCACGGCTGGTCTATGCCGCGGTGCTGCTGCTGTTCGGCGCAGCGGCCTGGGGAGCCACGCAATTGCCGCGCGCCTTCCTGCCCGCCTTCAACGAGGGAACGGTGCTGGTTGGCGTGTCCTTCGTGCCCGGCATCTCGCTGGCCGAAAGCGCGCGCCTTGGCGCCGTGGCGGAGCGCCTGCTGGCGGACCTGCCCGAGATGGTGTCGGTCGGCCGCCGCACCGGCCGGGCCGAGCTCGATGAGCACGCGGAGGGCGTGCATGTGAACGAGATCGACGTGGCGCTTCGTCGCACCGATCGCCCGCGCGCCGAGGTGCTGGCCGATATCCGCGCGCGCCTGGCACCACTGCCCGCCAACATCAACATCGGCCAGCCCATCCAGCACCGGCTTGACCACATGCTCTCCGGCGTGCGGGCGGAGATCGCGGTCAAGCTGTTCGGCCCCGACCTCGACACGCTGGCGACGCTGGCTCAGGGCTTGCGCGCCCGCATAGCGTCGGTGCCGGGACTTGTGGATATTCAGGTGGAACGCCAGGTCCGCATCCCGCAGCTACAGGTCGTGCCCGACTACGCGGAAGCGGCGCTCTATGGCCTGACCCCGGCCTCGCTCACCGCGGCACTCGAAGGGCTGTCCAACGGCCGTGTCGCCAGCCAGATCGTGGATGGGGTGCGCCGCTTCGACGTGGTGGTGCGCCTGGCCGACCGCGACCGCACCACCGAAGGCCTGGGCGACCTGCTGGTGGCCACGCCGCAAGGCCATGTGCCGCTGCGGCTGGTGGCGACGGTGCAGGAGGTGGACGGCCCCAACCAGGTGCTGCGCGAGGGCGGGCAGCGGCGCATCGTCGTCTCCGGCAATGGCGATGGCGCGCGCGACATGGCCGCCATCGCGGCCGACCTGCGCGAGGTCATCTCCGGCTTCGCCTTGCCGACCGGCTACGCCGCCGTGTTGGAGGGCAACTTCCGCGCCCAGGAGGAGGCGGCGCGCACCATCGGGTTGCTCTCGATCGTCTCGCTGCTGATGGTCTTCGTGGTGTTGCGGCAGCGCTATCAGTCCACGGCCCTCGCACTGGTGGTGATGGGCAACATCCCGCTGGCGCTCATCGGCAGCGTGGTCGCGCTGTGGATCGCGGGCCTCCCGCTCTCCGTTGCCTCGATGGTCGGCTTCATCACGCTGGCCGGCATCTCGGCGCGCAACGGCATCCTGAAGGTCAGCCACTATTTGAATCTCGCGCTGCATGAGGGCGAGCGCTGGGGCCGGCCGCTGCTGATCCGCGGCAGCGAGGAGCGGGTGGCGCCGGTGCTGATGACGGCGCTCTCGGCCGGTCTCGCGCTGATCCCGCTGCTGTTCGGCGCCGGCGAGCCGGGGCGGGAGATCCTGCATCCCGTGGCGGTGACAATCTTCGGCGGGTTGGTCAGCGCCACCCTGCTGGACGCGGTGCTGACGCCGCTGCTGTTCCGCCGCTTCGGCCGGGCTGCGCTGGAACGCCTGCTCGCCGAACGCGACGCCCTGCCGGCCGGCCGGCCGGTGGAAACCTTCTGAACCCTACGAGGAGAACGACCATGAACCTGTCCCGACGCATCCTTCCCGTGATGCTGCTTCTGCCGGCCGCAGCGATGGCCCAGCAGCCCGCCCGGCGCGGCCCCAATGGTGGCCCCGTGGTCACGGCCGATGGGCACCCGATCGAGCTGGTGCTGTCCGGCACCACGCTCACGCTCTTTGTGAACGAGGAGAATGGTCGGCCGATGTCCAGCGCCCGCGCCAACGGCCGTGTCACCGTGCAGGTGGCCGGGCAGACGGCGACCGTCACGCTGGCACCGGCCGAGCCGAACAGGCTGGTGGGCACGCTTGCCGCGCCGCTGGCGGCCGGCGCGCGCGTGGTCTTCACCGGCACGCTGAGCGACGGCCACCGCGTGACGGCGCGCTACGTCGTGGAGTGACGCGGCCGCGCGTCAGGACGCGATCTGTGCCCGCGCGTCAAACCGCGACAGAACCGCCGTTGCGGGACGGCGAGGCGGCCGATAGTGCCGGCCAGCCCCACCACATCCCGTGCACGGCCCCGATCCGTGCCGCGCCGCTCCGGCCGAGACCGCCCAGCCGATCCGCGCGGACATGCAGATGGGTGCTGGCGTGAAGGGTATTCGTGTCAGTCATGCAGGACGTACTTCGCACTGGCCCCCGCCAGCGGCGCGCGCCGCCCGTCAGGTCGGTCGGGTGCCGTGCTGCGCCGGCCGTGCGCTGGCGGCCAGCAGCAGCGCCACGCCCGATACAATCGCGACATCGGCCAGATTGAATGTGGGCCAATGCCAGCCCGCGTAATGCCAATCCACGAAATCCACCACCGCCCCGATCCGCACGCGGTCCAGCACGTTGCCCAGGGCGCCGCCGATGATCAGGCCCAGCGCCAGCGCCTCCTGCCGCGTTTCGCCGCGCCAGAGCCAGCGCAACAGGAAGGCGACGACGCCGAGCTTGATGAGCACCAGCGTCCAGACCGCGCCCGCCGCGCTCTCGCGGAACATCCCGAAGGTCACGCCCGTGTTGAAGCCGAGGCGCAGGTTCCACACCGGCAGCACCTCCACGACCACCTGGTAGGGGGGCCACAGCGCCTCCAGCGCCCAAAGCTTCGTACCCTGGTCGATCAGGAAGGCGAGCACCGCCGCGATGACGGCGAGGCGAAGGCGGTAGCGGCGGTCGGTCATCCAAGTCTCGCAAGCCAGGGGAAGGTGGAGATAGACCAGATGGCGAGGCGGTTGAGCTCGCCGGTGGCGATGGCCAGGCCGAACAGGATCATCAGCGCGCCGGAGGCGAGTTGCAGCGCCCGGCCCAGGCGGCCCAGGCCGCGAAGGCGCGCCATCGCCATGGGCAGGTAAAAGGCAGCGAGCAGGAAGGGCACGCCCAACCCCAGCGCATAGGCCGCCAGCAACCCGGCACCCGCCCCCGGCGTGAGCGCCGCGGCGGCCAGCACGCCCGCCAGCACGGGCCCGATGCACGGCGTCCAGCCAAAGCCGAAGGCGGCACCGATCAGGAGGGCGGAGCCTGGGCCACCACCTTCGGCAGGCGGCCGGAAACGGAAGTCGCGCATCAGGGGCGCGGCGCGCAGCAGCCCCATCTGGATCACGCCCATCGCCATGATCAGCAGTCCCGCGAGCATGCTGAGCTCGTAGGACCAGCGGCGCAGCAGGCCGCCCATTGCCGTGGCGCCGAGGCCGAGCAGCACGAAGACCAGCCCGAAACCGGTCACGAAGAACAGGGAGAGCCGAAGCGCCCGCCACCGCTCCGCCCGCGCCGTCGCGAGGTCTGTCCCCGCCACCCATGCGACGTAGCCCGGCACCAGCGGTAGCACGCAGGGCGAGAGGAAGGAGACCATGCCGCCGGCGAAGGCGATCAGCAGGCCGAATGCTGAGAGTTCGAGCATCAGCGCGCGGGGGCGCGGAGCAGTCCGCGCAGTTTCTCGACGGCGACGGCGTCCGGCTCATGGAAGTCGATGGTGCCAGCGAAGCGGCCCTGGGCGTCGAGGAGGAAGGTGCTGGCCGTGTGGTCCATCGTGTATCCGCCGCCCTCCAGCGGCACGCGGCGGAAGGCGACGCGGATGCTGCGCGCCGCTTGTGCCGCCTGCGCTTCGGTGCCGGTCAGCCCCCGCACGCGCGCATCGAACAGCGTAAGGTAGCGCGCCAGGTGCTCCGGCGTGTCGCGCTCGGGGTCCACGGTGATGAACACCCAGTGCATCCGGTCCGCGTCGGGCCCCAGCGTTTCCATGTAGGCGGCGAATTCGCCAAGGGTTGTCGGGCAGATGTCCGGGCAATGGGTGAAGCCGAAGAACACCGCCATGGGCCGCCCGCGGAAGTCGCGCTCAGTGACGGCGCGGCCGGTCTGGTCCGTCAGGGCGAAGGGGCCGCCGATGCCGAGGGAGGCTGGGCCGGTGGCCACGGGCGGAGTCTTCGGCGCGAATGGGCCGTCCCGCAACGCCCAACCGAATGCGATGGCAACCACCGCGAACGCGACGGTACCCCAAAGAATTCGGCGCACGACGCAAAGCACGTTTGGTCGGCGCGAGCTCATGTGCCGCGAGGCCCAAGCAACACCACCGCCGCGCCGGCCACGGCAAGGGCCGCGCCGATGAGGTCCCAGCGATCGGGGAGGAAGCCCTCCACCACCCGCATCCAGACAAGGGTGGCGGCGATATAGATCCCGCCATAGGCCGCGAAGGCCCGGGAGGCATTGCCCGCCGGTACGAGGGTCAGCAGCCAGGCGAAGCAGACGAGCGACAGGACGCCCAGCGCTGCCCACCACCCCGGCTTGTCCATGCGGAGCCAGCCCCAGAACGCGAAGCAGCCAGCGATCTCCGCGAGGGCGGCTGCCGCATAGATGCCAATGATGTTCATGGTCGGCGATCCGCCGGCAGCAGCGGCCGCACCAGGGTCGCGAATTGCTCGAAGGTGAGGGCACCGCGATGCAGCCGCCCGCCGATCAGGAAGGAGGGGGTGGCAGTCACCCCGTACTCACGCTCGCCATCAAGGCGCATCTGCAACACGGCGCGCGCGAAGGCAGGATCGGACCAGCAGGCGTCCAGCTGCGGCGCGGTCAACCCGGCGAGGCCGGCGTAACGGCGCAGGATGGCCCGAGGTTCGGACGCATGCGCCCAGCTTTCCTTCTGGGTATAGACCAGGCCAAGCAGCGGCTCAAAGCGGTCCGGCCCGGCGCAATGCAACATTACCGCGGCGTCGAGGGCCGCGCGGTCCAGCGGAAAGTCGCGCAGCAGGAAGCGCACCAGCCCCGTCTCGATGAACTCGGCCTTGATCCGCGGGAAGATGTCGTTGTGAAACCGCGCGCAATTGCCGCAGGTGAGCGAATGGAATTCAACCACGGTGACCGGCGCATCGGCGCGGCCGATGGCGCGCTCGCCCGGTAGGGTTTGCGCCCGGGCGGGCGCGAGCGGGATGAGGGCAAGCGCCGCAAGTGCGCGCCGGGGCAGTCTTGGCATCGGCATCTCCTTCATCAAGCAGACGGCGGCTTCCACGCCAGCAGGCGCAGAGCGTTCAGCGTCACCAGCACGGTGGCGCCGGTATCGGCCAGAATGGCGGGCCAGAGACCGGTGATGCCGAGCAGCGTAGTGACCAGGAACACGGCCTTGAGCCCGACCGCGACCGCCACGTTCTGCTTCACGTTGGTCATGGTCGCACGCGACAGCCCGACGAGCTCGGACACGCCGGTCACCCGGTCCTTCAGCACGGCGGCATCGGCGGTCTCCAGCGCCACATCGGTGCCGCCACCCATGGCGACGCCGACAGAGGCCGCGGCGAGGGCGGGAGCGTCATTGATGCCGTCGCCCACCATCACCACCGCCCCCGCGGATCTCAGCGCGGCGATTTCGCGCAGCTTGTCGTCGGGCAACAACTCCGCCTTCACCGCCATGCCGAGCGAGGCCGCGATGGCGGCACCGGTGCGGGCATTGTCGCCGGTCAGCATCACGGTCTCCACGCCCTGGGCGCGCAGGGCCGCGATGCCGGCGACGGCATCCGCGCGCGGTTCGTCGCGCAGGGCGATCAGGCCGAGCAGCGCGCCATCCATGAGCGCGACCGAAACGGTCTTGCCTTCGGTTTCCAGGCGTTCGAGCGTTTCGGCTAGCTCGCCCAGCACCACGTTGCGTTCGGCGGCGTGGCGCGGGCTGCCAACCTCCACGCGGCGGCCATGCAACCTCGCCACCACCGCCTTGCCGGGGATGGCCGCCGCATCCTGGGCGGGTGCCAGGGTAAGGCCACGCGCGCTGGCCTCGGCCAGGATGGCCTTGGCCAGCGGGTGGGCGCTGCCTTGCTCGACGCCGGCGGCCAGCGCGATCACCTCATCGGCGCTGCGGCCCGGGGCGGGTATCGTGTCGGTCACGCGCGGCCTGCCCTCGGTCAGGGTACCGGTCTTGTCGAAGGCCACGGTGCGCGCGGCCCCGATCGCCTCCAGTGCCGCGCCACCCTTCACCAGCAGGCCCCGGCGGGCGCCGGCGGAAAGGCCCGAAGCCATCGCGGCGGGTACGGAGATGACCAGCGCGCAGGGGCAGGCGATGAGCAGTACCGCGAGGCCGCGATAGAGGCTGGTGGACCAGTCCCAGCCGAACAGGAACGGCGTCAGCAGGATGACGGCAAGCGAGACGAGCATGGCGCCTGGCGTCCACCAGCGAGAAAACCGCTCGATGAAGCGCTGCGTCGGCGCTCGGGACGCCGTCGCGTCCTCCACCATGCGGATGATGCGGGCGATGGTGTTGTCCGCCGCCGCACGGGTGACGCGCAGGCGCAGGGCGCCGTCGGTGTTGATGGAGCCGGCGACCACGGCATCACCCGGGCCGCGGGCCACGGGGATGCTCTCGCCGGTGATGGGGCTCTCGTCCAGCGCGGATCGGCCTTCGAGGATCAGCCCGTCGCAGGGCACGCGGTCGCCGGGGCGGACGAGCACCAGGTCGTCCACGGCCAGCCGCTCCGGCGCGACCTGTTCAATACCGCCATCGGCGCGCAGTCGCAGCGCCTCGCGTGGAACGAGGTTCGCGAGCGCCCTAATGCCGGCGCGGGCACGGCCGGCTGCGACGTTTTCCAGCAACTCGCCGACCGCGAAGAGCAGGACGACGATGGCAGCTTCCTCGGCCGCGCCGATGATCGTGGCGCCGAGGGCGGCGGTAACCATCAGCGTCTCGATCGAGAAGGGGCTGCCGGCGCGCGCCAATGCGATGGCGCGCCGGCCGAAGGGGATCACCGCGACCAGGGTCGCCGCCAGGAAGAGCGGATAGGTGAGGCCCGGCGGCAGCAGCAGGGACAGCACGTAGGCGCCTCCCACGAGGCCGCCGAGGAGCCAGACCAGCCGGGCCTTCCCGGTGGCCCACCAGGCCTTTTCGGCATCGGCCGGGTCATCGTCATGGTCGCCGTGAGCGTGCGCGGCCGGGGGTGCGGATTGGTCCAGCGCGGTGATGGTGTAGCCGAGTGCGCTGACCTGGTGCTCGACCTCGGCCGCCGAGGCAGGCGGGACCGTAGCGGAAAGCCGCTCGGCCATAAGATTGACCTCGATGTCGGTAACGCCCTGGACGCGGGCGAGCGCCGTGGTGACCTTGGCGACGCAGGCGGCACAATCCATGCCCTTCACCCGCCAAACCGTTCTGCCGCTGTTGTCCATGGCCGTGCTCCGCGTCATGCGAGAGCGTCATGGGACCTCTAGTGACTGGAGGTGCAAGCCCCCATGTACTGAGAATGCCAAAGCCCCTGTCGATCGGTGACCTGTCCCGCGCCACCGGCGTCAAGCCAACGACGATCCGCTGGTACGAGGGGGAGGGTCTTTTGCCGCAACCAGGCCGCACGGCAGGGGGGCAACGGGTCTACGGTGATTCGCACTTGCAGTGCCTCGGCTTCATCCGGCACGCGCGAGAGCTTGGCTTCGGGATGCCGGCGGTACGCGCGCTGTTGGATCTGTCGGCCCGGCCGGATCAGGATTGTGGCGAAGCGCATGCGGCGGCGATGGCGCAGATAGAGGCGATCGACGCCAAGATGCGACAGCTCGAGGCGTTGCGGGCGGAATTGGCGCGTGTCGCTGAAGCATGCCATGGCGGGCCGGTCGCGGAGTGTCGGATCATCGAGATCCTCGCTGACCATACGCACGCGCATTGCCTGGTCGCAGGGCACGGAATCGCTTGATGGCGGCCTTTCTCACAGCCGGTGCTTGGTTGCTGGGCGATGGCTAAGGCTAAGTGCTGTTATGGGCTGCGCCGCTTCGCCACACCCACCGACAGCGTGGCCGCCGCGAGGTCGAACGTCGCCGCGGAGATGTTCCGCGCCATCACCCGCACCGTGTTGTTCGACCACACCGCCGCATCGAGCTCGATGAAGCGCGTCGACGACACTACCGACGCCGTTGCCAGGTCGCCCGCCCGCGCCCCATTCACCGTGACGTCGAGCAGCGAGGTCGCCCCCGGTGCCAGGCTCGGCAGATCCCACGACACCTCGGCGCCGAACTCCCTCCGCCCCGAGCCGAACAGCGCCCCAGTCAGCAACGGTGTGCCGTTCAGCACCGCGGGCGCCGCCTCCGGCAGCCCGTAGAGCCGGAGCGACTGCAGGTCGATCGGACCATCGAAGCCGATCACCCCCACCTGGGCATAGGCCACGGATGCGCCCACCCGGATGGTCTGGCGTC
>LNFM01006587.1_pt1 | contig 18999 bp, 16 predicted proteins | sample 596031 | NCBI WGS metagenome assembly LNFM01 (sample SAMN04254537, study PRJNA301005) | activated carbon metagenome | isolation source: dual media filters at the Ann Arbor, Michigan drinking water treatment plant | place: USA: Ann Arbor | reverse complement strand
CGAAACAGGGCGGTTTTGTTGCCATTGCATCCATGTCTGCACAAAAAAAGTGCAGAGAACAAGCGACTTCGCACCTGCACAATTTTTGTGCATGGGCCGGCGTTAAAAGTCGATGGCAACGCCCTTTAATTCCCAATCGCCATATCGCACAGGGTCCAGACGCTCGGGGTCTGGTTCAGGCTCGCGGCCGACGTCCTTTGGCTGCGGCACGGGCGGACTTTTCGACAGATATTCCGGCGCTTTGACGTGAGGGGGTCGTGTTCCCATGATGCATGTCCTTTTTGCTATGATGAAGTTTGGCAGCCGGACGCGCTTTTGCAAGTCCATATCGGCGTTGTGCTAAACAGCCCGTCCGCCTAATGCGCGCTTATGAACGACGAAATTTCTGGCCTTCCGACCCGCCGCGCCGCTTTGCGCCTGCTCGATACCGTTATGCGAATGGGCACGCCAATGGATCAGGCGACCGCGAACGCCACCAAAGGCCTGTCGCCGCCTGACCGCGCGCTCGCTATTGCTATTGCGCAGGAAACTTTGCGCTGGACGGTCGATCTTGATGCGCTGATTGACAGCCAGACCAAACAGCCATTGCCAGACGATGCAAAGGCGCGGGCGGTGCTGCGGCTGGCATTGGCGCAGATATTGCGGCTTGGCACGCCTGCGCACGCGGTCATTGCGACCGCGCTGCCGCTGGTCGATGGCGGGCCGAGGCGGCTGGTGCACGGTGTTCTCGGTTCGCTGTTGCGCGCCGAGGCCAAATTGCCCGAAACGCCGTCGCTACCCGAGGCGGTGATGATGCGCTGGCACCCTGCTTGGGGTGACGAGATGATTGCAGGCGCGCAAGCCGCGCTCGCCGAGCCACCGCCGCTTGATCTGGCGCTGCGCGACCCGTGCGCAACCGCTGAATGGGCGGCGCGCTTGGGCGGAATCAGCCTAATGCCTGGACACATTCGTTTGCCGCGCGGCACAGCGGTTGAGGAACTCGAAGGTTATGACGAGGGCGCCTGGTGGGTGCAGGATCTGGCTGCCAGCCTGCCCGCACGTTTGCTCGGCGAGGGCAAAGGTAAGCAGGCGCTTGACCTGTGCGCAGCGCCCGGCGGCAAAACGATGCAGCTTTCCGCTGCAGGGTTTGCTGTGACGGCGCTCGACAATAGCGCGCGGCGGATGGACCGGCTGATGCGCAATCTGGAACGCACGCAGTTGAACGCCGAGCGTGTGAATGCAGACGTCATGGAATGGCAACCCAAGCAGCAATATGATGCTATTCTGCTCGATGCGCCGTGCAGCGCCACCGGCACGATGCGCCGTCATCCCGACGTGCTGCAACGGATCGACATCAAGGCGATCAACAATCTGGCAGCAATCCAGAGCGCGATGCTTGACCGCGCGGCAGATTGGGTAAAACCGGGGGGAACGCTGGTGTTTGCGACATGCTCGCTGGAGCGCGTTGAAGGCGAAGCGCAGGCGGAGACATTCTTGGCAAAACACCCGGATTACTCGACCAAGCCCGCCACCACCGAAGAGTTGCCCGTTGGCGTCGAGGCCAACGCGCACGGCCATGTCCGCACGATGCCGCCGATGCTCGCCGATCAAGGCGGGCTCGACGGATTTTTCGTCGCTAGATTTGTTCGCGCTGGCTAGGATTGGCGCATGATTGCACCTACTCTCGTGACCGAACGCCTCTCCATCGAACCTATGTCACTCGCTCACTGGGAGGACTACGCCGCCGCCTGGGCCGACCCGCGCATGACCGAGTTCATCGGCGGAGACCCGCGCAATCGCAATCTAAGCTGGGGCAAAATGTTGCAGGGCATCGGACTGTGGTCGCTCTTTGGTTACGGCTATTGGTCATTTGTCGAGCGCGCGAGCGGCAAGTTTGTCGGCAATGGCGGTCTCGCGCAGTTCGAACGCGGCATTCCCGAACTTGAGGGCTATCCCGAAGCTGGATGGGCGTTCGCTCCTGACGCATGGGGCAAAGGATATGCGACCGAGGCGATGGCCGTGATATTGGCTTGGGCGGATGCTGCGAAGCTGGGCGAAATTCGTTGCATCATAGACCCCGGCAACGCGGCTTCGCATAATGTGGCGGCAAAGCTGGGGTTTGAGAAATTCGCGGATTCACATGACGTGATGGGCGAGCTGTTCATTTACCGGCGGGTCCCGTTTAAGTAATTGGCCTGATAAGCTGTGCATAACGCCGCCCGCTGGCTTGCCCCTGCGGTTTTGCGCGGCTAAGCGCCTTATATGTCCAGCGCCATCCGCATTGCGCCCTCTATCCTCTCCGCCGATTTCGCACGGCTGGGTGAAGAGGTGCGCGCGATTGACGAAGCAGGATGCGACTGGATCCATGTCGACGTGATGGACGGCCATTTCGTACCCAATATCACTATCGGACCTGCGGTGGTGAAGGCGCTCCGTCCGCATAGCGCCAAAATCTTTGATGTCCATTTGATGATCTCGCCGGTTGACCAATATGTGAAGGATTTTGCTGACGCGGGTGCCGACATTATTTCCTTTCATCCCGAGGCCGGTCCGCATCCGCACCGCACCGTGCAGCTCATCAAGTCGCTGGGCAAAATGGCGGGTGTTGTTCTCAATCCAGCAACACCTGCGAAGATGCTCGATTATCTGATTGAGGATGTCGACCTTGTGCTGGTGATGAGCGTCAATCCGGGCTTTGGCGGGCAGAGCTTTATTTCGAGCCAGCTGCGCAAGATCGAAGCGATCCGCAAGATGATCGAAAAAACCGGTCGCGATATTAGGCTTGAGGTTGACGGCGGCATCACTGTCGAAACCGCGCCGCTAGCGATTTCGGCGGGCGCGGATACGCTTGTTGCAGGGACCGCTACGTTCAAGGGCGGGCCGGACGCTTACTCCGCCAATATCCGGGCGCTGAGGGGTGGATGACCGGCAGCGATGGCGGCGACGGTGAACAGCGGCAGGTGGCATTGATCGTCAGGCCCAAAGGCGCGGGCCAGACTCTTCTTGAACGGTTATCTTTACAATTTTACAAGTTAACATGGCGCACCCCGCTGCATAACGGGCGGCTGAATGGCAAAGTACCATTACGACTGTTGGCGGTACCCGAAGATCCGCTGAAAGGCAGCGTTGTGCGTGGCCAGTCACTTCGGATGGGTAAGTTCCATATTCAGGGTTTCGAGAAGGCTTTTGAAGGCCTCGATTATCAGAAGCTCAATTTGCCGCCAGCGCTCACTGATTATATCCACCGCTTCGACTGGCTGCGCGATCTGTCGGCGGCCACCAATCGCGGCGAGGGTGCCCCAGTTGCGGCACAAATCGCTGATGGATGGCTGGTCGCTAATGGGTTGAAGACACGCGAGCCCGCATGGCGGGTCGATAATTGCGCATGGCGGCTGCTTAATATGGCGGCTGGCTCGCCATATTTATTGACCAGCACCGACCCCATTTATCGTTCGCGCGTCATCAACCATTTCGCCCGCGTTGCCCGTCATCTCGACCAGACCGCGCCACGAGCACAAAGCCATTTTGCCAAGAGCGTCGGATGGGCGGGAGTGGTTGCAGCGTCCTTGCTGCTGCCCGAAGGCAAGGCGCGGCGCGCAGTAGGGGAAAGCGGATTGGCCGAAGCATTACGCGCGACAATATTCCCCGACGGCGGTGTGGTATCGCGTTCGCCGGTACAACTGATGGAACTGATCGGGCTGCTGAGCCTGCTCAAACAATGCTATAATGCACGCGACGAAATTCCCCCCGCGTTTCTGACCGATGCTTTGGGGCGTGCGGTTCCCGCTCTGTTGGGACTAACCCACGCCGATGGCGGGCTAGGTGCATGGCAAGGGTCGGCGCATATCGGCGCGGAGCAGATCGAGGCATTGGTCGCCGCGAGCGAAGTACGCGCTCGTCCGCATCGGCAGGCTCTTGACTGGGGCTATCAAAGGGTATCGGCAGGCAAATCGGTATTGCTGCTTGATGCGGGGCCACCGCCGCTGGCGCGGCAGTCGGCATCGGGTTGTGCATCCACGTTGGCATTCGAATTGTCACACGGCAGTCAGCGGATCATCGTCAACTGCGGTGGGTCGGCTTTGGTGGGTGCAACCATTCCGGCAGCACTGGCCCGGGGCCTGCGCACCACAGCCGCACATTCGACTTTGTGCATCAACGACACCAACTCGACTGCGATCCTGCCAGGCGGGCAGCTTGGCAAGGGCGTCGCGGAGGTTGGCCTCGAACGACGCGATGTCGATTCTGCGACGCGTATCGAGGCAAGCCACGATGGCTATGTGCGCAGCTTTGGCTATAGTCATTCACGCCTGCTCATCCTGCGTTCCGACGGCATGGAATTGCGCGGCGAGGATACGCTGGTGCCGCTGGGTAAACCCAAGGATGGCACCCCGGTCCATGTGCGTTTTCATCTTGGTCCGGATATTGAAATCACCCCCACTGACAACACCCAAACCGCATTGCTGCGCACGACCGATGGCAGCAACTGGGCATTTGCAGCAGCAGGCGGCGCTCTATCCATCGATGACAGCCTGTGGGTTGACGAAGAAGGTCGCCCGCACCCGACACGCCAGCTTGTGATTGCCGCCGACACTGGTAAAGGCGGCCTCACCATCGGCTGGCAGCTACGCCATTTAGGATAAAATCATGCAAGACGTTGTCATCAAACGCGCCCTTTTGTCAGTTTCGGACAAGGCCGGGTTGGTCGAACTGGGCTATGCTTTGGTGGCGCGGCATGTCGAATTGGTCTCGACCGGCGGTACGGCAACGGCGCTGCGTGCAGCAGGGTTGCAGGTCAAAGATGTCAGCGAACTTACCGGCTTTCCCGAAATGATGGACGGACGGGTGAAGACACTGCATCCTAAAGTCCATGGTGGTCTGCTCGCGGTGCGGGATGATCCCGAGCACATGGCGGCCATGAAAATGCACGATATTGGCGCGATTGATCTGGTCGTCGTCAACCTCTATCCGTTCGCACAGACGGTTATGAAAGGCGCTAGTCGCGACGAGATTATCGAAAATATCGACATTGGCGGGCCATCGATGGTCCGCAGCGCAGCGAAAAATCACGCTTACGTCACCATCGTGACTGACCCTGCCGATTACGAAGATCTGATTGCTGAGCTCGAAGAAAGCGGGGGCAAAACCTCCTACGATTTCCGCCGCAAATGCGCGGCCAAGGCCTATTCTGCGACTGCCGCCTATGACAGCATGATCAGTCAATGGTTCGCCTTTGCGGACCAGCAGCAACTGTTTCCGGATATGCTCGCGGTGAATGGCAACCGCGTGGACGAGTTGCGCTACGGCGAAAACCCGCACCAGCGCGCGGCGCTTTACGTGCCCGTAGGGCCTCATGGTTCAGGCATCGCGCAGGCCGAGCAGGTGCAGGGCAAGGAACTGTCGTATAACAATTATAACGACGCCGACGCCGCGCTGGAACTGGTCAGCGAGTTCCGCGACGGGCCACCAACGGTGGTTATCGTCAAGCACGCTAATCCGTGTGGTGTGGCGACCGGCGAAACGCTGATTGACGCCTATCGCGCCGCGCTCGAATGCGATAGCGTGTCGGCTTTTGGAGGGATTGTTGCGGTCAACCGGCCTCTGGACGGTGCGACCGCTGAGGCGATTACCGAGATCTTTACCGAGGTCGTCGCTGCGCCATCAGCCGATGATGCGGCGAAAGAGGTGTTCGCGAAGAAAAAGAATTTGCGGCTTTTGCTGACGGGCGACTTGCCCGATCCGAAGCGCGGCGGTCTTGCAATCAAGCCGATTACCGGCGGGCTGCTGGTGCAGTCACGCGATAACGGCCATGTTGCCGATAGCGAATTCAAGGTCGTCACCAAGCGTGCGCCTAGCCTACAAGAACTCGCCGACTGCCGTTTTGCATGGACGGTTGCCAAGCATGTGAAGTCGAATGCGATTGTCTATGCCAAGGATGGCGCGACTGCTGGAATTGGTGCAGGCCAGATGAACCGCCGCGACAGCGCGCGGATTGCCGCGATCAAGGCCAAGGAGGCTGCCGAAACCTATGGTTGGGGCGTGGCCCGCACCGTTGGTTCAGCGGTTGCCTCTGACGCCTTCTTCCCGTTCGCCGATGGCCTGTTCGCTGCCGCCGAAGCAGGGGCAACTGCGGTTATCCAGCCGGGCGGCTCGATGCGCGATGACGAAGTAATTGCCGCCGCCGATGAAGCTGGGCTTGCCATGGTCTTCACCGGCATGCGGCATTTTAGGCACTGAAACTTTCCTCTCCCGTTTCCGGGAGAGGTATGCGTTCAACCCGCCCGCTTTACCGGGCCACGGAAGTTTCCATTGCCGCCCTTTTTGGGACCGTAATTGCGCGCAGGTGCGCCGGGGTCGCGGCGGTTTTCGCTGCGAGCGGCAAAGGCGCGGTCTGCAGTCGGACGGCGATCACCGCTTGGCGCGTTATCGTTGCGCGGGCGCGGCGTTGCTGCACCTTCACGGCTTCCATCGCGCGGTCCAACACCAGGTTGCCATCCACCTTGCGGGGCGTGGGTCCGGTTGCGGGTTTCGCCGTTGCGACCGGTTCCGCCATTGTTACCGCCGAGCTTCTTGCCCGCATAGTTGGTACGACCGCCGCCAGGATGACCACCACCGCGTCCACCGCGTGCCCCTTCGGGCTTTTTATCGGCGGCTGGCGGGGGCAATGCCGCAACCGCTGCGCGGAAGCCTTCGGGCAGGCCCAAAGTCATCGCACGAACGCCGGTCAGGCGCTCGATATCCTTCATATAGCCGCGCTCATCGCCAGCAACGAAGCTCATCGCCACGCCTTCGCGGCCCGCACGAGCGGTGCGACCGATGCGGTGGACATATTGCTCAGGCACATTAGGCAGTTCGAAATTGAACACATGGCTGACACCGGGGACGTCGATGCCGCGCGCCGCGATGTCGGTGGCGACGAGTATCTTGATCTTGCCGTCACGGAACGCCTGCAGCGCAGCGGTGCGCTGGCCCTGGCTCTTGTTGCCATGGATTGCGGCCGACTGGATGCCAGCACCTGCCAACCCGCGCACAACGCGGTCGGCGCCATGCTTGGTGCGGGTGAACACGAGCGCTCGGTCGATGTCTTCGCTTTGCAGCTTTAGTGTGAGTAAAGTCTGCTTTTCGCGCTGTTCAACAAAGGTGACGAACTGCTCGACTCGCTCAGCGGTGGTCGCCGCAGGGGCAACCGAAACGCGGACAGGGTTATTGAGGAAACGGTTGCCCAACTCGGCAATTGCCTTTGGCATCGTCGCCGAGAAGAACAGGGTCTGGCGCTGCTTTGGCAGCAACTGGTCGATGCGCTTCAATGCGTGGATGAAGCCCAAGTCCATCATCTGGTCGGCTTCGTCGAGGACGAAGATTTCGACGTCCTTCAACGTCACCGCGCGCTGCTCGATCAGGTCGATCAAACGGCCAGGAGTGGCAACGAGGATATCGACGCCGCCTGCAAGGCGCTTTTTCTGGCTAAAAATCGGCATGCCGCCGAATACGCAATCGACCTTTAGGCCAAGGAACTTGCCATAGGTACGGAAGCTGTCGGCAATTTGCGCCGCGAGTTCGCGGGTAGGCGAAAGCACCAGCATGCGGCAGCTATATTGCTGACGGGCTTTTGGCTTGGTCGCGAAATGATGCAGCGAGGGCAAAGCGAACGCAGCGGTCTTGCCGGTGCCGGTCTGCGCGATACCGCACAGGTCGCGGCCCTGCAGCAACGACGGGATCGCCTGTTGCTGGATGGGGGTAGGCGTATCATAACCGGCGGCTTCAAGCGCCTTGAGGATAGGTTGGGCAAGGCCCAGGTCTTGGAAAAAAGACATAAATATACTTTCAAAAAGTCGTCGCAGCCCCATGACGCGCGTCCTTCAAACAGGACCGCACGGGCGCAACAGCAGGTGTTCGGGAGCAGCTTGTGCCGACCCGTTGGAAACAACCCTGCGTGATATGGGAAGCCTCTAAGCTTACGCATCTTGTTCGATTGGCGAGGCCACCAATTGCGGCCCTCACGCTGCCAATACTGCGGCGGTCTTATCCGCTCGCCTCATGCGCTTGACGGCCATATGGCTGCAAATGGCCTGAAAAGCAAGTTGTTTGTGCAACGCAGCAACAATCTTGCGCGCAGCTGAATTCGCAAGGTCTTGTTAACCATCTATTAGGGCATTTCGTTCACAGATTTCTCCAAGGACCAATTCCGGGGGAAAATATGACCATTCAGGGCCAAAATTCGGTAGATGTAGCAATTATTGGTGCAGGGCCTGCGGGGCTTACTGCCGCCTATTTGCTGACCAAAAAAGGCTATAGCGTCACCGTTATCGAAAAAGACGAACGCTATGTCGGCGGCATCAGCCGCACGGTTGAGGTTGACGGCTACCGCTTCGACATCGGCGGCCACCGCTTTTTCTCGAAGTCCAAAGAGGTCGTTGATCTTTGGAACGAGATTCTACCCGACGATTTCATCCAGCGTCCGCGCATGAGCCGCATATACTATGAAGGCAAGTTCTACAGCTATCCACTGCGCGCGTTCGAGGCTTTGTTCAACCTCGGCATCATCCGTTCGACCTTGTGTATGGCGAGCTATGCGAAGGCCAAGGTTTTCCCGAACAAAAATGTCCGCAGCTTTCAGGACTGGACGGTCAACCAGTTCGGCCACAAATTATTCTCGATCTTTTTCAAAACCTACACTGAAAAAGTATGGGGCATGCCGTGTGACGAAATGTCCGCAGATTGGGCGGCACAGCGCATCAAGGGCCTGAGCCTTGGCGCAGCGGTACTTGACGGATTAAAGCGTTCGTTTGGGATGAACAAGAAGCCTAACGACGGCATGGAAACCAAAACCTTGCTTGAAACTTTCCGCTACCCGCGGTTGGGCCCGGGCATGATGTGGGATGCCGCGCGCGATTTTGTCGTCGCCAAGGGCAACAGTGTTTTGATGGGGCATAGCTTCAAGCAATTGGCGCAGGACGCCGAGGGCAACTGGCGCATGTCGGCAACCAAGGTCGATGGAAACGAAGCTGTCATCACTGCCAAGCATGTCATCAGCAGCGCGCCAATGCGCGAACTTTCCGCGCGTATTCACCCATTGCCACAAACATCATTGCAGGCGAACAATCTGCGTTACCGCGACTTCTTGACTGTGGCGTTGATGATTAAATCGGATGATCTGTTCCCCGACAACTGGATCTATATCCATGACAGCAAAGTGCAGGTGGGCCGCGTGCAGAATTTCCGCAGCTGGTCGCCCGAAATGGTGCCGGATCCCTCGATCGCCTGCGTCGGCCTCGAATATTTCTGCTTTGAAAATGACAATCTGTGGGCGTCGAGCGATGCCGATCTAATCGAACTTGCTAAAAAGGAAATGGGAATTCTCGGCCTGTGCAAACCCGAAGATGTTGTCGGCGGCGCCGTCGTGCGTCAGGAAAAGGCGTATCCCGTTTACGACGACGATTATGCCGCGAATGTCGAGGCGATGCGTGCTGAATTGGAAGGTAAGTTCCCGACGTTGCATATGGTTGGCCGCAATGGGATGCACCGCTACAACAATCAGGATCACGCGATGATGACGTCGATGCTGACGGTTGAAAATATCGTTGCTGGTTCGCGTGTCTACAATATCTGGAACGTCAACGAAGACGCCGAATACCATGAGGCGGGCGATGAAGGCGAGCAGGTCGCAATCGCGGCGAAGGTCACGGAAGACCAGGCTGCTGCGCTGACTTCCGAACGCGACGTTCCGAAGCGAATCGAAAAGGGCGAAGCACCCCGCAAGGCCGCTTAAGCCGTGGACCGCGCCATCGCCTCGGCACTGGTGCTGTGGCACCGGTTCACGATCACACGCTATCTGGCGGCGAGCATCATTGCATTAGCCTTTGATGTGGCGTTGTTTTCAAGCCTTGTCGCGATGGCGGTCGATCCGACGCTGGCATCAGCAGCGGGTTATTGCGCAGGCATCGTCATTCACTGGTTGGTTAGCGCAAACATCGTGTTCACTGGCAAGACCCGCGATGGCGCGGCGCTGCATATCCAGCGGGCGCTGTTTGCCGGATCGGCGCTGGTCGGGCTTGGGATAACGGTCGCTACTGTTGAAATATTGGGCCGCGTCGGCGTTCATCCGATACCGTCAAAGGGCGTCGCCATCGGCATCAGTTTCGTGGCGGTTTATGCGATGCGCAAATGGGGAGTATTCCGGTGACGGCTATCGCGGCAGAATTCGAACGCCCCGCATTTTGGGGTATCGACGAAGAGCTTAAAAAGTTTGGTAACTGGCTACTGATTTGGGTGGTTCTGGCCAATATCGGCTTTGCCGCCTTATGGTTTTCCGGCGCGCCACCGCGCCATATGGAAATCGTCTACGCTGGCCTGTTAGGCTTGGTCGTCAAACGCTTCCCTTTGATTGTCCAATATCTGACCTTTGTAGGGTTCATGATTTATTCGACGCTGAATTTCATCGGGGGCCTTTTCAACCTCAATATGGCTTCGCTGCTCTATTCGCTGCAGTTCTTTGCCGAGATCAAGCCGGGCAATTCGATCGATTACATCGCAGGCATAATCGCCATCCTGGTCGTCATGGGGCTGGCATGGAAGCTATTAAAGCGCGACACTAATTTTGCGCGCCCCTTGCTGATTGCCGGCGCAGCCGGATTGGTCGTCACGTTGGCGGGTGTCGATCTCTATATGGGTAAGGATATGCGCGGCCATTATTTCCGGGCGGCGCCGGCGGGTGCACTGTTCGGCTCGGCAACCGGCGACAGCGGTATTACTACGCGTGCGGATGGCAAGCGGCACCTTGTTCTGATTGTGGTTGAAGCAATGGGCTTACCCAAAGACAATCCGGAAATGTCGAAGCTGCTTTTTGCGCCGTTAGTCGGCAACAGCGCGGTACGCGCACGTTATGATTTCCGTCAGGGCTCGGCGCCTTATTATAATAGCACAACGGCGGGCGAAATCCGCGAACTTTGCGGCCGCTGGGGCGACTATTATGATCTGGTTGACCGTAATGATGACGGATGCCTGCCCACGACATTTGCCAAAAAGGGCTATGACACGCTGGCGATGCACAGCTTCACACCGTCATTTTTCAAGCGCGACCAATGGTATCCCAATATCGGATTCGCAAAGCGTGAGTTCGGCCCGGACATGATGAAGGCTGGGGCCGAACAATGCGGCGGTGTCTTCCCGGGGGCCTGCGATCGCCAGATCCCAAAACAGATAGCTGCCAAGTTGAAGGCCGCTGAAAAACCGATGTTCCTTTACTGGCTGACGCTCAATTCGCACTTGCCGGTGCCTGCGGGCCTTAATCTGAACGTCGACAATTGCGAGCGCATATCGCCTTTGCTCAAAGCCGAATTCCCCCAAATCTGCCGCCAGTTTGCAATTTATCACGATATTCAAATGGCACTTGCTGATGAAATCAGCGCCAAGGATTTCCCGGATGCAGATATCTTACTCGTCGGCGATCATATGCCGCCGTATTTTGACCGGCATCATCGGACGCAGTTCGACCCGGAAAACGTGCCGTGGCTTTACCTTCGCCGCAAGGACGACGCAGACAAAAGCATTGCGTCCCGATAAAGGACACTGCGGGGGGATTTTATGATCGAAAGCACTCGGGACGCCCGCGATTTGATGCCTGTGCAGTTGCTTGGCGCGCTATGGCTTCTGGTATCGGCGGCCTTGATCTGGCTGGGCTGGACTGAAATCACGACTCTGTCAGGCTGGGACCCCGATGACCAGTTGCGACTGACTCAGTTGCGCGATTTTCTGAACGGGCAAAGCTGGTTCGATACTATCCAATATCGCATGAACCCGCCCGACGGTGCGCCGATGCATTGGTCGCGTCTGATCGAACTTCCGCTGGCAATGCTGATCCTGCTCCTGCGCCCGTTTTTTGGCCAAGCCGGTGCCGAAATGATTGCGGGAACCGCTGTTCCGTTACTTCTGCTCGGCTGGATTACCTATATGCTGTCGCGCATTGCTACGCGGCTGTCATCGCCTGAGGCCGGCATTGCTGCGGCGTTGATTACTTTGACCTCAGGGGGATTGCTTATCCAGTTGCGGCCGATGCGGATTGATCATCATGGCTGGCAATTGGCGATGGCGGTCTTGGCTTTGTCGACAATATTCTGGGCGGATGTCCGCAAGGCAGGGCTGGTTCTCGGCTTGGCGCTCGCCGTCTGGCTCCACATATCGCTTGAAGGCGCGCCGATGACTGCGGCGTTTTTTCTTTTGCTTGGGCTTCGCTGGGTGCGAGATGCAAGTCATGGGCAGCGACTGACGTGGACGGTGGTAAGTTTTGCGCTCGCATCGGTCCTCTTGTTTTTCGGTACGCAATCGGGCGGCTTGCTCGCCCCGATCTGGTGCGACACGGTTTCCCCGCCGCATATCGGTGCAATTTTGCTGGCGACGCTCATCATGATGCCCGCGATCCAGTTTCTACCCGACGATTGGCGGTTGCGATCGCTCGCAGCGCTGCTGGCGGGCGGCGGTGCCCTAGCGGTTCTGCTGGTTGCTGCACCACAATGCGCAACCGGCGCGTTCGGCAATATGGACCCCATCGTCCGCGAATATTGGTATTCAAAGGTTAGCGAAGGGCTGCCGATCTGGCACCAGTCTTGGCGCACGTCGATCAATCTGGGCGCTGGATTGCTATGCGGTGTGATCAGTTGGATGGTCTTGCGCGGCAGTATGAGCCGCAAAGACCGCCGCAAACTGGATACGATTGCCTTCTTTCTCTTCTACGGCCTGCTGCTGTCGATATTTGTGATCCGGACGATTTCGGTGGCGACGGCATTCGCCATCCCGGTAACTGCAGTGCTCGTTGCGTTGCTGTTCAAACGCTATCGCCGTTCAAAGGTCGCCGTCCGCCGGATCGGTCTGGTTGTGGTCATGCTGCTGCTGCTGGTACCTGGCGCTGCGGTATCGTCGCTATTTCCTGCCAAGCCTGAAACGACCGGCGCCAAAAGCAATGCCGGCGCGTCGCCGACCAACGATGATTGTCAATCTGCGCTATCCATCCGGCAGCTGTCGGCATTGCCAAAAGGGAATATCGTTGCGCCGTTCGATATGGGGCCGATGATATTGGCGCAGACCCCGCACAGCGTGCTGGCGAGCAGCCACCATCGCAACGAACTGGCAATGCGCGATCATATCCAGATTTTCCGTTCGGCTCCCGAACAATCTTATCGCCTGATGAAAGCGCATGGCATGGATTATTTGGTGGTATGTCAGCAAGAGGCCGAGCTTGCGTTTTACGCAGAAAAGGACCCCGGCGGACTTTGGGCACGAATTGCGAAAGGTGACGTGCCTTCGTGGCTGTCGCCGCTCACCGATCAAGGCGAAGGCATCAAAGTCTGGCGCGTGCGTTAAAGATGCATGAAGTCGCGGTCGAAGCTTTTGAGATGCGCGCCGCCATCAACGAAAATGATCTGGCCGGTGACGTCTTTGGCTTGGGCAAGATAAAGCACCGCGTCCGCCACGCCTGACGGTAACGGCAGAGCCCCCAAGGGCATCATGCCAGCGAGCCGTTGCTCTTGTTCCATAGTGTAATCATCGGTCGAGATCACCAGCCCCGGTGCAACGCCGTTGACGCGTGCGCGCGTCCCGAATGATGCTGCCATCGACCGCACCGAAGCCGCCAGCGCCTGTTTGGAAAGCGTATAGCTGGTCTGGTCGCAGTGTGGATTGACGACACGTTGGTCGACGATGTTGACGATGGCGGGTTGCTTTTGGTCGGTGGCCGAGTTGACAACAGCTTGCGCGAGCAAAAGTGGCGTAAAAAGATTGAGTTCGAAATGAACACGCAACGTTGTGACTGACATCGCTTCCCAATCATCCTGCCCGAACATTGCAGCATTGTTCACCAACACATCGGGGGAGCGACCAAAATGCGCTGTCACGGCTTCAACTAGCGGTGCAGCATTTTCAGGATTGCTGAGGTCGAAAACAAAGGACTGCCAATCGCGTTGATGCTCGGCCAGTACAGCGAGCAATGCATCATCTGGATCACTATCGACATGGCTCACAAGCGCGAGAGCGTATCCCGCTTTGGAGAGCCGCGCCGCGATTTCTGCACCTAACCGCCGCTTTCCTCCCGTAACGATCGCCAGTGGCATTTCGATCACTTGCGGCTCCGCGCCATCGTGATGCCAATCGCTTCGCCGTCTTCGGCAATTGCGAGTTTCACGATTTTGACGACGATATGCGTGATCCGTTGATCATCGGCGAACAACGTGTCCATGATATGATCGGCGACCGCCTCGATCAGCGTGAAATGAACACCTTCGGGCAGATGAGTTGCCGCTTCTTTCAGCGTCATATAGTTTTTCGACGCATACAACGGCGTGTCCGGCGCATAATGATCAGCCATATCGAGCGTAACGCTGATCGAGATTTTCAGCGGTTGCGGTAGATGCGTTTCCTGGCTGTAAATGCCGGTCAGGACATTAACGACAAGGTCGTGCACTTCAAGGATCAGGCTGTCTGACATAATATTCCTTATTGCGACCAGCGCGCAAAAATAGCGGTGGGGAGTAAGAGGCCGCGTGATTTCTCGCGCACCGCCAGTTCGCCGAATTCAACCTTGCCGGGCAAATCGCCGAAATGCGATTCAAGCAGAGCGCCAAGCGCGAGTGCCGACATACGGACGGCGTAGACGGTCAAAAACAGGAAGCGCGAATTGGCGTCGAGCAGCTTGCGGCAATTTGCGATCAAGGGTGCCAAATCCTGTTCGAGATGCCAAACTTCGCCGTCCGGCCCGCGACCATATTTTGGCGGGTCGAGCAAGATGCCATCATAGCGCTTTTCGCGCCGCACTTCGCGCGCGACGAACTTGGCGGCGTCGTCGACGATCCAGCGGATCGGGCGCTCGGCCATGCCCGACAATTCGGCATTGATGCGGGCCTGCGCGACTGATTTCTTCGACGCATCAACATGGACCATATGTGCCCCAGCCGCTGACAAGGCGAGCGTCCCGACACCGGTATAGCCGAACAGGTTCATGCATTGTGCATCAGCGACATCTACAATCTCGCCGCGCATCCAGCGCCAGACTGGATCCATATCAGGGAAAAAGCCGAGATGGCGAAAGGGCGTGCACGATGCGGTAAAGCTGACTTCATCGTTCCACTTGAGTGGCCAGCCGTCCATCGGTACCGGGCGGTTGTTATACCAGCGTCCGCCACCTTCTTCATCGGATCCGGGAACGAATTCGGCGTCGGCATCCCAGTCTTCAGCAGCAGGTGCCCACATTGCTTGCGGCTCTGGGCGGATGAAGCGGCGGTCGCCATAACGTTCATATTTGCGGCCATTGCCGCTATCGATCAGCGTATAGTCCTCGCGCGGTTCGCTGACCAAAGTGACGAAATTGGGTTCCATCAGCGGGCAGCGCGCGCCAGCACATAATCGCGCACGGCATCGTAATTTCCGGGCAGAATGTCGAAACGCTCTTCACGCTCGAACATGTTGCCGAGGCGCTGAGGCAGGCTTGGCCGTACGCCAGTCGCACGTTCTACCGCGTCCGGAAATTTGGCTGGGTGCGCGGTTGCCAATGTTACTACCGGCACTTCCGAGGGAACGCCAGCGGCGCGCGCAGCGTGGAGCGCAATTGCGGTATGCGGGTCGATAATCTCGTTGCACGCCTCATGCGCCCAGCGCATCGCGAGCGCCATTTCGTCGGCATCGGCCCGCGCGCTTTTCATCAGCGCAGCTTTTTTGCGCATATCGGCGGAGAGCACCATCTTGCCCATCTGCTCGAACCATTTCATCCGCGCAGCGGTGGTCGAACCATCACGTCCCTCAAGGTCGAACAGCAAACGTTCGAAATTGCTCGACACCTGAATGTCCATCGACGGCGCGGCGGTCGGAGTTACGCCCAGCACCGAATAATCGCCCTTGGATAGCGCACGGTGAAGGATGTCGTTGACGTTGGTGGCCACAATCAGGCGTTCAATCGGCAGACCCATTTGCGCGGCGACATAGCCTGCGAACACATCGCCGAAATTGCCGGTCGGCACCGAGAAAGCGACCGCCCGTTCGGGCGCGCCAAGCCGAAGAGCAGCGTAGAAATAATAGACAACCTGCGCCATCAGCCGCGCCCAGTTGATCGAGTTCACCGCCGACAGCGTCAGCGGCCCATTGACCTCGCGATCGGAAAACATCCGCTTCACCATCGCCTGTGCGTCGTCGAAGCTGCCTTGGATCGCGATATTGTGGACGTTGGGCGCAAGGATCGTTGTCATCTGCCGCCGCTGTACATCGGACACGCGCTCATGCGGGTGGATCATGAAAATTTCGATCTGGTCGCGACCGGCGATGGCGTCGATCGCAGCTGACCCGGTATCGCCCGAAGTTGCCCCGACTATCGTGATTTTCTTGTCAGTGCCGCTTAGGAACCGCTCGAATAATTGCCCCAGAAGTTGGAGCGCGACATCTTTGAACGCCAGCGTCGGGCCGTGGAACAATTCAAGCAGGAAATGCTGGCTATCAAGTTGCTTCAGCGGCGTGATAGCGACATGCGCAAACGAGCCATACGCCGCTTTGCACAGGTCCTTGAGCTCGTCTTCGGTCAGTATACCCGAAGTGAATGGTCCCATCACCCGCGCCGCGAGATCCACATAGTCGAGCCCGCGCATCGACTCGATTTGCTCTTGAGTGAAGCGTGGCCAGTGGCGCGGGACGTAAAGCCCGCCGTCGCTCGCAAGTCCTGTTAGAGTAACCCCTGCAAAATCCAGCGCATCGGCATTGCCACGCGTGCTGATATAATCTGTGCTGTTATCCGCCATATCGCGCACGCGGTTAGCGGGGCGGGGCGTTCACCGCAAGATTATTGCAAGTCGGCGCGGACAAAATCGGCACATCTCTCACCGATCATGATCGACGGCGCGTTGGTGTTGCCGGAAACGAGCCTCGGCATGATACTCGCGTCGGCGATATAGAGGCCGTCGAGACCGCGATATTTGAGGCGCGGGTCGACCACGTCATCCGCATTTGGCCCCATCCGGCAAGTGCCGACCGGGTGGTATACTGTGTCGGCGCGGCTGCGGATCATATCGTCTAGCGCGGCGTCATCGTTGATGTCGACCGGATTGAGTTCGACGCCTTCATATTCTGCCAGTGCTGGTGCATTGAGGATTCGGTACATCTGGCGCACCCCGGCGCGCAACGTCGCGATGTCGCGGTCGTCGGTGAGGAATGCGGGATCAATCAGCGGTGCGTTCGCTGCATCGGTCGATTTAAGCCGGACGGTCCCGCGACTTTCCGGGCGAAGCACGCATGCGTGACAGCTGAAGCCATGGCCCCTCACTTTGGTACGACCATGATCTTCGAGCAACGCAGGGATGAAATGATATTGGATATCGGGTGCCGGAAGGTTGGTCGAGGACGACCAGAACCCACCGCCTTCGGCAATGCAAGTAGTCAATATGCCGGTGCGCTTCATCCGGTGTTCGAACACGGCTTTCAACATCCGCCAGTTGCCCGCCATCGAATCGCCCAGAAACATTTTCGATTTGGTCCGGTAGCTGATGACATAATCGATATGGTCCTGGAGGTCGTTGCCGACCGCTGCCTTGTCGTGGACGACGTCAATTCCATGTTCGCGCAAATGTGCGGTAGGGCCGATACCAGACAGCATCAGGATTTGCGGACTGCCGAATGCGCCCGCCGACAGCACCACCGCACCGCGCGCTTTGATATTGCGGCGTTTGCTTCCCTGGCGAATGGCAACGCCGGTGGCGCGACCGTTTTCGGTGATGATTTTCTCGGTCAGTGCGCCGGTAACAACGTGCAGATTGGGTCCCGCGGGTTCGACATAGGCGCGCGCGGCTGACCAGCGCTCGCCTGCCTTTTGCGTGACCTGATAAAGGCCAAAGCCTTCCTGACGCGGGCCGTTGAAGTCGTTATTGCGGGGCAATTGCAGCTGTGTTGCTGCCTCGACAAACGCGTTGCTGCCGTCATTGGCGTAATGCTGGTCCATGACATTCAGCGGACCGTCACTGCCGTGCAGTGCATCGCCGCCGCGTTCATTGCCCTCGCTGCGTTTGAAATAAGGCAGCACATCCTCGAATGCCCATCCGGTACAGCCCAAAGCGGCCCAATTGTCATAATCATAGGCATTGCCGCGAATATAGACCATCGCGTTGATCGCGCTCGATCCGCCCAGCCCGCGCCCGCGCGGCTGATAACCGAGCCGTCCCTTCAGCCCCTTTTGCGGGACGGTGTCATATTTATAATTCGAACTGTTGAGGATGAACGGCATGAAACCGGGCGTTTTGATGAGCATATTGTCATTGCGCCCGCCCGCCTCAATCAGGCACACGCTAAATTTGCCGCTTTCGGACAATCGCCCTGCTGCAGCGCTTCCCGCTGATCCACCGCCGATGACGATGATGTCAAATTCGTCCATAAACTCTCCTCTGGGAAGAGGGTTTAATCGGACGATTAACTACTTGCAAGCATGTTAATAGCGCTATTCGGCTGGCTGCTGTTGCCGGTCCAGCCAACGCGCGCGGATTATCTCCGACGTGTCGCGGCTCCCGTCATGGCTCCAACCCGGTGGCCGCCAAAGATAGGAGAATTTATGCCGCCACGGCGCCGACCAGACATCACGCGCAATGCCGACCCATTCGTGGAAAACGCTCCATAATAGGTTGAAGGTACCGAGCTGTTTGACAATACCATAACGGATTTTCTCGCCCGCGACCTCTTCGGTAAAGGTTCCGAACAGGCGGTCCCAGATGATGAATGTACCTGCATAGTTCATATCCAGATAGCGCGGATTGGTGGCATGATGGACGCGATGATGGCTCGGCGTATTCATCACGTATTCGAACCAGCGCGGCAGTTTGCCGATCGCCTCGGTATGTATCCAGAACTGGTAGATCAGATTGATCGCGCCGACGAACAACAGCATCGCCGGGTGAAAGCCGATCAGCGCAAGCGGAATGCGAAAGATAAAGCCGAGCGCGAAAAAACCGGTCCATGTCTGGCGCAATGCGGTCGACAAATTGTAGTGCTGGCTGGAATGGTGATTGACGT
>LNFM01006586.1_pt1 | contig 19000 bp, 18 predicted proteins | sample 596031 | NCBI WGS metagenome assembly LNFM01 (sample SAMN04254537, study PRJNA301005) | activated carbon metagenome | isolation source: dual media filters at the Ann Arbor, Michigan drinking water treatment plant | place: USA: Ann Arbor | reverse complement strand
GTAGGGGAGTAGGGGAGTAGGGGAGTAGGGGAGTAGGGGAGTAGGGGAGTAGGGGAGTAGGGGAGTAGGGATCATCCGCCCGGCACTGCCGTCATCCCCGCGCTTGTCCCGAGGATCTGCGACTTTGACTGTGGGAAGGTGCGCTTGCGCGAAGCCGGCAACGCAGTGGATCCTCGGGACAGGCCCGAGGATGACGGCAGGGTCGAGGGAGCCCGGCGCGCAGGCGAACTCTACATCGTCTCGTCGCGCTTTTCCTGCAGGTTGACCACGACGCGGCGGTTCTGGACGCGGCACTCGTTTTCGGTGCGGGTGCAGACGGGGCGGTCCTTGCCGTAGCCCTTGGCCCAGAGCCGGTTGGGCGCGATGCCGCCGGCGACGAGATAGCTCATCACCGCGTCGGCGCGCTTCTGCGACAGCGACACCATGGCGGCGTCGCCGCCCGGATCGTCGGCAAAGCCCTGCATCTTGGCGAACCACTGGGGATAGCGGTTCAGGAAGGCGATCTGGTTGTCGAGCGTCGCCCTGGCGACCGAGTCGAGCGTGGCCGAGCCGGAGGTGAAGAAGATGCGGCGGCCGACATTGAGGATGAAGTCCTGCTCGGAGCCGGGCTTGACGTTCTCGAAGCCGGCCGCGGGATCGTTGGTCTCGCCGATCGTGTTGGGATTGATGCCGGACGCGACTTCGCCGCTGCCCGTGGTCGAGCAGGCGGCGAGCGCCGTCAGGCCGGCGCAAACCAGGATGCCGCGCGCGAGCGCGGCAGTCGAGACCCCCATGATGATCCTCATTGTACGGCCGTCGCGTCTGTGTCGGGCAGCGCCTTGGATTTTTCCGCCTGGTCGGCGATATGCCGGAGGACCTGGACCGCGGTGCCGATCGGGCAGCGCTGGTAGAGGTCGATGGCGTCCTCGTTGAACATGCGGATGCAGCCCGACGAGGCATCGGTGCCGATGCTCCAGGGCTGGATCGTGCCATGGAAGCGATAGCCGGTATCGGCGCCGTCGCGATGCAGATAGAGGGCGCGGGGCCCAAGCGGATTCTTTGGCGAGCCGCCCTCGACGAATTTGGGCAGTTCCGGGTTGCGCTTCAGCATCTCGGGCGGCGGGGTCCATTTCGGCCACAACGCCTTGCGGTCGATCGAGGAGCGGCCGAACCACTGGAAACCTTCCTTGCCGACGCCGACGCCGTAGCGGATCGCCGTCTGGTTTTCCATGATGAGGTAGAGGAAGTGGTTTCGGGTATCGACGACCACCGTGCCTTCCGGCTCGGAGCTCTTGTACTTGACGACCTGGCGGTGCCACTTCTTGTCGATCTTGGCGAAATTGGTGGCCTTGAACGTCACGCCATTATCGGTCCGGGTGCCGGCGAAATAGGACGAGGCCTGCGCGAAGGCCGGCACGACGCCTGCGCCAGATGCCATGGCGGCAAGGCCGCCCAGAACGACGTCACGCCTGGTGAGGTTCATCAGCTCAACTACCCCCGTGAAAAGACCGATGCACCGACATTACTCAAGGTCGGGCGCGGTTGAAACGGAAATCGTTGCCTGCATGTGGTTCGGCGCGCCGAAGCCCGCGCGAATTTTCGGGCCTGTTGTCGCCGGGCATCAGCGCGGCACTGCCGGAGGTCACCAAGCCTTTACTGGACCGGGCAGGCGCGCGCCCTATTCTCGCAGATCCGAGGAGCAAGGAGGAGACCGACATGGACAGACCGGCCATTACCCAGGCGATGATCGACGCCTACGACGAATACACGCATCTGACGCTCGACCGCCGCGGCTTCATGGAAAAGCTGACGAAGCTGGCGGGGACGGGGGCGGCGGCCGCCATGATCGCGCCGATGCTGGCGGCAAGTTCCGCGCAGGCGGCGATCGTTGCCGAGGACGATGCGCGGGTGACGGCTGAGGACATCACCTGGGCGGGCGCCAGCGGCGAGATGAAGGGCTATCTGGCGCGGCCGGCGGGCGAGACCGGAAAGCTGCCCGCCGTCATCGTGATCCACGAAAACCGGGGCCTCAACCCGCATACGCGCGACGTGGCGCGGCGCATGGCGCTGGAGGGCTTTGTCGTGCTGGCGCCCGACTATCTGTCGCCTGCAGGCGGCACACCCGCCGACGAGGATCAGGCGCGCGAGATGATCGGAAAGCTCGACCCGGCGCAGACGATCGCCAACGGTGTCGCCACCGTCGCCTTCCTCGCCGCGCATGAGGCCGGCAACGGCAAGGTGGGCGCGGTCGGCTTCTGCTGGGGCGGCGGCGCGGTGAACGACCTCGCGGTGAACGCGCCCGACCTCGATGCCGGCGTCGCCTATTACGGGCGGCAGGCCAAGACCGAGGACGTGGCAAAGATCTCTGCTCCGCTGCTGCTGCACTATGCCGGGCAGGACGAGCGCATCAACGCCGGGATCGAGGCGTACAGGGCCGCGCTGACAGCTGCCGGCAAGGAATTCACCGTCGAGATCTATGACGGGGTGCAGCACGCCTTCAACAACGACACGTCGGAAGCGCGCTACAACAAGGAAGCGGCCGATCTGGCGTGGAGCAGGACCGTGGCGTTCTTCAAGGAGAAGCTGGCTTGAGATTCAGGTGAGGGCGGGCTGCAACCGACCTTGCGCTTCGGTCCTTGAAGCTCGCGGGTTTGGTCGCTGTGCACCTGATGAAACAGGCGTCGCGCACCGCGTCATTCCGGGGCCGCGTAGCGGAACCCGGAATCCAGAGCGCCGCCCATCCTCGCCGTCCTGCGATGCCGGTGACGCAGCTTTCATCCAGGCGACAGACACTATTCTTCCAAATCACCGCTCTGGATTCCGGGTTCGCTTCGCGCCCCGGAATGACGACCCTTAGGGGCCCGCTCCATCCGGGGCGAGGACGGTGCCCTCCACCCTCTATTTGGGCGCGCCACGGGTCTCGCCCGTCCTTCGGACCCCCACAAGGGGGAGTGGGTCGTCAGCGTGGCTACTATTTTCAAGCGGTTGTCCTGAACCCCGGATGCGTGAGAATATCGTCGAGCGCACAGTGTCAGCGCTGGCTGGAAGGGAACGATGGCCAAGCCGCAGATCCTGATTTTCGCGCCCGACGGCGGCATTCCGAACAGCCGGTTGCCGCTGCTGTTCTGGCGCGGGCGGCTGATGGCTTCCGAAGCGGACGGCGCGGCGGTCTGCGCGCTCTACCGGCGCAATGGCTGGGACGGGACGTGGGTCTACACGGTGTTTCCGTTCTGGCATTTCCACACCAAGGGCCACGAGGTGCTGAGCTGCGTGGCGGGGTCGGCGACGATCGGACTGGGCGGCGAGGCCGGTGCCAAGGTGGAGGTCGCACAAGGAGACGTCGTCGTCATCCCGGCCGGCGTCGGCCACAGGCGGCTGGCGGCATCGAGCGATTTCCTGATGGCGGGCGGCTATCCGCCGGGGCAAAGCGGCGACATCGTGCGGCCCGGTGATGTACCGCTGGCGGAAGCCGAACGCGCGGTGGAAGCGGTGGAACTGCCGCAGACCGATCCGATCGATGGCGGGACGCGAGAGCTTCCGGATATCTGGCGCAGCATTCCCGCCGCGCCAGGGTGAGTTGTCTTCTGTTCAGCCCACCGCCGGAGCCCAGTCCAGGCTGAATGTCGGCGACAGGGTGAAGCCGACCGGCAGCGCCGATACCGGGGGTGGCCGGCGAACGCCTTCCTGAAGATAGCGCAGGGCGGCCATCAGCCCGTTCATCGTGTAGGGTTTTGCGATGACACCGACGGCGCCGCAGAAGCTTTCGGGAATGCGCTTGGGATTGGCGGTCATGAACACCACCATCGAGCACTTTTTCGACGCAATGTATTCCGCCACGCCGATACCGGTCGGACCATCGGTCAGATGGACGTCGACGAAGGCGATGTCGGCTTCCAGCGTATCGACCATGGCGCGCGCCTCTGCCGACGACGTCGCCCAGCCGACCACGCTGTGGCCGGCATCCTCCACGAGGCTCTCCAGCTCCATCGCCAGGAGTGCCTCGTCTTCGACGATCAAGACCTTCAACGGCTCACCCATGTCACTCACCCAGCACGTCCTTTCCAGCAGGCATTGTTATCAGCACGCGCGTGCCTGGCGCCGCGTCGTGCCATGCGATGTCGGCGTGAAGCTGCTTGCCGAGCGAGCGGATCAGCCTCATGCCGAATGAACTGGCGTTGCCCTTGCCGTCGGACACGGGCATGCCCTTGCCATTGTCAGAGACCTCGACGGTGAAGTGGCCGTCGATGCGGCGCAGCTGGACGCCGAGCTTGCCCTTGCCGGCCGCGTCCGCGCCGTCGCCGAACGCATGCTTGAGCGCATTGGTGACGAGCTCGTTGATGATGAGGGCGACGGGGGTCGCCTTCTCCGCCGATATGACCACCGGATCGAGATCGAGCACGGAACGCAGGTCCGGCCGTCCAGAGGCCGACAGAAGATCGGACACGAGGTCGCGGACGAAGTCGGACACGTCGAAGCGGCTGACGTCGCGCGACTGGTAGAGCCGGCGGTGCACCGTCGAGAGCGCCTCGATGCGCTCCAGCATGGCGCGCAGCGAGTGCTTGACCGTCTCGTCCTCGATGGCGCGGCTCTGCATGACGATCAGCGACGAGATCATCTGCAGATTGTTCTTCACGCGGTGATCGACCTCGTGCAGCAGCGTCGCCTGCGCGGCCAGCGCGGCCTCCAGTTCGCTGGTGCGGGCCTGGACGGCGGCCTCGAAGCGCTCCTTCTCGAATTCCAGCCGGCGCTGCGAGCGCTTCTGGTCGCTCACGTCGATTTGCGAGGCGAAATAGAACTGCAATTCGCCCTGCTCGTTCGAGACGGGACTGATGTAGAGCGCGTTCCAGAAGGACGAGCCGTCCTTGCGGTAGTTCAGGACGTCGACGCTGATCGATTCGCGCGAGCCGATCGCCGCGCGAATCCCATCGATCGCCTCCGGGCTGGAAGCGGGTCCCTGCAGGAAACGGCAGTTGCGGCCGATCACCTCCTCGCGGTCATAGCCGGTCAGCTTGAGGAAGGCGTCGTTGGCAAAGACGATCGGGTTGTCGGGCTGGCGCGGGTCGGTGATGATCATCGACATCCGGGTCGCCCGGATGGCGGCGGCGAACGGATCGCCCTTGCCGTGTTCGGCATGGAGGCTGTCCGTCATGTGCCAGGCATTGCCCGGCTCACTCTTGGCTATCCAATCCATGATTCCCTCGCTCGCTCATTCCTTTTCAGGCCGATCAACGGGCTGGCGGCGGGAAAGGTTCAATCGATGCATGCATTTAGCGGGGGACAGAGCGGGCCGGCCGTATCGCGGGATTCTGCGTATGGCGGACCTGGCGATGCATCAGGATTAGAGTCACCATTTTCGTGCAAGGCATTGAAATGCATGGATTCAACGCTGCCGTGAGCACCGCCTGACGCAAGGACGGGGACGAGACTGCCGCCGCGGCAACGCGCCGCGCCGCGCCCTGCCTCGCGGGCGGCGGCGGTGGGCGAGAAAAGGCTATTTGCGCCTGATTCCGATCGACCGGCCGGCCCGTTCCGGCATAGGCAGGCCTGCGTGGGCGGCCCGCATCGCCGCGACATTGGCCAGCACATCGGCGGGAAAGGGCGCGACCTTCGGCCCGGCCATGTCGACATGCAAAGACAGGGTTTCGGAGGTGGCGGCGAGCCAGCCGTCGACATGGCGGATTTCCTGGAAGGCGCGGACCCGCTTCTCGTCATGGTCGAGCATCTGGAAGGAGACGGTGACCACGTCGCCGAGATGCAGTTCCTGGACGTAGCAGATATGCACCTCCGCGGTGTAGATCGTCATGCGGCGCTCGCGCGCATAGGCGGCGCCGGCGCCCAGACGGTCGAGCGCCTCGTCCATGCAGCGGTCGAAGAGAACGTTGTAGTAGGCCATGTTGAGATGGCCGTTGTAGTCGATCCAGTCCTTCTCGATCGCCATCGTCGCCGAGACAAAGGGGGAGGGCTCTGACATGGACAATTCCTTCGTGGCTCTGGACAAACCGTGCCGCGTCGCCACAGTGACACGGACGGACGCGCCGGCGCATCGGCGGCGCATCACAGGCAGAATAGAAGAAGACGGTGGGCCCGCGATGGTCCATTCGCGGAGGAAATCATGGCCTTGAGCGACCTCAGACTGGTCGAGCGCGACGAATCGGCGGCAAGCCTCGTCGTCGGCATCCTGAAGCAGCGTTTCGGCGAACGGTTCCAGACCGGAACGTCGATGCGCGAGCAGCACGCGCATACGACGACCTACATCCCGACGCAGATGCCCGACGGCGTGGTGTTTCCGGAAAATGCCGAGGAGGTGCAGACCATCGTGGCGGTCTGCGCGGCGCATCGCGTGCCGGTGATCGCGTTCGGCACCGGCTCGTCGCTGGAGGGCCAGGTCAACGCGCCGGGCGGCGGCATCTCGCTCGACACGTCGCGGATGAACCGGGTGCTGGCGGTCAATGCAGAAGATCTCGACTGCGTGGTGGAGCCCGGCGTGACGCGCGAGGCGCTCAACCAGCATCTGCGCGACACCGGCCTGTTCTTCCCGATCGATCCAGGTGCCAATGCCAGCCTCGGCGGCATGGCGGCGACGCGCGCCTCGGGGACGAACGCGGTGCGCTACGGCACGATGCGCGAGAACGTGCTGTCGCTGACGGCGGTGATGGCCGACGGCTCGTCGATCACCACCGGCAAGCGCGCGAAGAAGAGTTCGGCCGGCTACGACCTGACGCGGCTGATCGTGGGCTCGGAGGGCACGCTCGGCGTGATCACCTCGCTGACGCTGAAGCTCTACGGCATACCGCAGGCGATTTCCGGCGGCGTCTGCCCGTTTCCGAGCGTGGATGCGGCCTGCCAGGCGGTGATCGCGACGATCCAGATGGGCATTCCGGTGGCGCGCATCGAGCTGGCCAACCGGCTGCAGATGGAGGCGATGATCGCCTATTCGAAGCTCGACTACGCGCCGAGCCCGTGCCTGTTCGTGGAATTCCACGGCTCGGATGCCAGCGTGGCGGAGCAGGCCGAGTCGTTCGGCGAGATCGCGGCGGAATTCGGCGGCGGGCCATTCCAGTGGACGACGGTGGCCGAGGAGCGGGCAAAGCTGTGGAAGGCGCGCCACGACGCCTACTGGGCCTCGGTGGCGCTCAGGCCGGGTGCCAAGGGGCTCGCCACCGACGTCTGCGTGCCGATCTCGCGGCTTGCCGAATGCATCGCCGAGACCGAGGCCGACATTGCAGAAATGGGGCTGATCGCGCCGATCGTCGGCCATGTCGGCGACGGGAATTTCCACACGCTGGTGCTGATGGACGTCAACGACGCGGCCGAGATCGCGCGCTGCGAGACCTTCGTGTCGCGGCTCAACATGCGCGCGATCGCGATGGAGGGCACCTGCACCGGCGAGCATGGCATCGGCCAGGGCAAGACGGCCTTCCTGGAGCATGAACTCGGCCATGGCGTCGACGTGATGCGCGCGATAAAGTCGGCGCTCGATCCGCACAGCATTCTCAATCCGGGCAAGATCTTTTCCATGCCGGGGTAGAAGCAGGCGGGATATCTGGCCGCGCGGCATGCGTGGAGGCGGTGCAGGCTGCCTCGCCGCGCACAATGCCACTTTATCGACAGAGTGATGGGGATAGAGTGGCCGGGAACCTGCGAAAAAGCTTCGGGGTATGATTCTGGCACGTCTGTTCGTCTTGGTGGGAGGACTGCTCGTACTGGCGCTGACAGCAGCGCTGGTGGGGCCGTATTTCATCGACTGGACGAGCTACCGCGCCGATTTCGAGCGCGAGGCGAGCGCCATACTCGGCCGCAAGGTGACCGTGGAGGGCGAGGCGACTGCGCGGATCCTGCCGTTTCCCTCGGTGACCTTCTCCGACGTGTCGGTCGGCGGCGGGCCGGACGGCAAGGCCGCGATGACCATCGAGACATTCTCCATGGACGCCGAGCTCGCGCCCTTCATGAGCGGTGAGGTGCATATCTTCGACATGCGCATGGTGCGTCCCAGGGGCGTCGTTGACGTCGCCGACGATGGCAGCATCGACTGGGCGGTGCGGCCCTCGTCGCCCTTCGACGCCGCGCGCATTTCCGTCGAGCGCCTGACCATCACGGAGGGCCGCATCGAGGTCCGTCACACGCTCAGCGGGCGCACCCATCTCCTGTCGGAGGTCAATGCCACGGTGTCGGCAACGGCGCTGTCGGGGCCATGGCGCTTCGACGGCACGCTGCGCCTCGACGGCCACCAGGCGGCGCTATCCGGCGCGACGGGCCCGGTGGACGCCGAAGACAGGATGCGGCTCAGGGTCCGGCTCGAACCGGTCCAGTATCCAATGACGGTCGAGGCCGACGGCGCCGTTGCCGCACGGGACGGCAGCCTGGTCTATGCGGGAACGTTTCGCGTCGACCAGAGCCAGCCGAAGCCGGGAAGCGATGCCGCGAGCCAGGCCGCGGCCAGGGAGGCGGGACCCGGCAACCGGCTCAAGGGCAATTTCTCGATGGACAATGCCGGCCTCGCGCTGGAGGAGGTCCGGTTCGAGACGGGGCCGCTGGTCGATCCCTATACCGCGGACGGTTCGGCCTCGATCAGCTTCGGCGCGGAGCCGCGCTTCTCGGTTTCGGGGAGAGGTGCGCAGATACGCTTCGACGAGACCCTGGGCGGCGAGGGCGCCGCCGGGCTGACGCTGTCGCAGCGCGTCAAGGCGATCGAGACGGCGCTGACGGCGCTGCCGACCCCCGTCATTCCCGGATCCATCGACATCGATCTTCCCGCCGTCGTCGTCGGCGACACGACGATACGCGACGTGCGCCTGGAGGCCGAACCCGGCGAGGGGGGATGGACGCTCAAATCGTCCGCCGCGACGCTGCCGGGACGCACGACCGTGGAGGCGAGCGGCTTCATCAGCACCGGGGACGACTTCCGCTTCACCGGGTCGCTGCTCCTGGCCGTCGCGCAACCCTCCGGGTTTGCCGCTTGGGTGTCGCGCGACATCGACGAGGCGATCCGCAAGCTGCCCGCCGCGGGCTTCAGCGCAAAGGTCGACATGACCGAACAGCGGCAGGCCTTCGAGGACCTCGAACTCGTCCTCGGCAATGCCAAGTTCCATGGCGCGATCGATGCGCGCCAGCCCGAGGGCGTGCGGCCCTCGGTGCTTCTGAAACTCGAAGGCGACGCGCTTGATGTCGACGGCATGTCGGCCTTCGCCTCGCTGTTCGTCAGCGACAAGGGCGTGGCACGCTTTGCCGAAACCGATGTCGATTTCCAGGTCAAGGCCGGACCGGTGACGGTGGCGGGCCTGTCGGCAGACACGCTCGATACGGCGATGCGCCTGCGCAGTGGCGACCTGGAGATAGACCGCCTGCTGGTCGGGGGCCTCGCCGGCGCCGCGATCAGCGCGACCGGCAGGATCCAGGACTTTCCGGAAAGCCCGACCGGCAACCTCGATGCCAGCATCGTCTCCCCCGACCTCGCCCCGCTGATCAGGCTGGCGGCGGCCCAGGCGCCGAACAATGCCGCGCTGCGGCAATTGCTCGCCCGGGTCGATGCGCATGGCGACCTGTTTGCCGACAGCAAGATCGATGTCGTGGTCAGCGCGGCGGCCAATGACGACGACACGACCGGCGTCGCTGTCAGCCTGCAGGGCATGGCGGGAGGCACGGCGGTTTCGGCGACTCTGTCGGGCAAGGGCCGGGCGGACGCTCTCGCCAGTTCGACGCTGACATTCACGCTGTCCGCCCGCGACCCCGATGCCACCAGCCTGCTTGCGCTCGCCGGATTGCCCGCCCTGCCGCTTGGACTGGTTGGCGACGGCGAGGCGACGCTTTCGCTAGACGGCGTGCCGTCGCGAGGCCTCGACACGCGCTTCAGCCTGACGGGCGACCGGTTTGTCGCGAGCTTCGACGGGACTTCTGCGCTTGGCGGCGATGGGGTGTCGGCCAAGGGCGAGGTGCGGCTGGAGGCCGACGACATCGAGCCCTGGATGATGACCACGGGCACCGTCTTCCCCGGCATGGGCACCGGCCTGCCGGTCGCGCTGAAAGCCGACGCGGATATCGGCGCAGGCCTCCTTGTGCTGAGCGAGATCGGCGGAACGATCGACGACAACACGGTCGCGGGCGACATCAATGCCGATATCAGGGAGGGCACGCCGAACCTGACCGGCGCAGTGTCGGTCGACGTCTTCGACCTCGAGCCGTTTGCCGCCATGCTGCTCGGCGATGGCGTTACCGTGGGCGAGGGTGGCGCCTGGGCTTCGGAGCCGTTCAAGCCGCAGGCCACGATGCCGCTCATCGCCGAACTGGACCTCTCCGCCGACACGCTTTCGGCCGGCGCCGTCCTGCAGGCCTACGACTCACACATGACGCTGCGGATCGACGGGGAGGGGATGCGCGTCGACCAGCTCACGTCGAAACTGTTCGGCGGCGACATGGCGGCGTCCTTCGAGCTGAAGAACAACGCCGGCACGGGATTGCTGTCCGGCCAGATGCAGCTGCGCGGCGCCGATCTCGAGCTGGCCCTGCCGAAATCCGGCCTGACCGGCGTGGGCAGCATGTCGGCGACACTGTCGAGCAACGGCAAGTCCGCCGACGGCCTGGTTGCCGCGCTCTCCGGCTCGGGCACCGCCACGCTGGGCGGCGTTCGCATCGAGGGGCTGAACGGTGCCGCCCTGCCGGTGCTCCTGTCCAGGGCGGACGCCATCGGCCGCGACATCGACGCCGCCAAGACGGCAGGCTTTGCGCCCGCAGTGGCGGCCGACGGAGCGTTCGAGGCGGCCGGGACGGATTTCGCCTTTACCGTGGCCGGTGGCGTGGCGCGCGCCTCGGCGGTCAGCCTGGCCAACGAAGCCGCCACGGTGAAGGCCGATGTGCGCGGCGACGCCAACACGCTTGGCGTGTCGATTGCGGGCGAGATCACCTACAATGCTGGCGACGAGGCGCTCGCGGGTTCGGAGCCGGAACTGCGCTTCACGGTGGAGGGCGCGCCCGGGGCGACGACGCGGACGTTCGACAGCGCGCCGCTCGCCCAGTTCCTGACGCAGCGCGCGCTGGAGCGCGAACAGGCGCGCGTCGAAGCCATGCAAGCGGTGCTGATCGAAAAGCAGCGGCTGCGGCGCGAGGTCCGCTACTACGCGGCGCTGCAGACCGAGCGCGACCGGATCGCCGAGGAGAAGCGCAAGGCCGAGGAAGAAGAACGCCGCAGGGTCGAGGAAGAGGCGCGGCGGAAACTGGAGGCCGAGCAGGCGGCGAAGGCTGCCGAAGAGGCCAGGCTACAGGCGGAAGCGCAGGCCCGTGCCGCGGCGGAGGCAAAAGCGGCGGCCGATGCCGAAGCCAAGCGCCGGGCCGACGAGGAGGCGCGCAGGCTCGCCGCGCAGGAGGCGCAAGCCCCAGAGCGCAAGCCGGCCCCGGCGGCGCGACCCGCCACGAAGCCGGATCCGCTCGCCGAACCCGAGACGCGCAAGCTCGAGCCTTTCGGGATCGAGAATTTTCTGAAGTCGCTGCAGGGCGGCTAGCGCCGCGGCAGGCGGTCAGTCGTCGAGTTGGGAAGGAGCGCCCGACTGGGGCGTTCTTGTTTTCGCCCAGGCCAGCACATGGATGCGGATCGCCGACGACAGATTGGCGTCGCGCGGCCGTGCCGTGTCGATCTCGGCGATCAGCGCGGCGAGCGACAGGCCACGTTCGGCCGCGATGGCGGCAAGATCGTCGGCAAAGGGCTTTTCGAGGGAATAGCTGGTGCGGTGGCCGCGGATGCTGACCGAATGCTTGCGGACAAGGCTCACGGGGTCTTGTCGCCGGGTGAGGGCGGCTCGCGTCGGTGACCGTCGAGGAAGCTCGCCGTCTTCTCGCTTTCGTCGCGGTCGCGGGTCTTTTCCGCCTTGGTGCGGCCATGCAGAAGGCGATTCTGCTCGGCTGCGCGCTCGCTTTCCTCGCGCGCCTTGCGCTTGCGGGCGAGCCGGAGATTGACGATTTCAGCCATGGTCAGTTCGCCCCGGCATGAATGCGAGCCTGCATCGGCCGCGCTGGCAGTCTGGAAAGGCTACTTCTTGCGGAAGGCGTCTAGAGAGACGACATCGGCGCCGCCCTTGGCGGCGTCCGCGCCGTCCTTCGGCTCGGCCGGATCGTCCTTCTTGACTTCCCTGGCCTCGAAACCCTTGCTGACGACGACCGGCTTGGGCGCCTTTTCGACGACGGCCGTGGAGGGAGTCTCGTTGCCGACCAGCGTCGTCGCGTCGGTCTTGACGTCGAACTCGAGCTCGAAATTGACGGAGGGGTCATAGAAGCCGCGCACGGCGGAGAAGGGGACTTCGAGCTTTTCAGGAATGTCGGAAAAGGACAGGCCGATCTCGAAGCCGGTCTCGGTGACCTTGAGGTCCCAATACTGGAACTGGACGACGATGGTCATCTGCTCGGGGTAGCGCTCGCGCAGGCGGCTGGAGATGCGCACGCCCGGCGCGCCGGTCAGGAAGGTGATGAAGAAATGGTGGCTGCCGGGAAGACCGGTGCGCGCGACCTCCGCCAGGACCTTGCGCATCACGCCGCGCAGGGCCTCCTGGGCCAGAATGTCGTAGCGGATATGGTCTTCGGCCATGGGCGCGCGCAGGTCCGGTGAATCGTTGCGATAGCTGTAATCAAGCTTGAAGCCGGCGTAAACCGGATATAGTGCCGCGCAGCATCGCGGCGGCGGGGATCAGGCCCGGGCCGTCGCCGGGCGGGCGCCGAAAGCGCGCAGGAAGGTGCGCACGGCATTCCTCGCCGCCTCCTCCAACATGGCGTCGCTGACATGGTCGCCCAGCACCATGGCGATCTTCACATCGGCGCTGACCAGCGCCATGAACTGGCGCGCCGCGACGTCGGGATCGTCGAGATCGAGATGGCCGGCATAGGCAAGGCGGGCGAGGCGGGCGGCAAGCGCCGACCAGATCTTGCCCGGACCCAGTTCGCGCCAGCCGGTGAAGAGTTCCGGATAGCGCTCGCCCTCGGTGTCGATGAGCTTGCGCAGGAATTTTCCGTCGCGGTTGCACACGCAGACGCGGTTGAGGCGCATGGCGAAGGCGACCAGATCGGCCTCGAGGTCGACGGGGTGATCGGGGAAGGTGGCGAGCGTGGCGAAAATGCCGGCGTTGACGCGCTCGGTCACGTCGCGCACGACGGCCATGAAGAGCGACTGCTTGTCGCCGTGATGATTGTAGATGGTCTGGCGCGAGACGCCCGCCTCGGCGGCGATCAAATCGATGTTGGCGCCGCCGAAACCTTCGCGGCAGAACACAGCCGCGGCTGCATCAAGCACCGACAGGCGCTTGGCCGGATGCCCGCGCGGCGGCAGCGTGTCAGGAGCGGTGGCCGGGTTCATGAATATTTCATATACAGATGGTTGACGATTTGGACAAGCGCGTCTAAAAATTTTTGCATATTTGCGGGCGGTGTTGTCGGAGGATCGGCGTTTCCCGCGTCCTGAGACCAATGTGCCGGTGAAAATCGCGCGGCACGCCCCAGACCATTTCGAAAGCAGCATCATGTCCTCCGGATTTCTTCGCAGCGCGCTCGTTCTCGGCCTGCTCTCGGCCATCGGCCCCTTCGCCATCGACATGTACCTGCCGGCGCTGCCCACGATCGGGCAGGACCTCGGCGCCAGCACGAGCGCCGTGCAGATGAGCCTGCTCGCCTTCTTCCTGGCGGTGGGCTGCGGCCAGATCTTCGTCGGGCCGATCTCCGACATGGTGGGGCGCAAGGCGCCGCTCTATGTCGGGCTCGCCATCTTCGCGCTGGGCGGCATCGGCGCTGCGCTGTCGCCGACCATCGAATGGCTGGTTGCCTTCCGTTTCCTGCAGGGGCTGGGCGCCTGCGCCGGCATGGTGATCCCGCGCGCCATCGTGCGCGACATGCATACGGGCACGCAGGCCGCCAAGCTGATGTCGCTCCTGATGCTGGTGTTCAGCGTGTCGCCGATCCTGGCGCCGTTGACGGGCAGCTTCGTCATCGAGGCCTATGGCTGGCGCGCCGTATTCTGGGCGGTGACCGGGGCTGCGGTGCTGGCGATGATCCTGCTTGCCACCGCGCAGCCGGAAACCCGCCCACCGGAACACCGCGCCGAAAGCGGCATCGGCAGCGCGCTCGCCTCCTATGCGCTTTTGCTGCGCGACCGCAACTTCCTCGGGCTGACCTTCATCGGCGCTTTCGGCATAGCGAGCTTCTTCGTCTATCTCGCGAGCTCGTCCTTCGTGCTGATCGACCATTACGGCCTGACGCCGTCGATCTACAGCGTGTTCTTCTCGATCAACGCGGTCGCCTTCATCGGCATGTCGCAGCTGACCGGGATGCTCGCCGAACGGTTTGGCCTGCGCCGCGTGGTGCGCACGGCGGTCGTCGGCTATGCCGCCACGATGGTGGCGCTGGCGCTGGTGGTGGCGGCCGGTTTCGACCGGCTCGACGTGCTCGCCGCCATGCTCTTCGTCGGCTACGGCTTCCTCGGCCTCGTCATCCCCAGCTCGGCGGTGCTGGCACTCGACGACCATGGACCGCGCGCCGGCACGGCGTCGGCGCTGATGGGCACGCTGCATTTCGTGACCGGGGCGCTGGCCATGGCGGGCGTCGGCCTGTTCTTCGACGGCACCTCGCTGCCGATGGTGATCGGCATCGCGCTGTGCGCGGTCCTGTCGCTGGTGCTGGCGCGGCTGACGATCCGGTCGCATCGCTCGGCCGGCGTGAATGAGGCGCCGGCGGAGTAGGGGAAGTGACCGCCGGCCTAGCTGCTCCAAACGGTTGCTCTCTGAATAGAGTCTACAGTTGGCCAATATCCAATCGATAGCCTACCATCGAACCGGAAAAATGCCGACGATCAGCAGGACCCGGAGCCCGATGATGTCGATCACGGAGATTAGAGTTACACATCCAGACTTTACGGGGTGGATTCAGAGGCCTGAAATTTTCGCTGAAGTGGTTTTCGGAGCAGAAGAATTCACGATAGACTTCGTTCACGACGGGAAAGGCTACCAATTTCAAGATAGCTTGCCGGAATTCCTGGCAGCTTATACGAAATTTCTTAAGTCGGATAAGAAAGAAATGAATTTTACGTTACTTATAAGCGGGAGTAATTTTGAATTCAAAAGATTAGATGATTCGATTTCTTTTGAAATATATGATTCGATAAAAAATCGCACTGAGAATATTGTATTGAATGAAACCGACACAGGAATATTTCATCGAGAATTGCTCTCGTCATTGGCGGAAATATTGCGGAAAACGTTTTCTCGTAACGTAACAGTCAAAGACATGGATTCATTTCTACTGTAGACATTCAGATCACTGAAAAAGTGACAAATGAAGGCAAGTTCGATATCCTGCTGAATATCGATCAGTCGCCGAAAGTAACGGGAAAGTGGAGGTTTCTGTTGCCAGGTACCTCCGAACCCCGCCTAGAAGTGCGAACCGCTAGGGCTTGATTTGAAGCTATCGCACAGCTTACGCTGCGAGACGTGCTTCCGCATAGTTGTCATTTGCAACTACAGGTTTAGCCCGATAACGGTGGTACTATGCCGGGCAAAAGCACGATCTTTACACCTTCGTCGATCCTGTTTCGCCCCCATCAGAAACCGCCACGTCGGGCGGCGGTTTGTGGTGGAGGCGCCGGGTACCGCCCCCGGGTCCGAACGGCTTATTGCATCGTCTGTTTATCGCCATAGTCGGACAAGCCGACGCCCCAGATATAGGGGCACGCGAGCGCGATTGAAAGACCGAATGCGTATGCGAGCACGCATGCGCCTTTCGGCCCGGTTGACTCTGCGTCATGGCCCCATCAGACTTTTGCCCGGCGAGGGGAGGATGGCGGTCCGGCGTTCTGTCGGGATCTTCGCCGCAAGGGCAAAATGCCGCCGCTTGAGGGAGGATTCATGACCGACTATCTTGCAGACGTGAAGAAATACGATGCCGGCGCGAGCGCCGAGACGGTGGCCAAGATCGTCAAGCATCTCGGCATCGCGCTGAGGAATCGCGACTCTTCGCTGGTATCGTGCAGCGATCCGAAGGAACTCGAGCGGGTCAAGACCAGCTGGATCGCCAAGAAGCTCGGCGTGTCGGACGGCGCCAAGGCGGACGCGGCGATCGAGAAGGTCTGCGCGGCGATGTCGGCCGACAAGACCAAGAGCCGCGTGACGTTCTACTATCTGGCGGCCAAGAACCTGGACAAGCTCGGCGGGCTCTGACCCATCAGCGCCGGCCCGGCCAGGGTCCGGCGTCCAGCAAAGCGACGTGCATAGAGGAACGGTACACCGGCCGCGCCGCTACTGGTGCGTGCGGTCGAGGCCTATGGCGTCGCGCGGGTGTCCTGCCACTTCCATGGCACTCAGGTGACCGCGGCAGACGTGCCGTCCGCGGCGCGGCTGCTTGCGATTGGCGCAATGGGCCGCGCTGCGGCTTGGCCTCTGCATGGAGCAGCACGGGCAGGAAGCGTTCTTGCGTTGCTCAGATCAGAACGAACGCGGCGGCTAGGACGCCTTCGTTCTGCCGGCCGCATCCCCAAGCGTGTCCGCCACGACTGCGCCGCGCTCGCCCATCGGCCGCGGTTCGCCGGTCGTGGTATCCACCGCGGTCTGGTGCTCCATTTCCGCGTTCACTTCGGCGCCGACGATCAGGATCAGGACGGAAATCCATATCCAGAACATAAGTCCTACCACCGCACCCAGTGACCCGTAGGTGGCGTTGTAGTCGGCGAAATTCTGCAGGTAGAAGGAGAACCCGGCGGACGCCGCTATCCAGACCAGCGTCGCCAGGCCACCACCCCAGGTGATCCAACGCCATTTCGCCCGCTCGCGGCTTGGCCCGAAGCGATAGAGGATGGTGATGCCCGCTGCCACCAGCACGAGCAGCACGGGCCATCGCAACAATCCAACGAGGGTCCCCGAAAACGCCTCGACCTGCAGCAGTGCCATCGCCGCCGGCACAACGCCGATGGCGGTGATCATGATGATGCCGATGGCGATGGAGCCGAGGGTGAAGGTGAAGGCAATCAGGTTGAGGCGGATGAAGGACCGCTTCTCGCGCTCCTCGTAAGCGATGTTGAGCGCCTGGAAGAGTGTCTTGACGCCGTTGTTGGCACTCCAGAAGGCGGCGAGGACTGCAATCAGAAAGCCGATGCTGAGCGCGTCGCGATCCTGACCCGCGAGGTTCTCCAGCTGGCCGCGTATGAGATCCAGGCCGCCGCCGGGCATCAGACCGCCGAGGAACGCCACATGATCGGCCACCGTCACCGGATCAGCGACAAACCCGTAGATCGACACGAACGCGGCCAGCGTCGGAAACAGGGCCAGAAGCAGATAGAACGCCGCGCCTGCCGCGACCAGCGTTATGCGGTCCTCGATCGCCTGCTGCCAGACCCTCCAGAGGATGTCCTTCCAGGCGACCGCGGGAAGCTGGGACGGGCGCTCGGCGTCGCGGCCGCGACCGTCCGCCTTCTTGCGGGCGAGATCGGCGTGCGCCTGCGCGGCGGATTCCCCTGCGGTGCCTTCGTTCCTTGGGTCCGTCATGGAACGTGAAGCGCCTGGGCTGGAAATTGTTCCGCAGGCTTCGTGCAGAAGCACCGTCAGGGTGTCCTTACGAAGAATTCCCGCGGCTGCGCCGGACGGTGCAGTTCAGCGCCAACAAACGCTCCAGCCTGTACCCACCGATGGGGCAGCGTCGAAGCAGAGTTCCGGCGCGAGGTCGCGACAGAACAGGGCGAGCTTGGCCAACGAGCCAGGCTCGGAATGGCAGCGCGAAGCCGACCGCTACCCCGGACCGTCGCGTCACTGCCCGGAAAGGCCATCCAAGACGGGAAGGTTGCTCTGACTGCTCCAGCGTGTCCCGGAGCCGAATTCCGACGCTACCTGGTCGTCGCGCGGGTCGAGAGACGTTCGAGCGCATTGGTCATCGCGGTGAAAGCCTCGTCCGCGCCTTCGACGTTGCGCCGATCACGCAAGGAACGGGGATCTTCGTAGGCAATGCGGGTCTGGCCGGCGTCGTCGTAGATCAGGACGCGCAGGGGCAGGTCGAGGCCGGCCGTCGGCTCCGCGGCGATGATCGGCGTGCCGATCGCCGGGTTGCCGAAGATCACGACCTGCATGTCGTCGAGTTCGGCGTCGATCGAGCGGGCGCCCTTGGCATGGTCGATCCGCGCGAAGACGGTGGCGCCGGCGCCTTCCGCCGCCGCGACGAGACGATCGGCCGTCTCCGAGACACTGAACGCGCTGTCGCGCTGGACGAGTTCCTGCGCGTCCGCCGACAGAACCATGGCGGCCAAGGCCGCGCCTGCGAATAGTGTCTTCATGCTAAAGCTCCTGTTGCTCGGTTGCGGACCTGAAGCCGCTGTCGCCTGTGATCGTTCCGGTTCCGCATGTCGCGGCGTTCACGACACCGTGGCGGCGTGGCGTCGGTGAGCGGAGCCCGGCTCGTGCGGGCGGAGCCCTTCACGGCCACGAGAGGAGCGCACCTACTCATCGACCATGCCTGCTTGCGGATGGAACGCATGGGCGGCGAAGGCGAATGTGATGTCGTGCGCGATATCCTGGCCGTCCAGCGTGGCGCGGACCGTGCCGACGTTGCGCCCGTCGGTGATCCGCGATGCGTCCAGCGCCGACGCCACGCCATCGTCGAAGACGATCCGGTAGTCCCGTGGGTCGGCCTGCGCCGTGCCCTGGCCGACGATGACACAAGCCGCCAGCAGCAGGGTTCTGATCAGGGATCGCACGTCACGCCTCCCGGTCGTGGCCCGACTCATGTCATATCGGAGCATCCTCGCCCTTCACGGTCCAATCACCCTTCCGTTCGCCAGCGGTGTCCGCAAGGCGGAACGGGAAAGCTTCGCGATCCGGTCGATGCGACGAATGTCGCTTCGCCACCGCGGTTCAGCGCCTGGATCGGCTCCAGAAGAGCCTTGGCAGGACCGGCAGAAGGGTCATGCCGCCGGCGAGGGCGGCGATCGCGACCGTTCCGCCCGGTCCGCTCGACCATACTCGCCACGAAAAACGGCAGCGTCACATGCAACCCGATCTCGGCCATTTCGAAGGGGCTC